>Ga0310121_10002217_pt1 | contig 18794 bp, 15 predicted proteins | sample CB27_Tmax_986_MG_FD_203504 | JGI IMG/M metagenome (GOLD analysis project Ga0310121, IMG submission 203504) | Marine microbial communities from Western Arctic Ocean, Canada - CB27_Tmax_986 | ecosystem: Environmental > Aquatic > Marine > Oceanic | place: Canada: Western Arctic Ocean | collected...
TCTCTATGAATTGCTCCATGAGAAAACGGGACGCGAAGTGGACGTGGCCAGCAATCCCGAATTCCTCAAGGAGGGGGCCGCGATTGAGGACTTTACCAAGCCGGATCGCGTCGTGGTGGGAGCCCGCCGGCCCGAAGTGTTTCATGCTCTGCATCAATTGTACAAACCTTTTTTGCGTACCGATAATCCCTTCTTGGTAATGTCTCCAGAAAGCGCCGAGTTGACGAAGTATGTTGCCAACGCAATGTTGGCCACCAAAATCAGCTTTATCAACCAAATGGCCAACGTCTGCGAACAATTCCACGCCGACATAAACGACGTACGGCGCGGTATCGGTCACGATCGTCGCATCGGTTTTCAGTTCTTGTTTCCCGGTGTTGGTTACGGTGGAAGTTGTTTCCCCAAGGATGTGCGGGCGATGATCAGTACTTTCCGCGAAGCGGGCATCGAGCCGCGCTTGTTGGATGCCGTCGATTGGGTCAATGAACGGCAAAAGGAGGTCATCCAGGAAAAAATCGAGAGCCACTTCGCTGGAAAACTTAAAGGTAAGCGGATTGCGGTGTGGGGATTGGCCTTCAAGCCTCGCACTGACGACATACGCGAAGCCCCGGCCTTGGTGCTGATCAATCGTATGCTTGAACAAGGCGCGGAAATCGTCGCACACGACCCCGAGGCGATGGACAATGTCGCGGCCATCTATGGCGATAAAATCCAGTTGGTAGACCAGCCCATGGATGCGCTGGACGGCGCCGACGCCCTGGCCATCCTTACCGAATGGTCTGAATTTCGCAATCCAAATTTCGACGACATCAAGAGTCGGCTGAAGAGTCCAGTGATCTTTGATGGCCGAAATCTGTTCGATATCGAATCTATGAAAGCGGCTGGCATTCAGTACTACTCGATTGGCCGCCCCCCTGTGAATTAGGGAATCACAAAAGGCACATTGACACAAAAGGCGCATTGACACAAAAGGGTATATTGACACAAAGAGGATTACAGATCGACGATAGCCCCCTCGCGGAATTGAATTTCCGAAAGTAGCTGGCCGCTTGGAACGTCCTCAAAACCCAATCGTTGTCGGGGCCAATCCAGCTGTTCGAGCAAGTTGTCCAGCACGATCGGTGGACATCTGCCTTGCAGCTCAACGCAGATCACGTGGCCGTCACAGTCGCTGGTCTGGCCATCGAGTTGCCATGTCATACCCTCGGTGGATCCCGTCCAGACAAACGAGCCATCGGGTTCAATAAACATTCTCGGCAAAGCTGCGAATCTCTTCAGTAGCGTCTCAAAGTCGATTCCGTACGGTTGTGATCGGGTCGGGATGCAAAGATCGTCCGTGTGAATGGCATGGATTCGAGTGTGGAACTTGAGCAGTGCCATGATATCTGCAAATCCCAACGCCTCTCGGCTACGGCTATGGCGAGTTGTCAATTCGGCCGGCAATTTGTTTGGCATGAAATGGCAGCCATCGACTATCGGTGTACACGGAGTGGCCGAACTGTTGGCCCGCCCTGTTGGCGTCGCAGTTGCTGTAGTCAACCAACCAGGTGAATCCGTCCGCAGGCACGCGCATGCCCAGCGACAAGTGCTTCCAATAGTCGCGTCGCCGGCAACCCAGCTGGAGGAACTTGCGCAATCGACGCTCGGTGGTCCAGTTGCTCCAGGCAAACAGGCTGGGCAGAAAATCACTTCCCGCAATACCGAGTTGCTGCATCATATCTCCGAGGGATGAGGAGCGGAGGTCTTCCAGGGAGTTTGGTCGACTGGACAGGTATTCGGCGATTCCTTCGCTGGGGCGGTGGTTAACGAAATGCGTAAGTGTTGCATATCCGCCCGAATCCCAACCGTAACGAATTGGCGCACCGAACGTAACGATATCCAACTTGACATCGCTTAGCCTGCGGCGTCCTTCATCTAGTTTGTCCAAAACTCGTTTCCAAACAGGCCGATCCCATTGGCCCCGGTTTCGGCCCTCCTCGGAGTATCCGGTCGCGCCCAGGAATCTTTGAAATGTCTCGCCGTCGGCCGCCAGTAAATTCGTCAGCAATGCCAACACATTGCCACCGTGACTATGTCCCCACAGCAAGATGCGACCCGTGACGAACTCTCGGCTGAAGAGTTCATCCAACAAACGAACAGCCGCGTCGACGCGCGCGAAATGCTGGTTCTCTCCGGACCAGGAAAACATCCGGACAGGAATCTGTGGGTCGGCTGGCGGTTGCCTGTCAGCGGCCAACCGATTCGCAAAGGCGGCGGTGTAGTTGCCCAATTCTCCCGAAATGGAATCGACAATCCGCTTGACACCCCCCCGCCACCGTTTCGCCCTGGTCGGTGAATACCGTTCCCATTCACCCAGGATCCCCAGCAGATCATCTCCGGCAAAGGTGCCGTGCAAAAGGTAAATGGCCTGGACATCCGCCGCTACCAATCGATTTCGCGCCTCATTCAATTCGGCGTGATATGCGGGCGAATCAAGGTCCACTAATTCGCCAGGCGTGAGGACTTCATATCGCCCTCCTGGCGGACTGTTAGAATAGGTTTGGTGTCGAAATCGGTTCTTGGCCGGCATGCCGTAGATTATCACTCGCGGCACCGCGTTGGAAAGACGGTTGTAGCCGCCGTTGCGAGTGGACGGGGGGTCCGTTCATGGTCCTTGGCAGGGGGGCCCAACGGACCATTTGTTCGACCGACAACTGGTTCTACAATACCAGGATGTGTGGTCGCTTTACCCTACGAACGCCAACGCCTGTGCTAATCAAGCAGTTTGGCATCGAGATCCACATGGATCTGATCCCGCGTTTCAACATCGCGCCAACCCAAGATGTCGCCGTGGTTCGACTGGATCCCGCATCCGAGCAACGCGAATTGGCCATGTTGCATTGGGGATTGATCCCCTCCTGGGCCAAGGATCCGGCGATTGGCAACAGGATGATCAATGCTCGCGGGGAAACGGTCACCGAGAAACCATCCTTTCGCACAGCCTTTCGCCGCCGTCGCTGCCTAGTGTTGGCCGATGGTTACTACGAATGGAAAAAAACGGGCAGCAAGAAACAGCCGTACTACATCCGCATGACTGACGAAGGCGCCTTCGGGTTGGCAGGCCTATGGGAACGCTGGAAAGTAGGAGAAGGTGACGACCCACAGACCGTTGAGTCGTGTACCGTCATCACCACCGAAGCAAACTCCTTCACTAGCGACATACACGATCGCATGCCTGTCATCCTGGAGCCCAATGACTGGACCACCTGGTTGGACGTCTCACTGGAAGACCGCGAAGAACTTGAACCCTTGTTGCGTCCTTATTTCTCCGAGGGGATGAGAATGGATCCGGTCAGCACGCTGGTGAACAATCCGCGCAATGAGGATCCGAAATGCGTTGAGATTCAGGGTGAGTTGTTTTAGGTGGGGGCACAATCCAAAGATGTCTATTAACCCGTGGGGGGTTTGGGCCAGTCTTTCGTAGGCGGCAACGACAACTCCTAAGAGGCATAAACCCAGGGGCCTCTTTTCGAACGGCTTGTTGTCTGAGATGGTGTCGTTGCCACCTGCAAATGGCTGGTCCAACATCCCGCGGATTGACGCCACCGGCCAAGATTTGCGTCGACCAACGCAAAGGGAGCGGAAAAAACTGGCGCGTCGCCCTACCTAATTCAAATGGACCTTTACGCTTTGCGAATAAAATCCGCTGCATAGCTGCGCACCTCTTGCCCATTCAGCACGTGGACCATCCGCAGTTGCTGAATCGTTTGGTCTCCGAAACTTCCCATCGGCACATGGACCCACCGCTTGCGATATTTCTTGGCCAGCCGTCGCCAGCCAGGGCCGGGTGGCAAAGGGGCTAACAGGGCGATCTGGGGACATTCGCTGTGCAGGCAGGCGGCGGCCAAGATGCGTTCTTCGAGAGTTTCCGTAAAGTCCAATCGTGGGTCCGTCCAGATGTCGGGAACGGCCAAAGGTGGAAACAGGAACATCGCCCCGCCATAATTGGCCAATCCAATGCCGGGACCGACCATCTCCTGCTGAAAATCGGTAGCAAAAAAGGCCAACGTCGATTCGTTTTGATGCTCGGCGAACCAGGTGGCCCGCCAAGGATAGCCGCGCGGGTCAGCTGGTGAATCAAACAGCATAACGACCGCGTCCAATTGCCCGTGGTCGGGTGGCAATACCTTCACATAAAGGTCACCCGTATGCCAATTACGTAAAGTTTCGCGAATGTCCAATCCGTCCCGCAGGCTCGTCGTGAACTTCTCGGTCTTGGCCAGATCCGCACCCATGATAGCCTTGGCCCGATCGGTAACATGGGCACGAAAGTTTTCAATCAACTCGTCTTCGGGAGGCCAACTGCATTGCCTGAATGGATTCCATCGCATTTGCCACTGCTGTTGGTCACGTGCATCGGGTCGTGGCAGCAGCTCGCAGCTACGCCAGGTGACAGGATGCCCAGGCAAGCGACTGACCATGGTCACCGTCTCGGCGTCTGGCAATCGCATTTGATCAATCCCCAGCATCACTTGGTCGCAGAAGAGGTCGTCGGTAAAGGGATACTCGCGCGCGCATTCGGCGAGGTGGAGGGCATAACCATCACCTGCGACCTGTTTGGCGGCCACCACTAAACTGTAGAGGTCCGGAGACAACCGGCGGTCCAGCAGGCTGAGATTGCGGATGTATTTCAGGCAATTGGACAACACCAACGGTGTAATCTTACGGGCGCGATTTTTAAATTCGGCCCGATAGGTATCTCGCGCCGTTACCAACAACTCCTTCACTCCGTCGATCGAGAGATTCTCGTCGTCATCCAATTCACGACGCGCTCTCTCGTAGAGTCCGGTGATAAATGGCAACTCACCGAATAGAAATATCAACGTGTCCGGATCGATCTGGTAGGTGAGTTTATCTCCGACCACCTCGTCCTCGGCGTTCCCTATCAGCGGCTTATCGTAGGCCTCCCGGATCCACGGCCAATCGGTGATCGAGCAAACCAGTAGGATCGAACCATATTGCTTCTCCAGCTGCCGTAGCTGGCCAGCCATCCAGGAGACTCGCGCCTGGTGTTGTCCTGCCGGCACGCGTGGCAGCGACGGCAAATTGGCCGCGGCAAAGGTGGCCAACGAAACTTTCTTCAGCGCGTAGGGATCGGGCAATGTCCACGCATTTGCGGCAAAGTGTTGCGTCTCCAAATCGATAAAGGCTCGCGGCACATGTTCGCCTATCGCGATCCGCAGCGCGGCGATTACCGGCTGACATGGATCGATTGGCACGTAGCTCAACGCCGGAAGGTCTTCATCCTCTTCGTCATTTTCCGGCGACCAAACGCGAGCGTAGTCGGGCAACTCGCGTTGGACAACCATGGTGGGCACGGGCAGATGATTGATCGCCTGTTCGACTGGCTCTTGAAACGACGGAGGTAACGGAACGGCCAGACATTCAAACGAATGTGACAACATCACACGACGAATTTCTATCGCGCAATCTCCGCTACCATGAATAATTGGCAAGCATGTGATGCGCCGACCAATACGCAGAACGGATTGTGAGAGTGATGGTTCGGTCATGGCGGTATGGGGAACACTAATCCACGCTAATCATTACTAATCGGGCTACCTTGGCTCTAGCGACGGGTTGGGGTCAGCGACGGGTTGGGGTCAGGCGTACAGAATTCAATTTTCGCCGTGAAAAGCGTATCGCAATAGTAAAATGCTTGTCGAAAAAACTTGAATTCTGTACGCCTGACCCCAGACTCAAAATGGCTCGCCGTCGTCGTCTTCATCGTAATCGGGATTCAGCGGGTCGTCTGGTGACAGAAAAAAGTCGCCAAGTCCCAGCGGTATCGTATTGCCGCCCAGCGTGCGATGTCGTCGTTGGGCTAACGATTCGAGATCCAGCGCCTCATCGCCGAGGCATTTCTCAATCGCTTCGCGCCAAGCGTCGTCTTTGGAAATCGGATGGTCCGAATCCTGGGCGAGCCGCTTCATGGCGTAACGCAGTTGGTTAAGGCCGTCGCGCGGTGAAAAGTCCAACTTAAGCTCGTGCGAACGCTGGAGGAATTCCACCGTCATCGCCAGCATCTCCGCTTCCGCGAAGGGAAGGTGGTACTGGAGAATGGCCAGCTCGTCCTCGCGGTTCGGATAGGTCAAGGGGAGCGTTGGCTGTAACCGGCTGAGGATATAATCCGGCACCTCGTAGGTTGACTCGTCCTGGTTCATCGTAACGCTACAGCGGAACTTCGGGTGGGCGTTAATGGTGATTCCGGCCACGATCGATTCGACGTATCGCCGATGATCCAGCAACGGAGCGAGGCTGGCCCAAGATTTTTCATTCATCCGGTTGCCTTCGTCCAGAATGCAGATGCCCCCCTGAATCACGGCTGTCACCAGAGGGGATGCGTGATAGGCGATCTTGCCATTTTCAGCCAGCACAGGGGTGACCAGCAAATCTTCCGGCCGTGTATCGGCCGTGCATTGATAAATATAAAGCGGTTGCTGGCGAAGCCGGGCTCCCGCCATCGCCAGAGCCGTCTTGCCCATACCGGGAAGCCCCACGAGCCTGGGCGAAAGCGGCAGATCCGCGTCATCGACCACGATCCAACAGGCCAGCAACTGGCGGAGAACCTCTTCCTGGCCAATCCACTCCCCGATGACGTCGTGAGACTGACTCAATAACAGCCTGACACCCTGGATATCAACATAATCGTCCCTAGGCAGGTTTGTGTTGGTCGAAGGTGATTTCATCGTCTCTCGTCAATAATGGGTGAACAAAAAATGGGTGAACAAAAAATGGGTGAACAAAACGTACAAATGGTCCGAAATGATAAAATAGACTATCTATAACAAAGCTTACTCACTCCGGCCCGAAGAGTCGATTCACGTTATTTGGACCAATTATTGAGCTTTCGGCCCTCTGCCCTGTTGGCGGCAGTTTCTGAGTCCGAAATAATGTCGGGTGCTTCCCGTTTCTCCGTCTTCTTTCCGATTCCAGGTTGTGCTGTTGGCAAGGAACCTAAGCATGCGAATTCTCGCGCGGATATGTGTTGTCACTGCCGTTTTGGTATTTACCAACGTAGGGGTGGCTCAAAAGAAGTTCTCCGATTTGGTTGGACCCGTTTCGGTCAAGCCGGTCCAGCAGTCAGCCGCTCTGCAAGTGCCCTTCATTACTTGGGGTGGTGATGTGGCGACGTTTTTTGCCAACGGCGGCCTCGAGACGGCCAATGGCTCAATTTGCGCCCAGCAGGGTCTCAAGCTCAAGTTGGTCCCGGGTGATGACTTCGTTGGACAAGTAAAAGATTATATGAGCGGCAAGTCGCCAATGCTGCGCGGCACTTTGCGCATGATTGGCCAGGCGAGTGAAGTGCTGGGAAAAAGTCCCGAAACCAAGCCCGTGATCGTTCTGCAACTTTCGTGGAGCGCCGGCGACCACATCGTGGCTCGAAATAATCTTACGACACTTAACGACCTGCGTGGCCAGGGTAAAAAGGTGCGAATTGCCTGCCAGCAGGGTGGACCGCACGTGGGTTTGCTTTATGACTCGCTCAAGGCGGCCGGGATCAAGCGGGATGAAGTGGAAATCGTTTGGGCCGATGATTTGACAGGACCCAAGGGGCCCGCGCAGTTATTCCAAAACGATGCCAACATCGACGCCTGCTGTGTCATCACACCTGACATGATCGGCCTGACAGGAGGGTTGGAAGATACCGGTTCCGGCGCCGAGGGAACCGTCAAAGGGGCACACGTGTTGAACTCGACCGCCCAAATGTCTCGATCGATCGCGGATGTATACGCGGTCCGCAAAGATTGGTTTGATAAGAACCGACAGACCGTCGAGAAGTTTGTTGCAGGTTACTTGAAAGGCACACAGCAAACGGTTGAGATGCGCAAACAGTTTGATGACAGTGGCACCATGTCGGGCGAGTATCGCGAGCTGCTGACATCCGCCCAAAAGATTTTTGGCGAGGAGGTGTTGCCGACACTTGAGATCGACGCGCACGGGTTGCTGCTGGATTGCGGTTTCGTGGGGTTGCCCGGCCAGATCGCTTTCTTCGAGGATCGTAGCAATGTCAGTGGTTTCGAGCCCAAGATGAAGGACGCTTTGGACTTGGCCGTTAGCTGGGGATACGCGTCCAATCGGTATGGCTTCGCCTCGGCCGGTTGGGACTACCAGAAACTCGCCAAAATCGCTGGCCTTAAATACGAACGTCCCGATCTGTCCAAAGAACGCTTCGCGGGATCCGATGCCGAGGCCATCGACCTTTTCCCCGATTCTGACGAATTGGACGATCGCACCATTGTCAGTTTCACGATTAGCTTTGAGCCGAACCAGTCTAAATTCTCGGCCGATCGGTATCGCAGCGAGTTTGACCGAGCCATCGAAGCGGCTTCGACATTCGGAAACGCGGTCGTCGTCATCCGCGGGCACTCCGATCCGACCAAGACGCTGGTGGACTTTATCAAAGCGGGTACCGAACTCAAGATCATCAAAAAGACGGGACAGAAAGGAAACTATCGCTATTTCATGGAGGGAAAGGAGATCGATCTCACGTCGATCGAACAGATCACGGAATTGATCAAGGAGGGCCGTTTTCAAGGAACTGCGAACAATCCGGCTCAAACCATGCAAGCGGCGCTGAACCTTTCTTTGGCGCGGTCCAAAGCGGTTAAGGACTCGCTCGTTGGTTACGCCCGAGAGCAGGGAGTCGGTTTGGATGCCAGCCAAATGCAACCTGTGGGCGCCGGTATCCTGGAACCGATCGTTCCCAAACCCAAAAACATGCAGCAAGCCCGCGTGAACATGCGGGTCGAATTCCGCGTCGTACGCGTGCCGGCTGAAGCACTGCTAGAATCAGATTTTGATTTCTGATTGGAGAATCATGTATATCAGTCGACTCGTTGCTTTGATCGCCTGGATGATTTGCGCCGCAACCCTCCACGCCGGTCAGATCGTCGTCGTTGTCCTGGACGATTCGGGCTCGATGGGCGATCGGATGCGTAGCAACCCCGGTACCACCAAGATGGCCGCTGCCAAGACGGCTTTGGTCCAAATTCTGCAACAACTACCGGAAGACGCCCAGGTCGGCGTGATCCTCCTCAACGGCACCGTCAACAATGACTCGTGGGTAGTGCCACTGGGACCAGTGGATCAAGCCAGCATGTCGGCTACCATGGCAAGTCTACAGGCGTCTGGGGGCACTCCGCTGGGCGCCTTCATGAAAAGCGGTGCCGACGCGCTGTTGGCCAAGCGCGACAAAGAACGTTACGGCACCTATCGGCTGTTGATTGTTACCGATGGCGAGGCGAACGACGGGAATCTGGTCGACCAATACCTGCCATACATCTTGGCGAGAGGCCTCTCGGTTGACGTGATCGGCGTCGACATGGCCGAAAATCACAGCCTGGCCACGCGGGTCAATACCTACCGTAGCGCTGACGATCCGGCATCCTTAACACGGGCGATCAGCGAAGTATTTGCTGAGAGTGTCGATAACAATGCGGACACGGCTGAATCGGACTTTGAAATCATCCGGGCCTTGCCCGACGAAGTGGCGGCAACCGTGCTGTCCCTGTTGGCCACCGTAGGAAACGCACCGATTGGAACGCAGGCTTCGGTTGTGTCAGGGTCGGCACCGAGCGGGGACACGGGTGGTGCAAACCGTGGCTTTCCACCCCCTAACGCTAGAACCGTTCCAAGCGTTCCGCCGCGGGAACGGCCTGACAAGCCAAGGGTCAGTTGGTTCGTATACGTGGTCATCTTCATCATTCTCCTGCAAGTCGTCAAAGTGTTCAAACGGTTGCGCCGTTAGTGAGGGCTGGAGTGTCCAAGGGTAAACTTGTCGCGGTCTCCATTATCTGGTTGCTGGTTATCGCCGGATTGGCCGCGGCATGGCGATTAGTTGTCGCGCCGACGCTCAGTGGCCGACTACTTGATGGCACCGGGTCCCAGTCCCAGTACGATCATCGCGTCAGCGTCGCATTGGACTCCTTCAGTGGTTACGCCATTGTCCGTTCGCCCGAATTTCGGAAATGCCTGGTAGAACAGAAAATCCGACTGGAATTGGAAGATGATGGAGCTGACTATCTCCAAAGAATCAAAGAGCTTGATCGCGGTCGCACGGACATGGCCGTGTTCACGATTGACGCGTTGCTGAAAGTGTCGGACCACCTGGGCAAGTCACCTGCTACGATCGTCGCGGTGATCGACGAAACGCGCGGCGCCGATGCGATGGTCGCCTACCAATCAAAATTTCCGAACGTGGATGCGTTAAACCACGCAGACACGCGATTTGTGTTGACGCCAGACTCGCCCTCGGAAACATTGGCCCGAGTGATCATGGCCCAGTTCAAATTGGATAAGCTACCGAAACAGCCTTTCATTTCGGTGGCCGACGCCCAGGAGGTCTACCGGCGATTCCGCACGGCTTCACACGACGATCCGCACCTGTATGTATTGTGGGAACCGTTCGTGTCCAAGATTCGTCAGAACCCCAACACGATTGTGCTGGCCAGTACCGAACAGACGCGAGGCTATATCGTGGATGTGTTGGTTGCCAATCGAAAATTCCTGGTCGACAATCCCGACGTCGTGCAAGAGGTGTTGGCCTGTTATTTTCGCACCGTCTACGAATATCGAGACCGGATGCCGGAACTGGTCTACGAGGACGCCAAGCGTACCGAAACTCCGTTGTCGCGAAAGGAAGCCGACAACGTCGTGCAGGGGATTCGTTGGAGAAACACGCAAGAGAATTTCGCGCATATGGGGCTGGTCGACAACCAGTCACTCGAATTGATTGAGGATATGATCTCCAAAATCACCAGCGTCTTGGAGGAAACCGGGGCGATCACGGGAGATCCGACTCAAGGCCAACCGCAAAGTCTTTTCTATAACCAGGCGCTGGCCCAGCTTCAACAAAGCAACTTTTACCCCAGTCTTGCCGCCGAGCAGATCCGCGAAGATCGTGTGGTGCTACCTGCACTGTCCGATTCAGATTGGGACAATCTCCAGGAACATGGGACCTTCAAGGTGCCGCCGCTGGTGTTCGCTCGGGGAACCTCGCGATTGACTTCGCGTAGTCAGTTGATCCTCGATCGCTTGAAGACGGCGTTGGTCAGTTCACCACAATATTACTTGTCGGTGCGCGGCAACGCGTCCCTAAAAGGTGATTTACAAGCGAATACAGCGCTCGCCCAATCCCGCTCCAAGGCGGTCGTCGAGTATTTGATTCAAGCCGGAATTGACAAACAGCGAGTCCGTGCCGAAAGTGGTGAGCCAACTGGAGAGATGTCGGTCACGTTTGTGCTGGGGCAACCCTCCTACTGACACGGTCTTGGGTACCTGGCCTCGTGGCGAATGGACGATATCAAAAAAAAAGTTTACTTGGATCTATTTGCATCTCCGGTAACCCTGTTGCCCGTTGTCGGGGGATTAACTGCCCTTTTGGCGTCATGGGCCCTGGGTGGCAACACCCCATTAACGTTTGGTGGGCTGGCCAGTATTCTTGGTGGCGTCGGACTGTTTGCCAGTCGACTTGTGTTTGGACTGGAACGTCTTACAGAGGATGCTTACCAATACGTTGTCCAACGGCACCGGCGCAACAAGGAGGAGTCACTCAGCCGGTTGCGTCAGCGACTGGAGCAAGACGACGACCCGCGTACGCAGGCGTTACTGGGTCGGTTGCAACGACTCTGTGCGGAGTTGAAGGAAAGTATTGAGGAGGGAAAGATCTCGTTTGCTGCCCACGATGTCCTCGAGCGTGTGGATGAAATGTTTCATGTTTGTGTCGATCACCTCCAGCAATCGTTTCGCGTTTGGGAACAGTCCAGAAAAGTCAGCAGGAGGGCACGACAACAACTGCTCCAGCAAAGAGAACATCTCATCGCCGAAGTGGATGCTTCAGTGGAACACTTGGAGCACAAGCTGGAACAACTAAATGCTATGTCACTCAAGAAGAATAAATCTCAAATGTCGCATCTTCGAGCCGAACTTGATGAGACGATCGAAGTAGCGCGTCGGGCGGAGAATCGGGCATCGGCTCTCGGCATGGAAGGACCGGTCGAGAAAGAGGATGGTATGGGTTCCTCATGAAAGCCGTTTCTGATTCGTAACAAGTCCTTAACCACAATGGAGATAAAGTAATGAAAAACTATGCTTGCTATTTGCTGTCCGCCCTACTTTGTTGCCAACTCGTTGCTTGCAACAAAACGAACATCGACACTTCCACCACTGGCACCGGCGGGGCTTCCCAAGAGGTTTCCTCGTTCAGCCTCGCCTGGAGTGAGTATCCCAGCTGGTCTGTATTCGGAGTCGCTGACGAAAACGGACTGGTCGACAAAGACGAAGGCAAGCTGGGCAGCATCGAAAAGAAATGGGGAGTCGACATTGTATTGAAGGAAGCCGACTACGACACTTGCTTGACTCTTTATGGCACCGGGACTGTCGACGCGGTTTGCATGACAAATATGGATAGCCTTGCCCCTTCACTGGGCCGAGATTCGGTGGCCATTCTCCCCACCTCAACCTCCGATGGTGCGGATGCCTGTGTTGCCGTCGGGACAGAAGGCGTGGAACAATTGGCCGGCAAGACATCTTATGGTCTGGAGATGTCCGTTTCGCAATACATGTTCGAGCGCAACCTCGAAATTCTTGGAAAATCGGTAGACGACTATCCATTCAGCAACATGGACCCCGGTGCGGCGGCCAACGCCATGCAGACTGGCCAAGAGAAGATCGGGTCGATCGTCGTCTGGAATCCATTCGTCTTGGACACTCTCCGCAAACGGGACGGATCGAAGGTGATGTTCGATTCCACGTCCATTCCCGGGGAGATCATCGATATGGTGGTTGTGGGTAAGGACTCCTTGGCCAAGGATGGTGGCAAAGCCTTTGCCTGTGCCGTTATCGAGACGTTTTATGAAGTCAATCGGCTGTTGGCGGATCCGGAAACCCATGACGAGACGTTGATTGCGCTTGGCGCCAAGTTCTCGAATCTGCCGTTGGAAGACATGGAAATCGTGGTCCAACAGACGCGCTTTTACAAATCGGCCGACGAGGCGCTTGGCCTCTACGAGGCTGAGACATTCCAAAACGAGATCATGCCCAAAGTGGTCAAATTCTGTGTCGATCATGGAATTGTTGAAACCGAGCCGGCCGTAGGTTATGGCGATCCGGAGGCTCAATTGAACTTTGATGTGTCCTACATCAATGAGATCCAAGAAAGTGCCATGCCGGCCGAATAAACGTTAGCTCAGGTTATGGCCGCATGATTCGCCAACCTATTAGTCCCATTACCAAAATCGTTCTGGGCCTCGCTTCCGTGGCGTGTCTGATCGCCGCGTATGCCTGGCTTTCACATCGCCAACATCAGATTAATCCCAAAGACTCGACGATTCCCAACCTCAGCCAATTCTCGGACGGTTGGGAGCGGTTGACGCGTGTGCCGGCGAAGTCCGAGGCGGAGGGCTGGTCAAGCTATCGCGAGTGCTGGCTCTGGGAAGATCTGGGTGCGACCTATGGCCGATTGTTTCTAGGATTGGCCAGTGGCGTAATCCTGTCGTTGGTGGTTGGCCTGGCAATGGGGTGCTTTACGCCGATCGAAGCCTTCTTCGTGCCGCCGTTGTCGTTCTTTGCAAAAATCCCTCCCACGGCGATGTTGGCCGTCTACTTTGTGATTTTCGGCACCGATATCGAACTTTTTGTCGCGCTGATCGCCCTGGGAATTTTTCCGACCCTGGCCCAAGCCATCTATCAAGCGGCCAAGAAGGATGTAAGCAGTCATGCCATCGACAAAGCTTACACCTTAGGCGCGTCACACGCCGAAGTGATCTGGAACGTCATCTTTCGCCAGATTCTGCCCAGAATCATTGAGAACATCCGGCTCCAAATCGGCCCGGCGATGGTATTCCTGATCGCAGCGGAATGGCTGCTGACCGATGTCGGATTCGGATATCGGCTCCGCATCCAGTCGCGGCTGCTGAACATGAACGTCGTCTATATATATCTCGTCATCCTGGGGGTCACAGGATACCTATTCGATTGGCTCTTGTCCCTAGCCCGCAGAAAGTTGTCCCCCTGGTTCGGAGAATAAAACGTAGTCACGACCCACTAGCCAGCCCTCAATACCCGCAACCCGATCCCCGCATTCGCCCCATGCCCCCTTCCTTCCCTCTCGCCCTCGAAGTCCAACACGTCTACCACTGGTTCGGCGCTAACAAGGTGCTTAACGACATCACTCTTCAGATCCCGCATGGACAGATCGTCGCCGTGGTAGGACCCAGTGGTTGTGGAAAGTCGACGTTGTTGCGGGCGATATTGGGAACCCATCCTCCGCGGAAGGGCGAAATATTGGCGCATGGTCGTCTGATGACCAAACCGACCCGCGACGTGGGAATCGTCTACCAGCACTACAGCCTTTACGAGTTTTTGACGGCGCGCGAGAACGTCGCCTTTGGATTGATGTTGGACCAAACATCTCTACCGCAACGATTGCTCACCCCTTGGAACTGGTGGCCCTTGCGGCGTGGACACTTGAAGCAGGCGGATCAGTTCTTGGACAAGGTAGGATTAGGGGACGCATCCCAGCGGTATCCACATGAAATGTCGGGAGGTATGCGACAGCGGGTGGCCATTGCTCAGGCCTTGGTCATGGAGCCGCAGATCCTATTGCTGGACGAGCCGTTTGGCGCCTTGGATGAGGCGACCCGCGAAGAATTACAGATCATGCTGTTGCGGCTTTACGAAGAGAACTCACAAGCCAAATCACGCGGTGAGCAACCGCCGTTCACGATTTTGATTGTGACGCATGAACTCAACGAAGCGATCTACGTCTCCAACCGCGTCTTGGGCTTGTCCCAGTATCACGGAGGCGGAGCCGAAGGTGCCACGATCGTCTATGACAAGCAGGCTCCGGTGTTTTCAGCGGCGGACGATCGCGACTTCGCTCCTTTCTTTGCCCAAAAAGAGGAACTGCGCGAGGCCGTATTCGATCCCGAGAATCTTCAGCACCACGCCGAATACGTGACCCTCTGGAAGAACCGGCTAGCCGAAAGCAAGCAGGGCTCGTCTTAGCCGACTAGGCGCACTACGGCGTAATGGCGCGGAAGAAATTACGAATCGGTTGCCCGGGATAGTAGAACTTAGTCCTCGCTACGACCGGCACGGCAAATGGTACCGCGGCAACGGGAACAGGTGCCGCAACACTGTAGATAGTCGTCACCGGCTGGGCGATTGAGTAAGTCGTCGTGACTGGTGAATAGCTCGTGACTGGTGAATAGCTCGTGACTGGTGAATAGCTCGTGACTGGTGAATAGGTCGTGACTGGTGAATAGGTCGTGACTGGTGAATAGGTCGTGACTGGTGAATAGGTCGTGACTGGTGAATAGGTCGACGTCACTGGTGTCCCAATGCGATACGCGACAACCGGGGCAGGAGCGGCTCGGACCACCGTGGTCGCCGGGTAGCCGGCGGTAACCACCGTTGAATTGACCACCGGTACCGATAACGCTGGCGCCACGACAGGACGTGCCACGACCAGCGGCGCGTAGCCAGGAACCGAAGTGACGACTGGTGAGTAGACGACGTACTGCGCTGCGGCGGGACTGCAAACCGCGCCGGCAATCAAACACGTTAGGGTCATAGCTTGCTTGATCATCTCGGACCTCCTATTAATTGAATTAGTTTAATTGGTCTGTAAACAGGGTTGACGCGGCGACAATTAACAAGTCGCTCTACCTCCATTTTACCACCGATGGAGCCGGAGTTCATCAGGCCCGTCGTCATGACAGCACTGGCTGTGCGAGACGGGATGCGAGGACGGGCGTGATAGCACCGACTCCCATGGAATTGTGGTGGTTGATGTACGGGGCTCAGATCCCTCCTGATCTCGCTGTTTTCCCACCGTTGGTTAATTTTCGGCAAAATCAGTGGACACCTGGTCCGTCGAGTCCCGAGAACACGCTGGCAAGCGGCGGGCGAAAATGATGATATTGACCGGTTTCCGCATGGTTTCTAATTTTCGGGCCACAAAAGATACTGAATCAGCTGGTAGCTCGGGCGGAGGGCAGATCGAGCCGGCTGAGAAAACATTGCCTGGACGTGTTGGAGTCAACGATGAGCAAGGATAGCTCCGCGAAGAAGATGGATTCGAAAACTTCCGTTTCGACAACGACGCCAGTTCCGTTGTTGGACTTGGGACCTGAATACGACGCCGTTGGTGAACAAATCGAGCGTGAAATTGGTCGCGTGATTCAATCGAGGCAGTTTGTCTTGGGCCCGGATTGCCAGCAGCTGGAAGATGAAATGGCTTCATTCTGCCAGGCGCAATTCGGCATTGGGTGTGCGTCCGGAAGTGATGCGCTCCTCTTGTCGCTAATGGCCATGGGACTGGCGCCAGGCGACGAAGTCCTTGTGCCCAGTTTTACTTTTTTCGCGACGGCCAGTGCCGTGTGGCGATTGGGTGGCAAGCCTGTTTTCGTCGACATTGATCCGGTGACTTATAACATCGATCCAGCCAAGATAGGGGAGGCGATTACCGAGCGGACCAAGGCGATCATTCCGGTGCATTTGTTCGGCCAATGCGCTGACATGGATCGGATCAACGCAATCGCCTCGGATCGTGGATTGCACGTCACAGAAGATGCCGCCCAGGCCATTGGCGCGACGTATCAAGGTCGGCCAGCGGGATCGTTGGGCGACATCGGCTGTTTCAGCTTTTATCCCACCAAGAATTTGGGTGGTGTTGGTGACGGTGGCATGTTGACCACGTCGGACGAGAAACTGGCGGATCGGCTACGTCTCCTGCGCGACCACGGGATGCAACCGCGCTACCACCATGCGATGGTCGGTATCAACAGTCGACTAGATTCAATGCAAGCCGCGGCTTTGCGGATCAAACTTCTTTACCTGGCCAGTTGGTCTGAGCAGCGACGGTCCAATGCTGCCAATTATGCCGAGTTATTCGAGAAGTCAGGTCTGTCGGACCACCTTCGAGTACCAGCGACGGATGACGCAGCCGGTCACGTTTGGAATCAGTTCACAGTCCAGGTGTCACATGGTCAGCGTGATGCCCTACGGCTGTACCTCACTGCGGCCCGGATCGGCACCGAGATCTATTATCCGATACCTCTTCACCGTCAGGCTTGTTTTGCCAGTCTCGGGTATGGCGAAGGGAGTCTCCCGATCACGGAGCAGGCAGCGCGTGAGGTGCTAAGTTTGCCGATCTATCCCGGCCTCACGTCCCAGCAACAAGTGATTGTTGTCAATGCGCTGGCCCAGTTCTTCGGTTGCCAGAGGGTAAGTGACGATCTCGAATCGTCACGAGCGAGAATCTTAACAATGCCGTCGCGGCCAGACGACGACCTACCCCGTGCCAAATCGGCATAGAGACGAGCCGTGCAGTCTGTCACGACATTCGGCACTTTTCTGTACGAGTTCTCGTCTTTCGACTTTAATTCTTGGGCCGCAGCAGGGAAACACACGCTGATGCGAGCCATCGAACGGTCAACTGCCGTCCTCCCGCTTCACATCGTACTGCGAGTTCTCCGATTGTCGCACTAGGCCGCACTCCTTCTCTCGCTTCCACGAATGATAACGGGCGATGGCTCAGGAATGATGGTTGCTTTTTTGAGATGAGACGAAGCAATCTATGGCGGAAGAAGGCAATTTGGGACAGCTGGACGTCAAGCGAGTCGTTGCTGCGGGCATCGCGACAACTAGAGCAGTGGGACAACGGCTACGATCTCGAACTACTACGAATGCTAAGCGACGAATGTCTTTCAGTATCAACGTGTGTGGGCGTCATTCATTCGCAACTCTTCGGAAAATTAGCCACTCATTTTTCTCGGATGGACACTTGGAGAATGAAACTCAGGCCCGATCTTGGCGATGATCACTGTCCCATTTGGGTAAAATAGGGGTAATCGGTGTTGCACCGATTGTTGTTCGCATTAAGCGATTACGCTAAGCTGTTGCGTGATAGTGAGTTACCATCCATGTCCCCGTGGCACAATTGGATAGCGCGTCGGCCTCCGAAGCCGAAGGTTAGAGGTTCGAATCCTCTCGGGGATACTGACTTACGTCGACGAAATCTTAACTGGTAGTGAAAGGCCCCTGGGCAGTTGCCTCTGCCCAAGGGCGGCAAGCCGAACCTCTCGGCCCGCTGGGTTGTTTCCAAACACTCAAGCTGAGGGGTTCGCCATGTCTCGACGAGCACAAAAACCGTGGAAGTGGAAAGGACGCCGGAACTATTACGTCATCTTTGACGGGAAGCGTCACAACCTCGGCCCTGACCGAGAGGAAGCGTATCGACGCTTCCGTGAACTGCAGGCAAACGGGAAACGGAAGCCCACGCCCGGGTCCAGCTCCGTCGTAGCTGTCATCGACGAGTTCCTTGACGCGTGCAATAACGACGAGAATCTTGCACCGAGCACCTACGAGTGGTATCGCCAGCGGCTTCAACTTTTTGTTGAGACGATACCGCGTGATTTGTCGCTCAGAGATTTTGAGCAACGGCACGTCCAGGATTGGATCGATAAGTACCGGCATCTTTCGAGCGGCACGAGGCGGAATTACTGCCGGGCCATTCAGCGAGCGATGAACTGGGCGGCGGAGAAGGGTTGCGTCAACGCTTCGCTATTTCAGAAAATCGCCCGGAGGAAAACGCGAGGTGGTAATCGCTGCGATTCGGCACGAGGCGATTCTTGGATATTCGAGGGACCGAGAATTCCAAGACCTGTTGCAAACGGCCTGGGAAATCGGTCCAAGGCCGCAGGAGATCTGTGCGGTCGAAGCTCGACATGTCGATGTCGTCGAGGGAC
>Ga0310121_10002219_pt1 | contig 18768 bp, 18 predicted proteins | sample CB27_Tmax_986_MG_FD_203504 | JGI IMG/M metagenome (GOLD analysis project Ga0310121, IMG submission 203504) | Marine microbial communities from Western Arctic Ocean, Canada - CB27_Tmax_986 | ecosystem: Environmental > Aquatic > Marine > Oceanic | place: Canada: Western Arctic Ocean | collected...
TCAGGATCTCGACTGTTGTATCGCACCTATAGTAGACGTAACCTTCGGTCGGGCCGGTCCTGCACATCGAGTCTACTGTAGCCGGAAGGATCTTCTCCGGATCGCATAGGTTTTCAGGATCCGATACCCAGGATAAGGACCAGAAGACGCCATGGAGCTGGATCCGCTCGGGGTTTTCCTCGTTCGGTTCCCAGACCACATCGGTGAACGTGCCCACTGTGGTGTTGAACTGCGCAAACCCGTGGGCGGTTCCCGCACCTCCCAGAGACAGGCCCACCGCAGCGCAAAGCCCCAGGACCGCGTAAACCATCTTTCTGAAACCCATCTGACTCCTCCGCGACCACCAGACCCGACACTCAGTTTACCCCACTACCACGCCATTGACCACTGCGCCGCCCTGCCCCCCGAAACTTCGTATTTGCAGACCGTCGTCGACTGGGTCATGCTCCGGGCCCTTATATGAAACGCTGGTAAGAGACGAACCCAATGAGCGCATTCAGGACAAAAATACTGTTTTTCGTGTGCGCGTTGACTCTCGGTGGATGTGGCACAGGCGGGGGGCCGCCCAGCACCACAGACATCACCGTGGACGCAACAGTGGACGCAACCGTGGACGCCACGGACGTCGTCACCGCTGACATACCGCCCACTCCGGATGCAGACTCGTCCGGCGGTGATTCCACGAGTGACAGCGTTACTCCGTCGGACACGGATGGTGACACCGATACCGACACGGACACCGGCGGAGAAGGAGATGACCTGTACCAACCCGACAACGGCCCGACTCACGAATCGGGCACGGTGGTAGCTGTCTGCTCCGAAGCCGCGATCCTCAACGCTATCGCCAACGCGTCTCCTGGCGACGTCATCACCGTATGCCCGGGCACCTTTGATTTTAGTGAACTCATCAGGGTGCAAAACGACGGACAAGCATCCATGCGCATTTTCTTGCGCGCCGACACGCCAGGGACTGTGATCTTCAACCTTTCACATATCGAGAACTTTAAGATCTCAGGCAAATTCTGGATTTTTGAAAACCTGGAGATCCAAGGCACGTGCACATCGAACAGCGGCTGCGAACATGCCTTTCATATTGTCGGCGATGCCGACGACGTCATCTTTCGAAACAACGAAGTCGTCAACTTTGCCTCGCACATCAAACTAAACGGCGAAGTTGTAGGCAGCGGTCCGGCCAAAAGCTTTCCCGACCGAACGATGTTCATCAACAACTTTTGGCACAATACCAGGTATCTGCTCAACAACGCGCCACACAATATCTTGAACCTCGATGGCGGTACGGATCATGTCGTCCGTGGCAATATTTTTGCCGACTACAACGCACCCGCCTCACTGCCTAAATCGGCCTCTGCGGTGTACCCCAAGGGCTCGACCTTAGGTATTCTCATCGAACAGAACCTCATCGTATGCGAAAAGGCCCGAACCGATGGGGAAACTGCGCGCGGCATCCAGCTGGGCGACGGTGCGCCGGCGTCTATCTGCGACGGCGATCTAGACCAGGACGGCCTGGGTGACTGCATCGAAAATGGCCAGAACCAAGAGGGCATCATCCGCAACAACATCGCTATGAACTGCAACAACGGCGGCAGCGCAGCCGGTATCATGGTGGGTAGCGACCGAGCGTCCAAGATTTACCACAACACCGTCTTTAACACCGACCCGCGCGAGGCTGCCTTTTACGTCGGCCACGAAAATCATGACACCTACTGGCGCTACAACATTTTAGAGAAGGGATTTAATACCAACTATGCCGTCCGAACGCTGAACGAAAGCGACAACATCCAGCCGTCACCCAGTGAGATAGACTCCTTCTTTAGCGCCCCAAACGACGGCGACTTATCGCTCGACCAGGGCAACGCGCTCGTCGAGCAGGGCCCTGCTGATGCCAACGTAGCCTACGATTTCTGCGGCTACCCTCGCGGCGAAACAGCGGATCTTGGCGCCATCGAATACTCAACCAGCTATGCTGGGACGCCCTGCGCCGACATCGTCAAACAACTCTACGATCGCATCCCGTAGGGGGCCAACTCGAGCCGATGGGACCCCTTCCCGCATAGGTTGATCCGCACAACCATTGTAAGGCACTGTCCTTACTAACTATGTTCATTTCGGTTCCATATGTGAAACGCTGGTAGGAGACGAACCCAATGCGCGGATTCAGGGCAATAACACTATTTTTCGTGTTCGCGTTGACTCTCGGTGGATGCTCCACCGAACAGATTCCGGCAAGCACCACAGACACCACCGCGGACGCCAAGGACGTCGTCACCGCTGACACACCGTCCACTCCGGATGCCGACTCGTCGAGCGGTGATTCCACAAATGACATCGTGAAGCTGCCGGATACGGAAGATGACACCGTGCAAACGGAGAGCGCGTGCAAGTTCCCCGGTTCCTTCGAGGTGCATCCGCAAGGAGCGCCCCTGAAAGTGAACTTCGGCCAGGGGGAATTCGTACGCATGAAGGGCAATGACCCCTTTGTCATGTACGACGCAACGATTCAGCGTTATCGGGTTTGGCACACGCTGTACAACAACTCTACCGAGATCCTCGGGCTGGTGTACGCAGAGAGTGAAGACGGTGTTGTCTGGGAAAAGGTCGCTGGGCTCCCGTTCCATGTGGTTCCGCCCTCCTTCGAATGGGACGACCACGGGCCGGAGACGGCGGCTGTCGTTCAACACAATGGCACCTGGTACCTTTGGTACACCGCCAAGCCCTGCTTTGTACCCGCGGGCGAACCTGGACGGAATAAATGCATCGGTCTGGCCACCTCGACCGATGGCTACAGCTGGGAGAAGCACCCAACCCCGGTCGTACAACCCACCCAGCCATGGGAGATGCCCTATCAACACATAGCGGTCAACGAAAACGGCCAGGAATATCTCCGCTGGGAAGGCGGGGTCAACGAGCCGACGGTCATCCGCAACGACGCAAAGGATCGTTTCGAGATGTGGTACGAGGGGCACTCGATGGTCACGTTGACGGAAGGGAGCGAGAGCTTCACCACGCCAATGCATCGCGTCGGGTTCGCCACATCGCAGGACGGTATCAGCTGGGAAAAGCACGACGATAATCCGGTCTTCGCAGGGGAATCGGGGTCGTGGGAGAGCCCAGCCTTTGTGGGCCATACCCATATGCTCAAAGATCCAATAGTCGGCTACCACCTGTACTACTTCTCCAACCACTCCCTGGGACATGCATACAGCGTGGACGGGTTCGAATGGGAACGAAATCCGGGCAACCCATTGGTAACCAGGAGCACACAGAGCCAGTGCAAAGCGCCAGCTGGAGTATGCGACCCCGACTGCGAGACTGGAACATGCGAGCCCGACTGCAAGAATTATTGGGTGGCTTCGTCCAACAAAACCAGGGAATGCGGCCCCAACGGATGTGGAGGGAGCTGCGGCACCTGCACTTGGCCGAAGCAACACTGCTACCGAGGGATATGTGTGGGGGCGGCGGGGTGTACGCCTGATTGCCAGTACAAGGAATGCGGAGACGATGGATGCGGTGGGATCTGCGCGGAGTGTGGTCCCAATGCGCCATATTGTAAGGAAGGGAGGGTCGCCTTTGGAGGCCCAGCCGGCATCTGGGTAGACCCGGCCGGTGTCCGCGTCTACCATATGCGCTCACGAGAGGGCGCGAAAAAGTGGGGTGAAGGTGGTATGGACATCGGATTGGCTAGTGGCGTCTGCCCACCCTGATCCCCAAAACTTCGTATTTGCAGACCGTCGCCGAGTGAGTCATGCTTCGGTTCATTGTATAGATTGGGGGAGCCACCACCCGACAAGCCTCCGGCCTCAAACACGGGCGCACCTGCTGCCAAGTCCGAGTTGTAGCGCGAAACGTCGAAACTACAGGGTTAATACAAAATGAAATCTCTTCGACACCCCATCTGGTTGGTGCTCTTCGCGCTCCTGTTAAGCTTCGGCTTCGCGTCGGCCCTATATGCCCACGGGATCTCCGCCGACGATCAACAAAGGATGACGGACGGTGGCGCCCTGGAATACGTCTGGCTGGGCGCTACCCATATGGTGACGGGATACGATCACCTGCTGTTTATTTTCGGGGTAATCTTCTTCCTGACCAGCTTTCGCGACATCGTCCGATTCATCACGGCCTTCACAGCAGGACACTGCATCACTCTACTCGGCGCGACCCTATATGGAGTCAGCGCGAATGCCTACCTGATCGATGCTGTGATCGCCTTAAGCGTGGTCTACAAAGGCTTTGAAAACCTCGGGGGCTTCCAGAAGCATCTGAAGATGAAGCCGCCAAACTTGATGTGGATGGTCTTCGCCTTTGGCCTTATCCACGGCTTTGGCCTCTCGACCCGACTCCAACAATTGCCACTCGGAGACGACGGTCTCGTCATTCGCATCCTCTCTTTTAACGCGGGCGTTGAGCTGGGGCAGATTGCAGCGCTCTCCGTGATGCTGTTGTTCTTCGCCATATGGCGTAGGTCGGGTTCCTTTGTTCGTTTCAGCACCGCGGCCAATATAGGTCTCGTCCTGGCTGGAATCGGTCTGTTTATCTTCCAGATGAACGGCTACTTCTCGTCCGATAGTGCACATCAGGGCGACACCCCTGCACACGAGCAAGAGCACGAGCAAGAACACCAGAAAGAGCTCGGCCACGAACACCAGAAAGAGCACGGCCACGAACACCAGAAAGAGCACGGCCACGGGCACCAGAAAGAGCACGGCCACGAACACCAGAAAGAGCACGGCCACGGGCACGAACATTAAAGTAACGATGGTCTCGTCGTTTATGGTGATTAGAGCGCCTGTCGCGGCCTCGGTGTGTGGGGGGGCGTGGGTTGAAGTTGCCGGTGTGTGAGCTATACTTTCCGCAGAAAGTTTGAATTTCCCATAAGGCTACGGAGAAACCTATGCACTTTGGGTTCAATGTATAGATTGGGGGAAAGCCCACTCACACCGGGACAGAAAGCGAGAGATCATGCCCATTCTGACCACCACTATCGGCGCCTATCCGAAACCCGACTACGTGCCCGTACCCAACTGGTTCGACATGGGGGATCAGCGGCGAGCCGCGCCTACCACGGCCTACGAAGAGATCCTGGCTAACCAGGACCGGGACCACACCGAGCAGCTCGACCGGGGGGTCCGGGAAGTAGTGATCGAGCAGGACGAGGTCGGAATCGACATCCCCACCGATGGGGAGGTGCGACGCGAGCACTATATCTACTACCACTGCCGGCGCCTGAAGGGCTTCGATTTCAACGAGCTGACCGCAAAGAAGATGCGTGACGGCAGTTGGACCGCCCGAGTCCCCACCATCACCGGCCCCCTCAGCGCCGGCTCAGCCTTTCTGCCGCAGGACTGGCGAACCGCCCAGGAGGTAACCAACAAGCCGGTGAAAATCACCGTGCCGGGACCCCTGACCATCATGGACTCCACCGCCAATGCCCACTACGCCGACGAGGCAACACTCGCTTTCGCCCTCGGGGACGCGCTCAACACCGAGATTCGGCGGCTCGCCGAGGCGGGCTGCCGTTGGATCCAGGTGGACGAGCCGATCTTCGCCCGCCAGCCGAAAAAGGCGCTAGATTTTGGTCTCGACGCGCTCGCCCGCTGCTTCTCGGGCGTGCCCCCACACGTGCAGCGGGTGGTACATATGTGCTGCGGTTATCCGTCGGACCTGGATATGGACGAATATCCCAAGGCCGAGCCACAGGCTTACTTCGAACTGTTGAAGGGGCTGGACCAGGCCCCGGTGACTTGCGTCTCCATCGAAGACGCCCACCGGGCCAATGACCTGACCCTTCTGGAGTCGGCGTCAAAGCTGTCGGTCATCCTGGGGCTTGTGGACATCTCGAAGACCGCGGTGGAACCGGTGGAAGGGATCCGCGACCGGATTCGGATGGCGCTAGAACATATCGACAAGGATCGCCTCCTCGCCGGGCCCGACTGCGGCCTGGCCATGCTCCCCCGGGACCTGTCCAGGCAGAAGCTTCGCAATATGGTGGCTGCCGCCCGTTCGGTGTAAAATTCAGCACCGCACATAACACTCGGTGAAACCCACCCCCAATCAAACAAAGAATCGTCATGGCCAACGCAGTAACCACTGTTCAAGAATATCTCGCGGCTCTACCGGAGGATCGTCAACACGCGATCTCCGCGCTCCGCAAAACGATCCTGGAGCACCTGCCGGAAGGCTATGAAGAAGGCATCCAATACGGCGCTATCAGCTATTACGTGCCCCATAGCATCTGTCCGGACGGCTACCACTGCGACCCCACGCAACCCGTCCCATTTGCCGGCCTATCGGCCCACCGAAAAAAGATGACCCTAAACCTGTTCTGCGTCTACGTGGACAACGCGGCGAAGGAGCGGCTAATGACCGGCTGGAACGAGAGCGGCCATAAACTCGACATGGGTGCCTCGTGTGTGCGTTTCTCGAAGCTGGAGGACGTCCCGCTCGACGTCGTTGGCCAGGTCATTCGGTCAATCCCGGTTTCCGACTTCCTGGAACACTACGAAGCGAGCGTACCCCAGTCGGCACGAAAGAAGCGGAGTCACAACCGCGGGGACTAAAGTAACGATGGTCTCGTCGTGGCAGGTAGCGGCCTTTAACCTATAGATCCTCGGTGCGTAGACTGAACGACGACGCGCGGTAGCCGTGCACGCCGATCTCCAGAACCAGGTCCTCTGTCGCCGTATACTCCAGGCTTTCATTTCCGCTGGTGGTATAGCCACGCATCTCGTAATCGGACACGGTTGGTGCCGACCCCGCCTTCAGGTAGAGATCGACATCATTCGGTGCCGTGGTGAATACACGGACATTCGCGCCCGCGGGGACCACGAGTGAATAGAGTTTCATCTCGCCCTGGGCCACGGTGCCGGTCATATACAGATGCTCCACTTCGTTCCCAGCCGACACAGTCCCCTCTTCGTCTACGGGATCCTCATCGTTGCCAGGGACGACAACCGTTTCGCCTTCGGCTGTAGCTGTAGCTGCATACTGTATGTTCAGGTTGAACTCGGCCGCACTATAACCACGGACGGACACGTAGATCACTCCCGGTCCATCGATCGCACAGTTCTCGTTCGATGACGCGCTGTATGGGCGGCAGTCATAGCTGGTCGTGGTCGGCTCTTCTCCCATGCGCACATAGAGATCGGCATCACCGCTGCCGGTCAGCGTGGCCGTCAAAGTTCCGGCCGCAACCTCATAGGGGCCGTAATGGATCCACGCACCTGCATCGACGGAATCCTCCATCGACAGGTCCAGGCCCTCGGATTCTGGTTCGGGCTCGGCCTCGGGTTCCGGTTCGGTCACAGGCACATCGACAGCGGCAACGAAATCAATCGTCAGATCAAAGGCCGATGTCCGGTAGCCGCGTACGGATACATACACATCACCCGGACCGTCGATCGTACAGTTTTCGTTGGACGAGCCGCCGTAGGGCCGGCAGTCGAAATCAGCAGTGGTTGGTTCGGCTCCCATACGCACATAAAGATCCGCATCACCGGTACCGGTCATGGTCGCGGTCAGTGTTCCGCTAGCAACCGTGAACGGCCCGAAATGGGCCCATTCGGTCTTTTCCAACTCGCCTGTCTCGGCGATGGGCCAAAGCACCTCCGGAAGATCGGGATCGACAACAGGTTCGGGGACTTCTACCGGAACCTCAACGAGCTCAGGGTACCGTACCAGCAGCTCCACATTTGACGCGTGGTAACCATATACGGACACATAGACCGAGCCCGGGCCCGTCAACGTGCAGACCTCGTCACTATCGGTCTCGTAGGGACGACAGGTATAGACGCTGGAGGTTGGTTCGGAGCCCATATGCACGTATAGATCGGCATCCTCCGTGCCGCTCAAACGGACATGAACCTCGCCCTCGGCCGCTTCGTAAGGCCCATAATGCTTCCAGGTTCCCTGGGGCACCTCGGCAGTGACGAAGTCTATATTTGCAATATTATCGTCCGTATTTTCGCTGATCGAGGTGTCGAATATCTCCTTGATGACCTCGTAACGGATAACCGTACCGGCAATCAACTCGCTACGACGGTTCAGAGGTAGCCATAAGAAGTCGGGATGACTCGATTTGCTCGGACCAATCCATTCACCACCGATCACCTTGCCGTCCACATCCACTTCGAGAAGATAGTGGTAGTGATCGGTACGCGTATACAGATCGATATATCCCGATAGATTACCGTCCATGGACGATGCCGCCTCCGTGATATAGTCGACCTCGGACTTAACGAGATACAAAAACGCTGCATCATCATTAAACGCATAGATCTCAGGAATCCCGTCCGGATGGGTTTCTAAGGTCATGCCGACCAGGCCATTGGCTGTCTTTCCATCCACCTCTTCCATCAGAGTGATGCGATAACCTCGTAGGGGCTGGTTCCAGACCTCAGCATCGAAGGTGCGATCCTCAACGAAGGATCGTTGCTGTAACCCGAGGTAGTTCGCCAGGAGTACGTGGTAGGTACCGGGGTTGGTGTCCTTACATTCCAGATCTTCACCCGTTGGGCGATCATAGGCGTCATACTCGATCTCGTCGGCGTCGTTGTTCTCATTGCATCGCAGCGAGACAAACCGAACGGTGGTCTTGTTGTAAAGCAGCGACATGATGGCCTTCAAGTCATTGACCTTGAACTCGACGCCATTGATGGTCACCGGTGCGATCGGCTCCGGCTCAAGAATGGACGCCGGGGCCCATGCATGACAGATCCCCCACCAGGTAGGAATGCAATACCCGGACTCCTCACCACGACGTTTGGCACAGACCTCTGTGGTCTCCTCGTCGCAATCGCTGTTGTTCGTGCAACTGGTGTTCCAGGAATGGCGGTCAACCCCATAATAGGCAGAAACCCGGTCTTCAATATCGTCGACTCCAAACGCGGCTCCATACTTGGCGGCCGGCGATAAGGAGTCTGGGCCCTCCCAGCTATAGTTGATACTGTCTTGATAGACCGGCCAATAGGAGCTGGCCCATGGTGCATTGGCAGCGGTACCCTCCATAGGCAGTTCAGTCAGTCGGTACTCAAGATCAGTCGAAAAGAGATTCGGATCGTCCGCATGGGTCCAACGGTCGGTCTTATCATCTGCTATAACCGATTCCCCAACGTTCGAGGCCATAGATTGGGCCCGATCGATCCTGGCAGTACCGACTGGTTTATGAAACTGCTGACCTGACGGTGTTCCCGGACCAGGTTTTACAACGGTGATCGGCGACATGCCCATGGGCGTTCCGCCCTGGTTCGACGTACCCGGTTCAACCAACTCCTCGATTGGCAACTGCCCCTCGCCGGGAACCAACTCAGGCACGCAGCCAACGAATAAACCTATCCCTAGAAAAACAACAATTCGCTTCAACATCATACCACCTGACATAAAAAAAACTTGGGGTACCAAGACCACCCCTAAACAATAAAACGAGCAGTCCCTGTACTTTTGGAGCGCGCGATTTCGCATACCGGATCGCAGAAATCAAATTTATTTACTCTGTTCGTAACGCTGCGACATCGTCTCTTGCGTGAGCATCGGTCTTGCGTTGCATAACTACCTTCTGTCGGGCGGCTGTACTGCCCTTCAAACGGGCAGCCGATCCAGGGTGCAAGATGTGCGGTCATTGCAGTCTTTTTCGAAACGCGTCAGACCGCGATTCCATATTTGAGGAGAAGAAAATATGGCTGGATCTCGCATTATTCCAAGGCTTCGGTATCACAACGCCCCCGCGGCTATCGACTGGCTGTGCCAGGCCCTGGGCTTCGAACGGCATCTGGTGGTCAAACACGAATAGGCCTGGGAATAGAGAGGCGCTGTTTTGTCTTTTATAGGACAGAATGTGTATTCGTCGTACGAACGTTCCTGTTGTCTTCCTGGCCGTCCTCCTGATGGTTGCCTCCTGTGGTTTCGAGACGCCGCTCGAGTTCGAGGATGCAGCCACGACCTACGAGGTGGAGCCACTTCATCTGGAGGTTCTCTGGTGTCCGGAGCAAGGCCAGATCGATTGGACCTTCGACTTTGGAATGGCTACCGATGAGGCATTGAACCAGGACCCGCTGACCTGGCCAGGAAGCTCTTCCTATAGCATCGTAGGCAAAAACGGAGGCGCCGGAGGTGGAGGCGGAGGCGGAGGCACCTGGTGCAGCTGCTCCCACCATACAAATGCATGCACCTTCAAACCCGAGCAGCAGAACGCACGACGTTGGAGAGTTGGTAACACCATCGCTGGGGGCTTTCTGCCCGTTGCATTGGTGCTGTGGATCCGCGGCGTACTTCCCAGTGAACAAGCCTGCAATTCCTGGACGGACAACACCATCCTTCGGGTACGCTTCGAGCTCGGGGAACCCGACGAAAGACCGAAGAGCGGGTGCATATCGATACCTGTCGACTCCTTCACCCTGTTGGACGATCCGGTGGATTGAAAGACCTGCGTACCGATCGTTCCCAGGGAACCGACCTATCGATACTCCATGGTTGCAGACCGTTGGCGACTACGCCACACTTTGATTTCATCGGGAGGTCCCAATGAAGAAACGCAGTATTCATCTCCTCGTTTTCCTGGTCAGTGTGGGTGCGTTCTCATGCGCTACGAGTCAACCCAACACCAGGGATGCCAAAGCAGAAGTAACGGAACACGACCCATACCGTGATCCTAATATTAGGCTTAACCAGAATTGCCTCCCCTACGGCCAATGCCTACCCGGCGAATGCGGCAAAAAAGCGGCGGGCTGTGGGAAAACGATGAATTGTGGGCCCTGTAATGCCGAATGTCCCGAAGGGAAGATTCGGAGTTGTGAGTGTCAGGGCATCGCGCCATGGCCAGGTCAATCTTGCCCATGTATTACCCCCGCAGAGCAAAAGGCCTGCCGGAAGACACCGCCGGCTTAACTGCGGCCCTCAGGAGAGAGAAATACTGATCGGACTTGCCCGATGTATCTCCGACGGCACATCTACCGTGTATATCCAGGACAGCCTGGAATAGACCCGCTGACTCCGACCAATGCTACGTATCCCATCGTCGTAGAATCACGCAGCCATTTACATCGCCAAAGCCGAAACTCGCTTTGGCCACCACGTTGATCTCTTTTTCGATCGTTTCGTGCACAATACTGGACGCGAAGGGTTCCAGACCCGGATGCAGATCCTCACAGTTCAACGAACCATGAGCAAATCCCCCGACCATCTGCAGCGTTGAAGCCACCAACTCCAACCCGCCGGCTGCACCGAGTCCGTGCCCTACGAGGGACTTGGTGGCGTTCACCAGGGGAAAGTCCTCCGGACCGCGCTCCAGGGCGCGGGACCAGTTGGTAACCTCAAGCACATCCGCCATGGTCGCGGTTAGATGGCCGTTGATAAGGTCAATCGCGGCCGGGGATATCGCCGCCTCGTTCAGCGCACCGCGAACGCACCGCTCGACACCTTCAGGATTGGGCGCCGTCATACTACCCCCGCCACGTTGTCCACCGCAGTTCACGTGGCCACCCAGCACCTCGGCGTAGATCCGGGCCCCGCGAGCCAATGCGCTGTCCAGGCTTTCGAGCATAAGTAAGCCCGCACCGGCCGCCGGTATAAACCCGGCCGCACTGGCACTCATAGGCCGAGACGCTCGTTCCGGTGCATCATTCGATGTCCGGTTTAACACGCGCATGGCATCAAAGCCCGCCCAGATATAATGGGATGCCCCTTCGGAGCCACCAGCCATGACCCGTTTGGAGCGCCCTTCTTTGATCGTAAAGTAGCCGTTGACGACCGCCTCGGTACCCGTAGTACAGGCACTGCTATTGGTGGTGACCTGGCCACCCAGGCCCAGAAAGCCGGATACGCTGGCGCTGACGCAGCTTGCCATGGTCTGTTCCACCATGGTGGAGCCCAGGCGACGAACCTTCCCGGCATCGGTACGAGGAACCAGTTTTTCACCGATCGTATCCAGCCCGCCAATGCCCGTGCCGACAATGGCGCCGGTATCCCAGTGCACCGTCTCGTCGCCAGGCTCCGGTAGCGTAAAGCCGGCGTCTTGCCAACACTCAAAACCAGCCAGGCAGGCATGAATCATATCCGAGTTCATGGCCATTCGGGCTTCGGCGGAGAAGCTGGCCTCGGCCAATTCGTCGACTCCAGGTGGCACGCCGGCCACCCGGCAGGCGAACCCTAATTCCTCCATCTTTTCTATATAACGAATCCCAGACCGACCGGCGCGCAACGCCGACTCAAATGCATCCAGGCCAATCCCGTTGGGGGCCACAACGCCCATTCCGGTGATAACTACTCGATTAGTCAAACTGCACCCCCATCCCTGAAACGGTCCCCGACGCCACAATCTTACCGTCGGCTGTCGTCATCTGGACTTTTGATCGTAATTTTCGTCGCCGCCAGAACACAGGCTCGGCGCTGACCGTTACAGTATCACCGGGCAGCACCATGCCAGTGAACTCCACTTCGGCATCAGTAAAAAGTGTCGTATGTTTTCCAAGATCTTCCACCGGGACTTCTTTGGCCAGCAGATAGATCCCCAATGCTACTACGCCGGTCTGGCACATGGTCTCCAAAAGGATCACACCCGGCGTAACCGGACGACCGGGGAAATGCCCCTCGTAGAAGCTCTCGTCCACCTTGAACGTGTACCGGCCCACGGCCTGGGTTTCATCAATCGCCACCAGCTCGTCTATAAAACGAAAGGGCGCCTGCTGTGGCACCAACGCCAGGACCTGTTCCGCTGTCAGGATGCTACCCGCCATACATGCCTCCATTCACGTGGAAGACCGTGCCAGTGCAATAGGTTGCTCCAGTGGCCAGCCATCGCACCATATCCGCGACCTCCTCCGGACGACCGAGTCGACCCAGGGGAACACGGGCCAGGATGTCGGCGCGAACCTCCTCCGGAAGCTCCTGCGTCATGGCGGTGTCGATAAAGCCGGGGGCCACTGCGTTGACCAGGATATTATGCGGCGCAAGTTCCATAGCGGCCGTCTTGGTCAGATTATCCAGGGCCGCTTTTGTCATACCGTAGACGCCCTGCCCTGCGTTTCCAGTGCTCCCAACCACACTGGAGATATTGATGATCCGCCCCTGCTTGCGCCGAATCATCAAGCGCATCACGCGCCGGATCAGCAACCACGCCGCCCGTATATTGGTATCGACCAGAGTCTCAAAGTCCTCCAGCTTGGCGCTGAACAGGGGTGCATCGATACTTCTACCCGCGTTATTCACCAGCACCTCTACCCCGCCCCTCTCCTTCAGGGCGGCATAGATCGCCTGGGGGCCATCCGGATCGCTGAGATCCGCCTGCACGGCAAAGGCGTTTTCAAGTTCTGCCACCAGGGCGTTCGCCTGTTCCTCGCTTCGATTGTAGTGCACGCCCACCTCAAAACCGGCTTCCGCCAAAGCGATTGCGCAGGCGCGACCTATTCCTGTTCCCGCGCCCGTCACAAGCGCTATACCTCTGGTCTGTTCTGTCATCGTCCCATTATCCCGCCGGTTGAATTAGCAGAACGCCGCGGATAATCCGGATAGGCTATACCGTCGAACAGCCCAACTTTGGCATCCTTGATTGTGTAGATATGTTCTCCGTCCACCAGCACACGTCCGGTGCCGATGGCTACCGATGTGCCACCAGCCTTCAGCTGGGTATATCGGCGAATCGTCACTTCGTAACGGACCACGGAATCGTAAGGGCGGATCTGGCCGGAAAACTCGACCTCTTTACAACCGAGCGCACGGCCCGATCCTGTGCCTCCGCGTAACCCACAATACAATCCGATCAGCTGCCATACGGCGTCGACCCCCAGGCAACCCGGCTGCACCGGATCGCCCCCGAAATGGCATTGAAAGAACCAGTCATCCACCCGCACATCACGTTCGGCTATAATGCGGCCACGCGGTCCGTCATGCTCTATCAACTCGACCCGATCGATCATCAGCATCGGGGGCCGTGGAAGACGGATAAACTGCTCCGGCGGATCGTCAATCAACGTGCCCCAGGCCAACCCAAGCACCTCTTCCGCGTCCAGGGATGTCTTCTCGAGGAAGGTCTTGTACTTCATCGCATTGCCTCCGCTACTCGAACTCGATCAGGGCACCGCCCCAGGTCAATCCGGCACCAACCACGGCCAGGGCCAGCTCATAACCCGACTCAAAGCTATCCCAGCGCTGGGATAGCACGGACGGTGCGCCTGCCGCACCGCAGTTACCGAAATTCGTTACATTATGAAGATGTCGGGACGTATCCACCTCCGCCCGGCGGCAGATCCCCTCCAGCACCAGTAGATTGGCCTGGTGTCCTACAAAGCCCACCTGTTCCTGGGGTCCGGCAGCCTGGGAGATCAGCTCCAGCAACGCCGCGGCTCCCTCCCGGATGGCAAACTTCTGAACCGCCCGGCCATCCTGCTCAAAAAGCCCGCCCGTGCGAATACGGACTTTTTCCCAACCGCTTGGATCGGAGTGCAGGCATGTGTAGGTGACCTTGGCACGCCCCGGATGGATATTCGAGACAACGGCCGCGGTAGAGGCGTCGCCCCATATCACCGCACCCCGACGGTCACTATAGTCCACTGCGCGGGTAGTATTTTCCGGCTGTGTGATCAGCACATAGTCGGGCAGCGACCCGACCGTGGCATTCTGTAAAAAGCTCAGTTGGGTGGCAAAGGTAGAACACGCCGACGACAGGTCCATACACGGGGCGGTAATATTCAGCTCCGCCGCGACGGTGCTGGCCTCGGCCGGCGCGGTCCATTGAGGCGAGCAGCTGCCCGAAATCACCATACCAATATCGTCGGGCTGCAGCCCTGCCCGATCCAGGGCCATCTGGCCTGCACGGGCCGCGGTTTCGGCATTGGTGTACACCGAGGCCTCTGCCGCACCGCGCGGATCGCGATTATAGGTCTGCTGGATATAGCCCAGATCGAGCACAGTACGACGAGAGCGGATCCCAACGCGCTCCATAATCCAGGTATCATCGGTGCCGATGTCCAAGGCCTCCAGGAAGGCGTTGTCGATTTCATTTTCCGGGTGGAAATGGCCTATGCCGTTAATATGAAGCACTGTTCCTCCGCACGATTATTGTGAGGCAATACACTCGCCGCCATCGACGCGTAGTAACGCGCCGTTGACCCAGGCGGCTTCGTCGGTACATAGCAGGCAAATAAAGTTGGCGACATCTTCGGGCCGGGTCAGACGGCGTAACGGATTCCGTAGCGCTCCAACCGCCAGCATCTGGGCACTCCCCGGAATGACACGAAGGGCGGGCGTATTGGTCACGCCGGCCTGCACCGTATTGGCGCGGATCCCGTAGGGCGCGTACTCCAGCGCAATAGCCCGGCATACTGATTCCAGGGTAACTTTGGCAGCGGATACCGCTGCGTAGCCGCGCCAGGCGGTGGTATTACCCTCGCTGGTCATTCCCAACACACGCGCATCATCGGCAAAGAAGCCGCGCTGATGTACATCGCGCACCCACGAGACCAGGCTACTTCCCATAGCAAAGATGGTGCGCTCAAAATCCTCATCCTCTAACTGATACTGGGAGTACTCCGGTCGAACCAGGGTATGCAGCGCGGCGGCACCGTCGGCAAAGGCCTCTTGTACGGAAGCGCGGAGATCCTCCGGTGCCATATCAAGCTTGCTGGCCAACACGTCGATCGCATTATCCTGGTCGGGGTCATCGGCCACCGGCGCCAGAGGTTTGAGGTTTCCGAAGGCGATGGAGTGCATCACCAGCCGAACCCGGCCGGTGGATCCCATGGCCTCACCAAGAGTGTCCAGGGCCGTCTCTCGGCCCGTGTCGCTCAGCGCATCCAGGTTCAGCGCCACGAAGCCATTTCCATGGCCTTTGATCTCCTCGAACTCTTTGTTAATCCGCTCCATAGCGCCGCGTCGGTCCCGATGTACCACGCAGACCGACATACCGTGGCGTGCCAGTTTCTTGGCAGTCGCCAGGCCAAACCCGCTGGATCCCCCCAGGATCAAAGCCCATTGTGTGTCCGAAAACTCAATCATTTCTACACTTCCTCTTCTAGCCGCAGCCGACCCGCCGACCGCATGTCGATAACGGACTGGACTGCAATATCCAATGTACCAAAGAAACGCCGCAGGGGACGGTTGGGCCCTACCTCGACGATGGTTTTTGCGGCTTTCCCCAACGCCCTCATATTATCGACCCACCGAACGGCTCCGCTCACCTGTCGAGTCAGTCCATCAATGAGCTCGTCCGAATCCCCGGAGTAGAAAGTGCCCAGGAAGTTGGAGGCTACATTGGTGGCTGCATCGGCACGCAACTGTGGCCGGGCTTCTTCCAACGCCGCCCGAAACGGCGGCTCCACTGGAGCCATCAGCCGAGAATGAAAGGGAGCGCTGACATTGAGTGGAGTCGCTTTCAGTTCCGGTGAACTTTCCACCAGCTCTTCCGACATACGGTGCACGGCCGCCGCCTCGCCGCTCAGCACCACCTGCGTCAACGAGTTTTCGTTGGCCACATCCACATTACCGGCCGCGGCCCGTTCGCGAATTTCGGCAAGATCGAGCGGCTCGGGCGCACTGATTGCCACCATCGCGCCGACACCGGGAGCCACGGCGTTCTGCATCAGCTGACCCCGTCGGCGAACAAGGCCAAGCGCCACCCCAAAGGGCATAGCACCCGCCGCCACCAGTGCCGTATATTCTCCAAGACTATGCCCCGCGTAGAGAGTGGAATCCAACGAAAAGTGCGTGCGCAACGCCCGCAACATGGCGATCTCCGCAGTCAGAATACAGGGCTGTGTGAACTCTGTCAGATGTAGCCTCTCATCGTCGGTGTTGCAAACGTAAAAGACATCGAAATTGAGCACATCGCTTGCTTCTTCAAACGCCGCTGCGGACTCGGTATACTCGCTTACAAAATCGCTGGCCATTCCCACCCTTTGTGAACCCTGGCCAGGGAAAACGATAGCAGTGCAATCAGCCATGATGAGAAGCTCCCGGAGGATGGGATACAGCGGCCGCCACGAAACGGCCATGATGAGAAAGACTGAGATCATAGCCAGGCAGGATTCGGCCGTCACGCTCAAAACGAGGTGGCCCGAAACCCTGCTCCGTGCTCTCGCGGATTATCTCCAATTCGGCGATAGCCGTACCATTATAGGGCATCAACGATCGGGCTATGGAGCGAACCGCTACGGAGGCAGGGTTCTTCGCCGACCATGCCTCCCTCGGTGTCAGGGATTGCATCTCCAAGGACGGATCGTTCGCAGGTCGAACGGCCGACGCAATCCGGCGCTCGGCCTCCCCCCCCTGTGGCCACCAGGCCACGCAATGAATAAATTCACTGTCCACGGTCCAACGCACATAGATCGGGCCGTGGTCCGTATCGACCACGCCCAGCTGTTCTTCTTCCATGTCGCCCCCTCTTACGACGAGGTTCTTTGCCGATGGCGAGGTGCCGAACATCTTCTTCACCACTTTGAACGCGCTCTCCTTAGCCGCCCATAGCCGCCACAGACGAATATGGGTCATTCCATGCTCGAAATCGGCCAGCTCACGCTCGGACAGCACCCGCGCCAACCAGCGCGAATTATCATGCTTTCCCATCGCGTCCGGATCGCGAAGGTCAATCACATCGTTGCCCACTGCCAACTCATTGAACCGGGTCATGCCTACGCGCTCCTGTCCTCGGTCTCATCCGAGCATTCGTTGATCTCATCGCTATTATCCGGAGTGGATGCAAGCTGCGCGTAATACCGGCCTTCCAATTCGTGGAGGGCGTTCATGATCTGACGCGTGACGTCCCGAGCGGCTCGACGGCCGCTATGCTCGGTTTGCACATCAACCTGCTGGATATCCGCAAACATCCGCTCTCCCCGTACCGGAGTCGCAGTGTACGAATCTTGCGTATACCCCCGCATATAAACGCAGATCACCCGCACACCTGGTACCCGTTCCCATAATTGACCGGTTCCATAGCCGAAATTCTCCATATCCAGCTTTCCGGTTCTGCTGCGCCCTCCTTCCGGAAAAATAGCCACCGTCTCACCCCGGCCCAGAACGTATTCCAGCTTGGCAAGCGACTCTCGTTTTTGCTCGGTTGTCCCCTCGCGTACAATCGGCACGCATTTCGCCAGATAACAAATGAGACGCAGGCCCAGGCTCTGGTAGAAGTTCTTCCACTCCGGGATATTCCACGGAAAGCGATGGAATCGAATCATATAGCTCCAATTCGACGACATGGCGCAGGCAATAAATGCGGAGTCGACCTTGGTCATATGATTACTACAAATAAGTAGAGGGCCGTCGTAGCCCCGCGTCATCTCTCGAAAACGCCGCCGGATCTCGGCCTTCTTTTCAATGCGATAGCCCCAGATCCACATGGCCAGAACAATGAGCGGACCCAAAAGGGGAAATAGTACGTGGGCGACCGCGCGCTGCACCCGCAATCCGACAAGCGCCCGCGATGATAACATCAGCCGCTCGTCTGAGCCGCGATTACGTTGACCGCATCCTGAAGCGTTTGGACCGAGTCCGCCGCATCATCGTCAATCTCAATATCGAACTCGTCTTCGAGCGCCAGGATAATATCCACAAGTCGCGCGGAGTTTACCTGAAGGTCGTTCAAAATAGAGGTAGCGCCGGTGGCCGTCTTCAGTGCTTCTTCATTTTTCACAAAGGGTTCCAGCACGGTAATTACTTTTGCGAGCGTTCCATCTGAGTCCATATACGGTCTCCTCCGATAAAGATGCCGCGGACATTACGGTGCAAACGCCGTGTTGGCAACGAACTGAGCCATAGATTTACAAA
>Ga0310121_10002220_pt1 | contig 18767 bp, 16 predicted proteins | sample CB27_Tmax_986_MG_FD_203504 | JGI IMG/M metagenome (GOLD analysis project Ga0310121, IMG submission 203504) | Marine microbial communities from Western Arctic Ocean, Canada - CB27_Tmax_986 | ecosystem: Environmental > Aquatic > Marine > Oceanic | place: Canada: Western Arctic Ocean | collected...
AAGCGGGTGCCCCGTGGTCAAAAGAAACGTGCCGGCGGCGGTCAACAAACGGGCGCAGGATTTGACCACCGCGGCGGGATTGTGTGAAAACGGGAGGGCATACGTTGAGTGTACCAGGTCGAACGGTCCCTGAATGGCGCCGTTCAACTCATCCATGTCGGCGAGGACAAATTGAACATCCGCCCCTGCTTTTCGAGCGAGTTCCTTTCCATATTCGATTTGTCGGGGGGAGACATCGAGCGCGGTGCACTTCGCACCCATGCCGGCTAAAAAGATGCTGTTTTGCCCGGCGCCGGCCCCAATTTCCAGACACCTCATGCCCTGAAGAGACTGTGGAAGCAGATCCAATTCAGAGTCGCCGGGAAGCAGCGGGCCGTAATGGAAGTCCTTGGTTGAGATTCGCGTTACCTGCTGATAGGTGTCGGCGATAGCATTCCAGTATTCAGCATTCAAGTTGTGCTGCATTGCTTTCCCTTGCTGTGGCACGGTTATCCGACCCGTGTGCGGAACCCGAGCACACTACCATAGCACAGTGGCACGGGTATCCCCCGTGTGCGAAACCCGAGCAAGAGTTAGCACTTCATTTCTGAAGTACGCAAGTCCTTGTCTGCGGGATGAGGCTCGCCACAATCCATCGGAGCATAGTCCTCCAGCCACTCAAACCTGAAGTAAGTGGACTGCGCAGCACCAATGCCCGCTTTTCTTGGATTACTCGCAATGTTGGGAAGGGGAGTACTCATCCAAATCGAAGGAGGAAACAACAAGGATTAGGCGTTCTTAACTAAGACGTGGGGGTATCGAGTCAGGAGAGCCAGGAACCATAAAGAGATCATATTAATTCCGTCGGTAGTTTTAACCTTCTCGTTTGGAATCTTTACAAGGCGAATGTCAATGGGCTTAAAATACGAGAATGGATCCGGAGAGTGAACTCTCCTGTCATACCGGTCCTGTTCCTGTCCGAATACCCCCCACACACTCTCCGGGCTAGGTATGACTGTGATACAATTCCGGCAGCCCGTCATGCGCCTCCCATTGGAACAACTCTACCATCAGACCATCGCTCGATAAAATCGACGGCGCAACGGGGCAATCTATGTATTGCGGGATGAATTTTCGTGGGACGGCGAACGAATACACCGTGACAGGTTACTCCGACGGCGTTGTTCGGTTTCGAAACGAAACCGTATAACTTCTGGAGGTCCCGCCTTTCCGTGGCCGAATGGACCACATTGTCCAGAAGGTTTCCTGCTCGTTGTTGGCGGTTACTTTTTTCTCGTGCGCCGACTGCCAACCGCCGGATAATCCACCGTCCACACTGCCATCTTCCTTGTCGTGCAAATAGGTTCTACAGGCCAGGGTCTGCAGGTGCAGCGCCGCATCACGTAGGTCGGCCGCGGTTTGTTCGCTATGAATAACCTGGACCGCGGCGCCGGCGGTTACGCCTATGGCCATAGTGACAATCAGCAGCGCAATCAGGACTTCGAGAAAGGTGAAGCCCCGGGCGCTTTTTTCACTGATCGGAAGTGGAAAGGTCTGCTGCGTCATCAATGCCCCCGGGTTCTCCGTCTTTGCCGTAGGAGATGATTTCGAAGGATTCACCGGCACGGCCGGGAACGAGGTACACGAATTTATTACCCCAGGGATCGAGGGGAACGGACTGTGAATCCAAGTACCCGTCCTTGGTATAACTGCGAGGGATCGGTTCGATAACTGGTTTTTCGACGAGTGCGCCGAGACCCTGCGCCGCGGTCGGGTTCTGGCCGGCATCCATCTTGTAAATATGAACCGCGTTTTTCAGAATCTTCAGTTGATTCTGGGCCGCGATCACCCGTGCCTTGTCCGGTTCATTCACCAGGGATAGCCCTACCACGGCTGCCAGGATGGCAAGTATGCTGACCACAACCAGGATTTCGATCAGCGTGAGACCGGCCTGCGGCGGGAGGCGTTGAACAAGATTGGGGCTGGCAGGTTCCTGGCTCATCTTCGAGATACAGTACATCATGGCCGCGAAGATGTTAATCTTCTTCTAATACCGGCACACGTGGCACGGGCTGGAAGCGTCGTTCCACGGCGGTTTTTTCGTGGCTTGGGCTCCGGTTGGGCACCGCTGCACGGGTCGGATACCCGCGCCACGGACACTAGGATTCGACGGGGGAAGATTCTGTGTTCGCCACCACTTTTCCCGGGATCCCGCCGTCGTTCTCGAAGTCTGAAAATTTTACCGATACGATCGTGGAAACCCCGCGCTCCTGCATGGTGACGCCATAGAGGATGTCCGACGCCGCGATCGTTTTTTGATTGTGTGTAATCACGATAAACTGGGATCTCTCCAGGAATCCCTTGACCGTCTGCACAAACCGGCCGATGTTCGCCTCATCGAGCGGCGCATCCAGCTCATCCAGCAAGCAGAACGCACTGGGTTTTTCGAGGTAGAGGGCAAAGAGTAGCGCGACTGCCGTCATGGTTCGCTCGCCACCGGACAGCAAGCTTACGGTCTGAAGTTTTTTGCCCGGCGGCCGCGCGATGATCTCGATACCCGATTCGAGCACGTCTTCCTCATCCACCAGGACCAGTTTTGCCGTCCCGCCCCCGAAAAGCTTTTTGAACATTTCCTGAAAGTTTTCGTTCACCTGGTTAAAAGTCGAGGAGAACATCTCGGTCGTTGTCTTGTTAATGTGGCGAATCATGTCCATGAGTTGCTGCTTGGCGTTGACAAGATCCTCCTGCTGCGTGGTGAGAAACGCGTACCGCTCCTCCAACTCGCGATGCTCCTCGATGGCAACCAGATTTACGGGACCCATGGCGTCAATCTTGGTTCTGAGTTCACCGATTATCGTCTCGAGGGTTTCGGGGTCGGGTCGTGTTTCGCTTTCCCACTCGGGCTCCGCCTCCTCCATCACCTGCTCGACGCTGATATCGTAGTCGCTGCCGATTCGTTCGATCTGGTTTTGCCGTCGCATGCGCTGTTCGGCCAGATCAACATCCAGCTCATTGCGCTGATTCATCAGCGCTTCCAGCAGGCTTCGCTTCTCCCGGAGTTCGGCGTCGGTCTTCTCAATTGCGGCGATCTTTTCGGATCGCGCCTGGCGAATGGTTTCCAGTTTTTTCTCGAAGTCCCGGGACTGTTCGTCAAGCGGGGCCAGGTTGGCCTGGGCTTCCTCCGCGGACCGGTTGAGTGCGTCGATGCGCGCCTGGTACGAATCAAGACCGGCACGACGTTCCCGGACCAGGGATTCCAGCTCGTGAATTCTCGCGGTTTGTGTTTCGCATTGGCTCTCAAGGTGCTCAACCCGCTGCCTGCATTCGGCAAACCGAACCCGATGTTCGGTGACGTGGTTGTAGAGTTCTCCTCGCTCCTGTTCGAGGGAGCGCAATCCCTGCGTCTTTTCCGCGATCGTACCGCGCGTTTCTTCCTGCAGCACCCTGAGCTTCTTCAACGACTGCAGGATCTCGGTCCTGCGCTGCTCGGTGCTACTGTCCTGTTCGTTGAGAGCCTCAAGTTCGAACGTCACGGTGTCGAGGCGCTCAAGTGCCTGTTTCGCCTCCGCTTTGACAACTTGATTTTCTCCTTCGCAGATCGCAACGTCTCTCCGGGCTGCCTCCAGTTCGCTGCGGGCGGCCGCGATCTTCTCTTTAGATACCTCGATTTTTGACTCGATCGCTTTCAACTCAGACTCGGTCCGGGAAATGGTTTCTGAAAGTTCGGCTTGTTCCTGCTGCCACGTATCAAGATTCTGCCGGATGCCCAGCGGATTCGAATCCTGATCTTCACGCATCAAGTATTCCACTGAACCATCGCCCCGTCTGAGAACCCCGTCGCGAGTCACGAAGGTCGCGCCGACATCGACGGTTTCGGGAATCTGTTCAGAGGTCTCAACTACGTACACATTCTCGAGAAGCCGCTCCACCAGGGGACGGGTCGCCGGTGTGCAGTCAACATAGTCCAGAAGAAGTTTTCGGCCTTTTCCGGCAGGGGTCTGGCCGTCCCGCTTCGAAACCGTTCGCAGGGGCAGAAGCCGGACCGAACCGTGCCGTGCACCGCTGATCTCCCGGACCAGAGCGAGCGCCGCTGTTTCGTCCGTTACGACCACGGCGTCCAACCAGGCGCGGAGCACTGCTTCGAGAGCGAGTTCAAATGACTTTGATGCGCGTATGTGTTCCGCGAGCGAGCCCATGATCTGGTCACTCCCCGCGGGCAGGGCGGACTTTCCATCCAGCAGGTACCGGGCGCCTCGCGGGAACCCGTAGCCGCTTGCCGCGCTTTCTTCCAGCAAATCAATACGTGCCTGTTTGGCTGCGGAGTCGGACCGCAAGTCGGCAATGCCCTGGCGAATCCTTGCAAATTCTTCGTCGACTTGCCGCAGCTCTTCTTCCGTAGAGGCAAGCGCCTCCACCTTCGCGGTCGACAGCGCCATCAGCTCGTTATGACGTTCGGTCATGGTCGACTGGCGCCGGCCAAATTGTTCCGCAGCTCTCTTTAACTCCGCCTGTTCGGCGCTCAGGCGCTCCCTCCGAACGACGGTGGTGCGTTCCGCTGCCTCGAGATCAGTCAATTCATTTTGAAGTTTTGCGCCGCGGCTTTCCGATTCCACCATCTCGGTGCGCAGGATGTGAACGTTCTGGCCCGTCTGCTCGACTTCCGTTTCGAGGTGCTTAAGATGTTCGCCGGTTTTGCTGAACTTTTCCTGGGCGGCGTCGCGGTCCTTCCCCGCGGATTCGGCACTCTGCTTAAATTCCGTAAGGCGCTTTTGATGTTCTTCGCACCGGACGGAAGCCTCGTCGGCGTCTTTCGTATCCCGCTCGGACAAGGTTTGGATTTCCCGAACTCGATCCACATTAACTCGAATCAATTCGCGGCACCGTTCCAACTCGCTGCGGGCACGCGACACGGCATCCATCACGTCCCCGATTTCACGTTCTTTCGCCGCAACTTCTTCCCGTGCATCCGTCGTTGTTTTGTCCAGGAGGGCCGTCTCTTCCCGTACCGCTTCATCCCGTTCCTGCACCGACGAAAGCTTGTTCTCCGCATCTTTGATTTCCGACTCAAGCTCTCGGAGGCGCTCTCGCGTGTGGAAAATGTCAAAGCCGCGGAGGTTGTCGCGCATGGACGTATACCGGCGCGCCTTTCCGGCCTGGCGCTGGAGCGAAATAATCTGCCGGCGGACCTCCCTGATGATGTCATCGAGTCGAATGAGGTTTGCCTCGGTGTGGTCGAGCTTCCTGAGGGCTTCCTTTTTGTCCGCCTTGTACTTTGTGATCCCGCTGGCTTCTTCGAACACCGCGCGCCGATCGTCGGGACGAGAGCTCAAAATCTGGTCGATCTTGCCCTGCTCCATGATCGAGTAACTTGTGGTGCCGATGCCGGTGTCCATAAACAGACGCTGGATGTCCTTGAGCCGGCAAGGAGCCCGGTTCACAAAATATTGCCCTTCTCCGGAGCGAAGCACCCGGCGAGTCACGGTGACTTCGTTATATTCGGTCCCGAGCGATTTTTCGCATTCCGCCAGAGTCAGACTCACCTCGGCCATTCCCATCGGCTTCTTGAGATCGGTTCCGCTAAAGATTACGTCCTGCATCTTGCTGCCGCGCAGAGCTTTAGCGCTTTGTTCCCCCAGCACCCACCGCACGGCGTCCGCAATATTGCTCTTTCCACAACCGTTGGGACCCACGATGGAGGTCATGCCCTGTTCGAATTCCAGTTTCGTCTTGCCCACGAAACTCTTGAATCCAATCATTTCAATGGATTTTAGATACATCCTGTCTCTTTTTATCCTAACGTAGTGAGACTTTACATAAAGGGTCGCCAATGAAATACAAACTAAGAACAATACAATATCATGTATGCCCCGCGGCGACAACCACAATATCTTGACTTTTGATTGGATTTTCTACCCATAATCATGGAAGGTCTTTGCGCATGCCGCAACCGTGGATTCGCACCTTTTTCCTGCTGGCCCTTTTCGCCTGGGTTACCCTCGGCACAGTAAACGTCTACTGGGCCAATCTGAACCAGGACGAGGGGTGGTATCTTTACGCGGCCCTCAGTTGCTCTGACGGCCTGCTGCCGTATCGCGATTTCGCCTTCACGCAGGGGCCGGTGATGCCCTTTTTCTATGCCTTGGCAGGTCCATGGCTGGAGCATGCCGGTGTCGAGGCCGGGCGCTGGTTCACCCTCATTCTGGCCGGCTGCATCCTCTTTTTTACCGCCCGCCTTGCTTCAAAATCAGCCGGATCAGGCCCGGGTTGTGCAGAGGCCGGTCTGCTGGCTTTGATCCTGTTGGCAGTGAACGTGTATCAGAGCCAGTTTACGACTATCGTAAAGACCTATTCGCTGTGCGGGTTGCTCCTCGTGTCCGGCCTGCTTGCCGCCAACCGCGCGGCAGGCGGTCACCGGCCCTGGGTGGGGCTGCTGGGAGGAATCCTGCTCGGGCTGGCCGCTGCGACCCGTCTTTCGGTTCTGTTCGCCATTCCCGTGACAGTTTTCTTTCTCCTGATCCGGCCCTCCATTCGCCCGACCCGCGCATGGTTATATGTAGCGATCGGCGCGGCGGTCGCCTTCGGTGCCGCGATGCTTCCGTTTCTGGGCATGGCCCCCGAGGGCCTTTGGTTCGGCCTCGTCGAATATCATACGCAGCGGGACGCTGGTTCGCTGGCGGCCTCCGCGGTCTACAAGGCCGGATTCCTGTCACGAGTCGTGAGTGCGTATGCGGTTGCCTGCGCGCTGCTCGCGGTCCTGGTTTGTGGAGTGTTCTTCCTTCGAGGGCGGCGCGAGGATTCGGAGCGCCGGGAACAAACATTCCAGCCGCTCCTCTGGTGGGTCACCGGAGTGATCACGTTGATCCACATCTCCGCGCCGTACCCATACGACGACTACCAGGCGCTGGTATATCCCGTCTTCTGCGCCGCGCTCGGAGCGGGGACGATCTCGCTTCTCCGCGGCATCAGTGCCAGGGCCGGATTCGATCCGGCTAGGATGTTCGGTGCGGTTTGTGTCTGCGTGTTCTTCTGTTGCGGTCTCGCCGCTGCCTCTTCACCGATCAACCAGGAGTGGGTGTTGCGGGAACGGGACCGGATCTGGTGGCGATTGAAAGAGCGTTCCCCGATGGCCGACCTGAAAGCAGCGGCTGCTTTTGTCCGTGAACGCACGGAACCGTCGGATCTGGTACTGACCCAGGACCTGTATCTCGCCGTTCAAGCCGGCCGGCGAGTTCCCCCGGGTCTTGAAATGGGTCCTTTTTCCTATTTCCCAGCCCTCACCGCGGACGAGGCCGCGCAGCGCCGCGTGCTGAACCGGGAACTTCTCGAAGATCTCCTGCGAACTTCCCCTGCAAAGTTCGCGGCCATCAGCGGATACGGTCTTGCAATCGAGTCTCCGAAAGTTGCGGAAGTTGATCCCGCGGAGCGCGAGCGGTTCATCAACCTGCTCCGTGAACGCTATTCCAGAGTAAAACGAATCCCCGGATTCGGGCAGGCGAACACGACGCTCGATTTCTACTCACTTAATGAGCCACCGTGAATCCATATGAAGCTTTCTATCGTCGTTCCCGCATATAATGAAGAGACCCGGTTGCCGCCTATGCTTGAGGCATACCTGGAATTCTTTGTGCCCCGCTATGGCGATGAGGTGGAACTCATCATGGTCGTCAACGGTTCCTCCGACGGGACGGAGCGAGTGGTTCGGGACTACCAGGAGCGTTTTCCGCAATTGCGATTGGCGGTTGAGCCGCGGAAAGTAGGAAAAGGCAGCGCGGTCGTCATGGGGTTTGATCTGGCGGAAGGTGAACTGGTTGGCTTCACGGATGCGGACGGAGCCACCCCTCCGCAGGCCTATCAGGACCTGGTCGACGGGATTGGAGACGCGGGCGCCATCATTGCATCGCGCTGGCTTCCGGGTTCTGATGTCTCTCCCCGGCAGCCATTGTCCCGCCGCATTGCTTCGCGGATTTTCAACTGGAAGGTGCGCATGCTTTTCGGGCTCAAGATTACCGACACCCAGTGCGGTGCAAAGCTCTTTACCGCGGAAGCGGTCCGGGCGATCCGTCCTTCGCTCGGGTTGACGCGATGGGCCTTCGATGTCGACGTGCTTTTTCACACCCGCAGAACCGGATTCGCGATCCGCGAGATTCCCACCACCTGGCATGATGTGAAAGGATCCAAGGTGAAAGTTCCCCGCGCGTCGGTGGAGATGACGCTGGCGATCTGGCGGCTGCGGCTTATTCATTCTCCCTTCCGGTGGGTTGTTACGGCGTATGACTCCCTTGTGGGGCGCCGATTTTCGCAAAGGAAGCGGCGCTAACCCGCTGGCGCAGTAGAAAAAGTATGAACAATGCGGGTTAACCCGCAATTGACACTGGCCCGCGGTTCGTTCCGCGCTCTACACTCTCCCCTCTTATGAGTTTCACTTTGGTAGAGCAGGCGAAGCGTGCCCTCGGCAGGGGGGGGAGCGAGTCCCATCGAGATGGATTGCTTCGACACAGCATCCTGCTTTTCGTCGCGCTGAATCTCACCATGGTAGCGAATATCGCCTTCACGGTGATGTTGGGAAGAACGCTCTCCCTGGAAGAGTTCAGCGTTTTCCTTCCCCTCATGTCCATGGTGGGAGTCCTTTCGTCCCCCATGCAGGCGGTTCGGACGGTCATCACACACTACTCCGCGCGATTCATGCTGGAGGGAAGAAAGCGGGATATCGTGCGCCTGATCCGGCAGTGGTTGATCTACATCACGGTTGTGGCGGTTGTGCTGCTGCTCGTTGTCCTCACGCAAGTCGAATGGATCATGGCGTACCAGAACCTTGATGATCCTGCTCCGGTTCACATCATGGGGTTCATCCTCGTGGTTGCCATGTTCTACCCGATCTTGGGCGGCGCGATGCAGGGGTTGCAGGCGTTTCGATGGGTGGCCGCCGCGGCCATGACCGCGGCGGGCACCAAGTTGATTTGCGGTTGTGTGTTGGTGTTCCTTGTTGCCGCGACTGCATCGTCGGGACTTCTTGCTCACCTGATCGGCACCACCGCCACGTTTGCGATAGCCATTTGCGCCATTCGGCCGCGATTACGGAATGCAGAAGGAGAAGAGAGGTCACTGCCATCGACCACGCCTTACTTCTTCAGGAGTTGTATCGTCCTCATTTCCTTCGCATGTATCATGCAGTTGCCGGTGATTTTCGTTAAGCACTACTTTTCAACGGAGGTGGCGGGCGAGTTTTCCTACGCAGTGACCATTGCAAAGCTGGTCATTTTTTTGCCGATGCCGGTTACTATGGCGCTCTTTCCAAAGGTGATTTCGGAAGGCGGGATGACTCGGGAGGATCAGAAACTCCTGATACGTGGAATGCTGTATGCCATTGTCCTGATTGGCGGGTCGGCGTGCGTGTGCATGCTTATCCCAAACGTGCCCCTGTACATATTGGCCGGTGTGACGGATCCGGACGCCCAACAGATCCTGTTGGTCAGGCTGCTGCTTTTGTCTATGGTCCCCTTGGGGTTGGGTCACATGCTGATGAATTTTGAACTGGCGCAGCATCGATTCGCTATCGTTCCGGGAGCGCTTATTTCCGCGGTTGCATATGTCGCGGGTATCCTGATCTGGCATGAGACGGTCTGGCAGATCGTCGGGGTGACCGCGACGATGAGCGTGGCGTTTTTGGTGGTGCTGCTCATCTCTCTCCCGTTTCGCGCGGATTAGGGAACCGTGCAGGATCAGTCCGGCGATGATATGATGTTTCTCTCGCTTTGGCTTGCCCGGTTCCGCTATGGAGTGTCTGGTGCCGGTTTGTTTTTGTGATGTCGAAACCCAAGAAAAATGAAATGCCCGTGGCGGACGTCGAATTGGACGCAGAGGAACAGTCCCCGCTTCGAGTCCCCGCGGTATTCGCCGCCTGGTTTTTTGTTGTCGGTGTGCTCCTTTATGCGCTGGTGATTTTTATGCCGGTCTTCGGATCGGACAATATCCTGCTCACAACCGATGACGGCATCGGCGTACTCGCCCGAAGGAAGTCATTTCTACCGGGTGCGTTTTTCGGCTCCTGGAACGACGCCAGCTTGATGGGGTACCCGACGTATGCCCTGATCAATTGGACCTCAACCTTGTTGTCGATTTTTCCGGTGGATTTCGTCATCGACTGGCTTCATGGAATTGACCTCGCGGTTGCATCCGTTTTCCTCGTGCTCTTTTTACGAAATCGGGGTATCGGCTGGGCCGGCTGCTCGATGGGCGCCCTGACTGCGTATTGGCTGAGCACGAATCTGACGCTCACGTTTGCCGGCCACATTGGGAAATACGGCGTGCTCTTGTTTGCAGCCATGTTTCTATGGCTGATCGATCGCGCCGTGAACAAGCGTTCCGTCCTCTGGGGCATCCTGGCGGGGGGCGCCATGGGGGCGATGTTCCTGGAGCAGACGGACCTGGCGCTCTTCTTTTCGCTGATCCTGGGCCCGTATGCGCTGTTCCTGCTCTGGCGGGAACACGGGTTCGCACCACGGCCCGCGGCGCTCATACTCGTTCCGCTGCTCCTCACGGCGCTCTTGCTTGCGTACCATCCTCTTTTTGGCGGGTATAAGCTATTCGTCAAGGACACCCAGACCGCCGACGCGAAAGAAGACCCGAAGGAATCCTGGGATTTCGCCACGCAATGGAGTTGGCCACCGGCGGAGTCGATTGATTTTATTGCTCCGGGGTTCATGGGATGGAGAAGCGGCGAGCCCGAAGGCCCGTATTACGGAACCATGGGCCGGAGCGCCGGTTGGGAAGAGACAGGGCAGGGCTTCCAGAACTTCAAACTCGAAAACGTTTACGTCGGCGCCGTTCCCGTTGGCCTTGCATTGTGGGTGATCCCTCTCGCCGTCTGGGCGCGAAAGCGCAACCGGTCCGCATCAGAGGTCATTTTTTGGGGGGTCGTACTTCTGCTGACATTCTGGCTCGCCTGCGGGAAGTACATGGGACTTTACCGGCTATTATACGCGCTGCCGGTGATGTCTTCCATTCGTAATCCCAACAAGTTTCTCCAGGTCATGCAGATCGCGCTGGCGGTGCTGGCCGCGTTCGGAGTGGAGGCGTTGGCGGGCACATTGAAAAAGGATTTCGTGAACGCACTGGGCAAGCGAACAAGATTGGTTTGCGTGATCGTGACGGCGGCGTTCGCCGCGCTCCTTGCGCTGTACTGGTTTGGGTCGATGTTTTCGTCGGCGCAACTAGTGGAAACGTTCAGTAAAAAGGGGTTGAAGGATTTTGCGGATGTGATCGTTCAGAACCGTGTGGGAGCGATGCTTCATGGGGTTATCATGGTGGCCGTGTTCGGGCTGTTTTTTGCCGGCGCGTTGTACGCCTCACGTCCTGCCGCGGGCAGGGCCCTGTGGGTCGCCGCCTGGGTGCTCGTTGCCCTGGTGGCTGTCGACGCGAAGCTGCTTTCGCGGCACTATATTAAATCCATGAGCCTGGCGCAGATCAGGAATAATCCGGTGATGAAGGTGTTGCAGCACGAGACCAAGCATGGCAGGACCGCATTCCCTACCCAAAGCACCTTCTACAACACATGGCTTACCTATGACGTGCCGTATCACCATATTCGAACCGTGAATGTGACGGCTGCGCCGCGGATGCAAAACGACTACAAGAATTTCATTTCAACCGTGGGGAGTACTCCGTGGCGATACTGGCAACTGAGCGGTGTCCAACTCCTGCTGGGGCCGGGCCAGGTCTGGGGGCAGCTAAATGGCCATCCGTCCACGAAGGGGAAAACCAGGATCGCGTATGCGTTTAATGTTGAATCAACCGCCGATGGGAGGAATGTGCGGGTGATCGAAGCGTCCGACACGGTTCCAGGCGCTCATTGCGTATTAAAAATTGTGGAAGGTGGTCAACGCTTTCGGATGGTCGATGACTGGGAAGTGCTGGACAAGGAAGCCGCGCTTGCGCGCATTGCCGAGCCCGGATTCAAACCTCTGGAGCAGGTCGTGCTTTCGGGCGTGGAGCAGAATTTTCCAGCCCCCCAGGCGGCAAGCCCCAACAATTCCGGCCACCTCAGTATAGAGAGTATTAAGCCGGGATTCGTGCGCGCGAAAGTGTCGACAATCAGGCCTTCGATTCTGCGAGTCGCGGATCGGTACGACCCGGATTGGAAGGCATTGGTGGGGGGAGAGGAAGTACCGATCATGGTGTGTGACTATTTATTTCAGGGAATCTATCTGCCTCCCGGACTACATCGGGTTGAACTTAGCTACGATCCGCCTAAGGGCACGCTATGGATTCAGTTTTTCGGCAGCGGGGTCTGTGCTGTTGCAATATTCATCCTGGGTTTCAACCGGTTCAGGTCGGTTGGACTTCCAGGACCGGCACCATCGGCGACCCTGAGATGATCACCGTCTGGAAGGACCCGGAATCCGATCCCTCCCAGCGTGCTTTCTACTACGTTCGCGTGATCGAGATCCCGACCCCGCGCTGGACGGCGTACGATGCCAAGTACTTCGGTCTCCAGTTCGACGAGGAAATCCCGGTGACGCATCAGGAGTGCGCCGGCATTTCGCCAATTTGGTACACATCGTGACGCTGGACAGATTGCGTTGTTTACTACGTCAAGAATTTATTCGGAGTACCCGGGGGGCTCAACGACTTACCCTTGATCTAGAGTTCACGACGAAGGAGGGACTCCCATACCTGAAAAATCAGAATGGCGGGGCGCCATCTGAGGCCAGACTGAAAAATGTTTCCATCTCTTCGATGCCTCCCGGCGTGCCCATGTCGAGGAGCGGCGGGGGAAATTCCGAGGCAAAGAGTTTTCCCTCCTGCGCGAGTTGCGGAAAGAGTTCATTCTCGAGCGAAATGGCGCGCCCGTCCGGCAGGGGTTCAATGATTTTTTGTTCGAGCAGGTAGTACCCGCCGTTGACAAGGCCACGCGCAACCGCGGCCTTTTCACGGAAGCGAACGATGCCGCCCTGGGCGTTTGTTTCCACCGTCCCATACCGGTTGGGCTGATTCATTGCGACAACGGCGATGGAGGCGGTTGCCGACCGTTCGTGATGCGTGGAAATGAAGGATGCCAGATCAAGGCCAGGGAGCAATGTGTCTCCGTTCATGACCAGTACCGTTTCCGATCGCAGATGCTGATTGCAGTGGCGAATGGCGCCGCCGGTTCCCAAGGGGGATGTTTCTACTGAGACCATAATCTCCAACCGGTCCGCCCATGTCGACGCGGCGTGCGCTTCGATCTGTTCCGCCCGGTATCCCGCGGCGAGGACGACGGATGACACGCCTTGCTCTACGAGCCAGGATAGTTGGCGGTCCAGGAAAGGCCGGCCTGCTACCGGCACCAATGCCTTCGGCAGTTCGGGGTGCAACTCCTGCAAGCGGGTGCCAAGGCCTCCCAGAAGAATGACCGTCTGCGGGACGTCAACAGTCATATCGAATCTGGGGATGCCAGAATAATCTCGGATCCGTGGTTGGAAAAACGAAACCCGACTTCCTGGAACGTAGAGAGCGCTTCCCGGACATTCTCTTGTCGCGATTTCGGCACGTAGAGCAGCAGAAATCCTCGTCCTCCCGCACCCAGTAGTTTGCCCCCCAAGGCTCCGCTGTCGCGCGCCGTATCATAGGCCTGGTCGATATCCGTATTGCTGATGCCTGACGCCAGGGTTTTCTTTCGCACCCATGTTTCGTGCAGCAGATCGCCGAAACGGTCGAGGTCTTCATCGCCCTGAAGAATCGCCAGGGCGCGATCCACAAGCGCTTTCATTTCACCAAGCACGTCCAACCTGTGGTGCAAACTCTGCGCTTGTTCCGAGAGAATCGCGTCCGACGATTTTTCGATACCGGTGTAAAAAAGAAGCAGGGATTTTTCCAGTGCGGAGAGGCGGGGACCGGGCATAGTCACCGGCTCTACGCGCACCGATTCGCCGGGCCCGAACTGAATATGGCAAAGACCTCCGTGCGCTACGGCATGTTGATCCTGGTGACCGCCCGGATCACCGACACGCTCGCGCTCCACGTGGATCGCCTGGGATGCCAGCTCTTCCGGCGTGGCCTCTTTATCGAGAAATGCATGCAACGCAAGCAGCAGGCCGACCGAGAACGAAGACGAGGAACCGAGCCCGGTGCGTCCGGGGAGATCCGCGACGTGCGCGATTTCAAGACCACATTCCATCTCCTGCAGTGCCATGCATTCTCTGACCAGTGGATGCTGGAACTCGGACGGATGCTGTACGCTCTCGGTCTCGGCGTAGTTCGCGCGGTACTTGTACTTGAAGAAGGGGCCGAGGCGATGCACCAGCAGGTAACAATACTTGTCGATCGTAGAGCACAGCACGGCGCCGCCATGTTCATGATAGTATCCCGGGAAGTCTGTGCCTCCGCCGAAAAAACTGATCCGAAACGGTGTGCGGGAAATGATCATCCAAAACCCTGGTCAAAGCCGCACTTGCTCCTGTGCGAGAGCTTCCGTAAACCACTCCACGGTTCGCCGCACGCCGTCCTCCAGCGATGTATCGCAGGAGAGTCCGAGTGCATGGAGCCGTTTCACGTCGAAGATTTTGTCGATCTGGCCGTCCGGCTTGCTGGTATCCCACCGGATTTCTCCCGGGTACGCCGTTTCCCGCCGTACGAGTTCCGCCAGTTCCTTGATCGAAGTTCGTGTGCCCGAGGAAATATTCACCGGGTCGTGGCCGTCGTACGATTCAAGAAACCACGGAACCAGGGTCGCAACATCGCCGGCGTAGACGAAATCGCGCGTAGGTAGCCCGCTGCCGTAGCAGGCGATTTCCGGTGCGCCGGATACCTTCGCTTCGATGAATCTGCGAATCAGGGCAGGAATCACATGGGAGTATCCCTCGTTAAAGTTGTCATGCTCTCCGTACACGTTGCCGGGGATGAGAACCAGGCTGTCGAATCCGTACTGTGCGCGGTATGAGTCGGATTGAATCAGCATCATCTTTTTTGCGACTGAGTAGGGGGCGCTTTCGCCTTGGGGGATGCCATTCCACATCTGATCTTCGCTAATCGGGGAAGCAGCAGCGCCGGGATAGGAGCAGCCACCGATAAAGGTGACAAACTTCTCGATCCCGGCTTCGAAGCAGGCGTGAAGCGTGTTCGTATTGATTAGAATGTTCTCCCGAAAAAACTCGGCGGGGTAATCCCGGTTGGCGATGATCCCGCCGACTTTGGCGGCGAGATGCAGAACGGCATCCGGTTTCACATCACGCAGCATGCGCCCGGGTTCTTCCGGGCTCAGAAGGTCGAAATCCGCCCGTCCCACCGGGACGATCTCTGCACTGGTTTTCTCCTGAAGGACCGGGACGATGTGACTGCCGAGAAACCCGGTGGCGCCGGTTACGAGGATGCGATGGAAGACCTTGCCCATTTAATAATACTCAACATTCGCGAAATCCGTTTTCCAGCGGAGCGTGCTCAATCCTTCGCGAAGCGCCAGCAGCCCGTCATCCCATCCGATTTCCGGCTCGAATCCGATTTCTTGAATGCGCGAAAAAGCAATGGAGTAGTTGCGCTTGTCCGGGTCTTCGCGGATGTCGTTGAAATGAAGGTAACACCCGGTGAGTTCCATAACTTTTTCAGCCAGTTCGCGTTTCGTCTTGTTCATCCGTTCATGGCCGATGTTGAACGCACGCCCTTTCATCTTATCAAAATTTTCCAAGGTGAACTGAATCGCGCGCGCGACATCCGTCACATGGATGAAGGAACGTTGAAAATGACTTTCAAAGACAATGAGGAAGCCCTGGCGCAGCGCGCGCCACATAAAATCGTTCGGCATGAGGTCGAGCCGGACGCGGCCGGAGAGTCCAAATACCGTGGTAAAGCGAAAGGTGACAACATTGTCCTGGGCCAGTAGTTCCTGTTCGGCTTTGACCTTGGTGAGGCCGTAGACAGAGATGGGTTCCTGCGGGGTGTCTTCCGTGCAGGTTCCCTCCACCGGTTGGCGTGTGCCATATCCGCTGGTGGTATTGGGGAATATGTAGGGCTGGTTTGCGCGGTCCCGGAGGGCATCCAACTGCATGGCGGCCTCGTAATTGATGTCCCAGGCATCCTTTTCACGGTCCGCGCACAGGGGGGCGCCCACGAGCGCGGCAAGATTTACAATTGCGTCTGCTCCGTCCAGCGCGCGCTTCAGGGTCTCTTCGTCCCGAACGTCTCCCTGGATGCACTCGAACCCGGGGTGAATGAAATAGGGCAGAAGCCCGGTCTGCCGGTAGCAGAAATTGTCAAGGACGCGCACCCGGTAACCTTCTTGCAGCAACTGTGGAACGAGCGCGGTACCCAGGTATCCGGCCGCGCCGGGCACGAGGATTTTTCGATTTTTGTCCACCATGAGAACCGACTTTATGGGCGGCGCAAGTACCTGTCAATGGTACGGCGGAATCCGTTCCCAGTTGACGTCACCGCACCCCGGTGGTAGGGTTCGGTTTATGTCGCACGCGCGTAGAGCCCGGTGGTTGATCTGTTTTGCCCTGGCCGCGATCGTTGCCGGGGTTTCGGGGTGCGCCAAGAGTGTCGGCGCTCTCGACGCCGCAGACGAGCGCGACCCGGAAATGGCGCGCGCAACTACCCTGGAGCGGGCCAACGATTTCGAGGGGGCAATCCAGTCCTACCAGTTGGCGTTGGAGCGGAATTTCGAGCTTATCAAAGCGCATTTGAAGCTGGGGCTGCTTTACGACGATTACGAAAACGATTACCTGCGCGCGATTTATCATTACGAGAGATACCTGGAACTGAGACCGGATTCAGAGAAGTATGCGGACATAGAGGAGTTGGTCCGCCTCGCCCGGGTCAACTATGCCGCGTCGATTCCGGAACAGGATTCCGAGGCAATCCGGGAATTGACCCGGGTCCGGCAGAAGGCGAGCCAGATGGAACAGGATCTGGGGGCGGCGAAACGCAGGATCGCGGCTATTGAGGTTGAGAACGCTAAATTGACGACGGCGCTGGGCACGGCCCGGAAGAAAATCGTCTCCGATCAGGGGCCGGTTTCGGTGAGTGGATCCTCTTCGGCCCCAGTGGCGTCCGTCCCCGCGAATAAAGCGATCTCTTACAAAGTCCAGCGCGGTGACAGCTTATCCCGGATTGCCACCAAGATGTACGACGATTCGAGGAGGTGGAAAGCGATCTATGACGCGAATCGGTCGGCGTTGGATAGCCCTGAGAGCCTCAAAGTGGGCCAAATTTTAATGATTCCGATATCACAATCAGACTGAAGGATGAGCCCTGATGGCGGGGTCTCAATAGAATGAATGATCACGAACGCCGGATGGATCGATGAAGGGCACAGATTTTTTTGATGAAGATTTGCAGAATCGCGACCGCGATCGGCGGCCGGCGGAATCGGACGCGGACAAGGACGAGTCACGGGTGATTAAGCGGCCCGTATCGGACTTGAATCTCACGCGCATGGGTCGGCAGCGGGAGGATATCGAAAACCAGGTTGCCGCATCGTCCCAGGAATTGGAACGTCTTCGCATCCGCCAGGAGGAGATCGAGAAAGAGCGGCGCGAACTGGAGGATCTGCGGCGGAAGCAGGAGGAATATGTGACCTCCCGGCGCGATCTCAGCGAACGGCTGACCCAGAGTCTTGTTTCCATGGAAAAGGAACAGATGCGGGTGGAGATGGTCACCGAGATACTGCAAACAGGACGGAGCCGGTTCAAGAAGATGCGGGAGGAGATCTCTTCAATCGATGAAGAGTCGTGGACCGATGACCAAATGCGTGAAGAATTGACCCGATCTCTCTCGCTGCTAGAAGAGTCGCGGATGGAGTATAATACGACGATGGCGCGACTGAATGCCGCGATGGCGGACGGGGCCGCAGTCCATGCGGGCGAAGCTGATTCCGGTTCGCCGGTGCAAGCAGGCGGGCGAAGCACGCATTCCTTCGGCTACTGGTGTAAAGCTGGATTCGCATTTTTGCTTCCAGCGATGCTCTTTGTCACTGCGCTGATCGCGGTTCTCGTATACCTCTATCGTACATACGCGTAACACTTGTCCGTTTGCCGACGAATGCCAATGGATCTATCCGACCCAGAGAAAAAACCGGGAAAGAAGACGGGGGATCGCGGCACGGGAGATCTATTCGCGTGGGGCGCACAGCAGCGCGGGATCGAAAAGCCCGAGACTCTTTCCTCCCGTGAACCCGGCGGCGCGCGAAGCCTGTACGGGATTGAGCGTTCCAACGATCCCCCCCGCGGGAAGCCAAGTACTCTGGATTCCTACCTTTACAGCGGAAACGGGGGACGTCTTGAACCCGCCGGCCGCGACAGCACGGTGGTTCGAAATCGGGTGATGTTTTTGATTCTGTTTCTCGGTCTCATCATTTTCGTAGCGGTCCAGATGCTGGGGAAGTAAGGGTCACAAAGAGAAAATCGTTGCTTTCCAGCACGTGCGGCGCTATAGGAGAACACTGAGGACGAAGTAATCGCGGGCAGGCACATGTACCACGGGATTTCTGTATCCTGTTTACTTCGAGGTGGGCAAAGTTTTGAAAATTGCATTGGCATGTGGTGGTACCGGGGGCCACATTTTCCCAGGTGTCGCCACGGGCGAGATTTTGTCAGCCCGCGGGCATGAAGTCGTGCTCTGGCTGGCCGGGAAAGATGGGGAGGGTCACCTGGTTCGTGATTGGAGGGGAGAAGTCGTCACCGTCGCGGCAGAAGGGTTTTCCGAGGGCGTGTCCCCCCGGGCCATGAAAACCGCCTGGTCGCTGGTTCGGGCGGCGCGGACCTGCACCGGGATGATGCGAAACAATCCTCCCGACGTGCTGCTCGGCATGGGCAGTT
>Ga0310121_10002223_pt1 | contig 18750 bp, 13 predicted proteins | sample CB27_Tmax_986_MG_FD_203504 | JGI IMG/M metagenome (GOLD analysis project Ga0310121, IMG submission 203504) | Marine microbial communities from Western Arctic Ocean, Canada - CB27_Tmax_986 | ecosystem: Environmental > Aquatic > Marine > Oceanic | place: Canada: Western Arctic Ocean | collected...
GGGGTTTGATCGCTGATACAGGGAATCATTCCTCGCTTGGGAATGAACCAAGCGATTGTTTAGCCGCATGCCGTAGGCAGCGGTCCCATTAATGCTCCTGTTCTTCATGGTCTCGGATCTGTTCTCCGTGACGTGCCGGTCACCAGGCGACTTGCCGTTCGTATTCTTCGTAAGCCTGGATGTCCTTCACCGCACCGGCACCATGGTAGATGAACCCCAGGTTCCGCCGGTGGCCCGCCGTGCGATTCTGACCCGTTCGGTGAATCACGTTCGCGTGATGGACGAGCACGTCACCAGCTTCCACTTCGACAGCCACCTCCGGATAGGTCGCCGTATCGGGTGGACTGGCCAGTCCGCGACTGGCACCCAGCACGCCCGACGGCACGTGCGGCAGGATCTCGAGAACATGCGAACCACTCAGGCAGGCGATCGGGCCACTCTCGGCAGACTGATTGTCGAGTGCCAGCGTCGCGACCAGAGCCCGCGGCGGGGCAAAGAACATGTAGGCGTTGTCCTGGTGATACGGGAACTCGTAGCTCGCGTGAGGTGGCTTGTCGATGTACTGGATTCCATCGGCAACCGGTTCGTCGTCGAGCAGTGTCCGCGCCAGGTCGCACAGCAGCCTCGAATTGAGCAGGTCTCGCAGGTCGTCCGAGCGATCCTGGACACGGAATACGCACCGCACCGCTGAGTCCGTTGGCCCCCCGGTCGCCTTGGTCTCGTCGTCGAAGTACATGTGGTCGTACCCTCCCGAGGCGACCACGTTGTTCACAACACGCTCGACTTCTGCCGTCACGTCTCGCAGGAGGTCGGTTCCGAACAGACCCCTGGCGACCACGAATCCGTTAACACGAAACTCCTTGGTGAGGGTCTCCAGGTTCATGTACACGTCTCTCACATGGCGGATGGTGGTGCGATCAGGGCTTGCCGGCAGCCTGGATCCGGATCACCCGGTTCCCGTGATAACGGATAGGAAGATTTGATTTCTGCCGACAGATCTGAGCCTACAAGGGGGGAATAGTGAATTCAAGTGGGAAAGGCATCCGAAGCAACTTTTCCCCGCGCAGCCGCACCCCCGCAGCTACTGGCTTGCACAGTAAAAGCTGCGCACCGCCGGCCGTGTTACCGATGGTTTGCCATGCAGTTGTGTTTTTAGGTCGCGATGCACGCAGATTCAATTGATGGCGGTCTGTTCAGCAGCTAGTTGTTGCGTTGAAACACGAGCAGCAGCGACAAAAAAGAACCAAGAAAAAAACAGCTCGTTCCCACGGGTACCGCCCCCGACGACAAATCACTTGTCGCAAGAAGGGCCAGATTTTCCTTGAAACACGAGCAGCCTTAAAAACTGAAAATGGAAATCTAGGTTTCTATAGGGTCAGCCGCCGATGATGTGGCCTTCTCCGGATTCTTGCCGCACCCCATTCAAGTCGCAATGCACACACCGACTGACAAAGTGACCAGGATCGCCCGGATGCTGCCAACCTTCTGCAAAGAATTGTTCCCAGACGTTTTCATCAGTCGTTCCTTGTTGTTAACGCTCTGTGGCCCTCGTTTTTACTCGGGTGATGAACTCGGTTGCAGGACTCAGGTTACCTGTGTCATTGAATAAACCATCATGACGAACATCACCACGACCGCCACCCAAAGCGTCAGGCTGATCCAAGTCGCGGGCCGGATCGCAGTGGGCAAGTGGACGTAACGCAAATAGATCGTCGAGAAACCGATGACCGGCAGTAGGAGGGCCTGGGCGACACCACCTATCTTGACCATCCATAATGGTTCTTGAAACCACATGAAATAGAGAGACGGCAAGAACAGTAAAAAGACAACGGCCATCCGCATGACGCGGATCCGGGCTTTATAATCCTTTTTGTCGAACACACCAATCAAACCGCAAAAATCCGCCAGCGTTCGACTCTGAGACGCCGTGCCGGAAAATACCGATGAGTACAGGACGGCAAAAGCACCGATCAGGAACAAATATCCCGACCACTCACCCAGGATCTCGGTGTAGACATTGGAAAGCGATTGCACCATTCGGGCACCTTCCGGGACAATCCCCATCGGTTTGAGAATGCCGGCTCCCAAGACATAGAAGGCGACCGTCGCAGCTGTGTAGACAACCATCGCAGTGACCACGTCGAACCCCATGACACGAATCCAGCCGCGAGCACGGCGTTGCCATTGCGGGCTATTGTCGCACGTGCCGGTGAACCGCGCGTATCCCTTTTCAAGGCACCAGTAGGGATAGATGACCAGGCTCATGGCACTCACCCCGGTAACGCCAAACACGGTGACTGCTGTGACGAAGCCGGCTTCAGGCATTTGGAATGACAAACCATCGGCCACTTCTGCCCAAGAGAACAGGTCGGGACGTTTCACGAGCAGCACGGCACAGCTGACCGTCAGAGCGCTAAACGTCAAGACCAGGGCTACCGACACCTTTTCGACGACAGCGTAGCGGCCAATCAACAACAGAGCGACCGTCACAAAATTCACAATCCACACCCATGAGCTCACGCCGATAGCGGGTACGATACGGTGAAGCACCTCGGCAATGCCACCCAACATGCCACCCAAGCCGAACAGCGAAAATAACACGGTCAGGAACCACAACCAGACAACCCAGGAGACTCGCCAGCGTGGTCCGGGAACCCGGTCGAATGCTTCCAACGTCGTCTCCCCGGTCCCGATGGCATACCTGCCCAATTCGTTTTGCACGACAGTTTTGATCGTGCAACTGACAAGAACGAGCCACAGCAGACGGAAGCCATGCTCGGCGCCCAATACCGTGGTCGCCACCAGTTCGCCCGAACCCACCAACCCTCCGGCCAGGATCAGACCGGGCCCAACCATGCGATACGTATCAACGATCCCCCGGGGAGGATCTCGCGAATCCTCCGGGCGCAGTTGGTAGGGGTCCAGGTGGGAATGGTCATTCATCGGGCAAGGCGAGCAAGCACAGGTCGTACTTTTCGAAAAGGAAGTGATCAGGATGTTTCAGAGTTCGACCAATCGATGTTCCCCGCCACTTGTGATAAGCGTCAAAGGCAGGGGTCGACTGATTTTAACCCGCCAGCGGCGTACGGCAATCCACCGGACGGGTTTATCTTAACAGCGAAAACACGCCGTGCGCCGGAGAGTCGTCTTCCCACCCCGCTTGGCGCAGTGACGGCAACATTCAGCGAGTTGTAGTCACTCTGGTGAACGTCGCCGTCTCCGTCAGGGTTGCCATCCTGCCACAGGGTGTGACCGTAGGCGCTGCTGGGATCAAAGTTCAAGGCCTACAGGAATTCACGTTTGAAGATCATGAGCAACACACATGCCGAGGTGATGAGAAAGCAGCAGGAAGATTCAGGAACCGTACGGTAGGTTCGCCTGAAATTGCCGTAGTTATTCGCGGCGTCTGTCCAGCGGGCCGCCAAAATATCTGCTTCGATGTTCAGGCCAGAAGGGATGTCAACGGAGTCGACAAAGGAGATCACCGAACCGTTGGCGAGCAGCAGCAATGCCTCGGAAATGCCGGCAGTGGGTGTTTGAGTCAGGTCCAGCGTCACTTGACCTGTCACGGGATCATAGATCAGTTCGGCTTCATCGTCATGGGTGAGGTCGCAGGCCGCCGTCGTACTGACACCGCTGATGCTGATCGTGGAGTCCAAGACTGTTATAGGGTTCGCATCACATGTGGTGATGTTCAACCCGTCAATGGAACCGCTCGCCACTCCTTCCACCAGAAACGCACCGTCCACGATCTCGTTATTGCGGAAATGCATGTCCTGCCACTGCCTGACAACGCTTGCGTAATCTCTGCCAAGTATCTCCGTAGCACCGCAGTCCTGGCAGTAGTTGTCTTCGAATAAAAGTCCCGTTGGATCACCGTTGTCACCGTTATCGACCAACTTGCCCAACACCAGGCCGTTGACATTGTACAGTTGGTTGCCGCTGACAACCCAATCCCGCACGTCGAAGCCGAGATTTCCAACGAAGGGTCTGTCAGCGTCGACCACCACATTGTCGTGAATCCGAATACGTTCGTTCCGGTAGCTGACCGTAACGACCCCCTGGGAATGACCCCCACGGTCCGCCTGCTCGTTGCTACGCACGATGACGTTGCTGTTGAAATCAACCGTTCCGGTTCCCTGGTACGTGCTGGAATAGTGCATTGCCGACAGGTTCAGATCGTGGAACAGGTTGTTTTCAACCTGAAAGTTGCTGCCGGAAAAGATGTAGACGGCCTGGCCGGGTTGATGTTTAAAGATGCTGTTGGTTACCGAACCTTCGCCTGTCCAGCTCATGAAAGAGTGACCATATATCCAGCTGATGTGACTATCATTGTTAGCCCGATTCCCGTCAAACACAAAGTTGTCCGCGCTTCCACTGCCAAAAGCGGTCATCAGGCTATCCACGCGGAACACAGAAGATCCGGCTGGAAATGCTTCGGCAATCGGAGTCTGGAATTCAATGGTGCGGCCGACTGAATCCCAGCTCTGAACGTGCTTGCCCCCCTTCTCCATTCCGTCACGGAATGGTCTTTCGATATCAGCGCCGTGTTCAACGAGCGTGAGCCGATTTCTGTACATAACATCCTCCGGAAACGCATCGACATGAATGATCGTGTCACCAATGTTCGCCGGCTGCGTCGTTACGATGTTCCATTCGTCAGGTCTGCGGATCGTTGCGCCATGGCCGATAGCAGTTTCTCCGTAGAGCTCGAGTCGCTTCGCGGGCGAGTAGATGCGCGATCCGTCAAAATGAATGTTATCACCGGGAGAGGCGGCGTCGATCGCTGCGGTGATCGTTTTGTAATCGGTGACGTGTTCGGACCGGTAGTCTTCAACGTAGAAATCAGCACTCAAAAGCGCCATGGCTACCAGTAGTTCAGTCATCAGTCTGCTTACTCTGCTGGTAGCAGGTTGACGTTGTGCACCTGTCGGTCAGTCCAGTCATCCACGGCACTCTGTCGCACAGGAGTCAAGCTCGGGGTCGCAACATGCAATCTGTGCGCGGTAGACCCGAACCTTCCCTCACGCTGACGCCGTTTGCCGGGCTCGTGTTTCAAATTTGCATGGAAGGAAATGTGGGATGCAACGATCCGGATTTATCCTCTTGTGATTTATTATAGCAGCGACCAGAAAGAACAACACTGTTTTTCTGCTTCCCAACAGCAGGCACACGGTAGCCGTTTCCGGGACGGCTGCGGCATAACTTGCGTCGGCATTGTGGGCTCGGATGGTTAGCACGAGTGCCCGCCATGATGGGTGCCTTGGTGTCTTTGGATAGATCAGCGATCACCTGTGGATCGGGGTCAGCCGGTGCAGCTGACAACCACGCTTGCCCGGGGTCGTAAAGCCCCGGGCGAAATGTTGGTTTCATGTGTTTATTTGGCCAGAGCCAGAATTGGTGTTAGACGCCTGCCACCGGAGGCAGGCTTGGATCAGTAAGCACTTTTTTGGGGCCAGAAGGTTGTAATGGCCTCTTGTTGGATTACAATGACGGGGTATTAATTTAAATCGAATCTGTGTCACAGGGTACTGCTCGTGACTCTACGCCAATCTTAACACCCTCGCCGTGTGTACGCGGTTCACCGGGGTGTGGGCGAATGAGGACGGGCTGTTTTTATTTCTTGTCCTGCCGACACTCTCTGCGGTGAACTTTCCTTCGCTGTTTGTTGTGGTCAGGCCGTGCGCGCCGGCAAAGTCCGATGCAAATGGTGAGGTGGATTGGCTGGAGCAAAAAGACTGTTGAATGTCAAGCCATCGGATGCAGGAACGATGGCCGTGAAAACCTGTTCATGGATCCACGTTGCGTTTTCTTGTTTAACGCGAGGAACGTTTGATGAGTTTTGTGACCGCTGGGATTTTCATCGTGGGCCGTTCGGGAACGCGAAAGGAAAGATCAAAATGAATCTGAAGCCCGTCGTTACTTTCCCGCTGATTGTTTCTGTTGTCTTTCTGAGTATTGCAGGGTCCGCCCGGGCGACGATCGTACCTTCCGACATCGCCGGTTTGGAATTGTGGCTGGACGCCAGCGATATCAATAACGGCGGGGCACAGCCCGCTGACGGAGCACCCGTAACGACCTGGATGGATAAGTCTGGTCAAAACCGTGACGCCGTTGGGGGTTCCGGTAACACATTTGACGCCGATGGACTGGATGGCTTTCCGACCGTCGCGTTTGACGGTGGTGCCGAGAGCGGGTTCACCTCTGACCCAGCGCCAGCTGTCGGCACGGGCAACTATGCATTGTTTATGGTGTTTCAAACCACCAATGACAAGAGTTGGCTGTTTTACAACGCCTTCGGCGACACCGGCCTCCGGTATGGAATTTCCGAGAGTTCCGGCGACGGCACCATGGGCGTGAACGAACAGTCTTTTAACATTGACCACAGAGCGGATACTTCTACTTTGGTGAATGATGATGCCCTCCATTTTAGTTTCCTGCACCGAGCAGGTAACCTTGGCCTTACCGATATTGGTGTGGATGGAGTGGTGTTAAACAACGTTACCAAGAATATAAACCTTCAGACCTCTTTGGCGGACAACGACATCAACATCGCCAGACGTTTTGCCGGGGGAAACTTCACGTATTCGGGGGATATCTCTGAAGTGTTGTACTACGTTGGTGACTTTACGGCCCAGGATCGGGACGGAATCATTGCCTACCTGAACGTCAAATGGAGCCCGATTCCCGAGCCGTCCAGCGCGCTGTTGCTCGTCATGGGCGCTGCCGGACTGCTCGTCCGGCGCCGGCCACTTGAGGCCACCGCAGCGCACTAGAAAGTCCTGCCAGTTCCTGCGGGGAATTGATGACGAAGCAACTCAGAGTCAACACACGCAGCGAATGGGTCAACGGTGCGACCGATGCGATGTGGGACGCTGTCATTGGTTGGCCGCACTTCGGCGAGGATGACAACGTCAACCGCCTGGAAGCGATGGTCGCTTACCTTGCGGGAAAAGAATCGAGCACGTTATAAAAAGCAAGAAGCCAGCGACAAATCACTGGCTTCGTTGCCTCAGATCGTATTGTAATGGTTCTAGACCAACGTGACGTTTTCCGCGCGTGGTCCCTTGGGTCCCTGTCCTTCGGTGTACGAGACGCGCTGTCCTTCGCGCAGTTCATCGAAGCTCACGCCTTCAACGTTCGAATTGTGGAAAAACAAGTCCTTGTCCGTTCCGGTGTCAATGAAACCAAAACCTCTATCCGTCAGTCGTTTGATCGTACCTTCAGCCATTCGTCACACTTCCTAAAAAAAGATTCCGCGACGCTTTCCGAAACAACACGTTCGAAAAAAAATTGCGACGCTCGCCATCAGATTATAGCGGGTGGGACCATCGCATCACAACCCAGGTATTGCCTCGCCCTCTGCGGTTTCTATCGTCGGAGTCCCACTCACCACCCTCCTGCTGGCCTTTTTGGCCCCGGCCTCTGTGTCGTTTGGCGTGCTGTATAGGTAGTTAGGTGTGGCTCACCCTGGCCCTCTCTCCGGGAAAGGTTCCATGCGAAGTAAGAAAATTCTTACCCTGCGAAGCTGGGTCGAAATAGCGAACCGAAGAAATGGGACGCGATTTAACGGTTAAGAGAACCTGGTGGTATACACACTGTGAACATGAGAATGACTGGAATTGCTAGGGCCATCGGGCTCTGACCCAGCCGAAGTCGTTGAGCCTTCAGCGTATGACGTCTGGTGAGAAGATGGCAGTACTGCGACCAGTTCCAAACTTAGATGGGTCGTGCGTGTTTCTCCACGTGCTCAATTCAATACTTTGATCTGCTCTACGCCATCTTAAGCAGCCCCTGGTGGTCTAATAATGTGATGATTTTCCAGAAGAATCGTTTTTCGGCCCTTTAGAACTTGTTTTCACGAGTGTGACAACGGCCTCTCGAACTTTGCTCTCAAGGTTAGGCCAGGCTTCTATGACCCAAAGTAGATCGTCCGGCACTGCACCAGAGTTTGCTCCACCCTGATGGAATGGGGTTCTTTTACCGAAGAAAACCGAGCCCCTTCGAGTCCCTCCTCCGCTACTGAAGTCCGTACCGATAAGTCGGTACGGACTTTTTGTCTGTGCCAAATGATGCGACCACAGGAGGGGGGAGGTGTAGTGTTGTGTGTCACATTCGGGCCATGCGTGTGACACAAATCTGACACAGCTGCCAGTGACATGCGGGTTCTGATTACCATGTCGACGTGCTCATAGGGTGCTTTCGACTGCTGAGTGTTGGTAATTGTCGACTGCTGGTGACACTTCGGGAATCTACACTCCTGGCGATGGTCAGCACGGTGTCGCACCGCATGGCGGTGGTTTGTTGCATTTTCGCTATATCCTGTACTTCGGCAGCGCCTTCTGTATTTCTCAACGGCAGCTCAGCGCAACGAGGTGGCTGCCTTCAACGAACTGATCCGCCAAGGGCCAGTTGGGGTTCTGGAGGGTCCTGGACGAAACGCTGCGGCCAGACGGGAGGAAGCCATATTCCGGTTCGTTCACTCATCAAGTTGCAAATAGAGTGGCAAGTGCCGGTAGTAGACTTCGAGCATCAAGAGATTCAGACAAGTGACGTAGAGGCGGCCACCAGCCGTGTCCCATTTGTCTCGTGTGGGGCGATCGGGACTCCAGCTTCCAGCCGGTCCACCTTCTTTGAGCTGCGTGTTGACGAGTTGGTCTCGCAGGCTGTCGTTCCAATTTTCCCAGTACTCGCCCTGCATGTGAAACATGACTTGCGTTGCATAGTACCAATAGTAGACGTCGCGGCTCTCGAGCTGAGGCAGGTGTTGTTGCAAGTAATCGGCACCGGCCTTGAGTTTTGCATCGTCGCGACGCGATCCGAGGTATTGCCTCATCAACAATCCCTCGGCGGTCATCGCTAGCGATGCCGGCTTGGTGGGATGGTAAGCGAAGTGACCGGGGGACTTCTTACTTTCAACCGAATCGAGCCAGTTTCCGACACCATCATAGACCGTTTGCGGAACACGTAGGCCCGCCATTTCACCGCTCTTTAACGCCATGACCTGCCAGCCGGAGACCGACGTGTCCGATTCAAATCGGGGACGATAACGCCATCCGCCGAAATCGGTATGCTGTGAATCGATAATAAATTGTAATGCTTTCTCAGCTGGATCGCGTAGGTTGGCGTCCTTGGTCATCCCGTAGGCCTCGCACAACACAATGGCGGCCATCCCGTGGCTGTACAACCACACGAATTCGACTTTCCCACTGAAGAGGTCGCCATCGGGCTTCTGTTGGTCGACGAGCCAGCGAAGGCCGCGGGCGACGGATTCCTGATGCCGGCCTTCCTGTTGAGTGTAGCCGGCTCCATAAAAGGCGAGCAGGGCAAGTCCCGTCGCGGCTGTGTCGGAATCGAAGCTGCCGTGTCCCGTGCATTGGTGATCTCGACACTGCAACTGGAATTGGTGGATGCTCCATCGCCCGTCAGTATGTTGATGACGCGCCAGCCACTGGAGGCCGGCTTCAACGGCCTTTTCAGATTGGTCGGAACCACCTAGCGTCTCCGTTACCTTTTGCCGGATGTTTTCCTTTCGCATCGAGAACGCCGGGCTGATGTCGGCCTCGACAATTTTTCCCGGAGCGGCTTGTTTGACGAGTCTGGCCAGCAGATTCCTTGCGGGGAGCGCTGGTCCGTTCGACGACTGTCGGCCACCGGCCAAGTCGCTGCTGTTGACTTTGACGGGGAGCGTTTGATCGCCGGGCGTCGCGGCGCGTGGTGGCGACGGGCCAACGGCCCCCGGCAGCGCGGCCGAACGCCGCCGGATCGAAGCTCGAGTGGTTCCGAAGAGGCCTGGCAGTGTGGTGACGGATTGTGGGCCGGCCACGACCAGTGCGCCCGTCTGTTCGGCCTGGACCGCGGCTGGAGCAAGGTCGGCGACCATTGACGCACGTGGCAAGCCGCGTTTCGTGCCTCGAGTAAAGTCATCGGTCGCTTCGAGATGGGCGCTCGGTTCTGTCGTGCGTCCGGCCAGTTGGCTACCGGTGGTGCCGCTGATTCTGCCTGGCTGTGATTCGCCTGATGACATTGCGCTCGTGCCTGTCCCGCGGCGTGCCACTTTAGACGGAAGTTGTGTCGCACGACGTGAGATACCAGTACCGCTGGGGCCGCTTTCGAACGACCCATCGTGGCTGGCCGGGCCCTCGACGGAGCCGGTCGTGGGGACGGTGACTAATTCCGCTTCGGTTCCGACAGCAGAGATGTCGCGACCAGCGCCGTCTGGAACCTTTGCCGGGACACCGCGATCACCGACTAATTGCGGCTGAATCTGATCGTTGGCCGCGGCGCCGTTGGTCAGTGCAACTGGTGACGACGATCCTGCGATCGGAGAACCCGGCCCTGGCGATTTCCGTTGGCCCTCCCTGTTGGCAGAGGGAATTGACGGACCATTTCGCCGCCCGGCGACGATTGCACTGTCGGACTCCAAAACCATCGGCGCACTCCCGCCGGAGGGTTTCCTGACCTGGACGGATTCGACTGTCGAACCGACCGCGACCGGCTGGGACGATTTCCGCACTATCGATATCGAACCGCCGCTCGACGGGGAGGCTTCGAGAGAATTGCTCTTTTCAGAGTCGGTACGGGATCTGGCGAGACGCGCCACCGCCGGCGACCGAGGCTGGAAGGGTTCTCCGTCGGACGCGCTGTCTCGAACTGGCAGACGGGACAAAACGTGTCGCGTCGCGTCGAATTCTCGTTCCGCAGCGGTGACCTTCGGCGCAGATTTCGTGACTGCAGAACGGTCGCGCTCGACGATCCTGGTTACACCACGGGCGGCGGCAATCCTACGGCTTTTCAGGTCGGCTTGGGTGGCAGGCGCGGCTCGCGGACTTGGTTCACTCCGGCTGGCTTGAATTTCAGCTGCCCGGAGGTTCAATTCGTTGAGTTGCGGGCTTGTCCGGTCACGCTCGACCCTGCTCGGAAGAGCCTGCGTTCGTTCCGTCTTCGCGCGTGCTTCCAACTTCAGTTTCTCAACCGCCCTCGTCTGGAGTTGGGGCGATTCGACCGACTCAGGATTCTCTGCGGGTTGTTGCACGGCTTGCCGCTGGATCTCCGGCTTGGTGTCTTGCTGATGGACTTCATCGGCTTGCTGGCGTTGCATTGGTTCCAGTTTGGCCACCTGTATTTGGCGATCCCGGTCGACTTGCCGGCGTTCGTGTTCCAGTTCAATGTCAGTCTCGTGTTTCTGACGCTGGAGAGGGTTCCGCTGAATTTCCGGGACCGGTGTGCGATCGGGCCGCTCCCATTCGGGGGTCTCGAGCGCAGATTCCATGCCGCCGTAATCGGGAAGGGTCAGCTCTTCGAGGTCAGAGCCAGGCACCGGGCTGGCTTGTGCGCTCTGTGCGGACTGAAATTCAAGTTGCAAATGTTGGATCGTCACTACCAACAACAAGTGCAGCAGCAGACTGGCGACAATGGCCCATTGCAGTCGTCCCATGATGACGTGCCGCACCAGCCACGAGGCAATGATCATCGTGGTGCCAAACGCCACCGACCACCCAATCTGCCCCCACAGGTGGTCCATTCCCAATAAGGAAGGTGCCGCATTGACCGAAGAATATTGATAGTTCAAACCTAGAAAGACCAGAACCGCGGCAGTGGTTGTCAGGCCGATAGCAGTCGCCCGTCGCAGTCCCAGCGGGACCGCCAATCTACCCGGTTCTTGCTCGGCAGTCCGACGGAGTCTCCGCATGGCTAATTGTCCTCCGGTACTTCGTCGGACGGGATCACCGCGACTCGGTAATCCTTGATGTGCGCCTGATTGCAAAGGCTCATCACACGTGCGACGTATTTCCAATCGGCCCGTTCGTCGCCTCGAATTACAATCGACTGTCGTCCTGGATTGTTGATTTCCGCACGCCGCAAGAGGGTGGACAATTCCGCTTCGACGTGTATTTGACCAGACACCACATACCTACCCCATTGGTCTACGTTGATGATCATTTCCTTGGGTTTCATGACCATCGGCATGGCTGACGCGGCGGCAGGGAGCTTGGCCGCCAGCTCGCCTTCCGTGGTCAACCGGGCCTCATCTTCGAACTGGGAGACCACCAGGAAAAACAGCAGCAACTGAAATACGCAGTCGATCATCGGCGTCATGTCGATCTTGCGGCGCCGCGCCGAAGGTCTGCTGGCCACGAATTGCATGAATTATTCCTGGAGTGATCCAGACCGAATCGGTCTGACGGTATTTTCACGAGTTCAGTCCCGCGCTTTCAATTGCCGCACCGGCTACTGGCTCCTTCGATACGTCTTCCGACGCAAGTCCTTCCCAGTCGCGCTTTCCTGAATTAGCTTGACCGTCCATCGCCACCCACAGTCCCTTTTTCGCCGTTGCCTGAATCGGTGGGCATTGACGCAGCTTGACCCTCCTGGGCATCTTCAATTGCGTCGATCCGATCTGCCGCGTCCATTGACGGTTCCCCCGGGATTCATTCGTTTGGTCGTTCGATTGCATCACGCATGAAACTCGACTGAATTGGTGGTCTCTCTTCCATAGGAGGTGGGGAATCCGCTGCGGATGCGTCTCCTGGCGGCCGATGGTTTTTCTGGCCCTTTGTTCCACCGTGCTGGACACGAATCTTCCCCTCGAATTGTTCGAACCGCGGCAGAATCTCTTGGAAGAGTTCCTCCATTTTGCGGAGCAAGCGGTCGATGCGACCCTCCAGAAAATGCGTCAATAACACTGCCGGAATCGCGACGCACAAGCCGGAAAATGTTGTCACCAGCGCGGTGTAGATTCCTTGCGCCAACTCTTGTCCTTTAGCGGTCCCAGTGGCGGTCGTGGTACTGGTCACCATGAACGCCATGATCATACCCTGAACCGTACCAAGCAGCCCCAGCAACGGTGAAACACTGGCAGCAACATTGATGGGACGAATGTTGTTGGCCATGCGGGCCGCTTCACGCACAACGGTGTCTTCGACCGTTTTTTCGACTTCCGCAAGTGGTCGTCCAATCTTGAGCAGGGACGCGCGAATGGCGCGGCCTAGCGGCGACTTGTCGTGCCGGCAAAGACGATAGACTTTGCGAGGATCGAGTCCGTTTTCTTTGGAACCAAGTTGTTGAACCACCGCCAGGATCTTCGGCGGCAGAATCCGATTGGTGCGCAAACCGAATAACCGCTCGATGGAAAAGGCGATCACAACGATCGACGCCAAGACAATGGGGATCATGAAGATGCCACCTTGAACCGCCAGGTCCCAGATCGTGGGATCGGCTGCTGGCGTCGTTGTCGTCGCGTCGTTGTCCACAGCTAATGTGTTTGCGTCGGTGTCGCGCTCGGAGTTTGTCTGCTGGCCGGACGTGCCAATTGGCAACAGCAGGTGCACTCCGATCGCCAGCAAAGCAACGGCTGCCAGATGCCGGCATCTATATCTAGTGAATGCCATGCTCACGGTTCGGTTCTCGTTGATTGTGGCACCATTCAGCATCGTGTTCTCTGGAAAACATCGAATCAAGTTGTCCTCGTCGAGCGAACTAAATAAGTACACGGAATGAACGGAGTACGCCGGACAATTTTTGACAGGATTAACAGGATCGTCAGGACTCTCCTAGTTCCGCCAGTCGGCGACGGGCGAGGGCGGCCTGGTCGTGCCCGGGGTACGTTTTGATCATCGCTTGATACGAATTTCTAGCCTGGTTCACGTCCTTCAGGACTTCGAAGCAGCGACCGGCCTCGAAAAACGCCATGGCGGACCATTCTTCATGTCCGTATCCGTACGCGGCCTTCAGAAAATGTTTTGCCGCCGTCTGGTGGTCCTGTTTCGTGAAATAGCATTCACCGATCATGAACCGTGCCTTGGCCGCGGTTTCAGAATCGGTTTCCTCCGTCACCTGTTCGTACTGCTGGATGGCCTCATCCAATTTGTCCTGGTTCTGCAAGGTCCAGCCGACGCTGTAGCGCGATTCGGCCTTCTGCTCAAATTCAGGAAATTCCTCCAGCACGCGGTTATGAAACCTCAGACTCGTGCTCCACTGCTGCAAACTGCCGGCGCACTGACCGGATCGGTAGAGTGCCAGGGGCTCGTACTGTGGTGACTCCGCTGCGATCACCTGCGCATACCACGGCAGAGCTTCTTCCCATCGCTGTTGCTTGAACTCGCACTCACCCAATAGAAACATCGCATCGGCGACCAACTCTCCGTCCGGATAGATCTTCAGCTGCGTCTGGAACGCTTCGCTTGCCCGGTCAAACTGTTGCGGTTTCAGGTAGCTCCAGGCGAGCTTGTGCAGCGCCTTTTCGCCCAGATCGGCTGTGTTGTTGGCCACTTGGTAGGCACTGGTATAAGCCGTCGCCGCTGCCGCGTACTCACCCGCTTTGTAGTGGCCTTCGCCAACGTGAAACTGGCTTTCCGCTGCCAGTGGACTGTCGGGATATCTCGCCGCCAGCCGGCCAAACGCGGCCGTCGACTCCTCTTGATTGCCAAGGTCTTCATGCGCCCATGCTAATTCGTAGACGACTTTGTCGGCACCGGCATATTGGGGATCGGCGTCGAGGATTGCTTGATACGTTCTAACGGCTGCTTCGAATCGCTGCAGTCCGGCCTGGGAGAGCCCGAGGACATATTGTGCATCCAGTCGGTCGGACTGTTTGGGCTTGGATGCGAGAAACGCTTTGAGATCGGTGACGGCCGGCTCGAATTGCCCCAGCTGATGATAGACCATCCCACGGACGTAGTGCGCCCGACGCCCGACGTCCGCATCTGGATAGTCCCTGATGATCGCTGTCATTGCTTTGTCGGCGCCGTCAAAGTCTTGCTTATCGAAGCGGGCCCAGCCGATGCCATACTGAGCGTGGGGAGTGAACGTACTCTCCGGCCAGTCTTTCGTGACGCGCCGATAAAACGCGAGGGCCTGATCAAACTTGCCGTCGGCATAGGAAATTTCTCCCAAACGATAATAGGCTTCATCCAGTCGTGTGCTGCCTGGCAGGTCAGTCACTAAGTTTTGCAGCTGCGCCAAGGCGTCCTTGTTTTGCCCGAGCTTGATATACGAATCGGCCAGGGCGAGTAACGTTTCGTCAGCATGTTGTCTCTTGGGATCGACCCGCAACGAACGGTGGAGCGCGGTGGCGGCCTTTTCATGATTCTGCAGCGCTGCATAACATCGGCCGGTCAGATATAACGCCTCGGATCTGACCGACTGGTCCTGCAACTTGCCGTCCAGCGGTTCCAGCAGCGCAATCGCCTCTTCGTACCGTTTCTGAAGCTGCAGCGCCAGTCCCAAACGAACCCGCGCCTGATCGGCATTGGCATGCTGAGGAGCCGCCTGCAAAAACCGTCGGTACTGCGTCGTCGCCGTGTTGTACTGACCAAGTAGCAAACGACTTTCGGCGCTGATAAACAACACGTCCGGAACGAGCTTGTCTTTCGGGTAGCGCGCGAGAAACGTATCGCTGTGCTGTTTGGCCGTTTCGTGTTGATCCAGACCCTGGGACGTCAGCGCTGCCATGTATTGGGCCTGGCTGGACAGCGGGTCGGCGGGATACTTCAGGGTAAATGCCGCGTACAGGGCAATGGTCTCCGGTCGGCGCTCGGGAATCTCGTACAGAGTATCGGCGCGTGCCAGCAACAGTTGCGGGAGATGGGGACTGCCGGCGTGACGTCGGATCGCCATGTCGAGCACCTTCAAAGCCTCATTTGCTTGATCTTGCTTCAGATACGAACGGGCGATCCATTGCGATGCTTCCGCAGCTTCAGGGACGTCTCTCTTGGCGACAACCTCCAGGCCCGAGCGAGCGGTTTCGTAGTTGCCATTGAGATAGAAACATTTTGCCCCCGCCAGCACCGCCGTGGCATAGTGTTTGGTACCCTTGAATCGGCGCGGTATCTCCCGATACACATCAGCCGCATTTGCATATTCCCCCTGTTCGTACAGGCAGCGCGCTTGCCGCAGCATGGCGACGTCGGCCAGCGGGTATTTTAGCACCGCGGCCACTTCAGCGAAAAGCGCCTGCGCATGCGCGTAGTCCCCTCGGGTAAACAGGACTTCGCCCTGCCGCATGCGGACTTCAGGGACGAGATTGTGTTTTGGAAATCCGCGGACGAAGGCGCTGAAGGTTGCTGCCGCTTCGGCGGTCTGGTTCATGGCCTCTTGCGTTACGCCGAGCGCATAATAGGCCCCACCGACCAGTTCCGACCGGGGATAATGTTGGATCAAGGATGAATAAGACGCGGCGGCCTCGGCAAATTGCTGTTGATGATAGTGCGACTCGCCGCGGTAAAACAGCGCCCGCGCGATGTGGCTACTCTTGGGAAAATCAGCCTGTAAGGCCGCGAACGTCCGCTGCGCGCTTTGGAATTCCGACGCCTCACCGGTTTTCTGGGCGCGGCCATAGTAGGCGACTCCCAGGTTGACCATCGATTCATCCAGCAGTGAAAAATTGGGATACCGCTTGACGAGTTCGTCCAACGCCGTGATGGCAGCGTCAAAGTTTTTGAGTTGCAGACTGCATGTACCCAGATAGTGCCGAGCTTTTCCCTGTCGTGCGTCGGTGGGAAACTTCTTAATAAACGTTTGCCATTCCTCAACGGCCTGTTCGTACAGCTTCTGATTCTGAAACCCCGCTGCCACGGCGTATTGCCGCGTGGCCGCTTCGGTCTGTCCCTGGGTGTCGGCCGGCCGTAATGCGACAGCGACCAACACGCTACAAAATAGCATCGAACCTATTCGCGCCGCCCAACGCTTCTGTAACATCGCGCCACTCCCAGAGATTGGTGTCTAGCGATCCCAAACCCTTCAGCATCCTAGATATCGTACCATTTTTCAACTGGGAGGGATCTTAGATTGCCACACGTTCGGGGGCGGCGGAAGCGAACCACGGCGAGATTCCAGAAAAATCGCAACAAAACCGATTTCAAGCAGAAGTCAGGGCCGTCAGCGTCGGCACAGTATCAGAGTGCTCACTGACCGAAGGAGTGATCATTGCTCTAGCTTGTCGGACGGTGATGGCGAAAGCGACGGCGTGGCGGCGTCTTTTTCTGCAGGCTGCCGGGCGGAACATTTCGGTTTGTGGGCACGGCATGTCGACACGCGGCGGCCGCACAACAAATGCCCGAGAGTACAACGGCCAAACCGGAACAGTCCGGCATCGGCGGCGCCGGTTGATAGTATCAATACGAGCGACAATAACGCGATCAACGGTTTTCGTTTCATGACGATCTTCTCTACATGTGGTTCTGGTGAATGTCGCTGCGGGTGACTCAAACCTTGTGTCTCCATGTCATTTCCATCGTACATCGATCTTCGACGATTTGCAATGTCCGGACGGCCTGCACAGAACTTCAGCCGGACCAGGACCGATTGCTACCGATAGCCTCGCTTACGTTTCGCGTGGGGTTCCCTTCGCTTTCGAGTCCGCCCAATGCAGAACAGTTCGTTCTTAATTGGATTAAGGAGCCCGTATGTTAAAACACGACTGGGTTTGGTCATTGTGTTGACCTGGCTCTCTGTCGGATGGAGGGGCCTATGTCGGCGAGGCAAACGGTTTGGTTGCAGGAGGCGGATAGTCGGACGGAGTGTACTTGACGGCCAGATGCGGAGTGGCGATGCGGCGTCCACCGCCTGCCAGAGACTGCATGACCACCTGCTGGATGCCTGTCGTCAGTAGCGTGCGCTCGACGGGATAACCTGGCTTTCCGCTGTGGAACATTTGCTCAACCGCCCGGAGCAAGTTGGCGTGGTGTTCCCATGGATGTTCTTCCTGCAGAACGAACCAGCACGCGACCGGATCGGCCACGCCGCGTAGCTTTGCTACAAATCCGAACTGCCCGATGTGGCCGTTTAGCATTGCTACGCTGCCTCGCGTTCCGTCGCGATAGTCGACCAGAAAGACCGCGCCATTGTTGCCCACGTTTGTTTTGACATCACCCTTCTTGTGGGGGACCACCTTCAACGCCGCCTCCAGAAGGTCCGTGGACCAACGGCCTTCACGGGCCGCTTTCCACATGGCCTCCCCTTGCAGCGCTTGCACCGAACGGACGCCGGTTTCGCCGCCCTGGCGGCGTTCGACCATGCATTGCAGGCCCTCCAGCGTGTGAATGCCGTAGCCTTCCAGTTCGCCGTAGCCCAGCCCGATCGCTTCCTCGATCTGACAGCCTCGCGGCAAGACCAAGCCGGGTTTGCGCCACGTGACGGGAATCGACGAACCGGCCATGAAGGGTATACCCAGCTCGTGTGCCGTCTCGACCATCTCCTGCGCTTCGTCCCAACTCCACGAGAGATGCTTGTCGTTAAACAGCGGGACGAAGCGGCGGTGTCGCTGCATGACTTTGACAATCTCGTCGAAGAACCGTTTGCGGGGGTACAGCAGCTGCCCCAGCTTGTTACGGGGATAGTCGCCATGCTCGCCCATGCTCAGCACGCCCTCGACGGCAAAATTGCCGGTTCCCAGCGTCAGCGCCTGCTCGATGTTCCTTGTGTGCAGAACATCGTGCTTCTTGGCGAGCGCCAGGCTCAGGTCGTTCTTGGGAACCTGATCTGCGTAGAGGCTCATCAGCTTCAGGTCGGGGCCTTTGCCGCCGTCCTGCTGCCAGCCTTCCAGGACCTTGCCGACGTATCCGTCAGCATGCGAATCCTTGGTATAGACGGTCACGATGGCGGCAATCCGTTGACTCTCTCCAGGAAAAGCAGACGAGCTGTTCCCCGACAAGAGCGCCGCCGCCCCAACGGACTGCGGCCAGAAGAGTCGACGGGACACTGGATGCGACATCTAAGCTACCCTCACTGGTTTGTTCGAGTTCCCGGTGC
>Ga0310121_10002224_pt1 | contig 18725 bp, 15 predicted proteins | sample CB27_Tmax_986_MG_FD_203504 | JGI IMG/M metagenome (GOLD analysis project Ga0310121, IMG submission 203504) | Marine microbial communities from Western Arctic Ocean, Canada - CB27_Tmax_986 | ecosystem: Environmental > Aquatic > Marine > Oceanic | place: Canada: Western Arctic Ocean | collected...
AGGTACTGGAACCCGATAAAAATCTAACCCCTGAGATCTTGCGAGATCAGATAGGTCGTGGTCCAGCTCCGAGAGTGTTTCGGATTGCTCTTGTATGAAGCTAATCGGGACAACCACAACCCGATCCGCATCCAAGCTCGGCATGAGTGTCTCATTATCAGGCTCTACCCAGGGGATAGGCCGGTTTCCGTGGTTTTGGTACCCGAGGACGTACTTCACATCCCCAAGGGAATTGGCGATGGAACAGCACAGAGCTTCTACATAGTGTGTGTACGGCAGCCCTTCCAGATACTTGAGAGGGGTGCCATGTGCACTGAAGTAGAGGAGTGAGCCAGGTTCGAGTAAATCCACTCCCGCGCTTTGAGCATACTCTCTGATTGCTGTCTCCCAAATCGCAGCAAAATCTGGATGTGCATGCCAACCACCAACAGCAACGACTTGAGCAAAGCCTTGCAGGGCTTCCACCTCTCTCGAAAGCTCGTCGAGAGAAGCTACCGTCGTTGAGCGCCCACACACTGGATACGTGGTAAGGCCAACTATTCGTTCAACCTCATTCTCCTGACACCATAACACAGCATCACTGATTGACGGAGTCAGAAACTGAGTGCCCAATGTGACCGGTATTGCCAGATCACGCCGGGCCAACTCTTTCTCCAAACCTTCGCGCTTGGCTTGAAGTTGAGGCATTAGAGGGGAGCCACCTATCCCACGATATATTTCTGTCAGCGCTGGCGCACGTGCATCGGCCAAGAACCGCGCCCTAGCTTCCGCACCTCCAGGACTTTCATCCTCTAAACCGGCGTTTGCTAGAAAAATGCGTTCCAAGAAACCGGTGACTTCCTCTTGGTCCACACTCTCCGGTTCCCCGAACCCCAGCAGCACAACAGCGGTGCGGCTACTCACGCTAGGTTCTCATGACTTATTAGAGGGCACATCTCCATTAATCTCCAGTTATTCTTTGAATATTCAGCAGCAGACACTTAGTCAGTAGATCGCCCGGACTTTGTTCTTGCCAGACCAAAAATCTGTACATGTTGACTAGCTGGACGAAAACCAGGGTCGGGATGCCTAGCAAGCATCGCGCACCTGGGCAAGAGTTGCACTGATACCGCCTTGTCCGCGCTTAAGATCCTAGGATGAGCAAACACTATTTCTCATCCCGGGTAGCGTTGCCATCTAGGGGCTCCAGGTTCTAGCATCCTCTGTCAATGCAGCTAAACCTTCCTCTCCTCAGGTCTAGTGCCATGAGAACCCAACTATATTCCTTCACATTCGTTGCTGTGCTTCTTGGACTCTCTTCAGCTAAGCTCGCTGCGCAAGAAGAGGTCACTTACATCAATCCTCGCACCGTGAACGAAAGCGGGGGGCCATTCAGCGGTGCCGTATTAGCAGGGAACACACTCTATATCTCAGGCACGTTAGGCTTGGATGCAGATGGTGAGGTGCCCGCAGCAGTAGATGTGGAAGCCAGAAATGTCTTGAATAACATACGCGGTCAACTCCAGGATGCTGGGATGACCATGGATGACCTTGTGTTAGTTCAAGTTTATTGCTCAGACGTGGCGTTCTATGACACGTTCAACGAAGTGTACCGAACGTACTTCTCAGCTGAATTTCCAGCACGAGCTTTTCTCGGGTCTGGCACCTTACTACGTGGGGCGCGCTTTGAAATAATGGGAATCGCAGTAGACCACTGAGATTACGTTAGCCTTTCAAACACAGTATGCGTTCACGCCTTCTCCAAATTCATGCGAACGGAGCTATGACGATGCGGCTGGCTTTTCTCTTTTTGTTCCTCTCCCTGTTCATTCCAGCTCGACAGGGCCACGCCCAGACCACCAGACGGAACCGTACTCCGCAGATTCCACCACCGACAATCCTAGAGTACAAGCCTCTATCAACCCTAGTCGTACCCGAACACGAGGTTCCCCAAGCCAAGTTCCCGGCCGTGGATTTCCACGGCCACCCTCCTGCACTCAATAGTCCCGGCACTATCCAGAGTGTCGTCACAGCAATGGACGAATTGAACCTTCAGGTCATGGTCCAGGCTCGAGGAAGTTCTGGAACCGCGCTAACACAACAGATTCAAGCAGTCCGAGCTGCAGATATGCAAGACCGATTCGTTTTTTTCACCACGGTTGACCTCCGAAATATCAGCCCTGGATCAGGCACTCGGATCGCATCTCAGTTGGAAGAAGACGTCACTGCTGGAGCAGTTGGTATCGGTGAAATTGGCAAAGGGTTCGGCCTTCTTACGCGTAAGGCTGACGGTAGTCGCCTACAAATGGACGACCCGGAACTCGACGTTGTATGGCAAACGGCTAGTCGCTTAGGGATCCCGGTATTCGTGCATACCGGTGACCCGGCAGAGTTCTTTGAACCCCTCGACTTTGAGAATGAGCGCTGGCTTGAAATGGCACTCTTTCCCAACCGTCGCTTTAATGATCGTTCACGTTTCCCAGAATTTAATGAGCTAATGGAGGAACGTGACCGCATGCTTGAGAGAAATCCAAATACAACGTGGGTGCTGGCTCATATGAGTTGGTACACACAGGACCTGGGTAGGCTGGGCGAACTTTTCGACCGCTTTCCAAATGTCTATGCAGAAGTCGGTGCAGTGCTTTATGACCTAGGAAGACAGCCCCGTTTTGCGCGCGACTTCTTCGTCAAATATCAGGACCGCATCTTATTTGGTAAGGACTCATTTCAACCCGATGAATACCCCTACTATTGGCGAGTATTTGAGACAGAAGACGAGTACTTCGACTACTACAGGGATTACCACGCCTTCTGGAAACTCTATGGAATGGGGCTGCCCGATGACGTGCTCCGAAAGATCTACTACGAGAATGCTCTGCGCATTATCCCGGACATGCCAAAAAACGGATTCTCAGGGGAAAACTAGGGACAGCTGGCAACAATCTGTTAAGGGACTTGATCTGAGTATATTTACTCAGAGTCCTCAATTATGATTTCGTTTTCGTTCCTTTCATTCAGATCGTCAACCATCGCCTTAACACGACTTCCCGTATCCACCAATCCTATGATCCTGGTTAGAAAGCGGTTAACCAGAAACCCAACGCCTATGAGTCCCACCACCAGCTTGTACATCATCGGCAAGAAAGCCATTAGCATTACAAAACCGACTATCCACCAAGGATTGATTCTCACCCGAAATACTCCTGGTCATAGGCAGAAACTCCATGATGCGTCGTATAGCAACCAACAACAGCAGGGCCTATAGGAATCCTCACAGTCCGAGCCAGTAGTTCATCTTGATAATGAATCTGTTGTCTGCTGGCGCTTCAAACAGTGCAGTGGCGTCTCTCTGGAAATCCAAGTCCCCCGCGAACGCATAATCAGACTGCCTGCGTTGCCATACCAGGAAAAGCGTCGACCCTGGTCTGTATTCCCAACGCAGGACAGCGTTACCCACAAGGGAGCGGACATTAAAGTCTCTATCACGGAAAGAATAATCAGCAGTGCCATCATCATCGAAGTCGACGTACTGCCTGCCTTCCAAATCGCAGATTCCTGGGCAAGCTACCCCTGCTGCTGTGTTAGAGCCTGCTCCTGAATTGAATTCCAAAAAATCATAGGACTTCGATGTGGCCAGTTGCTTGTACTGAACATAGTCACCCGAAGACAGCAGGGGCTGTGCAAAAAGCTGCAGCGATAGCCTTGGGGTGAAAGTCCAATCTAACCGCGTTTCCATCGATACCGTGCGCCGACTAAGGTCAGCAAAGAGGTAACGAACTCCGAATGTTGGGCTATACGGCATGGTTTGTGTCGCAGCAACATACTGGTGCCCTGAATTGTCTTCGTTATACCTCGGAGTTACTACAACTTGAAGTCTTTCGGAGGGTTGAACTTTCACATCACTCCGAACCGTCCAACCACCACCGACACCCTGGCGGTCATCCTCCATCTCAAAATGAGAGCCGAAGCTCACCACCTCCCGCCGATCACTACTTAGATTAACCGACCACTTCGTAGAACCTGGACGCACCATCATTGGACCGCCGCGAGTGGCAGACCGGCTCATCGCCCGAGGTGTATACGTCCCACTAGTTCGGAGATTCCAGTAGTTAAGGAATTGACCGTTAGCATTTGCAGTAAAGGCACCCCGGACCCGGGCATCACGCCATGATCCACTAGACCAGAAGTCATCGAGTACTTCGTGGCTCCAATTGTGATAAGTCCAGCTACCAAAGCTATAGCCCCGAAATAATCGTCCCGGCACGATCTCCTTGTAATTGATCCTTGCACCAGCGTCGAGCCGCTCCCCGGTAGGATAAAAACCCAATTCATTGATCTCGAAGCCGTTTGTGATCTGAGAAGTCCAGACTGCTCCCGTCCAGTGCTCACCTTCCCGTTTTTCGAGATTCAAACGCCAGGCTAGTCCACTAATTGTAGTGGCCGTCTCATCTAAGGATGCCCGAGTCACGTCTGGCCGCTGGAAGTAGTGATTACTTGCCTTTTGAATCCTTGTAATCGCTTCCTCTGCCCCTCGCACATGACTACCCGTCACAAAAGCGAACATTCCATACTTCCCACTCCGCCACCGATGATCGAGTCGGAGGCCCCCATTAAAAGCCGATGATGCAAGCCAGTTATAGGATTTGTCGCTGGGGAGTGCACGACGTAACCCGCTCACAAGAGCCCGAACCTGCGAAGCCCCATCGCCGAAGTCTTTTGCAAGACTCAGCACACCTACCTTAGACCGAGGTTCGACAAGGAACTTATTTTCTGATCCGTCAGCAAAAACTCCCTGGCCGAACTCATCTCCGGTAACCGCACCAAGAACGCCAACCGAAAGGCCCTTAGTAGTTCTTCCAGACAGCTTTGCGGCACCTAGAATTGTAGCATTCTCAGGAACCTGGCTGTGCTCGGCTTCGTAAGGCGCACGGCCGTGGGGCGCACGACCAACCCGCCGGCTGTAAAAGAGCTGATTGTTCTTACCCGACAGTGTGAAGTCGAAGATTCGTGCGTCTTCAACAAAGAACGGGCGCCGTTCACCTTGAAATGTCTCAAATGCGCTGAGATTGATCACCGCCGGGTCAGCTTCAACTTGACCGAAATCAGGGTTGATCGTGGCATCTAGGGTGAACGCGGCACCCAGGCCATAGCTGAGATCGAGACCAATTCTCCCATCGGCAGCAGTGCCATCGAAAAACGGGTCACCTGGCGTAGCTGGGGCACTGTGGTAATTACTGACAACATAGGGAAGAAGCTCAAGGCGTCGAGATGGGCGATCGACTACCACACCTTCCATCTCCGCCATCCGGCTTGCGATGCCTTTCTCGAGTTTGGAGAGAAGAGCGTAGTAGGATTCTTCTGCACTAGCGACACGGCGGCGGAAGAAGTTAATCCCCCATGTTTGGGGGTCATCACTGGCTTCGTAACGAATCTGAGAGAGCGGAATGCGGATCTCCACGGACCAGCCCTCTTCATCTTGCTGGACTGCAGAGGACCAAACCGCATCCCATGCACCATCCAGTTGATCATCGTTGTACAAGTAGTGGTCTCGCTGAACGTTCGCGACGCTCACCGAAAAGATGTAACCGGTTAGATGATCATGGTTTGGATCAAGATGTACAGAGAATTTGTCAAAGATACCATCAGTGTCACGCCGCGTGAGCCGTGACACGATCTCCCCTGGCTCAGAATCCCACATCCGAGCACCAATCCAAATGGCTCCGTCACCGAGAAGAACTCTCACCTCTGTATCATCCTTCGCTGGCTCGCCTTCTACCGGTTCCTTCGCTGTGAACCCAGTGAAGACTTTCGCCGTTCCCCAGTCTGGCTCATCCAGACGGCCGTCAATTTCAATTGGTCCGAGTTCCCGGGTAGCATCAAGAGCTTTATTCGAAAACCCCCTGGCAATCTCACGAAATTCAGCATCCGTAGGTGTCATTCGATCCAACGAGGGGCTGAGCGAAATATCCTGTGTCAGTACCTCCTGTGGAGCTAGGACAGCCAAAGTCATGAGCACCAGAAACGAAGGTTTAGAGCAGCCGCTACCTAAGAACATGTATTTATCTCTTTGCTACCCAGCGTTCAGTGGCATCGTGGAGCGGGATCGGCGCACTTGAAAGTCGAGCAAGGTCAATCTGAGCAGCCATATCGTGTACTTGTTCCAGTGATGCCCGGTCATTAGCGAGAATATTCAGCAGGACCTCAACCACCTCATCATCCAGTGTATCCATAGCAACAATCCAATTATGTACTGCTACCGTCTTGAGGGTTTCCTCCACCCCTGGATAGGCTCCGGCCGGAATCTCAGCAACCGAATAGTAAGGATGTTCTTCTCTCATCGACGTCACAACTTCTGGATCGACCGGTAGCAGTCGGACACCTGCGATGGTTGTCGCCTCAAGCACGGCAGCGGCAGGATAACCCACAGAAATCACGGCTGCATCAATAGCTCCATCCCGGAGCGCTGACGAAGATTCACTGAAAGATAGATAGCGGGGTTCCAGGTCGTCGTAAGTTAAACCGTGTGCTGCCAACAGATGGCGGGCCATCTGTTCCGTACCACTTCCCGGAGGACCAACAGAGACTTTCTTACCTCCGAGATCACCAATACCCACATCCGTAGAACTTCGCGGAACCATCACATGGGTGAGGTTCGGATACAGAGGAGCAACAATCCTGAGGCCAGGTACCGGCTCCATGCCTCCTGAACCGAAATGTGCTTGGTACGCTGTCACCGCCAGAACCATCCCAAGGTCCATCTGGCCACCAGCAAGTCGGTTAATATTCTCCACCGAACCACCACTGACTTCTGCAGTGTACTGCCTTACTGGATCTGCCAAACTCATACGACTCGCCAACGAACCACCAAGGGGATAGTAGATCCCCCCGGTTCCAGCTGTCCCCAATGACAAGAATTGCTGCCCGTCTCCACAGCCACCTAATAAAAAGAGGCATGCCAGCAGAGAAGTGACAGGTTTATTAGATAGTATTTTCACTCGACCAACTCGCCTTTGAATCAAGCCATGGAACTGACGTTCATTCTAACTAACAAACAATGGTTTGACTGCAGGTCAATGACGGGAGGTAAAGATGAATGCTAATAGAAGCAACCCGACGGCATCTGTGGGAAGACCGGGATGAACTAATGAAAGGGCAGCGCACCCAGTGATCGCTCGTTCCCAAGCTCTGAGTGGGCGGCGGGCATATCCCATACCTGCCGATGCGAGAGCGATGACCCCTAATAGCCCAGTCACAAAAGCCAACACGATTTCGACAGGGCTGCCTATCAGAAGTAGCTCCGGTCCGTATACAAACATAAACGGCACCACGAAGCCCGCCCCTGCAAGGATCGCGGCAGATATAGACGTCTTGAGCGCCGGCGATCCGGAGATACCTGCGGCCGCAAACGCCGCCAAAGAAACCGGAGGTGTCACATTGGACATACAGCCGAAGTAGAAAATAAATAGATGGGCTGCAAGCAGCGGAACGCCGAGTTGCACCAGCGCGGGAGCACCCAAAGCTGCAAGGACAACGTATGCAGCAGTTGTCGGGAGCCCCATGCCAAGAATAATTGAGCCTATCGCTGTCAGCATAAGCGCTGCTAGGAGACTGCCGCCCGAAATCGTCACTATTAGTTCCGACATCCGGAGACCAATGCCCGTTAGTGACGCCACACCTACCACAACCCCCGCTGCAGCACATGCCGCAGCAACCTGAACAGCGCCACGGCCCCCACGTTCCATAACCTCACCCAATTCAGGCAATGAGGGCCGTGTGGCAGGTCGAAGAAATGCCATGACTAAAGCAGAGATCACTCCCCAAAAAGCCGCCCTCATCGGTGAGCGCCCCATGGCCAGTAGCAGCACTATGGCCCCCAGGGGCAATAATAGGTGCAGTTTATCGCCTATTTTCTCTGGGCTGGCTTCCTTGACTGGCTCGATACCCATTGCAGAAGCTCGGAAATGGATAGCGGCCAAAAGGGCTACATAGTATAGGATTGACGGGATGATAGCTGCAGCGGCGACCTCCAGGTACGGGATATTCGTCCATGTAGCGAGGATGAAGGCTCCAGCTCCCATCACAGGTGGCATTAATTGGCCACCCGTGCTTGCTGCTGCTTCAATCGCACCAGCAAAAAATGGTCGGAAGCCTGCGCGCTTCATAAGGGGAATAGTGAATGTGCCCGTCGTTACGACATTCGCGACTGCGCTACCCGACAGTGAGCCCATAAACGCACTCGCGACTGCAGCCGTCTTAGCTGGGCCACCCCGAGTCCTCCCCGCCACCTTATTTGCTAACGCAATGAGGAGGGCACCCCCTCCGGCGGTATCCAGGACGACACCGAAGAGAACAAAGAGATAAACGAAATCCGCAGAGACACCGAGCGGCACACCCCATATTCCCTCGGTTGAGAGAAAGAGTTGCTCCACAATCCGAGTGGCTCCGTACCCGCGATGAGCAAGGAAACCAGGGAGGTATGGACCACTGAACGCATAGGCCAGCGCCATGATACACACAGTAACCAGACCCCACCCTGTTGCTCGACGAGCAAGTTCCAGTACTAAGACCACCATCACGCCGCCAGCGACCAGGTCTAGGGGCGTGGGATTACCAGAACGACTTACAAGTTCCTGGTTCTCAGAGGCAAGATACAGACACGCCAGTACCGATAGGCCAGCAAGCACCCAATTGAGTGGGCCGATGCGAGGTGGCCCAGATTCTTGATCAAGGTCTCCTGTTTTTCCTGAGCGCTGGTGGAACTGCACACCCACGCCCAGGAAACCTAGAGTCGCCATCAGTGCGAGATGGACCGGTCGCTGGACAAGTGCTGTAAAGGGTGAAATGCCCGCAGCATACAAGTGGAATGCTGCTGCTGTCACCGATGTGCCAGCGATTATCCATCCGATCACCTTCGGGCGAGGAGTACTCACGCGTCAGTACTTACTTTGGCATAAAGCGCCCAATTATGAGCGCCATAGCTAATATTAGGCTCAAAAGGATTACAGCAGCACTCGTGAAACTCCTTCTCCTGTCGATACAGTGGGCTCCGTGAGCAATAACTAGTGACGACCATATCTGAGTCAGGTCCATAGCTGTGAGCACCCCAAGCCAGTACCCAGGGGGAAGAAAGAAAAAGAAGCTTCCAAGGTTAAGCGTCAACAGAGGGTCTTGAGTCGCGATCTTGAGAGGTATGATAAGGAGCCCGACAAGCGCCGGAATGAAAAACGAGTGCGCAGTAACCGCAAGGTATTGTCAGTAGCTCCCTTCGTCTCCAAGGACGAAAGCGAAGATGCCCGTGAGGACTCCCGCTCCAATCGGTATTGCTATCGATGTACTCAATGCCGCCCCTACTACTCTTAGAACACCCACCCAATCCGGCATCGGAAGTGGTGTCCCACCTTGGGCCAGCGACTGCCCTCTCATGAAGCTTTCCCAAACTTCTGATGGGATTAGAGCTACCTGCAGACTCATGAGCACAGCGCTAAGTACCAAAGCCATAACCCACCTGGGCTCAACAGCCAGATATGCGTTCATCTTTGCAGGGCTGAAGAATGTGTCTAAGAAACGCCTGTGGATTCCGGGTATCGTGACCAGATCAATCGAGTCCGCGCGCTTATTTCCATTCGATTCTAGCCCGGACTGATCCATATGTAGTCTCCTGTCCTTGGCCGTTCGATGACGACCCTGTATCCTCTTGGGCTCAAGTTCCCGTATGTTTACATGCCATAACTGACCTTATATTACAGTGCTTCCCCAAACAATCGTATGAGCTACCGAACCAATCCAGACCGGATTCTCGATAATATCGATCGAGCTAGAAATCGCGAGGCGGAGAGCGCACGCTTTCAGGTTGACCGACAGGCACTGGGCCGAGACTTAGAAACTAAGATACCTGACGTAGACGCCACGGCATCCGAACGTCTTAAGCGGATCTTCGCAGTTCTGGAGAAAGCGTACACCAAAGCTGCACAGCGCTCAGAAATGGGCAGGCTAGCTGCTCGATTCCAAGCCGTTGGCGATATCCATCACCATCATGCACGTGGGGACGTGAGTATCTCAGTCCAATACCTGGATCATGAGCGATTCGACGATGTCGGTGTTTCCCCGTTTGAAATTCGCCCGTACGAAGTCGCGGATGTGAAAAGAGAAACCAAGACTAGTCGTGCTGACGTGAATGCTCTAAGGGTTCTTCGCAAAGAACTCCGTGGCGGTGTCCTTGCCGCCTACCAGAAGCTCGAGCCGCGGGTTAGAGATGCTATCCGAGACCGGGCAGACATGGGCCACATACAGGTCCAGGTAACCGTCGACTTGCGACCAGCAGAGTATCAAGCGCCTCCCTCACGGCAGCTTCTCGCCGACAAGCCGAGTGAAGAATCGACTTAACTGAAGGACGCCTCACGAACCGTTAGGCTCTGAATGCGATCTAGATCTAGGTCGACCCCGATTCCAGGGCCACTAGGAACCCTCATTACTCCATCTTCTACTTCAAACTCAGGCGATACGATATCGCGGTCCCAATAGCGACGACTTGCTGAAATATCTCCTGGAAGCGTGAAGCCAGGTAAGGATGCCAGGGCCACGTTGTGAGCGCGTCCCACTCCCGACTCAAGCATCCCACCACACCAAACCGGCAAACCCGCTGAACGCATAGTATCGTGAATCCCCCGGCTTACAGCGAAGCCCCCCACCCTACCTGGTTTGATGTTAACAATTCTGCAGCTTCCAAGGTGGAGAGCGAGGGCTAGATCACCCGCAGACTTGATCGACTCATCCAGACAAACTGGCGTCTCAATTTGCTCCTGAAGACAAGCGTGATCGAGAAAATCACTATACGACAGTGGTTGCTCAATCATCATCAGGCCCAGAGCATCGAACTCTTTCAATAGGTCGATATCAGACAATGAATATGCTGAATTAGCATCGGCCATGAATGCGGTGTCTGGAAAGCGTTCTCGCAAGCCTGCGAGCATTTCAATGTCTCGACCTGGTTTGATCTTGATTTTCACCCGAGCGTAGCCTTCTTCGATATAGCCCTGGACCTGGTCGTGGAGCTCGGCATCTGTCGGCTTGAGCCCCACGCTAACACCAACCGGTACGTACTCTCGCTCACCCCCAAGCTTTTGCGAAAGCGAAATCCCTTCCGCTCGAGCCGCTACGTCCCAACCTGCCATCTCGACAGCAGCCTTTGCCATTGGGTGGCCCCTAATCCAGCGGACCGGATCTAAAAGTTTCTCAGGTGGATCGACTCCACCTCCAATAATCTCAGGGAGGATATGCTCGGTGAGAACATGCCAGGCAGTTTCAGTGGTCTCATACGCGTAAGACGGTTCCTCTGATGCGACACACTCACTCCAGCCCTCGATCCCTTCCGCAACAAGGGTTAGTAGGAGGATCCGTCGGTCCTGTTGACCTCCACTACTTATCTCGAAGAATTCTTTGAGGCGAAGCGGGATTTCCCGCAGAACTGCTCGCTCGATCTTCATCCAATCTCCGGCCAGTTAGTTTCTGATCTATTGAGAGGCGCAACGGCTTAGAATAGTGGTTGCTCGCACGACCTAGTCTACGACTTGATATCGGGTCATGGCATCCCAGGCTGTACTAACAAATAGTCTGAAGTCCGCTCTCCCCGGAAGATCTCGTGCACCTCATACCCCTTACTCATATAGTAAACTAGGGTCTCTCGTGTAGCTTCGCGCCAGCGGCCTGCAAGCCTGATATCTATATTCATCACCTGCATGATATCTGATGGAATTGCGACCAAGACCTCCTTTCCTTCACTTTGCAGGTCTGGTACTCCCGGCTCTGGCAAGGTGTGACCCCCTGTTTCAGCTAGGACTTGTATAGCATGCTCCGATGGCTGGGCCGGAGGCTTACTGCCCGCCAGCCGATGCGTTGCACGAAGCGAGGTTAGCTCCCACAAAGCTACAAACCGGTCGGTTCCTACCCCCCGATGCAGTGGGGAATCCGTTTCCCCATACATGTTTTCCGCGTATTCCTGGACCACAATTCCTAATTTTGCAAAGTTGAGGTAAGCATTACGTGACTGCAGGGGGTCGAATGTCCACAGCATCTTCTCGACACCCCGTGCTAGCACCTGCTCTCGCTGGTAAGCCTTAAGCTGTGTGCCTAAACCAGCATCTCGCGAATGCTCAGTAACTGCGAGCAGGTCTGACCAATGCACAAGTTCCCCATCCCTGATGCCGGTCATACCAAATACCAGACCCTCCAGGTCTCCATCTTCAGTATATGCGCCGGCTGCCACACCACCCAAGATCTGAGAAACCTTCAGAATCGCTGTGGGAACTCGCTCGGAGAAACCACGCCCCCACGTCTCCTCCTGCAATTCGACACAGTCGTGAAATTCCTGCATCGTCTCGAATGGGCGCATTATGTGTGAGCCAGCTTTGCGACCCGCTACCATTCATCACCTGAGTTGACAGGACTAAGCAGAAGTTCAGCTAATAGAGCTGCACGGCTTGGTAAGGCCTTGGCAACAACGTGTTCGTGGAGCGCATGGGCACCATCACCAAGAGAGCCAAGGCCATCAAGGGTTGCAGCGTATTGGCTCGTAGTGTTCCCATCAGATGCGCCTCCCGAGGTGCCCTCTTCCAGTTCGATTCCAAGTCGATTTCCTGCAGCCCGAGCAGCTTCCCAGAGCCTGATATTCCGGGGGGTCCGCTCTAGGGGGGGAGCCTGGATGCCTCCCAAGACCTCGAGTGATGTCCCCGGTGTTCTGGGGGTTAAGCCTCGAATTGCGTGTGCGACTGCTTCTCCGTCATCCATGGATGCAACTCGAACATCCACTTCCGCTTCCGCCTCCGCCGCCTTGACGTTGACACGCGTACCGCCCTGGACCACACCAACGTTCACCGTAATACCTCTCTCGAGATCGGTCAGGCCGTGTAGTTGATGCACTACATTGGCAAGTTCCTGTATGGCAGAAGCTCCCCTCGTAGGATCTAAACCAGAGTGGGCGGCCTCGCCATGGATAAGTATGCGGAAACGCCCAACACCTTTTCGGGCTGTCTTGAGTTTTCCTTCTGCGCCTAACCCGGGCTCAAGAATGAAGGCCCTGACAGCAGCTTGCGAGATCATTCGCATGTACCGCTGGGACTCTGGGCTACCGATTTCTTCATCGGAATTAATGAACCAGATAGGGGTAGCAGGAAATTCAAAATCCAGAGATCGGATGGCACGTAGAGCAAAAATCGCTTGCACGATACCACCCTTCATATCGAAGGTACCTGGACCGCGAACGATTCCATTTTCTATCACAACTGGCATGGAATCCGTAGTCCCGAGTGGCCAGACCGTGTCCGTATGACCGACGAGTAATTGAACGGGCATATCGCGGTCTCGATTTATTGGAACCGCGAAAAGATGCCCCCCAGTTTTTCGGCCCGGTACATGTCGGATTCTAAAATCCAATTCCTGAAGGACATCGGTCAATTGACTTTGAACTCCGACCTGCGATTCAGGAACATCACTAGGTGATTCATGGGACGCGAGATCCACTAACATCTCAACCATCGCGTCTACTTGATCTTCTAAGTAAGCTAAAATCGCCCTAGCCCTATCAACCGCCTTACTCACTCAGCCCCTCCAGTTCGGTAGAAGCCCGCTCTCCGATAACTCTCATCAAGAAGCTCTACCGGGTGGATAACACCTTCGTTAGAGGCTTCTAGCCGGAGACCAGCGCCAATCTGCATCATACAACCGGGATTGGGCGTAGCGACTGCGTCTGCAGAGCAAGCCCTGACCGCAGACACTTTATCTCCACCAATCAATCCGCCTAGTTCAGGATGCGTGATGCCATAAATCCCAGCACCCCCACAACATTCCTCCGCCCCTGCGACTACGTGAACCTCAGCATCCGGCACAGCTTCCAGCACAGTAATTGGCGCGTGCTCCACACCCTGGGCGTGAAGTAGATGACAGGGATGATCATACGCAATCTTACAAGGGACGCTAGCACCGATCCTGGGACCAGAATTCACTAGTATCTCCGATACATCTCTCACGGACGACGCGATCTCTTCAGCCCTTTGAACGAAATCCGGATCCCCCTCAAGGAGGATCCCATAATCCTTCATGGCTGCCCCGCACCCTGCGGCATTTACAGCGATGAGGTCCGCTCCTGATGCCTCAAATGCCCTTATGTTTGAGCGGGCAAGCATCCGTGCGCATTCAAGGTCTCCTCCATGCGCATGTAGGGCTCCGCAGCAGTCCTGACCTTCAACTAATACCACCTCGTACCCGTTCGCCTCCAGAACGCGCACAGTAGCGCTGTTGATGCGTGTAAAGAGCCCCTCCTGCACACAGCCCAAGAGAACTGCAACGCGACTTTCTCGACAAGCGTCATGGCTTCCTGAATCGATGTTTCCTGATGTCGCCTCTTCCGAAGCCACTGGTCGCCAACGCGTCGTTGACGCCAACATGGCAAGAACAAGACGGACCGTCCGAAAGGGGCCGTATGAAGGCAGGATAGTGGCCCCCAGTGTAGCGAATCCAGTTCCCCGAAGCAGGCGTCCTATAAAGAAAAAGGGGCTTCGGAGTGCACGAGTGCCTAAAACCTTGAGCAAAAACCTCGTAGGCAGGCCTTGCGGCACTGCTTTGGTCGCTGTCTCACGTGCAAGCTCAAGTAAGGTCCCATACTCGACTCCCGAGGGACAAACTGGCTCGCATGCACGGCAACCTAAACAACGGTCAATGTGTGTCCTAAATGCTTCAGAACTAGGCTCAAGCCTTCCCTCAACAACTGCCTGCATGAGGTGAAGGCGACCTCTTGGCGAATCCGCCTCATTCCCGAGGCGGTTGTACGTTGGACAGGCGGGAAGGCAGAATCCGCAATGCACGCAAGGAAGCAGGCGTTCCTTTTGTGCTTCCAGAGCCTGTCCCAGCGCCTCATATACTGGCCCGCCCGTCACTCGATGCCCCACAGTACAGCATGCGGATCAAATGCACGCTTCAGGCCCGTGGCAAGCTCCCCCTCATCCACGAAAGGCTTGGTGAAGTATGAGGAAGCATTGATTTCAGCGGGAATTCGGAGTGCCCGAATGGTACCGCCCAATTCTTCGATATCCTTTTGTAGACCTGCAAGGATGGACTCGATGTCTGATAGGTTCGACGGTAGATAAGCCCGAACTGATCCGCCGTACACATCTGCGTTCAAACTCACCCCTGGGACCTGTTTAAGAGCATCCAATAGCACGTCTATTCTAGAGGGTAATGCCCATACCCGAACCGCAAGTTCCGTATTAATACTGCCATCTCTTTCTTGCACCAGCAAAGACTCGGCTTCAGGAGTATTCCTGACCTTAAAAGAGACACCCGTATGCTTTTCAAGACTTTTCTGATCGGCTTCCACCGAGACCTTGGCCCCATGTAAGCGAACCAGAAGCCTACCTCCGTCCGAGGTCGTACTTAGAATGATCGAGGCAGGCATGACCGGTGCCGTAGCAACGGCCCGGGCAGTAGATACAAGTTCAGACATGTCAGTAGCTTCAAGGACAAGGAACCGATCTACGACTGGCAATGGGAAAAGCCTAACAGTGACAGAAGTGATGACCGCAAGCTCGCCACGGCTGCCCACTATCGGTTTTAGGATGTCAAAACCCGCTACGTTCTTGACGACCTTCCCGCCAAGCCTCAGTGCTCGTCCATCCCCGCATACGATTGTGGCTCCAAGGACATGGTTCCTTAGTTGTCCATAACCTGCCCACAGCGGACCACTTAGGCCTGCTGCCACCAGCCCTCCCAAGGTCCTGTTAGGCACGTCGGGTGGATCAAAGGGGAGCCACTGTCCATGAATAGCCATTTCAGTTGAAAGATCCCGGAGCGATGCTCCAGCACTCGCAGTCATTGTTAAATCCGCTGGCTCATAATGCTGGATCTCGTCGAGACGTGAAGTCGTCAGCACTATGAATGGATCCCTCGGATAACGGGGATAGGTGTGGGCCCCTGTTCCGATGGGCACCACTCCAACCCCCTTCTCAGACGCCCACTGAAGTAGCTTTACCACTTCTTCTGCTGATCCAGGTGCAACAACCGTTTCCACATCCGTACGTAACGCAGCTAATAGACTTGACGGAACGGAGTGGCCGAACGCCTCCCCCGGCAAGAGCCTAGAGAGTGAATCAGTTAGATCGACCCTCATTCGCCTATACCCAATATCTTCGCAGTATCAGTCGCCCCTTTTACCTCTACTGCGGGCAGCACTTTTCCAGGGTTGAACAGTGAGGCCGGGTCGAAAACCCGCTTCGCCGCTGCCATCGCCTCTAGCTCAGCAGGCCCATGAACCAGCGTCATATATTTTCGTTTGTCCACGCCGACTCCGTGCTCGCCAGTTATCGTGCCACCTGCATCCACACAAAGTTGCATGATTTCTTTTGAAGCACACTCGACTAACTCGACCTCATTCTGGTTTTGGCGGTCGAATAAAATGTTTGGATGCAGATTGCCATCACCAGCGTGGAATACGTTGGCGATCTTCAGACCGTATCGGTTCCCGATGTCATCAATACCTGCCAGAACTTCAGGAAGCTTGGTTCGGGGTACCGTCGCATCCTGAACAAGCAGGTCTGGAGCAATCCGCCCCATTGCTCCAAACGCTTTTTTCCGAGCCGTCCAGAGCTTCGCGCGGCGTTCCGGATCAGTGGCCCTCTGAACTTCGATAGCCCCCTCTTCAAGACAGTACTGCTCGGCTCGATCAGCATCTAGGTCAAGGCCAGCTTCGGTGCCGTCAAATTCAATCACGAGAGCGGCTCCGGCCTCAAGTGGGTAACCAGCGGCAAACACACTCGCTTCGACCGCCTCGATTGTAGGCCCATCCACAATTTCTACTGCTGCAGGCATCAAACCAGAGGCTATGATTTTCGTGACTGCTCGGCCTGCTGACTCAACCGATTCGAAGATTCCAAGCAGAGTTCGCACGCCTTCGGTGATTGGTAGTAGGCGGACCTCAATTTCAGTCGCTATGCCAAAGCAACCTTCGGAGCCCACGAAAAGACCAACTAAGTCCAGCGTTGTATATGGATCTCGTCCCACGCCTCCAAGCTGTACGATCCGACCTCCAGCCAATACCACCGTGAGGCCGGTAACGTAACGGGCGGTGACACCGTACTTCAGGCAATGAGGGCCTCCTGAGTTTTCAGCAACGTTTCCACCAAGCGTGCACGCACTCTGAGAGGAGGGGTCAGGGGCATAATAGAGACTGTAGGGATTAGCGGCTTCGGTCAAACGAGCGTTAATGACGCCGGGTTGAGCAATCGCAATTCTATTTTCTACATCGATCTTCAATATGCGATTCATACGAGCAGTACCAACTATGACGCCTTCGGGTGTAGCCAATGCGCCACCAGATAATCCTGTACCTGCTCCGCGCGGAATTACCTCTATACGATTGCTATGTAAGAGACCGACTACGGTAGAAATTTCTTCAGTTGAAGACGGAAGAACCACTGCACGTGGCAGCCTTCGATATGCAGTGAGGCCGTCAGATTCATATACGAGCAGACGGTCGGGGTCTGTGATAACGTGTTCGTGCCCAACGATCTCGGCTAAATCGCTAACGACAGTGGAAGGAAGGGGCCGGGTCATGCCCGAGGATACCTTGCCCGTGAGTAGAGACGCAACGGGTTCCTCGTCAGCCTTTTCCAAGAGTCTGTACATGTTCCCGAAGGGCCTCCAGACTCTGAGATGCTGCGCGCTCCATTCCAGCGGGGAGAGCGTCACCGTATACGAAAGCCACTAACTCCTCTGTGGCTATACTCGGGTATTGCTCCAGGGCCCCCTCAACCTGTTGGATGCGAGCCAGACGGTGACTTTCGAAGCGGTTCAACGCCTCAGTTGGATTTTCCAGTGGCGGCCCGTGAGCAGGATAGATCACTGAAAGATTGAGCATACGTAATTGAGCAATGGAGTTAAGATAATCAGATACACAGCCCGGATAATCAGCTACCCATGTCGTGCTGCCCTTACCCAACAGGTGGTCGCCCGCAAAAAGTGCTCGCTGTGCTTCCCAGTAAAACGATAGGTGCTCAAGGGTGTGGCCAGGCGTGCTCACCGCAATCAAATTTCCCTCGTCAGTTATGATCACGTCACCATCTACAAGTGCGTGACCGACACATTCCACGCCCGCTGGACCCCACACCTCAGCACCTATAGCCACCGAAAGTGAGCTCGCTGATCCTGCATGATCCGAATGCCCGTGGGTAAGAATGATCTTCCGATGACGAGCGGGCCCAACCGCTAAAGCCAAGGCTCGGACATGACTCGCTAGATCAGGTCCGGGGTCAATAATCGCCACCCGCTCCCGTCCTACGATATAGGTACGAGTCCCATCAAGTGTGAACGGACCTGCATTCCCTGCATTTAGAAACTTAGGCCGCAGCCTCAGAGCATCCTCTCAGTCCCCACTATCTCCGCTCTGCAGCCAATTGCTCCGCTAGCTTATCTGCTATGCTTATCACGGCAATTTCATCTTCTTCTGTGAATGCTGCGGGTTCGTCAGAATCGATATCAATTTGACCAAAGATGTCCGATCCGGCTCGTATCAAAACGACGAGCTCAGATTGTACATCTGGTGAACACACTAAGTAATTTTCCTCCGTAGTCACATCTGCAATATTCAAATTCGTACGCTGCTCTATTGCACGACCGCATACTCCTGTACCTACTGGAATCTTCGCGTGCTCGGTTCCAGAGCCAACATAATTGTGGAGCCAGAGTTCCTGTTCCGCTTCGTT
>Ga0310121_10002225_pt1 | contig 18722 bp, 15 predicted proteins | sample CB27_Tmax_986_MG_FD_203504 | JGI IMG/M metagenome (GOLD analysis project Ga0310121, IMG submission 203504) | Marine microbial communities from Western Arctic Ocean, Canada - CB27_Tmax_986 | ecosystem: Environmental > Aquatic > Marine > Oceanic | place: Canada: Western Arctic Ocean | collected...
CCGCTTCTCATAATGATGCGAACAACATCTGGAAGCTTATTCGATCTTGCACCAGGTGGGGTTTACAAGCTCTCACGGTCGCCCGTGAGACTGGTGGTCTCTTACACCACCCTTTCAGCCTTACTTGTGATTTGCGTTAGCAAATCCATTAGCGGTTTACTTTCTGTTGCACTTTCCATATCCTTGTGGATTCCTCCTGTTAGGAGGCACCTTGTCCTGCGGTGCTCGGACTTTCCTCTCTGAAATTCAGAGTAACCACTCGATAAACTCAGACTATCAAAAAGCCGCGAAGATTAAAGGGCTTGATTGGAAAAACCAAGAACGAAATGTTTACAATTAATATACTGGTTATCTATTTATCAAAATAAAGGAAGCGACTGCAAATATCGCAATTATATAGCGAAGTTTTTTTCCGGATAACAGACACAGTTTGGGGGGGCACTACAAATCCACATCCACTACAAGAATTCCCATCAATAGTCACTACTGCAAGACCATATCGGGCATCTCTAATTTGCACATATCTACCTAACACAGATGGGTCAATATGTATTGATTTTTCCTTTCGATCTTTTTCCAACTCAGATTTTTTATCCGCCGACTCAGCAATTAAATCCTCAAGTCTACCTCTGCGTGTTCCCAAATTCTCACTTAGAGACTCAAGATTCTCTTCTTTTTCCCGAAGATCATTCTGCAATGTTTCTTTTTCTTCATCCAATTCAAGATCTTCAAGTTCAACTTCATCCATTGCTTGCTTGAGGTATTCTATTTCCTGAGTCAGAGCATCGTACTGCTTATTGGATGTGACCAGGGATAACTGATCTTTCAGTTTATCGATCTTTTGTTTTATTTCAGCCAAACGGTGTTCGGCTTTATTTAAGGACAGTTCAATTTCCTTTAAACGATTTTTGTCCTTATCCACCGCATTAATTAGAGACTCTTCCTCCTGGTGCAATTTGTCAACTTTTTTGGGTAAATCACCTAATAATTCATTTATATCCTGCAGTTGCGTGTCCACAGCCTGAAGTTCCACTAACTGGACAACCTCAATCATTTACTATCTTTCCATATAAAAATAAAAATGCACCTGAAAAGGTGCATTCGCTATTTTTATAGTTAAGCCTTACAATACAACGAGTAAATCGAGGCATGTTAGCGATAAATTAAAAATCGATTTTTTGGACTATATTGGATCATAGCGGCGCTAAATCTACATTAAACACATCATACATAAAAGTACAGTGCTAAATCATAATTTATCCCTGATTATGATGGGTTTTTTGTCGTTTAACATTCGCATTAATAATAAAGTACAATTTGTTGATAAATTTTTAGAACTCATCAAAGAACCTTATATTCCACTTGAAATAACTTTATGGTACAAACTTTAAGTTTATGAAACAGAATTATGATTACAATAATTAAAAATATTATCCTTATACTAGGTATTTTATTTCCTACACTGCAGGCAAAGGAAAATTTTATTCAGCTTCCAATGGATATTGCTGAGACTACATTTAATGATGCCATACCACTGCCGAAAGAAGTATTTGGTCATAATATTGGCGAGCAGCACACAAGGACAGATCAAATTATTGATTACTTTGAAGCAGTAGCTGCTACCAGCGAAAGAGTCATTATTAATGATCATGGCCATACGCACGAAGGCCGGCGATTGATCCATGCCATTGTAACCAGTGCTGATAACCAGAAAATACTGGATGAAATTCAAGCTAATAACCAAAAACTTTCATCTGATCCGAAAAAAGTATCCAATAAGAAAATTAAAAAAATGCCCGTTGTCGCTTATTTTGGCTATTCCATACATGGTGACGAAGCCAGTGGTGGGGAAGCAGCTATGTTATTATTATACCACCTCAGTGCTGGATCCAGTATCGCTATAAGAAATTATCTTGAAAATATTGTATTAATTATTGACCCAATGTTGAACCCAGACGGACGAGATCGTTTTGCGAACTGGGCCAATGGTAACCGTGGCCATGTGGCAACAATTGATTTGAATGATCGGGAACATAACCAACCCTGGCCAGGGGGAAGAACAAATCATTATCTACATGATCTGAATCGGGATTGGCTGCCGGCAACCCAACCCGAGTCCCAAGGAAGATTAAAATTATATTATAACTGGCGCCCACAAGTGGTGGTGGACTTCCATGAAATGGGTAGGGACAGAACATATTTTTTTCAACCAGGTATTCCCAGCCGTAATAACCCCAATACACCTGAAAATGTATTCTATCTCACAAACAAACTCGCAACTTACCATGCTGAAGCGCTGAACAGTATTGGTGCAATGTATTATTCTAAGGAACGTTTTGATGATTTCTACTATGGAAAAGGATCTACTTTCCCAGATGTAACTGGTGCGGTTGGTATCTTGTTTGAGCAGGCATCATCCAGAGGTCTAGCAACTTCTACGACCAGCGGCGAACTTTCTTACACATTTTCTATAAAAAACCATTTTAACGCATCCCTGGGAACTTTGGAAGGAATGTGGGAAATGCGGGATGAATTTCTAGAGCACCAACGAAATTTTTACCGCGATGCCAGTAAAGCAGCAATTCAATTTCCTACCAAGGCCTATTTGATAAGTACTGATTATAAAAAAACCCAAGTAAGGTTATTACTCAATAATCTGTCGCAACACCAGGTCAAATTGCATTCATTGAAAAAACCATATGCTGCAAACAATATGAAATTTCAACCGGGTAATGCAGTACTAGTCCCCGTGAGCCAGCCACAGTCACGTTTCATTAAAGCAATTATGGAAAAAGTGACTTCCTTTAAAGATTCGTTATTCTATGATGTATCAGCTTGGTCATTACCGCTGGCAGCGGGTGTGGATTATATCGAACTGAAACAAAACCCCAGTGCCATAATTGGCGATGAACTGCCTGATGGATACTTTACTGCTGGGGAAAAGATCGGTGGTAGAGCCACCTACGCTTATATTATGGAATGGGGCGATTATTATGCGCCGCGAGCACTTTATCGCATCCTGGATATAGGAATAATCCCACGCTTAGCATTGAAACCATTCAGTATAACGATTAATGGGCAGCCAGTAAATTTTAAACGGGGTTCAATTATCATACCGCTGGTCCAACGTGATAAAACATTAAATATCTCAAATGATGATGTCCACGAAGTGGTACGCACTATTGCTGCAGAGGATTTTGTAAATATATATGCCGTAAACACTGGTCTGGCGGATGATGGCCCTGACCTTGGAGGTCTTCATGCTGTTCTGGAAAAACCGAAAGTTGCTCTACTTGCTGGTACGGGAACAAGCGCTTACAGCGTAGGTCAGGTCTGGCACTTATTGAATGAAAGAATGCACATTCCAGTATCCTTAATCAACACAGATAAAATTAACAGAACTCTCTTGGATAAATACAATGTTCTGGTTATGACAGATGGATATTTTGGGCCTATCGATTCAACAGATATTAAAACCATAAAATCCTGGATCAGCCGGGGCGGCTGTATTATTACAACCAGTAGTGGATCGAATTGGGCAGTAAAAAATGAAATTGTAAAAGAAGAGATTAAGGATTCAAAAAAAGACACCTTAGATATCGCCTATGAAAAAGTTCGGACTACCAGGGGTGCACAACAAATTGGCGGATCAATCTTTGAACTGGCCCTGGACACAACTCATCCAATTGCTTTTGGCTATAAAGAAATGATACCAGTTTTTCGAAACAATGAATATTTTTTTGAACTATCTTCAGCGGACGCAGCTAATGTAGGTCGTTATACGGAAGCACCGCTTTTAAGTGGGTACATATCTGATAGATTACTGGCAGATATGAAAAACACCGCGGCAATTATTGCCCGCAAGGTCAATGGTGGCTATGCAGTGTTGTTTGCTGATAATCCGCACTTCCGGGCATTTTGGTATGGTACAGATGGTTTATTTTTAAACGCAGTATTTTTCGGACGTTCTTTCTAGCAGACTCCGTCCAATCCCTGTATCAAAAGGGACTATCAACAGCGCGATTATGGACATTGCTGATTTCGTTGCGTCTTTCGAGGTCACAGCCCCTAAAGTTATTAAAACGAATCTATTCCTGTAGGCTGCCACAGGTGTCATTGTATTGAGCCTACCTTTACCAGCCAATACTTCATCATATGCTGTAAATGAGTTATTACTTACAATATTGCCCTGTCCTAGAACAATGCTGCCGATGAATAAAATAGTTAACAGCCTCAAAACGACCGTCCGGCTAGCTTGTGCGAATCGTGAAAATCTAAAACAGCTTAGGAATAAGCATGCCACTCTGCTTTTTATATTCTATCCATTCTTGGTATCGAGACATGGAAGCCTCTTTCTGAAGTATATTAACCAGAAATACTCCGATCCATACCCATGCTAAAATAGCCCAAGGAATCCAATGTTGGACAATCATAGCATAAGATGCATAGAGCATGATCTCTCCCAGATAATTTGGGTGTCGGATATATTTGAAGAGTCCTTCACGAATGAGTCCTTGATGGTACTTCAGGGTGAAATACTTCTGGCAGTCGGCAGTCATCATGATAACCACACCTAACGTGTGCACTGAAATAGCCGCAGTTAAGACAGTTAAACTGGCTATTTTTTGATCAGGGCCTAAGATCCCTGAAATTAGTAGATATGGAATAACCCAGTAAAGCCCCAGTACTAACAAAAACGCCATCAGTCCACCGCCAATGGTGACTTTTTTCTCCCAGCTTCTATCCGGAAATGCAAAATGTTTAAGCATCCAGCAAAAGCCATACATACCATGCATAGCTAGATACACACAGGCAGCTACAGAAAAATTTTGATAATAATTCATCAATAATAATATATAGAAAAAAGTCCCTGTCTTTTGAAAATTGATTACCCAGGCAAGTTTCAATACCTGCGGTCCACCCAGAAAACGCTCTGTCATGAAAGCGGTAAACCGAGCCCAATGGGACCATAGCGGTACATTTGCTTGTTGATCACTCATAGTGTCCCTCCTTTTATTGAATTACAACAGTACTAATTTATGTAAATGTTTTGAATCATTCAGTTTAGATCTTCTTCCACAATAGTTTTACGGGGATGGACCATGGGAACGAAACGCACCGGAATTATAGACTGTTCATCTATCTCTGATGTACTGATTTTGGTAATGACTTTTAGTTCCTGCCAATATTTGCCTACGGGAATTACAAGTTTGCCCCCAGCGCGCAATTGATCAATAAGAGCTGGTGGCACCTCATCCGGCGCTGCAGTGACAATTATACGGTCAAATGGTGCTTCATCAGGCCAGCCTTTGTATCCGTCTCCCCAACGGACATGAACATTTTTCATTCCTAATTCCTTCAGTATTGTCTGGGCGCGTAATGCTAGAGTTTTGACAATTTCTATTGTATATACCTCAGCAGATAAGGGAGACAGTACAGCGGCCTGGTAGCCGGATCCTGTGCCGATCTCCAGTACTTTTTCTGTACCAGATAGGCCCAGTAATTCAGTCATAAGCGCTACAATATACGGCTGGGAAATTGTCTGATCTTCGCCAATAGGTAAAGGCCTATCATTATAAGCATAAGGTACCATCTCAGGCGGCACGAACTTGTGGCGGGCTGTTTGGGTCAATACAGCCAATACCCTGGTGTCCTTTACTCCACGTTCTACGATCTGGGTCTGTACCATTTCCTGTGCGGCGGATTTCCAGCCAGACGGGAAAATTTTATCCTTGTTGTGCTGTGCCTGAGTAGTTGGTAGAAACAAAAATAATATAAAAACCAAGTGTATAAATAAATTCTCCAGGGACATGATCGCCAAGAACCGATTATTTTATTACTGCGTTGATCTCATCGATGAATTTCTCCTGCAGATTTTGCATACCATCTATCCAGCCTTCATAATCTGATGCCTTATACTTAATATATTCAAGTACCTCTTTATGAGGTGTTACTAGAAACTGTTCATTTTCTACCGCTTCCAGCACATCATCAGCAACCACCTCTGGTTCGATCATTCCATCAATACCAGCTACACCAGCACCCTGTGCAGTCATGGCTGTACGGACAGCCTGGGGGCACACACAAGAGACACCTATACCCATTTTTCCGTAAGTGATTTTTAACCATTCTGCAAAACTTACAACAGCATGCTTGGTGACGGAATAGGTCACAGAGCCAAGTTGGGACAAGAGTCCGGCCGCGGATGCAGTAAAGACTAGGTAACCTGAACCGCGCTCCAGCATTTGAGGCAGCACGTGGCGAACAACATAAATATGAGACATTAGATTAGTATCTAGCATTTTGCGCCATTCAGCATTAGTCAGTTTTAGAAAATCCTCGTAAGCACCAACACCTACATTGGAGCAAAAAATATCTATACCACCACAGTTGTCATTGCTTTCCTTAATCAGGCGAATGATATCTTCTTCATTAGTAACATCGGTAACGATACCTTCGCTCTTTATTTCAGCAGCAACAGCCTGGATACCCGCTTTATTAATATCAGATGCTATAACCGCTACAGCGCCAGCTGAATGGAAGGCAACCGCCAGTGCTTTCCCAATGCCGCTAGCAGCACCAGTAATAACAACTCGTTTACCTTTTACTTTCATCGAAATTCTAGTTTAATCTATTGATCGATATCTATCAAACCAGGCTAAAATATTGTCAACTTTGGCATTGAGGCGCGACGGCCTACCCGCAATCCCATGGAATGAACCAGGAACACGAACCATTATCGAATCAATCTTTCGTAATTTTAATGCTTGGTAGAATTGTTCGGTTTCGGAAATTGGAGTACGTTGATCTTCTTCTCCAGTGATTAACATCGTTGGTGTAGATACATTGCCTACCAGAGATAGTGGTGACCGTTTCCAGTAGTGCTCGTATTCATCCCAGGGCATACCGGGAAACTGATACGGGATCTGATAGATATATGAGTCTGCTGTAAGAACTTTACTCACCCAGTTGATTACCGGTTTAGCAACTACAGCTGCACGAAAACGATCAGTGAGTCCAATCGCATAGGCAGTTGCAATTCCACCAGCAGATCCACCAGTAATGAAGAGATTATTTGAGTCAGCGATACCCTGATTTATCAACTCATCTACACCAGACATATGGTCAGCAAAATCTTCTTCACTTGAATACTTATACTGCAATAACAATGCAAAGTCCTCACCATATCCGCTGCTACCACGGTAATTATTATAGAAAACAACATATCCTTCTGATGCAAAGCGTTGTAATTCAGCGGTAAACTGGGGGCCATAAGAAGAGTGTGGTCCACCGTGGATTTCCAGTATTAACGGATACATTTTCCCCGGTTTATATCCAGGTGGTGTGATATACCAACCTTGAATTTCAGTACCATCAAAAGAAGAGAGATAACGGATTTCAGTGATCTCACCAAGCGTACGATTAGCAAGTAAATCTTCATTGAGCGAAGTTAGAACACGTGACCCGTGGAGATCTTTAACAGCGACATCTGCCGGGCGTAGAGCGGTACCATGGGTGTATGCAATAATTTCATTTTTTGAAACGGTATAGGATCCGCTAAGATAAGGACGACCCAAAGAAGCTCCACCTATGTCACTTAAAACAAATTCTGTGGTCTTCTCTAAAGAAACGCGACCGACTTTTCGTTCACCATTATCATCATACTTAAAATAAAGCTTATGACCGTTCCCGGCCCACTGAATATCGCTAACCGAACGGTCGAGATCTGCCGTAAGTGGTTGATCATTAAAACCATCAAGATCTAAGACAGTTAAAATTTTGTTACGATATGGTATCTTGCGGCCGTCATCGTATGCATAAGCGACATAGCGACCATTCGGTGAAATGACTGGCATACTTTCACTACCCTTTCTTTTAGTAATGCGTGATAGTTCACCATCAACTGTTGAAACGGTATAAATATCTTTTTCTACAGATTCATATTCCCAATCTTCATTGCGGTTCGCGGAAAATAACAATCGGCTTCCATCAGGCCACCAAGATAGCGGTCCTTCATGATTAAAGTTGCCACTGGTCAACATTCGTGGTGTACCACCATCTGATGGAACTAAAAAAATGTGTGTGTACGCGGTCTCAACGAATCCTAAACCATCTCGCTTGTAACGAACTGCATCAAACACTTTAACCGGTTCGGACCATTCTGATCCCTCTGGGCCTTTACGTGGTTCTGCGAGTGGTTTTTCCTCTGCCTTTACGGGCATCGTAAAGGCCAGCCAATAACCATCAGGGCTCCAGGTAATTGAAGACGGACGGATACTAAGTTTTACAATACGGGCCGTTTGCCCTGTATCCATCCATCGTACTATTATCTCGGTTCCATCTTTGGCCGTTTGGAGGTAAACAAGACGATCTGCATTAGGTGACCATCGGGGTGTGACCGCATGACTGTTTCCAGAAACAAGCGGTCTATTTTGAGTGCCGTCTGATTTAATAATCCAGATATTCGATCGCATTGAATCTGTCATAATATCACTAGATCGTCGTTCGTAGACTATGTATTTACCATCGGGTGAAATACGAGGATCGTTAGCATATTCAAGTTCAAATACGTCTTCCGCCTGGAACATCTTTGGGGGTTCACCGCTTCTAGCAAATGAAAATACCGTGAAGGCTAATCCAAGAATTAATATATAGGGCTTAATCATACCAAAATCCCTTATTTTTCGTGTCTAAGATGATTATAAAAATTTTCAATGTTGAATATTCCAAATATGGGCATCACATAGCAAAAATCAAACCAACTTTCTGATCCATAAAAAACAGAATTAACAAAAATAATAAAACTTATCGTCGTTCAATCCCTGTTGCAAAAAGAACTACTTTTTCCCCAGGAGTAATCCATTTCTTTTCTGTAAGCTCTTCATAAGCCGACCACACCACACCGATTTCTGTACTGGCATCAATTCCTGTCCTTTTTCTGAAATTCTTAGTCTTGATTTCTAAGGATGACTCTTGGGCTGTTACTGCAATTCCATTGGATTCCGATAATATCTCTAAAATCCAGTAACCGCCGATTGGGCCTGGTACATTTAGCCCCAAGGCAATGGTATTACTTTTATGCCAAAAACTTGTTGTATTCTCCTGAGATTGATAGGCCTTTACTACCGGCGCACATCCATCCGATTGGGCCGCCACCATCCGCGGCAAGGGACCTGAAATCCAACCCATGCCCAACATTTCCTTAAACGCTTTCCACATACCGATCAAGCCAGTCCCGCCACCAGTTGGATAAATAACTACATCGGGCAATGACCAACCCAGCTGTTCCGCAATTTCATAGCCCAGCGTCTTTTTTCCTTCAACCCGAAACGGCTCTTTCAAGGTCGAAATATCAAACCAATCTTCATCCTTTTGATTAATCATAGCCTGGGCAGCTTCAGAAATTGTTTGACCACTTAAAACTAATTCGGATTTATAAAGTCCCGTTTCCTTTTTAAACGGTTCTGGTATTGTTTCCGGCAAAAATACAAAACAATCAATTCCCGCCGCCTGGCAATAGGCAGAAGCGGATACGCCGGCATTACCCGCGGATGGTAAACAAATTTTTTTAACGTTCTGAGCCTTTGCCAACGTCACCGCCATAGCCATTCCTCTATCTTTAAAAGACCCGGTCGGATTCACCGTTTCATTTTTAACATAAACGTTGTTTCCAATAGGAAGAAGTGGTGTCCAACCTTCTCCCAAGGATATTTTTTCCCTCGTACTGTTTGAAGGTAATACGCTGGCATAGCGCCATAGGTTTTCTTCTTCTATTTCAATCCGAATATCCCGGTGAACGCCTTCCCATTCATAATGAACCGATAGGGGCTTGCCGCATCCACAGAGCCACACCGGCGATGGCGGATTATGAATGATCTTTTGGCAACTGGTACACTGGTAATACAATTATAGGAGTATTTTTATAGGAAAAATGTACAGGGTATAGGATTATACCTCAAGGAATACCCTTGCTGTTCACCACCAATTCTAAATGTCTATAAACAAAAAACCCTGCTAATTGGCAGGGCTTGATATTTAGTTATAATTAGTCAAGTACTTATTACAGATTTAAAGCTTAATGTTACCTAAAGAATAACCATCATTATTCTTTTAATCTATTATTTGGGCGATAACTCATTTTTTTAATAGCAACACTTTTAAAACCGATCTGTGAGCCATGATTTCCCACGCTCAATCTTTCTAATGTAGGTTTAAAAGGAAATCCTTTTGCCCATGTTTTATCATATCCTTTTTCCTCTGATATAATGGCCTCATCCCGTATTTCAACTCGGTATTTATATTCGGGATTATATGATATAAGAGCAATTCTGTCTTCGACGCTCGAGTTATCATAGTTGTGGAGACCCCTGTGTTTACCTAGTTTCGCTTTCCATATGAGAAATTCATTCTCGTATACATACATATAAATAGGTAATGGATTACCTGTGATCTTGGAACGATTAAAGTCACCATCTTTAAAATTACAAGAAGTGATTTCAATGGAATACATTTGTTTATTCTGTAACAACTTGTCACAAGAAAACAAAATTAGAATCGATAGAATTGGTAAAATCTTACTCATCTTATTATCATAAATATTAATATTGCACACAGCGGGTATTAATCATTTATAAAAAAATCCTACTGGGGCGTTGATGACAGACAAATGTATTATTCAGCATCGATTTCTACAGGTTCAGATTCAATAACTTTAGATTGGATCACTAGAGTTTTTGCAAGCTTATCATGGAAGCTTTGTTTTTTCTTATCAAAAGCAACCCAAAAATATCCCAGACCAAATGGAAGCAATGAAACGAAATATCCCAAATATCTAATGATCCATTGCTTGAGAGTTGGTTTACCACCCGTCTTGGCATCAACTATTGTAGCTTTAAATATCATTTTACCGGGTGTTGCTTGATAATATTTCCAAAGTAAAATGACAGCGATTGTTGGAAAAATATAATTAATAATAAAATAAAGTGAACCTTTTTCCATATGTTCATTGTTGAGATATTCAATTCCATATGCCCAAATGAGAATGGGTAAAGTTACTAATATAATTAAAAACGTATCCACTAGGACAGCTACAGTTCTTTTCCAAAATCCCACGTATTTTAAATCGTTATCCATGATATTAACTGCTGGTCATACCAATATTACACCCCACCACTGGGTGGGGCTTAATGTTATTTCAAAAGTACCATCTTCTTAGTGCTAATGTATTCCCCAGCATTTATCTGACATAGGTAAATACCTGCACTTACAGATTTGCCATAATCATTGGTTGCATCCCAGATAACTGATCTGTAGCCAGCGTCTTGTGTCTGGTTGATTAGGCTTTTTACTTCCCTACCCAACATATCATATATAGTTATATTAACCAGACCTGGCTCTGGTAAATCATAACGCAGTGTTGTTACTGGGTTAAATGGATTGGGGTAGTTCTGGTGGAGTGCGAACTCATCAGGAAGTAATCCTTCTAAATATGCACTCAATGCATTAGCACCATCTATGGTTATTGAAAAAGGCGCATTGTCTGCTTCAACTGTATCGATGCCATCGGTAACATGTGTAGTCCATTCCAGCGTAGCGACTGTGACGTTATTCTCTGACATGTCTTCAATTATATCCAGGTATGATACCTCAATGGTTACGGCATTCGTATCCAAACCGTGGTCACCTATTTCAGCACTTGCGGTACGCATAAGATAATAAAGCGAATCACCATTAGGATCAGATGATGCACCCCATGAGAATGTGATGGAACCAGTATTCACGTTGGATTCATCAATTGTTATTTGAGTGTCATTGCTTGGTTCTGATAAAGAAAAAACTACTGGGGCTACATTATCTGCTGTATTGGATGTGCCTGGAGTTGGATTCATGAACTGCCAGCTACCGGAACCATCAGGATAACGGCCAAAAGAAATATCATCAGATTGTTCTGCAAATGTTAAGGTATCTATAACAGTAATCGAATCCTGCATAAATAGACCTATTTGCTCTCCGTCATCACTCAATTTGATCTCTACATGCAATACACCTTGTTCTGAGTCCTTATCTGCCCATAACAGTAAAAACCCTCCCGGTTCTATAATGGTGGAATCATTACCAGTTGGGATCTGGTAATAGTCATCATGATTACCAATCTCATCTGTAATTATATAACCACCAATATCTGCTGCTATTGTACCATAGTTATATATTTCAATATAATCATCATATTCCCCACTCGCATCTGTACAGCAGGAATCATTAGATGCTAAAAATTCATTTATGACTAAAATGGGAGCCAAGTATAATGCGCTTCCAGTGTTAGATAAAGTACTTTCATTTCCTGCCTGATCCACTGCTGAAACCTGGTAATAATATACCTCCTCTTGCGTCACAACAGAATCCCGATAGTTTAAAGCAGGTGGATTACCAACTACGCTGTCTGTCAAAGCGATAGTGGGTATACTGTCTCCCTTATATATATTGAATTTATGTATACCTGAATCTAGGGGAGCATCCCACGCTAAATTTATGTATCCATATTCTGGTGTAGCCGTTAAATCTTCAACTGGATTAGGTGGAAATATGTCTGGTACTTCTATCGTTACTGGAACCTCCATCATACTATAGATTAGATCGTTACTATATATTCTAATAGAAGAATTATATACCCCACCTGGGTCATCAGATGGTGCAGACATAGATACATTTATAAGAACTGAATCACCTGGCATTACCATACCGCTGTCTGGATCGATTTCAATCATGATATTATTATCTCTTGTAAAAGCGCTTCTTTCATTTGGGGTTTGGATTGCTGGTACATCTTTGATCTGGTTCTGGAATAAGTCAATGGATGCATCGCCTATACCATGTTGCTGCATTTTATTTAACCCATATTCAATACTGCCAGTACCCATTGAAAATGAACGCCCATTGGATGCTGATTCCGTCACTGTTATACCATAATTACCAGTATCACCATCAAATCCGTCTACAACTATAAAATACCGACCTGGAGCTAATGTGACCTCCTCTAATAAGCTTGGCTCAAATTCTTGATCAGGTTGTTCAATGGCGCAATTAGGACCATCATCATTAGCATACCATGTGCTAACTGGATTGAGACATTCAGGATCATCATTGGTAAAAATTTCTAATCTGCAATCATAATTTGTAGCGACAGCACATAAAGAAACATCAATGGTTACAGTCTCATCAACATCAAAAGTATATGCTACATCAACACCCTGGTAAGACCCACTGTTCACTGGCCAATCATCACCCATCCCAACATTCGATCCTGTAGCAAAAAATGGCAGATTATCAATATAATAATCTCCACATCCGACATCAGGTACGATGGAATAAAAAAGAGTATCAGTGCCTTCATTTGCAATTGTAAATGTCTGGGTAGCAGTGTCACCTGGTAACAAATATTGGTACATTGAATCAGAATTCACTGAAATTGCAGGCAGCACAAACAAAATACTCGCAGTATCAGACAAAGTACTTTCATTACCTGCCTGATCCACTGCTGAAACCTGATAATAATATACTTGCTCTTGTGTCACAATAGAATCCCGATAGTTTAAAACAGGTGGATTACCGACTACGCTATCTAACAAAGCAATAGTGGATATATTTGATATACTACTGGATCCTTTATATATATTGTATTTTTGTAAACTTGGATCGAGGGAAGCATCCCAATTTAAATTTATGTGCCCATATTCTACTGTAGCCGTTAGACTGTCAACAGGATTAGGTGGATATATGTCTGGAATTTCAAGATAAGTCGGAATCGTCAAAAGACTGTCAATTGGATCATTACTTCTTAATACTAATGAAGTATATAATGTTCCTCCAGGAAAGTCTTCAGGCGCATGAAATGTAATATTTACATCTAAAGTTGAATTGCCATCTACCATATCCTCAATAGGATCTATGTTCAACCAACTGGGATAATTATCTCTATTTGATGTCCTGGATGAAGATGTATTTAATGATGGCTGGTTATGGTTTTCAAAGTTTGGGTTGCCAATAAGGTCTTCTGGAATAGGCAAACCCATTGTGACTGTTTCTTTGTATCTGTGAATTTCTCCAAGTGTGTAAGGAATATCTGCAATAGCCGGTGCATGATATACTCCTTGTCTACCGTCTGTCATGCTCCAGTAAATATCTAAACTGGGCGGATTGGACTCAGCCCAGCCATCAATATTTAAATAATAGGATGTATCGAAATTCTCTACTGTAAAACCGAGAATAAAATATCCTTGTGCAATAGAATTTTGCAAGTCATCATTTGCGCCATTAATCAACATATTTGAATACCAGGAAGAATCAGCAAAATCTTCAGGTTCATCTCGCTCGAGATAAGGGATTTCGTCACTCTCTCCGCGAATATCCAAATAAACAGTTGCAGCAGATGCAGAAAGGGGGTCAACGTTTACTGCTGTAACCAACCAATAAGGATCGTATGTATCATTCACATAATAATTAAAAATGATTGAATCCACTTCAATGTTATAATACATACCAGAAATATTGAAAATAGCCCAGCCTACTGGGTTCCGCCAACCACGTGCTTTAATAAGGCTTGCTTCCGTAAATGAAATTCCATCAGTTGTACCTGTGTGATAATTTGCAGTATCAGGTTGCGAATGAAATGTATTGGCTATTGTTGTTGTGGTATCAAAATAAAACATAAGATCATCTCCACTACTATTCGAAATCGTAAGCTGCTGGGTAGCAGAATCACCTGGCATTACATACTGATAAAGTGAATCTGGATCTATTGAAATTATCTGTGATGATAGAAAATTTGAAAAAATAAATAAACTGAGTATTAAACGTATCAAAGCAGGGTTATTTTACGAAGTCGAAGTCCTAAATGTCCACAAACAAAAAACCCCATTAATTAATAAGGCCCTTACAACATTATACTCACCACCACCTTCACAAACCTTGAAGGATCTTGCGGTTCTAATTCTACCATCACCAGGATATCCATTCTTAGCATAACCTCGCCAAGAGGGATCAGGTCATAATTAAAATCATATTTTTCTCAAATCTCTCAAATGATCGAATATATCTCATGCATTCTTTCTAGCCATTTCTATATTTTTTATCACTTGCAAAATATGTTTTTCAAGACCATCGAAGTCATTATCTTTCAAATATTCTTTTGAAATTAGATTTGAACCCATACCCAAACAGTAAGCCCCCGCATGAAACCATTCAGATATATTATCTAAGTCGGCAGTAACACCTCCTGTTGGCATGATTTTCAACCATGGGCAGGGAGCTAAAACGGATGAAATAAATTTTGGACCAAACACGCCTCCTGGAAATAATTTCACTACTTCAGCACCGAGTTTTTCCGCAGTCATCATTTCCGTCAAGGTCCCACACCCTGGTATCCAAGGAATATTATTTTTTACGCATACTTTAGCTATAGATTTGTCTAAAAATGGTGAAACGATGAAGCTTGCCCCAAGATCAATGAACATTTTTGCTTCGTCTTTGGTTTTTACTGATCCCACGCCTAAAGAAAAGCCGGTGTTGTTACCCAAATGTATTACAAGTTGTTTACAATTATCGATCGATTTGGGGCCGCGATTTGTGAATTCAAAAATTGGTAAACCACAATTTATTACTGTATCTAAAACCTCCCTGCATACAGTTATATCATCGTGATAAAAAAGAGGGATCAAACTATGTTTTCTTATTTTCTGTATTAACGACATTATTTCTTTTTAATGAACGAATTTGTTACTTATAAGATACAACCAACCTAACAAAAACATGCTTATTATGCCCAGTATCAGGATATTAAAAATGTAGATGTTATTCATATTCAATTAGCGGGGCTCTCGTTTAAATCCTATCCCTTTGGATTGGTCTTTTCATTCTAATTTTGTAATCTATTTAAAAAAGATTAAATCTGACCGAATCGTATCAATTGTCATTATTATCATTTTTTGGTTTTGGATAATATCAGCAAATTGTTCTTCTAACGGTTGTATCAGTTCCTTTTGTTCGATTTTTAATTGTTTAATGATTTTTTTATTCTCAATAATCACCTGATGTGTAAATTGATTATCATCTGAGACCTTATCCCATATTCTAAAATTTTGGTAAATGGTGAAAAGAACTATAATTGTGAATACAGATATTGGAAATAAATCTTTCATAATGGCCTCCTCTTGTTATTTCGATGCTATTTTTTTTCAGACTAAAATTTACAAAGGATATTAATAATTTATTTAGGGAGTGCTTGGTGTACCAAAATATTTATAAACAAAAAAACCCCGCTACTGGGCGGGGCGTGATGTTTATTTTAACAGCACCATCTTCTTGGTGCTAATGTATTCCCCAGCTTGTATCTGGTATAGGTAGATACCAGCACTAACTGGATTGCTATAGTCATTGGTAGCGTTCCATCACGATAAATTTTAATGATTTACAGTAATCTTCATTGAGGCATCCAATAACCGTTAGAGTATCGTTCAACATATTTTCATTTAAGTATATTATTTGTTCTCCACTACCATCATCTTTTGAATAAACAAAATAATTAATACAGGAATTACAGCCATATAAGAGAGTTGGTTCGGTAATTGGGGAATTTTGATTATATATGGTATTACCATCAGGTAATGTCCAAAACACCTTTGTGGCAGGTGTTGTTAAATATTTTACAGATGTGTGGAAACTTATTCTATCACAATCTTTTTGGGGATAATCAACTAAATACAAAGAACCGTCTTTCGTATCGTTCATATACAGAATTAAAAATAAATCCTCTTGTAAATCTGCTTTTGAATCAGTGGGGTAATCACATCCAATTAGAATGAATATCAATAAGTAACCGATAAAAAACAATAATTTCACAGCAAGATGCTTCATGCAAAAAATTACAAATAAATCCCCACCAATGTGGGTGTCTTTTTATAAACAAAAAACCCCGCTACTGGCGGGGCTTGATGTTTTACTTATTAATTATAATCTATTTCAAAAGTACCATCTTCTTAGTCTGCATGTATTCCCCAGCCTGTATCTGATATAAATAAATACCAGCGCTCACTGGTTTACCGTAATCATTGGTAGCGTCCCAGATTAGTGACTTATACCCGGGGGCTTGCTGTTGGTTAAAGATTGTTCTGACTTTCCTCCCTAACATATCATAGACCGTGATATTTACATGTGTTTGCTCTGGTAAATCGTACCGCAAAGTCGTGACGGGATTGAATGGGTTAGGATAATTCTGATGGATCGTGAACTTTTCTGGCATAACTATAACATCAGCCAATGAAACATTATCCCCAGTTGGAAGCATAACGCGATTACTATAGATATAAAAGTCTTGGATATCTACTAAATCTCCTAGGAAAAGGCCCATTTCCCCTTCCTCAATGCACTCATCATAAGTATCAAAACCTTCTTCTTCACATGGATATTCTATTTCACCAGCAAAAAGAGTGTCATCGCTGAATTCATAGGATAGAGAAATTACGTTGCCATCTTCATCATATTGACAGTCTGTATCACAGTCATAGTTGCATTCTTCTTCGGATGAATATTGTTCACCATTTCCACCACAAATCCATGCATCTTCAAATAACCAGAGAGAATCACTATTCGCGAGCCAATCAAAGTAGGAAGTATCGATTATATCTCCATAATCTTCATCTTCAATAATCTCAATTTCCATACCGGTTGAATCTTCATTAAAGATCATGTATACTTCAGGAATATCATCTTCTCCATCTAACATTGGTATAGGAATCTCTGTAACAACACCTGCTAATAATTCAATCATTCCCGGACCAATGGTTCCATTTAGACTCATAGCTGATGATCCTGTGGAGTCAAAGAGGGACAGATTTGTAAATGTGACATTATTCTCCACCGTGTCCAATATAGCAGAAGTTGCAACATCTGCTGAATCCGCAATTAATTCAATAAGCACATTTTCAGAAAACGCCAATGCCCCTGCTACCACTATAGTATTTGTTGAGTCAAGTGTAAAAACAATAAGGACTGGATTTTCTACGCCTTCTGGTGGGAAACCAAATATCATCATAAATAATCCCATTATATCGAAATTCATTATAAAACCCTCAGATACATCATCAACCCCAGAAGCAGTCGAATCATAATAGCACTGTGAGTCACAATTATCATTACACTCTTCTTCAGAATCATAATATGCTGTTTCATTATCACCATCGCAGGCCCAATTATATTCATCACCTCCCATCAGATTTGGATCAAATAAATATGTTAATTCTGTTTCGTAGGCATCAGCAGTTACGGTGATACCTCCTTCAGCTTCTTCCATGCCCATCATTTGCATCATGTTCGGCACAGATTGATCAGACCCAACTGTTACATACATTTCAAAATTTTCCTCTAGCACAAGCCATTCGCCAAATAAATCATCTATATCCCTAGATAAAAATGAACGATTTCTGGTATCGGAAAGAGGCTTTAATTTGTGCAAATCTTCGGGTGAATAGATCTGGTATTTTTGTTGAAGAGATCGCATCAGTTTATCTATTCTGGTCTGGATATTATTTGAGGCAAAACAAATTGAAAGACTTAAAGAAATAATAACTATTCTGTACATGGATTTACCTTTCACTTAAAAATTTTAGTATTAGTTTTCAGGTTTTTATACCCTTAGAAATTAGTTGAAAAATTTGTTTATTGACTGAAAT
>Ga0310121_10002226_pt1 | contig 18713 bp, 18 predicted proteins | sample CB27_Tmax_986_MG_FD_203504 | JGI IMG/M metagenome (GOLD analysis project Ga0310121, IMG submission 203504) | Marine microbial communities from Western Arctic Ocean, Canada - CB27_Tmax_986 | ecosystem: Environmental > Aquatic > Marine > Oceanic | place: Canada: Western Arctic Ocean | collected...
GTTTGAACGATACGGTAGGCATTGTTGTAGCCAGCGGGAAGCATCGAACCAGGCACGCCCCGAGAAAGACAACGGTCCCACACGCTCATGTGTCGATAGTGGTCACCAAGGTGTTCCAAATTGTGGGCCTTGGCTGCCAAGGCCCACGGCTTGACCGGAGCACGACCAGTTGGTGGGTCAATAATTAATGAAGTCTGGCCGGTCGAAAGTACCGTATCTCCCGAATCCAACCAATGATTGTCATAGCCTCCCACGGCGTTCGGGTTCGGGTTGGCCTCCGCATAGGCTCGTCGGTCGGCCGTCATCCTTTCAAGCTCAGCAACCTCTTCACGCGTGAGAAAGGCTTTTCCCTGAACGGAGTCAGGACGCTCTATCGGCGTAATCGTCTTATTCCCCCACATCCCCTGAAGATCGGGTTGCCCATCCGAGGTACGTGGGTGGGTCCAATTAGGATCGACCACTCGGTCAATCTGTGCCATTACCGGCGCGCCGATGCTCATCCAAGCGATCACATAGACAAAAACAATTGACGACCGGCAAGAAATCACTGCTGGCATCATAGGCTCCTCTACATCTCTGGAATACTCAAAGGATTGCTCTGTACAATCGAAATTATTATAGCTTTGACGAGAAAATAAGAGTGCCTCTTTCTATGTAACCTGAATGCCGCATCTGGCACAAACTAGAGCCGAAGTGGCTACTTCGTTGAGACGGCGTGGATGGTCTTGACCACGTCCAAATACACAGGCGTAACTTTCTTCAGCCTGTAGCCCGCTTTAACAACATTATCGACTGTCTGGCGATTCATTTCCGGTCCGAATCTTCTCGAGACAACTGTCATCAAGTCCATCATTAGTTTGAACGGAAAAAACCGACTCCCCGTGTGTTCAAACATGAACAACTCGCCTTTTGGCTTAAGGACCCGCCTCAACGCCAGGAGACCTCCAACAGGGTCAGGAACGGAGCAAAACGTGCATGAAGTAAAGACCTGATCGAACTGTGACTCGTCAAACGGCATATCGTGCACGTCCGCCTGTATAACCCGAAGGTCACCAGTGTATGCATCGGTTCGGACCTTCGCTCTGTCGAGCATCTTCTGACTAATGTCGATCGCCGTAATCGACCGGCCTTCTGGAAAACAAGCAACATCGAGGCCCGTGCCTAAGGCCACAAAAAGAACCTTCTGATTGCTCATATTTGAGAAGAGTGTCCGCTTGAATGGTTCCCACCGCTTCTCTTGCCCACTGCTCGACCAGATGTCGAAGGTTGGCGCGGCACGGTCCCATTTCTTACGCGTTATGTCGTCCATCGCTGTGCACCACGTTGAATCCACACATTAGCTAGATAGGTCACAATGACTATCCCGACACCGCATGCTCCGCCAACCCACACAGCATCGACAAAAGCAATCACGACCATGCTTGATCGCATGCCAACCACCATGCCGGCGACCATTCCCGTTGTCATCACAGGAAGGAACACCTCGAGTGCGCCGAACAAACTGCCAAAGAGAACCCCTGCAGGTAACGACACCGCCATCCCAATCGCCATGCCGGCAACCATCGCGATCGAAACCTCCCAATTGAGAGTGATCACTGCAGTGCAAAGGCCGCCGACAAACGCCCCAGTCGTGAGATTGCCGATCAAATCACCGAAGACGAAATATGGTCGGGTCTCCACAACATCCTTCCTGGGCCTGAACCAGATTTACCCGTTACAGAAACTTGTTTCTTGAATTTTTTTCGTGGCGGTCTCTAAGAACGTCCCACCAACGTCTGACAGGAGGTCGTTCGCAGACCGCTGGTCGTTCGCTTACCGTCCAAACGCAGTCGCTACAAAAGCACATACGGCATGACAGGCTCGTTGCACGCAGCCGACCAGGGGCAAACGGTCGCACGTCGCCCGTCAAGATCATCCGTAGGGAAGACAGTTCAACAGAAATCCAGGATCAGGATCACACAGATATGGCCGGTAAAATGTCAATAGGCGCCCACAGACCATGACGCTGACCCAAAAAAACAACGATGCTCCTCCGATCACTTTTGCAAGCCGCGGCAGTTCACCCCCGGCAGTCACCGGTTTCACTTCTCGAAACAACTTCAAATAAAAGATCGCGACGTTCACTCCAGCAAGGCTCATGAATAACATCTTTAAATGAAACGCCGTATTAAAAACGTACTGGTCAGGTTCCGTCAGAAGAAACAACGATCCCGTCAGTAAATTGAGACAGTAGCCGCCCACACCCCACGGCACTAGCCGATGTAACGTTGCAATCGGAATGCCTCTCGCAAATCCCAGCAAACGAAGGTCAAACATCCCGACCGTCCCGAACAGGAGGCACAGTCCGAAAAAATGCAGCGTCTCACAAATGGGCCACGCCCACCTGGTGCGCATGAGCGTCGAGACGGCGTCAACGCTGCTGAGTGTCTCGACCAACCAAAGTTGCAGTTCTCCCATCTTCGAAACCTACCAGCTGACCAAAAGTCGACCATAGGTGTAAGCAAGAAACCGCCCGGTGGCGATCACGCCGAACCAGCACACCAGTGATGACACGGCCAACAAACGTACCCATTTCGGATTCGGTGGTATGTCCAGATCAGGGTTGCCGAGCACTCTGTTTTCGATCATTCTTATTTGGAAAACACCTAGGCCCACAAACACCAGCTTCGCGTAGAAAAACGGGTTGGTGAGAGCCTTGGTCGGATAGGCAATTAGCAAGATTGTCCCTGAAATCACGGCCAACCAAACACCTACCCAAAACAAAGGAAAGACTTTCTTCAGTTCGGTCCCTGGGAAACCTGGCGTAACGCCCAGAAGGCGTAAGCTAACAGCGACATTGATCCCCACAACACAGGCCATACCCAATGCATGACCGGCTAGGAAAGTAGGGAATGCAAAGATTGAGGTTGATTCACGTGCCCACACACTAAAGGCACTTGATTCGACCCACGAAAATAAAGGGTCCATAGACCAATATCCTAGTTTCGGAACCTCATTGGTCACTCGGGGACGTTAATTCATCCACACGAGCGCCACGCAAGATGTTCACGAGACCGCAATTGCCTTCGTGGCAAGTTGAGCAAACTATCATATCGGACAGATTCTGCCATCGATTGCTCATAATTTACTAGGCTTTCCGCAACTTATCGGTATCGAACGATACCACCGTGTTTCTCCTATTTCCTGCCCTGACCGTTCGTGAGCGTTCGAAAAAGTCTGGACACGAAAAATCACACTCATTGTACTCTTCCCGGGCTCGGCCCCGTGCTTGGTCGACCGCAATCGCGATACCATAAGGGGTTGTCGCCACAGTCCGTGGCCGTGGTGCTTTTAACAAACAAAGGAAAGTAATGTCATCCGCCAACATCATCTGGACCAAGATCGACGAAGCGCCCGCACTAGCAAGCTATTCGCTGCTGCCTATTCTGCAAGCCTACGCGAAAGGAAGTGGCGTAGAGTTTGAGACTAGCGACATCTCTCTTGCAGGCCGGATTCTTGCCAATTTTTCCGACCAACTCGCTAACCAGCAAAAGGTCCCTGATGAGTTGACCCGGTTAGGAAACTTGGTGAAATCCCCAACGGCCAACATCATCAAGCTCCCAAACATTAGTGCCTCGCTTCCGCAACTGCAGGCAGCGATTACTGAACTCCAAGAACAGGGCTATGAAATCCCAGACTATCCCGAAGAACCGGTCAACGATAGCGAACGCGAGCTACAAGCCCGCTTTACCAAGATATTAGGTTCGGCGGTCAACCCGGTGCTACGTGAAGGCAACTCCGACCGTCGCGCTGCAGTGTCAGTCAAGACATTTGCTCAAAAACATCCGCATCGCATGATGAAAGATTGGCCTGCGTCGGGTTCACGAGCCCGCGTGATCCATATGACGGAAAATGATTTCTACGGCAGTGAAACATCGACCACGCTTGCACAGGCGACAAACGCAACTATTCAGTTCATCGCCAACGATGGTCAGGCCACCGTTCTGAAAGAAAAAGTCTCCTTGTTAGCGGATGAAGTCATCGACGCTGCGGTGATGCGTGTGGCTGCGCTCCGTACATTTTTTGCCGATGCAATTAAGGAAGCTCAGAACCAGGACACTCTTCTATCGCTGCACCTAAAGGCAACGATGATGAAAGTCTCTGACCCAGTTATGTTTGGACACTGCGTCTCGGTTTATTACGAGGAGGCTTTGGAGAAACACGCAGATACCCTCAGAGAGATCGGAGCCAACGTCAACAATGGCCTCGCTGGTGTCCTCGGCAAACTGAACAAGCTTCCTACAGAAACAAAAGCTGAGGTCGAAAAGGATATTGCGGCAGTCTACGAAACACGCCCACCTTTAGCCATGGTTGACTCACGAAATGGCGTCACCAATCTTCACGTTCCGAATAACGTCATTATCGATGCCTCAATGCCCAATGTCGTACGAGATGGTGGCCGGATGTGGAACAAGGATGATGAATTACAGGACACCATCGCAATGATCCCAGACCGCAGTTACGCCACGATGTATCAGGCCATCATTGAAGATTGCCAAACAAATGGACAATTTGACCCTACGAAAATGGGAAGCGTCTCTAACGTTGGCTTGATGGCTCAAAAAGCAGAAGAGTACGGTTCACACGACAAGACCTTCATGGCACCAGCAGAAGGAATGATTCGCGTCGTCGACGAGACTGATACCGTTCTTCTCGAGCAGGCGGTCCAAGAGGGCGACATCTTCCGTATGTGCCAGACAAAGGATGAACCTATTCAAGATTGGGTCAGACTGGCCGTCGCCCGAGCCAAAGCATCTAAAGTGCCCGCAGTATTTTGGCTGGATGAAAATCGGGCGCACGACGGCGAAATGATCAAGAAAATAAACGAATACCTAGCCCTACACGACACAACGGCCCTAGATATTCAAATCATGACACCGGCCGCCGCGATGAAGTTTTCTCTGGCGAGGATCCGAAAAGGTCAACATACGATATCGGTGACCGGTAACGTGCTCCGTGACTATCTGACGGACCTCTTTCCCATTCTCGAACTAGGCACGAGTGCGAGAATGCTTTCGATCGTGCCACTACTGAATGGCGGTGGTTTATTCGAGACTGGTGCCGGTGGGTCTGCCCCGAAACATGTTCAGCAATTCATCAAGGAAGGACATCTCCGATGGGATTCTCTTGGTGAATATTGCGCGTTGGTCCCGTCGCTTCAGTTGGTCGCCAGAAACAATAATAATGACTGCGCAGAACTGTTAGCTCACACACTCGACGAAGCCATCGGCAGCTACTTGGAGAACGCCCGGTATCCCTCGCGAAAAGTCAATGAAATCGACAATCGGGGGAGTACATTCTATCTTGCATTGTACTGGGCACAAGCGCTAGCGGCCCAGGACCGAGATGCAGCACTGAAATCCAGGTTTTCACCGATCGCCAGTCAGCTCGCCGAAAACGAGTCCGTGATTACAGCGGAGTTACTTGCCAACCAAGGTGACTCAGTCAACCTAGGAGGTTACTATCGCCCTGACCCAGAGTTATCTAAACAAGCAATGCGTCCCAGCAAGACCTTCAACGCCATTATCGATTCAATGTAAAGAAACCCAGACAAACGAACCGTGCCTACTCCCTAGTTAACAATTGTCTGGTACGTCATGAGCCGAAATTTCTCCTGAATGTCCGACCCAGACGGAAACACTTGCGTCAACAAAATTCCAAACAGCTGCTCCTTGGGATCCACCCAGAAACTCGTATTGAAAAATCCGGCCCAATAATAGGCTCCCGCAGAGCCGAGTTCTCCGTCCACCCCAGGTTCGCCGGTAATAGCAAACCCCAAACCAAAGCCTCCACTCCCTGGAGCCACGACCGAACCATTCGGAATATCACCAATATGATCGCGTGTCATTAGATCAACTGTCACTGGACTGAGAATCCGAGCTCCGCCAAAGGAACCTCCGTTCAGTAACATCTGCAAAAACCGGGAGTAGTCAAAAATGGTTGAGTGTAGACCGGCCCCACCGGAAAAATTTGTGCGATCCGGACCAGCGGAGTAAGTTGCGGAATATACGAGATGCTCTCCCTCCACAGTCCCCTCAACCTCATCAAGGTTGCCTGCAGCGTTAGGTGTGTAGAGCGACGCAAGTCGGTTAGCCTTGTCTGCTGGAATATAAAAAAAGGTGTCATTCATTCCCAGTGGCTCAAACAACCTGGTGCGCAGAAACTCGTCAAACGACACCCCGGAGACTACTTCCACGAGTCGACCCAAGACATCCGTTGACAAACCGTAAGTAAAGGCAGCCCCGGGTTCATGCAGAAGTGGTAGCTCACCCAGATTGTTCACCATGTCTTGGATCGTGCCGCCGTACTCCGAAAGCCCATCAACAATCCCTGCTGATCCGTAGAGTTCAGAAACATGGCTCTGAGCCGGAGTCGCGCCGAGATCACCAAGAAATCGATAACTGATTCCCGAAGTGTGGGTAAGTAACTGACGAATCGTGATGGACCGCTCGGCCGTAACACGCTCAAACCCATCACCTTCACCTTCATTCGCCGAAAGGATCTCGAGCGAGGACAACTCTGGAATATAACGCCCCACTGGATCGTTGAGTTTGAAGTGCCCTTCTTCGTAGAGCATCATTACGGCCACACTCGTGATCGGCTTAGTCATTGACGCGAATCGAAAGATGGCATCAGGAGTCATTGCCCGACCGGTCGCTCTATCCGCCATACCGTAAGCCTGAAGATGTGCTTGGCCGCCTTTCCGCGCTACTAAGGTCACGGCCCCCGCGACAGCATTGGCATCTATATAGCCCTGAACAACCTGTTCCAATCTCTCCAGTCGCTCCGAAGAAAGACCGACGTCCGCAGGCGCCACGACCGGAAGGCCTTGGGCCCAGCCTACAGTCGAAAGAACCAGTGAAACGGCTACTGCTAGAAAAACAATCCTACGTGTTGCCATCCTGATGTCCCCTCACTCTATGAGGTAGTCGACAATTGTCCCAACGGAACTGATGATTGTCTTTACCAATTGATCACGCTAACCGCAGTGTAAGGCAGAACAGCCGGCCTCAATATCTTAAGGTCGGCTGTCCTGGGTAGTTATACTCCGTTTGCAGAAATCTCAATGCCAAGGCGTCAGTATTATCCCCAGACGACTCGACTTATTCTCCGATTTCCCGTTCGATCGCACGAGCACCACTCAGCGTGCCTTCCATGCCGTAGTTTCCTTCATGGCATGCATACTCAAATATCGGCAGATCGCTCTGGCGCATTGGAAGCTCCACCGTCCACGGCTCGGTCCACGTGCTGGGATCTGTAACCGTAAAAGTGTAAAGCAATGTGTTGTCATCCATTCGCTCGAACCGTTCTACTAGATGCAATTGATCAGTGGAATTACGGAAGCTAGTCTCCCTCAGGAAGTTCTTGGTCTCGACAACCAGCGTTTCCTCTTCCCAGTGTCCCCTGGACACACCAGTCCACATCGGGATTTCCGAATGCTCGCTTCCATCCAGCGGGATAATACGTGCGTTGTGCACCATTTCGTTCAACAACACGACGTGGTCAGCCGTCTGGAAAATTTGCACGTTCATATTGTACGCAGCGGGCAACATCGGCGGACCAGAATTAAAACCAGTGATGCAGCGCTCGCCGAGGGAGCGATCTTCTGGACCCTCCGTCGGCCGTTGGCTGACGCGAACACGTTCAGCTGCTCGAGCAGTTCCTGCTTCGGTCAAAGCCGGGAGCCGCCCATTCGGCGGATCAATAACAAGGGAAGTCCGTCGAGTTTCGACCACGACGGTCCCGCGGTCCCACCAGAAGTCGTTATAGGCAAGGGCCACATCACGGGTCTCTGGCGTGCCATTCACTGTGCCTCGCTCAGTTGTGATCTCTTTCTTCTCTTCTCGGTTCAAATCTGCGTTGTTTTCTAGGACCCTTTCCGCAGCGTAGGCTGCAACCTCTTCTTCCGAAAAGAATGCCTGGTCGCCAAATTCCTCTGGCCGCTCAAGAGGGGTAACGGTCCGAAAATCCCACACACCGCTAAGATCAGGCTGTCCATCCGGCGTGCTCGCCGACGTTGAACCACCACTAGATTGTGCAGCGACCGGAATCGACAGAAGCACTGCGAACAGGCTGATCGCGGCCACAAAACCGAATGCTCGAATAGTCATCATTTGCACCTCATCAAAATATAGACGCCTTCAGTATCACGCAGGTACGTGGGTTACGCCACAACACCGACACTCTGACTGGCTTAATATAACGTTAAATCAGTCGCGAAGAGCAAATACCGATAGGGAATGCCCGTCGCAAGTAGGGCTCGAATCTCTCGGTCGCTGGACGCCCGTCGAAATTGACCTGTCCGAAAGTCAACACCTGGCACCGCATTACCGGCCTCACCATGACAGATCGCGCACTGGCTGCGGTAGACCGTGAGCCCATACTCTATGTCAGCTTGTTCATAACCCCCGACAGTCTGGCCCGTAGCCTCCTCACCCACACCGAGAAAACCACACACAAGCACCATGCACCATAAGAAGACTAATCGCCGCATCAGTCCTCCGCGACCCTGTTTTGTACTTCTAGGCAGCAAGATAGACATGGGGTAGTAGACCTAATCGACTTCCTCTAGAAGTCCGAAGGTGTAAACAACATTTCCAGCTGCAATCGTCACATACTGCTGACCATCAACGGCGTAAGTCATCGGTGCGGCACGAACTTCCGCACCGAGGGAAATATGCCACAGCTCTTGGCCACTCACAGCGTCAAGCGCATAGAAATAGCCATCGACCGTTCCACCGAAGACAATATCGCCAGCCGTGGAGAGTAGCCCTGACCATGTCTGTGGTTGCACTTGGTATTCCCAGCGACGATTTCCAGTTCTTGGGTCGATGGCACGAACCGCACTCGTGTAGTTGTCAATTGGCAGCATTCTCTGTTGCCCACCACCAGTAAATCGTTCCCCATCAATGTACTCTTCATCACGGATGTAAAACTCAGCCTCACCATCAAAAGCCATCACGTAAAACAGTTCAGTTCGAGGACTGTATGTCGGAGACTGCCAGTTCGTTCCACCGCTTGCGTCAGGCGCCACCAAAACGCCTTCTGGTGTAGGAAAAGTATTCGGGCGTCGAATCGGTCGACCGTTTTCGTCCAGCCCCTCAGCCCAAGTTTGTCTCGCAAACGGCGTACCAGACAGATACTCACCCGTTTCACGATCAATGACATAGAAAAATGCATTACGATTGGCCCACATCATCACTTTTCGAACCCGCCCATCGACTTCCAAGTCGGCAAGCACGGGTATCTGAATAGCATCCCAATCGTGCACATCGTGCGGCGTGAACTGGAAATACCAATTCAAGTCTCCAGTGTCCCCATCCAGCGCCAATGCCGAATCAGCGTAGAGGTTGTCACCTATTCGCACATCCCCGTTATAGTCTGGACCTGGATTCCCGGTTCCCCAGTACACCAAGTCAAGTTCTGGATCATAGGATCCGGTGATCCAGGTCGGCGACCCACCAGTCCGCCACGAATCACCAGACCAGCTTTGGTTGGCTGGATTATCCGGGCCAGGAATCGTATAGGTGCGCCAGTCACGCGTGCCCGTCGAGGCATTGTAGGCATCAAGGAACCCCCGGATCCCAAATTCACCACCCGCGATGCCAGTGACCACCTTGTCCTTAACAATAAGAGGCGCGGCCGTCTTACTGTAGCCGGACCGATAGTCAGCGGCCTCAGATGCCCACAAGAGATTTCCAGTTCTGGCATCGATAGCCGCCAAGTGTGCATCGAGCGTACTCATGTAGAGAGTATCGCCAAGAATTGCGACGCCACGGTTGTTCCGGCCACAACAAATGCGTAAATCTTCCGGCAACTCGTGTTCATACCGCCAATACGGTCGTCCAGTCGCAGCGTCGACGGCAAGCACGTTACTGGGAGCTTCGGTGATAAACATGACGCCGTCGACAACGAGCGGTGTCGTCTCAGCCCGATCCAAAGCCGACAGTTGGTATGTCCATTTCAGTTCAAGACGATTTACATTCCGATTATGGACCTGGTCAAGCCGACTGTAGCGTTTGCTGTCCAAGGTGCCAGAATACATGAGCCAATTTTGCGGCTCCTCTTCGGCGTTGACGAGACGTTCCCAGGTGACAGGTTCAAAAGACGAAGTCTCGATTTCAGAACTCCGCACTTGGCCGGTGGCAATACCACCAAAACCAATCAGGGAAAACAAGAGGACGATAGGTAGACGCTTCATAAATTCACGCTCCTCGCTAGGTTAGGATAACTTAGCGCAACTAAGGACAATAATAGCTTTTCAGCGAAGAATATCGCTATTTTGAGCCATTCTGATAACAATTTCAGCATCTTCCTGAAGCAGGATTCGCTGAGCCACCGAGTCCTCGGCAGCGCGTCTGACTGCCTGTACGAAGCCGTCGTGATCGCCGTAGCGCTCTTCAAGCGAACGTCTAGAGTCACCGTTGGCAAGTCGCTCTGTCCGGGTCTTGGCAAAGGAAAAAAATGACCCAGACAAACCGCACAAATCTCGTTCACGTGGACCTGAGGGATATAGATTCCAACCCGTATTTGTACCAACGGGCACAGCAACATCAACTGAACGGATGCCTGCGACATCGTGCCCATCTCGATCGACCGTAGGAATAAGCGCTTGATAGGATGCCCCACGTGACGGCGGCAAAATCGTCTGCCTGCCTCCAGACGAACCAAACATTGGCCCGAAGTCAAGAGCCTGAAGGCCATTAATACGCGTGGGAAAAACCACTCCAGGAATATCGGGAAAGGTCCGAGCCACTTCTTCAACTGTTGCGAGTGTTCCCCGTTGGGTATCGGGGTATTTAGAACTCGGTGGATCGATTCCTTGGTCGGCCCACTCGTCGAGTGCGACCAAAAGCGCCCGCATCGTGGGCGCGGTACTCCGATAGCTATTAGTAACGTACTCGCACGCACCCCGGTCGGTGGGAACTACCCCTACTCCTGTAGCGCCACCATGCGGATGACTAGACATAAAGTAAAACCGAACGTTTTCAGGAATCGGTACTGGGTTACCGACACCGTCGTGCACGTTAAGTGACGCCTTCATTTGCCAAAATTCATTACTGGTGTCAATCTGGAACACAAGTGGGTCTGTCTCGGGTCTCTTCAGGATACCGTCCCGAATGTTAGTGATCGGATCCGTTGTCACCGCATAGGTGAGAGGCGGATACGCGGTGGAGATAAAGTCAGCAGTCCGGTCTTGGCGCGAATAGATATTCGGGTCCGCAAACTCAACGTTCGCGAAGAGTCTGTGGGCGCCAGGAATGTGAATTCGCACCGCGTCAAAGACTTGCCGATGTGCTTCATCTTCGTTGAAACCAAGATAGAGAAAATCCCGTAGATACATCCCGGTCGACGAAATTCCGAGTCCATAAATACGACGAATGCCCTCGATAGCGTTGTTAGCAAGCAGCGGGTTCGGCGCACCTGACGCGTCCGCAGTCTCATAACGAAGGAACGCGGCCAAATCCCGAGTCACGGCGTAGCCTAATCCCATCACCCATGGATTCTTGGCTGGATAGATAAGTTCGTAAATATGGTCGCGCTTCAATCCGTCGAAAATGCAAATGTCATGAGTCGTTGGTGCATGTGCTGACTGACCGCTCGGGCACGTCCCGAACGCCCAACGGTCAGAAGCGATCGACTGTCGCACGCCGTCAATCGAATCGCGTATGGTCAATGTTGAGTTGACCGTACGAGTGTCAGCAGTTTCGTACGACAGAAACCGATCCGTTCCTTTGAGAGCGAGCGAATAGCCTGTAATCATGTCATCGCTGGTTCCGGCAGGATTGCCGGGCGAGTCAGCCGGATACTCGACACGAATACGTGAAACGATCGGACTCCCATCAGCTTGGACCGCCACTGGCAGGTTCGCCCCGAGGCGCGTAGCAGTCGTCACAACATCACCCGCCCAACCCGCATCGACGAGTGTGTACCCAAGCCGAAAAAACAGACCGTCCGCTGACTCAGGGTCCGCACCGGGTAGCAGTGGCGGAAAAGTCTGAAAGGGAATCTCAATCGCAGTACCGCGATTGTTGATTCCATAGAGAACCTTACGATTCCCACGCATCATATCCACCGGTTTAATAATCACGAACGGCGCACTGAATTCCACCAAGCCATCCGAATTACGAGGAACCCGTTCAATGTTGACAATCACGCCATTTAGCGGATTAACTGGATCGATTTCCATATAAACGGTTCCCTCTACACGTTCAAAGGAACCCACAGTCCCGAAACTCTGACCGTCATTGTAGGGTGTGGTCCGCTCAACCACTATTCGGACCACACGTGCCTCGGCACTCATGGCCAGACACCCGATCATCAAGCCGCCGATCAAGAGTGTGCTGTGCTTACTTTTCATCATTTGTTCTTCCTCCCGTGCAACGGCAAGAACATCTCAGACTCATCAATGTCTATCATTCAGCATCCTGAACTATGCCAATACTGATGAAATCCGCTACTGAGCGTTGTTCTGGAGAAGTCAGCAACTGACCTTGCTCCTGCATAAGCCCGGTAGTGAGCGTCATCACAATCAACTCCGGCCTCCAGCCCTGCATCATGTCAAGGGGAGGCGCACGTGGAAACAAGGGGTCTAGATGACATGAGGCACAGTGGTTAGCGAATACGATAGCACCATCAGGTTCTGGGGTACACGCGAGTGACGTCAGGCTCACAACTGCAAGTGCGACAGTCAGCAACCAAAGTCGCGAAAACCTACCATCGACGTTAACGCGCATGAATCTCCAGTGACGGCGAGAAACTCGAACGAGCCCGAATCCCCCATTGACCATTTTCGTTCGTCACCAGGTTAGAGCGCATCGGATGTCGACAGAATTCTGTCGGCTACGTCATGGCGACTGATTTGGACGGCCACCTTCGCAGCGTTCTGGGCCACCTGAATGACATCAATTGCTTCGAAGTCACTTCGATCCCAACCCAAGTGATCGGCAAATTGATCCACTTGGCCAGCCGTGAACACCGTGCAATCGTCTTGGGTCTCCCAGACCTGAAATTCAGCCTCCATTCCAATCCGAAGATGTGGGTAATTTAATGTCCCCCCACGCGAAATGATCGCCCGAATTCAATGCCGACAAATAGACTTCCACCGGGCCAACGACCCTCTCAGTAATCACGCGTGAGTGCTCTGCAGAAGATAGCAGTTCACCAGCGCCAAAACGTGTCTAAATTCCCCATTCTCAGGCACCGTAGGTCACAACGCAAGTAACCAAGTTGCGACGAATCGGGTTTCCGTCGATATCGACGCGAAGCCAACGGCCGGCAACATGGGTTTTCGTGTCACCCTCATAAACCCACGTCAGAGCCTCGAACTCTGTGTAATCCTAACCAGTGGCGACAACACGCACATAGTCAACCGTGGCAACGTAGTCAGCTTTACTCTGCCTTTTTCGATGTGCGCCAACGGCGGGACGGTATGCGGAAATTTCAGCGACTCTGCCCATGTTTCAGCGTCGCGAGTGTTCCACGTTTTTAATAAATTCTCAGCCGCACCCAGACCGGATGTGGCGGTAGAAGTGACCTTTACCCGAGCCCATGACTCCTCACCGGACACCATTGGTCCGCTACACGCCGCTAGCGATAAATCCAAATACTACTGCCGCAAGCGCAGAGTAGATCACAATCGAACGTCTTGGAGCGACACCGCTATGTTCCCGAAGTGAAACCAAAGACCAGTATCGTCGGTTATGCACTCAGGTGCCCCGCATCGCGCGCACCACAAGTTCTTACTTAGGAACGTGAATGATGCTCGGCGTGCGCAAAGCTATTTATTGTTCACTACTGCACACCTCCACCAAAGTCCGTAGCGGTATCTAGTGAAAACGGGTCCGGGCCTCGACCTGACATAAACTCCTGTTCTTCGATCCTGGCACCAATCAATAACGCCGGAAGGCCGTAATTTCCTTCGTGACACCGCGGCTCATAGTAGATGCGATTCTGCTCATCACTCTGGCGTTTAAGCTCCTGCCGAACAGACCAATCTGCCGTCCACACGGTCGGATCAGAGACGGTCAGTTCGTACTCGAGCGTGTCTTCATCAACACGCCGATACCGCTCGATCAGGGTTCGGTTTCCGCCTGATTCAGCGCCCCCGCGAACCGGAGAAAACGTGAACTTTGGCGAAAAATTTGTCGTCTCGATGACTAAGGTATCACCTTCCCAATGGCCACGCGAGTCGCCATGCCGTAACCGAATTTGACTCGGTGGGTGGTTGCCACTCAGGTTAACGACACGCTGGTAACCTTGCCCCTGTCCCGTGTCATAGGCGAGAGCAATCGAATCCTCGCCTTGAACGATACGACGGAATCCCCGAAACTCAGGTGTAGTCCCCGACATGCAACGATCGCCCATACTTTGATCCTCAGGACCATCGTGACGGTTCATACGGTTGGTGTTATAGAACGGAGCAACATCGTAGCGGTCGGGCGACGGTTCCCCGTAGTCTCCACCGGCACAAGCACGCGCTTCATATTGGCAAGTCTCAGTATTGCGCAGAAGCATGAGGCGCCACTCTCGCTGCTCGACGCCCTGCCGCTGAGCTTCCTTTGTCTGCTCGGGTATTCTCCCATTCGGCGGATCGACTACCAATGACGTACGTGGACCGGCTGGCTTCGCGGAAGTGTAGACAGCGTTATACGCGCCGGCCACATCCTGCTGGCTTCCCCGCGTCACGCGCCGATTACGCCCGGTACTGCTCATACGAGCCTGATCACGTTCGGCCCGCTCTTCGGCCGTCGCAAACTCTCGGTCAGCGAGTTCAGGCGCCCGTTGAAACGGTGTATCGTAAACATCAAGCCAAATACCTTCTAGATTCGGCTGACCCCACGCCGTCGCATCTTGAGTTTGCCCGCCCACATCGACTGTCGTCATCTGGAGTGCTACGGCGATGGAACCAATGACGATGCTTGCGCCGATTAGTTTCACTAGTCGCTTCTTCATGTCCACCCTCCTACAAAGAGTCAATTCACCTAACCAAGAATTCACCGCGTAGTTCACCGAGACATCCAATTAACCCATGATAATTCATGTCTCATGGATAAGATAGCAAGAGACCCCAGACCCAGTTTACGCTTGTGTGCGTCAAAGCCGAAGCCGTAATTTTTCCGGTCCGCAAATATACCCATCCATACGCAAATCCGGCCAATGTAGCAAGGATTACATACCGCAGGTCGGGTAGGTGCGCCACCCCGAAAATAATGGCCGCAATCGCCAGGCCGCGCTTTGAACCACAGTAGCGCATGAGTAAATTCTGCATCACACCTCGGAATAAAAACTCCTCTGGAAGGGCCGTAATTAAATAGATGACAACCGGAGTCACCAACAGTCCTCCGATACTGACATCCGGTCGCCAAGCCAAGAACCCGACGGTAAGTCCCAGTGGAAGCGCCACTAATGCGTAAACCACAAAAGCCGTGCCGACTAATTTTAAGTCGCTCCAACCAAACGACAGAGAGTACCCAATCCCTTTTAATGGCCACCCGACAAGAAATAGATAAAATGCCGCAACAATCGCGACGACCCGACTCACGTCGTAGCCATCCGGGGGGGGGAACGGCAGCGAAGGCAACAGGTCGAACTCTATCGGCATCCAAAAAAGAAGCGCCGCTGCCAATCCCCATAGCGACGCCGATTCGCTGCTGCCTCGACAAAGAAGAATCAATGCGGGAGGCGCGAAAAGATAAGCTGCGTAGACGGTGACCCGCGGTCCCATAGCGAGCCCGCTTGTCGCGGCATAGGCAAGTGCAACTACGAGAAGAATACCTGGACCAATTAGGAGACGTCGGGTCGGTCCGCCAAGTAGCGACCGTATCCGTTCACGTGCATCGCTAACACTTAGCCCGAGATAGGCACCAACAAGAATGATAAACAGAAGCGAGACACTCCAGACATTGCCAGTTGAGTCAAGATCAGGCAGTACAGTGAACCAGAGCACTTGAACAGACGCCAGCAGAAACAAGATGGAAGCCGCCACAAGTTCACCGCGTCGGGACCCCTGGTCCGTATGGGTCTCTGCTATAGAGGTTTTCGTAGTTTCCGCATCCATTCTCGTCATTATTTGGGTGCTTCAACCTCTCGGTTTGGTAACGCTCGATTTTGGCGTTCGCTTCCTAGTCGTCACGGCGATGCTATCTTCCAATATTTGGCACGGTGATTCTCTAAATCGCATCGGTATCCGACTCGACAATTTTGTCATGGCCGGCCGGATGGTGCTTCGACCGACCGTCGCAGCAGGTCTTGGGCTTGCGCTGGTTAGCATAGTTCTCGTACCACCCCAAGCGGATATTGGACGAACGATTATTAATTCTCTGTATTACCTAGTTTGGGGATTTGCTCAGCAGTATGCACTGCAAGGTTTCGTTCTCCTCAGACTGCTTGATACGGGACTTAATCGATCAGCCCCGATATGTGCAGCTACAATCTTCGCTTTGATTCATGCACCGAACGTGGACCTAATGGTTTTAGTCTTTCTGGGAGGATGGCTCTGGAGCAGCCTGTTTCGCCGGGAGCCAAACCTTTTCGCGCTTGCCATCAGTCACGCATTACTGGCCAACGCGGCTGATGCTTTCCTTCCAAGGTTCATCACTGGCGGGTTTCGATTAGGACCAGCCTACTTGAACTGGTTATCAGGTTAGACCAACAACCCACTCCCGCCTAGTGACCGAAACCTACTGACGGATTGAAATAGGAGTTTGCAATGTTGGCCGCCCCGATCTGCCATACCCGGAATTGCAAGCACTTTCGTGGTGTTAAGGAAGAAGAGGAACCGGTGGTTGACGGTGTACGGACTCTCGGCGGTGGAACCGTGATCTGTCTTAAAGAGTCTCAAAACGGACCACTGCCGAACAGAAGCACCTCTGCACGTTCGATACACGCCTAGAACTCAATATCGGATCCGGCGAAAAACACCCAGCGGCCAACCGCGGTCATTTTATTGACAGCATATCCAACATCGAACCGCGCCGAACCACTCGACGACAGGCGATTACTGCCCAGCAGCAGGCTCCCCCCGACGGCCGTTTTTAAATCGGCAAGGTCGACCGACTCCTGACTGCTCCACGCAAACCCACTATCAATAAACACTGCAAGCCCCAACGAAACAAGTTGCCACACGTCATCCGCGATGAACCATCGCTCTTCGGCGCTCAACAATAGCGACCGAGTTCCGGCAAACTGTCGAACCGGATACCCACGCAAACCAGTTGCAGCACCCAATAGGATTTGAACCTCGTCATCAAGGTTGTAGCCTCGATAAAATTCGGTCTTCCCTACGAACGCGGTTCGTGTCGAATGTTTTTGCAAATAGCGAAGACGAACATTTGCGAGCGTATTACTCCAGCGTCCCCATTGGTGACGGCCGCCGATGCTGCCACCGAGCGTCAGAAAGTGTCCTGGTCCAAAGTTGAAACCACGAGCATGTCCAGCCGAAGCAAAAATCGCGCGCCCCTCTTCGCCGCCGAATGCAGTAGTCGACAATCCAATTCGCCCCCACGATTGGGCTCCCAAGTTAAAATCCTCGGGTTGTTCAAAACGATTAACGTGAGTCAATTGGGTAAATCGATGCTCTAAGGATTGAAACCCGACCTCTACAATGCCAAAATCTCGCACACTGGTTCCGACCCGGTCCAACCTGGACCGGTAAGCCACGTGCATCCGGAACGCACTCGTAGCGCGCCGCTGAACGGCTCTACCAAACTCGAATTCGCTCCACTGGCTGTGATGGGGTAACGCAGCAACCTCTCTCCCGCTTTCAAATAGCGAATCCATTCGGTTAAACGTATTGGCTCTGATTGACAGGGACCAGGGATCCGCCAACGAGACGTAGGGACGACCGATTACCAGTGAACCTTCGGCCCCGTCACTTAAGTTAGCGGCCGACGCCGTAAGCACAAACCGGGAACCGATTAACTGCGGGTCATGGTACAAGGCGCGATCTATCGTTCTGTCTAGGTTCCGGCGGCGACTGACAGTGAGCTCTTTCCCGAACCCAAGAACACTTCTATTCATGACGCCAGCCTTCCAAATCGAGTGATTGTCGATTTGTCGAAAATGAATAACTGGCTCCAGAGACCACGTGTCCCACGTCTCGACCCGAACATCGACACGTTCCGCCTGACCATCACCGTTGTCGTCAATCGGCGTCGCTACAACACGAGCGTTCCGCAAAAATCTTAACGACCGCAAGTTGCGTTCCGTTTGTTCGATTAGTTCTTGACTGAATGGATCGCCACTTTCAAACAATAACTCTCGGCGGATCACATGTTCGCGTGTCCCCACATGAACACGGTTGGCGACCCGATAAAGAAACGATCGTTCGTCGGCAGTCGCATCGAACACCTCATTTGCAATCACCTCAATAGTGCCAATTTCTAATGCCTCGTCGTCGTTTAATGAATTGGCTCCTGCGAAAATTACTGCCGTCGCAAAGAGCATGAACGGCACCACCAGTGGCCAAGTGCCTCTTGGGCTGATTCCTCTTGCAACCGCTCTGCCGGTTTGATCTACCAGTAGTTGGCCTAGCCAGTGAACGCCTGTCAATAATGTCTGGGTAACTGTGTCCATGGAGCGTATGAGAAACCAGTGCCGGGTTAGGGCACGACAAACTCGTCCGAGTGAATCACTGCTTCATTAAGAGACTGTAACTCGACGCGCCACAAACC
>Ga0310121_10002228_pt1 | contig 18711 bp, 13 predicted proteins | sample CB27_Tmax_986_MG_FD_203504 | JGI IMG/M metagenome (GOLD analysis project Ga0310121, IMG submission 203504) | Marine microbial communities from Western Arctic Ocean, Canada - CB27_Tmax_986 | ecosystem: Environmental > Aquatic > Marine > Oceanic | place: Canada: Western Arctic Ocean | collected...
CTTGCCGGCGGTCACGTAACTGAATTGTCTGATGTACTTGTTCCAAAGATTGCTCAATTTCGTGCACGGCAGAACCACCAAAATGTTGCATGGCGTCACCGCAGTGTTCCAACAATTCCGACAGAGTGTCTTGAACCAACGACAGGATTTGCTGACGAATTAAATCGATGTTTCTTTCAAAACCACTGAGCAGTATGTTTCGCATCCGCTGCTGACACCCAGTTCCACACTCATCCGCGATTTGCGCATACGTCGCCCGCAAAGCGTCCTGAACTATTTGGTATGCTGGTTGACGAATCGACTCCAACTGTTTCACCTTGGCATTGATGCTTTGCAGTAGCCTCAGTCGCTGCGCGTGCGTCAGGGCATCAAGTTGACTGATAATCGCACCAACCGCTTCCATCGCTTCCTCGTTCTCACATTGCACCGCCAAGTTTTGTAGGTGTTGTTGCAAGCGTTGCGTTATTTCATCGGTGACGCTGTCAACTTTTTGCTGGATTATGTAATCGCGAAACGATGACCATGCTAAGATTAGGTCATCGACAAGCACGCTACAAATATCCTGGTTGATGTCGATGAAATCACCTCGGCAAGTCGTATGCGATCCTCCTTTTCTTGCAGTTGCTCTAAGACTGTTCCATTGGTAATGCGACCATTTTTCTGTTTTATCTCCAAACCGTCGCTTGGACATCGCTATGGTCTGATCGAGTCGGTGTCGAATTCCATCACTATGACCGCTGCCATCCGATTGAAATAAGGCGACTTGCTCTGAGATTTCTTGATGGATCCAGGGGATGACTTGCGTTCTCACATTTTGAATCAAACTGTTTACCGATTCGCCGGCGCCCGCCATTTCTGCTTCTAAAGTGCTCTTCTCTCTGCGAAAAAAGTGGACCAATTGGTCCAACTCCTTTTCGATTTCTCGCTCAACATCGTCGTAATAGTTCTGCGACAAATACTCTTCAGCGATTCGATTCAAATATTCACGCAAATCCGGGACGCCCGTCCGATCTGGATCATCCCCAAAGTGTTCTGCCAGCCGGCGCTGCTGCCTTTTCGGAACGCGGGATCTACCTGCGAATACCTCGTAAGCAAGTGCGGACACGAAGAAGACACCGAGTTGCTCGAGCCGAGAAACCAATTCATCTCGCTTCTTGCGTTCATCAGCAGTCACTCCAAGGGGAAGTAATGGTGAGGCAATGTCCCGCAGCATTCCGGTGTACGCATCGATCTGTTCGCGTTTATGACGCTCAACTGCCTCTTGGAACAATCGCTCTTCTGCCTCGTCGTCACCATCTTCAAGTGCACCGTCGTCAATATCAGGATGAAACGCATCGAATTTGGTGCGAACGATAAACAATCGCTGGCGGTCACTGTCACGCGATTCCAGAAACTCGGACAGAACGGATGAATTTCGCAACCATGATTCGATGTCGTAGCCAAGGTTGCTTTCACTCGTGACAATCGCGACCGCCTGGGCTTTCTCTCGAAGTTTATTCGTGATTGCTGTGCGGTGGACGTTGGTGTCATTTGTTCCAGGTAGATCGAGAAGCCTTAGTCTTTCATGCCAGTCAGGGAATGGCCCGCGAATTTCGCAAGAGTCGACGATCGTCCAGAAAACGTCCTTTGTCGAAAGATACTTTTCCACGGCCTTCTTCATCCCCTCGAAGCTCGTGCTCTTCGGTGACGGGCTTTGCCCTAGAAATTGGGCAGTCTCCGCTGGAATCGTCGCTTCTTTGACCTGCTTCACAAGTTCATAGGGAGACTGTTCAGACTCGATTTTGAAAAGTTGCAGAAACCGCTGCAGCGCATTTTGTAGATACCGGGGGTCGTCAGGTTCGTCAGCACTTTGCGCTGCCCGTTGCTCCAGATAATCTTCTGCATCGTCTACAGCTTCTCGCCATTCGCTAATCAGGCGATCTTTGTCAATAAAAGATACTTTCACTGACCACTCGTCAGCTCTCTGCAAACTTAGCACGGAGGCAGTACACGGCTTGACATCGGATGTGGGAAGAATGTCGGCGCAGGCCAAGGAGTTGAGCAATGTGCTCTTGCCGTGTCGGCTTGGACCCAGCATCGCCACTTCGATTGCTGGTACTGATTGAAGAGCAGCTTCGAGCCTGTCCAAAATACCGCGAAAGCGAGTTAGCTCACTTCGATACGTGAGTAAGTCAGTGGCCGACAGTTGCGATTCAATGCTTCTTGCGGTTTGGCCGGCGGTTTCAAGTTTGCGTTGGAGCTGTTCGATTCGAGCATATGACATTCCAAATACCTCTGCTAGATAACCCACCGGGCACCCGAACGGTGCAGTATACCCTTACGACGCAGGTTGCTCAACAAAGGGGTGACAATCGTCTAGGCGCGACCCTAATCGCACACCATCGTTAATTACCATACTGTTGAGTCGGTTAATCTAGTTCAATCGATGCGTTATTGGGCCAACTTAGGGGCCGACCAGTCTTTTTCTCGTGACAACATTTACATAATGTCTGTAAATTGTCCATTTCGTTGCTTCCACCTTTGGATAGTGGAACTATGTGATCCGTTTGGAGCATTTCATTGCTTCCGCACATCACGCAGCGTCTTCCGTCGCGTTCCTTTACTTGACGTGATCTCACCCTCCACTCTTCAGACCGCCAACTACCACCGAGATACAGCCCGTCATGCCATTGCCAATATTCCTTGCTTGAGCATTTAGTCGGTTTCGCCTGAAATACCTGCTGTCGGCGGTGTTCGTCATTAACGGGGTGAGCGGTGCCAAGTCGGTCAGAGAATCGCGATGGAGAGTCCTGACCAAATGTGAATGTGTTACCACAGAACTTGCAGCGCCACGCTGAGCGCCGTTCCGCGTACCGGAGCACACCCAATATCAAGAGCGTAATCCCCATTGATGGCGCAGCCAACGTCACCAGCGTTCTTACTAGATTCGGCGACGGTTGCCACCTTATGTACCAACGGAAGTGCTTGCAAGTCTCGCAATAACGCTTTTCGACGCTCATTCGAGAATACTCATCGTTAAAGGTTCTACTTCACGTGAGGGTTTCCGATGACGAGTTTAACTTAAATTGTCTACGTCTCCATACTGAGTTTAATTCGTTGTAAATCAGCAGACATGCCATGGCTTGACCGATAATTTCACGGGAAATAAGAAAGTAACTGCCACCGGAAACATCCGAACCCGCGGATCGGAAAACCGTGCCTTCGCTGCCTCCGTCTCACGCTTGATTTTACTTGGTATGGTGAATACAACAAAGTCGGCATAGCTGAGATACTACAATTTATTGGTGCCAAGGAAGTTGCTAGCGCCGAGCAAGGGTTTTTCTACACAACTGGAAAGTACACCAAACAAGCGAGAAAGGCCGCAGGCAAAGATGAAAGGCTTTCAATTCTCAACGGTAAAGACATTGTGGACGAGATACAGCGCACGCTGGCTGAGAATGGATAGCCAGCCACTTTGTTGGTTGATGACGAAGCCCGAAAACCTCCAGCAGATGAGACTATAATTATGGTGAAACGATTCGACGAAGATGCGACGCGCGGCGCCCGCGCTCTGCAAATCTGGCAAATTCTCGTTGGAAAATCACACAATCGACAAACGATGACCTATGGAGAATTGGCCAAACTGCTTGGCTTCAAGGGCGCTGGAACGCTCGCTCACATGCTCGGCCATATCTTTATCTATTGCCGCCAAAACGATCTGCCGCCACTGACAGCCCTCGTCGTCAACCACGAAACTGGATTGCCGGGCGAAGGGCTCACTGGCGTTGACCTCAATCACGCGCGAGAAGAAGTGTTCGCATTTGATTGGTACGGAATTTGGCCACCAACTGTCGAGGAACTTGAATATGCTTACAAGCATAGAGCGCAATCCGAAACCGAAGAGTCTGCCTAAGTTGGGTGTTACGCGGATGAACTGGAGTCGGAAATAGCGTAATGTAAATGGGGCACGAGAAGACAATGGCAACAGGACGCAGCAACAAGCTCGTGGGGCAAACCGGCGAGTATCTCGTCGCGGCAGAGCTGTCCCGCCGCGGACTCATTGCTACCACGTTCACCGGCAACGTTCCGCACTACGACATCATCGCATCCGATGACGCCGGAAGACACGTTTCCGTCCAGGTTAAAGCTGGGCGCGTCGCGTCGTGGCAGTTCAGTAACATCAAACAGTTTTGTGAAATCACATTCGACGGCAAACGCCAGATTATTGGTGGCAAGAAGCCTTGCCCGGTGCAGAGGCTCGTCATGACCTTTGTCAAGATTGAGGAGGACCGAAACGACCGGTTCTACATACTCACTTGGCAACGGTTACGGGACTTGTTGGTTAAGCACCACTTGGCCTTCCTGGAAAGGCACGATGGGGTCCGTCCCCGGAGCTCGGAGTCTCTGCACTGTGCCACCTCTGAGAAGATCTTGCTTCCGTATCGGGACAAATGGGACACCATCGTGAAGAATTTGAGATGAGAACGGTGGTGCGATCCGAGCCCAGAACCAAACGTTCCCGTCCAACGTGATGATCAAAGGCCGGTGGAGCTTGTGGTGGCGCCGTGAAGGTTCACAAACGACGAGTTTTGACACTGAGCCCAGGGGGTGGTCCGGTCGGGTTCAAATCGGCGTGCTGGACGCACAGTCTCATTCTGAGAAAAGGGTGGGTTTTTGACGTGTCTCACGCGGACTTGAGTTGTTGGGACTATCGAACCACCCGACAGAGGCATGTTGTCGAACCCTCTCTTCGTCGGCCAGGTGCCTTTGACCGTTAGCCATATCCTGCGTGGACGACGTCGATGAATCCGACGTTGACTAAGGTTGGCGGGACAGCGTTCCGCAGGCCGATCGCGACGAACCGTCCGACGAACCGTCCGACGAACCCGTTGCTCGCATCCGCGGCGCGCTGGCTGGATATGCACTTTTACTCCGATGCCAGAGACACACTTTTGAAGTCCATTGCAGTATAATTCACATGAGGTGCAGAAAGACACCATGAGCCAATCACCGACGCTGTCGAAATCCCGCTACATGGCGGGACAGCAATGTCATAAGCGTCTCTATTTAGAGTGCTTTCATCGAGAACTGGCGGGGCCAGTAGATCCGCAATCACAAGCCCGATTCGATGAGGGACAACAAGTCGGCGAACTCGCCCGGGCCTTGCGTCCAGGGGGGGTATTGATTGAAGAAGACCATCTTCACCCGCGCGAGGCGATCGAATCCACGGCTCGGGCGCTTGCCGATCCAGACATTCCCGCGATTTACGAGGCTGCATTTCAATTCCAGGATGTCCTAATTCGCGTCGACATCTTCGCGAGGACCTCGCCTAAGGCATTTGAGTTTATCGAAGTAAAGTCGAGCACCAAGGTAAAGGCTGAGCATAGACCAGACTTGGGTATACAGCTTTGGGTGCTGGAAGGCGCGGGGTTATCGATTGATAAGGCCAATCTCGCCCACCTTAACAAAGCCTACGAGTATTCTGGTGGCGAGCACGTATGTGATCAGCTTTTTGCTTTGGTGGATTTGACCGCCGAATTACGCGCCTCTCAGGATAAGCACCTAGCGGCACTGCAAGATATGTGGGAATCGTTGCAGGCAGCCGAACCACCAGCAGTCGATGTTGGTCCTCACTGCAAAAAACCCCATGAATGCAACTTTTTGAGTCATTGCCGAGCTGACCTACCAGAGCACCCGATTCAAGATTTCTACAAACTGACCGTTCGCCAACGAAAGCAGCTGTCCGCTCTCGGTGTGAGGACTATCCCTACAATCCCCGCCAGGACTGTCGATCTGTCAGATATTCAGAAACGCGTTTACAAGTCTGTCCAGACCGGCGAGGCTTTTCTGAGTAAGAAACTCAAGACTCGTCTTCGCGCATGGGGACGTCCACTACACTTTTTGGATTTTGAGACGATCGCTCCGGCGCTGCCGCTCTACGAGGGAACCACGCCGTACCTAGAAGTTCCATTTCAGTGGTCGTTGCACACGATTACGCAAGATGGTTCGTTGGAGCACCGCGAGTTCCTACACGACGGCCCAGACGATCCCAGACCGCAGCTCACGGAAGAGCTGCTCGAAGCCGTTGGAACTGAAGGCCGAGTGGTTCATTACACGGGTTACGAAGCGATGATTCTCGACAGGCTCAAAGCCGCACTGCCGCAGTCGGCAGACCAATTAGAAGCGGTCAAGAGTCGGCTAGCCGATCTTGCGCCCGAGATCCGCGACCACTTCTATCATCCGGCCATGCAGGGCTCTTTTAGCCTTAAAGCAGTTTACCCCTCCTTGTTTCCTGGCGAAGGTTACGACGAGTTGGAGATCACGGACGGCACGATGGCATCGTGGGCATTTCTTGAAATGATTCACCCAGACACTCCAGCAGGCCGCCGATCCTCAATACGTGACAACTTGCTTGCGTACTGCCGCCTAGACACCGAAGCGACGGTAAAGATTTTTCGGATGCTCGCTGAACAACAGTAAGGAGATGTAGAGCGGATACCCACACCTTCCGAACGGAGTTCTGATTAAATAAGTGAATCGCTACTTGAATTGCTTCCAATCGGTATTACTCTTTCCAATACCGCCAAATTGAGCCCATAGGCTATTGATTCACGAAGCCAGTGTTTTTCAATCGGACAGGCGCCTGACCTCATCTCAATCAACTCCGAACACCCGAACCATGACTGAGCAAACCGCGACCATCCCGACCGTCCGAACCCTCCGTCGCCGTTGGAAGCCGCATAAGGAACTACTGCTCGCGAACAGTGGTGAGCAACCTACTGCAATTCGCTTTCATCGGTCATGCAGCTGGATTGTCAACGTCGAAAAACATGCGGATGCCGACGATCACGACTTGGATTTGATCAGCCTCTGGATCGCTTTCAACTGGTTGTACGGCCAGTGGGACGAACAGAAACGGGAACCAAAGCCGGATCGTGAAAGCTGGCGAGGTTTCGTCGATTCAATTCTGCGTTTGGACGAAACCGGCTACGTGGCTGATACGCTCACCGAACATAAACGACTGGTCATGTCGCTGCTGGAGGACGAATACCTAAGCGGCTACTTTTGGCAGGAACCGAGTGCCAAACGTGCGGGACAATCTAGGAAGACCAAGCACAAGGCCCAGAGCTGGTACATCGAGCGGCGTTGGGTCATGATCCTCGACCAACTCCTAGACCGAATCTATCTGATGCGTTGCCAACTCGTACATGGCGCGGCCACCCATGGCGGCAAACTGAACCGCACCTCACTGCACCGCTGCGTGACGATGATGCAGCGTCTCCTGCCGGCTTTCCTGATGGTCTGGATTGACCACGGTGCAGAGGAAGACTGGGGACCGATGTGCTATCCACCGCTAGATTCTACATTTCAAGGCGACGATCAAAGTCGTTTTCGCCCTCGGCAGCCTCGATAGGGGGAAGCCTTATGAAGTACGAGAACGAGACACTTGCCTTTTCGGCAACCGACCTGGCTCATCATCTGAGCTGTCAGCATCTGACCGAACTCGAACGACGGTTCGCTGAGGGTGATCTTACGCGTGAGCATTATCACGACCCCGTGCTCGAACTGCTCATTGAGCTGGGTGAAAGACACGAACAGGCCTATCTCGATTTCCTCAAATGCCAAGGCAAGTCCGTCGTCGAAATCAAAGAGTTCGGCGGTCAGGAGAGCGTTCAGCAAACGCTTGACGCGATGGAGCAGGGAGTCGACGTCGTCGCTCAGGCATCCCTGGTCGAGCCGCCGTGGCGTGGACGGGCGGACTTCTTGATCAAGGTCGATCAGCCCAGCCAGCTCGGACCCTGGTCGTACGAGGTTGCCGATACGAAACTGGCCCAGACGACTCGCGCCGGTACCGTTCTGCAACTCTGTTTGTACACGGAAATCGTTTTGGCGATCCAGGGTACGCAGCCGGCTACGATGTACCTCGTGAGACCTGGCGACCCCTTCGACGTCGACGTACTGCGAGTCTCCGACTTCTTGGCTTACTACCGCATGGTCAAGCGTCAGTTTAAGTCACACATTGCTGAAGGCCCATACGAAGACAGCTATCCCCAGCCCAACCCGCACTGTCAGATTTGTAGCTGGTGGGGAAGCTGTAACGAGACTTGGCGAGGGGATGATCACCTCAAGTTTGTTGCGGGTATGGGCAAGTCCCAGATCGCTGAACTTGACGGCCACGCAGTCAGCACCCTGGAGGCGTTCGCGGCTGCTGAGTCACCGCTGCCTGTCCCGCCGAAACGCGGGTCAATCGAGACCTTTGAGAAGTTGCAGCGACAGGCCCAGATCCAGGTCGAAGGGCGTAACACGGGTCAGCCCAAGTACGCGTTCAACAAGGTCGAAGACCATCGCGGATTCTTGCGGCTTCCGGAACCCAGTGAAGGCGACCTGTTTTTCGACATTGAGGGATATCCCCGTGCAATTGGCGATTCTCTCGAATACCTCCTCGGCTATGTAACCCAAGACGACGGCAATGCAACCTACCAGAGGCTTTGGGGCCTCAACAAACACGAAGAGAAACGGGCCTTTGCAGATTTCATGGATTTCGTGATGCAGCGTTGGGAGCAGTGGCCGGACATGCACATTTATCACTTCGCACCCTACGAGCCGTCTGCGCTAAAGAGATTGGCGACCCGACACGCGATCCGTGAAGCTGAGTTGGATCAACTGTTGCGCGCCGAGCGGCTCGTTGATTTGTACGCAGTCGTGCGACAGGGGATTCGGGCAAGCGTCGAAAGTTACTCGATCAAGGAGCTTGAGCGTTTCTACGGCTATGAACGGGAAGAGCTACTACACGAAGCAAGTCGGTCGTTGCGCGGGGTTGAGCGAATGATCGAGCTTGATTTGACGGACGAATTAACGGCAGAACACCGCGATGTGGTTGAGCGGTACAACAAGGACGACTGCCTTTCGACACTGGCACTGCGAGACTGGTTAGAGACGCTGCGTGGCGAATTGGAGTCAAAAGGCGAGGAACTTCCGCGGCCCGAGGCTAAGGCCGGAGACGCCAGTGAGGAAATCCAGCAGGAAGCTGCGGAAGCCCAAGAGGTCTTCGACCAGCTCGTTGCCGATGTAGTCGATGAACCGGACGGTGACGACCAACGTGCCTGCTGGCTTCTGGCACACATGTTGGAATACTTCCGCCGGGAGGCCAACTGTACCTGGTGGGAGTTCTTTCGGCTTCACGACCTGGAACACGACGAGCTTCTACGAGAACGAAAGGCAGTGGCCGGGCTGCAGTTCGAGGGAGCTGTACCTGGTGCAGCAGGCAATATACCTACTCATCGTTATAGATTCGTGCCTCAGGAGGTAACTGCTGGTGAGGGTGATAACGTGGTCGAGGTACAGGGTAAAACTGTGGGTAAGGTTGCAGCAATTGACCATCTCAATTGCACCCTCGACATCAAGAAACAACGTAAGACCATAGATCTTCATCCCGCCGCCGTTTTTGCCTTCAACTACGTTGGTCCTGGAAGCATGCGGACTTCTCTGCTGGAATTTGGCCGGCAACTGACAGCTGAGCCCCCACAATCAGGCCGATACGACTTGTTGGCCAACCGCTCGCCCCGCCTGAAGAATCTTTCGCTGCCGCTGGAGGGTGATCAAACAGAGGCGGCCATTCGACTGGCATTTGATTTGGACAACAGTTACTTGCCGATTCAGGGCCCGCCAGGTGCTGGGAAAACCTACACCGGCAGCCAAATGATCGCCGCGTTAGCTCGCGAGGGAAAGCGAGTTGGCGTCACTGCCGTCAGTCACAAAGTGATTCTCAACATGCTCTGCGCGGTGCATGATAATTCACTCGCGGAAGGCCCTGTGCAGGTGGCCCACCAAAGGAGCACCGGCGCAGACGACCTTCCGGATGCCGTCCACCATCTGGCCAATCGGGATGCGGCCCTCGATGCGCTTGCCGAAGGTTATGTAGTTGGCGGAACCGCCTGGCTGTGGTCACACGAGGCCATGGAGGAACAGCTGGATTACCTGTTCGTCGACGAAGCCGGACAGATGTCCTTGGCCATGGCGATCGCCGCGGGAAGGGCCGCCAAGAACATCGTGCTATTGGGCGATCCCCAGCAGCTGGAGCAGCCCCAACAAGGGACGCACCCCGAAGGTGCCGGTATCGCTGCCCTGGACCATGTCCTGGACGGTGCCGTCACGATGCCCGACACGAAGGGGTTGTTCCTGGAAAACACCTGGCGGCTCCACCCTGAAATTTGCCGCTTCACGTCCGAGCAGTACTACGACTCCAGATTAGAAAGTCTGCCGGGGCTGGAGAACCAGTCGATTATTGGCAGGCCACCTTTCGCGGGGCACGGACTTAGGTTCGTGCCAGTTACCCACGAAGACAATCACAATCGAAGTCACGAAGAAGTAGCGGTCATCGCCGAGATGCTCACGCAAGTTTTGGATGGCGGGCATCACTGGACGGATAGGAAAGGCAAAAAATCAGTCGTCTCGCTGGCGGATGTGTTGGTCGTAGCGCCGTACAACGCCCAGGTGAGTGCACTGCAAGCGGCTCTTCATGCAGGCGCTCGCGTGGGGACCGTCGACAAGTTCCAAGGCCAAGAGGCGCCAATCGTGATCTATTCGATGACAAGTTCATCTGTGTTCGATGCGCCGCGTGGAATGAACTTTCTGTTCAGCCGCAATCGTATGAATGTGGCGACGAGCCGGGCTCGTTGTCTGGCCGTGCTCGTTGGGTCACCGACCTTGTTTACGCCTTATTGCGAGACGCCGCATCAGATGCAATTGGCTAACGGCTTCTGTCGATTCCTGGAATTGGCTGAGACTCTGGATTTGGCGTCAGTACCCCGACTGTCTGAAGGCAGATGACCGACGTATGCTGGTGTAGAGAAAGGGATAAGGAAACGGCACAACTCTTCTTGTGTTTGACATTGACTAGGATGGCTCTCATGGTTGTGTTATGCGGAACGCTCACCAGGATGAAGCGGCGTGTCGGTATGGCGTCAGTGAAACACCTAATCATCAAGTGTAGACCGCGATGAGTGTTGACTACTACAAGTGCGAAAGTTGTGACGAATGCTACTCGGAATACTATGGCACGTCGTGCAATGGCGGCGGGCATTGGATGTGCGTCTGGTGCTTCAAGACAGAAACCGGTGAAGAATGTGAACCGGGCAGCGGATTTGAGCCCGAACTTTGTCCATTTTGTACCGGCTCGCGATTGACCGAACTGGATCGGGTAAAATTAGATGGCTTCGTCAAGGGGTATCTGGTAGCGCTGGATGACATGCCGACAGGCGCGCGACGAACGAGCAAAGTCACTGATTCAGAAGGTGCAAGCGTGTCACTGTCGCCGGCGTTACTGACAATCGTGCCGAAGAGTGTCGTCACGTTTCTGGCTAACCACTGGGACGAGATGGACATCGAGGGCTTGCATGAGGTCGCCACACATTGTGACACGGCGGCGGCGGCTCGACCGCTTGGTCTCCGGCATGGCGCCATCCCGATCAAGCAACTTTCCGACTCAGCGGCCGAGGCATTGTCCAGGTATCGTGGCGATCTGCAGCTCGAAGGGCTAATGGAACTGTCCTACAGTGCAGCCCACGAGCTGGCCAAACACCGTTGGAGCCTTGATTTCGTAGATGGCCCGCCTCAAATTTCTGACGCGGTTGCTGAGGCGCTCTCCCGTCACCAAGGAGAACTATCTATCTCTAGTCACGCATGGTGTGAAGTGCTCACCGAGCTATCCGATGCGGCAGCGGCGTCGTTTTCTCGACATCGAGGCGATCTGGGTCTTTATTGTTCATCAGAACTTTCCCAAACCGCAATCATTGTCTTAGCTAAACACGAAGGATCCCTCGGCCTTTCCGAAGTCACTCACCTGTCTGATGCGGCGGCTCAGGCGCTTTCCCAACATCAGGGGGAACTTTCTCTCTCTGGCCTAACCGAGTTATCTGAAAGCGCAGCTGAGGCGATTTCCAAGCACCAAGGCCAACTTATGCTTGATTTTCACGAATTGTCGGTTTCCGCGGCAGAACAGTTAGCCAAATTCCAGGGAAGCCTAATCCTGACATTTGAAGCTGAACTATCAGCCTCGGTGGCCGCCGCATTAGCCAAACATCGACACACACTTTCGATTTATGAGGTCGACACGGTGTCGGACGCGACTGCCGAAGCGCTGGCAAAGTTCCAAGGTAGCCTACTCATTCTGTACGACGTCGCCCAGCTCAGCGAGAACGCCATTGAATCACTATCAAATTGCCAGTGCAGGCTCAGTCTTGGTTTGACCGAGATATCCGATCGGGCAGCTTCAGCGCTTTCCCGACTCCGGGGCGGTCTTATCCTTCACCGTCTAACCGAACTATCTGAGACCAAAGCGGCGGCATTCTCCCTATGCGAGGATGATTTGTCACTTGGCGGCGTTGCCTACTTGTCTGATGGGGCCGTTGCTGCACTCTCGCGACACCGGGGCGGTCTTTTTCTTGACGGCCTGACGCGATTGTCTGACCGAGCTGCTGTGGAACTCTCGAAACAGGAGGGTCAACTTTCTCTAGGGTCTCTGACGGAAATATCGGACACGGCTGTCGCAAATCTCGCCCATCACTGCGGCGATCTTGTGCTAGGTTTAAAGACTCTATCCGACGAGGCTGCTGCAGATCTCTCCTCGCATAGAGGGTCGCTGTCTCTAGATTCGCTGACAGAGTTGTCTGACAACGCAGTCGCATTGCTTTCACAGCACAAAAGCGATCTTGAGTTCGGGCTGACAACACTATCGGATAACGCCGCTGCCAAACTTGCCTCGCATCGCGGCAATCTCAATCTTTGGTCCTTAACGGAACTTTCTGATAAGGCGGTCACGGCCCTTTCGCAGCATCAAGGTGATCTTGTACTAGGTTTGACGACGATCTCCGAAAGTAACGCGTCAGCGCTTTCAACGCATCAAGGAGAGCTTTCTCTAACTCGGCTTGCGACGCTCTCATTGACGGCGGCTGAGGCGCTGGCCAAGCATAAAGGCGTGCTCGTGCTTCCATGCCTCTCAAGATTTCCATCGAACATTGTTAAAACTCTGCGCAGCCACCCGCATCTGAAGACTGAAGACTGAAGACCAGTCGACGCGTGCACTAGGACCGACACCCTCGTCGGACCGGAAAAATTGCCGCTCCCTCTGGGAGTTCCTCCAAACCACCAAGCGAAAGATCGCCATCATGCGAAGCCAAAAGTGCCGCGGCCTCTTCGTCAGCGGTTTGAAACTAAGCCAGATCGACGGGCTCGTTATCCGCGAGGAACCGTTTTGCCACATCAAGCGTCAAATGCTTGCTTGACATTCTTGAATCCTTCGCATTTCTGCTTTACGATATAGTGTCTGCATATTTCTCGCCATAGAATGATCCTGCTTAGAGTCTTAATCTAACCCAAACAGTCGTCACTTTCACTTCCGTGAGAAGCACGGCGTTCAGAGCTAAAGAATTGCTGCCATCTGGGGTGTCGCGAAGAATCACCTACTCTGCAAAGACATTCGCCGTGACGGAAGAATGTGACCTGTTGGCTGCGCGACGTCTCCTACGCCGACGTCTTGGGCTAATTTCGGTTTATACATTTTGGGGTTAGATAGGAGCCATTCAATGAGATTTCCATCGCATGCTGATTTTGTTGCCTCTCAAGCGCACTGTCCGGCAGATCCATCCGTTGTAGACCGTGGCGGTGATTCTATCTGGCATATTTCGCGGAACGATAATCTTTACCGCGTGAACGACAGCGGAGACGTTAGCGCGACTGTGTGCTATTCGAGCAGCGGTGCGATCGGCTACGTGTGGAATATCGGTGATGAAAGTGGTTGGAATGGGCCCTTCGACTCGGTGGATGACGCGATGGATGATGCAGATGCCAATGTCTTCTAAGGATGACGATTGCAATGAGCATTCAAGTGTTTGAATTTGGGTCGATCTTTGGTCGATTTCGCGTGCCCTCTTAATTGCGTCGTCAATCGCCCGGTTGGGGAAACAGCCGGAATGACACCAGATGCTAGCACGATATTTGGCGTGTCAAGGTCAAGTTTACAATACCCCAGGCCCGCCCTGGCACCTACGTGCGTAGTGGCGATCAACTCACCGGTTCCAACGATCGCGCCCGCCAGGATGATTCCCGGTCCGATCCTCAGCAACGCTTGCCCCAGACTGAGCGGCGGGTCCAGTGTCGCCTCGGGTGAAAGTCCGTATGGATCGAACGAGTGGTCTTGAGCCATAGCGGGGCGTGTCCTCGAGGTGGTACCGGGAGAACGGCTAGCAGACGATATGATCACCCCGGCCGATGCCATGAGCAATTGGGGGCAGGTTTGGCGTAATCTGTACGCCACTTAGTTCGAGTTTCGCACTTTTGAGTACTGTCGAAACGAGTATTCGCCCAGTGTAGAACAATTGTCCTCAATTGTTTCAAATAGTCGACGACACCCGAAGTCGGAACAATTGAGGACAATTGTTCTACACTGGACCGTCCACCACGCACAAACTACAAAACTCGAACTTAGCCCTGGATTACTCATGCGAATCGCCATTGGGCTCGTAAGACGTTGCCATCTAACTGCTCAGGCGCGCCGAGTTGGTTCGAGCGATTCGCAGTAAACGGTGACGTCCGGCAACTCCGGCATTGCAGTCCTTCGTTTACTCGACCTCAATCAACCGCACTGCCCGATCAACCTGACCGAACATGTCGTTTGACTCCACCTCCAGCACGTGCACGCCCGGCGGCAAACGGGCCGGCAGTTGGGCCTTCCACATGTGCGGTGTCACGATTGGCCCGGAAAGTGGTCGCCGGCCATCGACCTTTGCATACTTCTTGGAGAGCTCGAAAAGCGCCCGTAACGTGGGCGACTCGCGCGGCGAACGCGTCATCGGCTGCCATTGGCTCTGCTCACGCACCCGCATGCGGACCTGCGACCGCTCGCTTCCGTTAAACACGTTGACCAACACCTCGGCCGAAGCCGTGTCCTCGGCGGAAATTACCTGCGGTGTATGAATCGACATTTGGAACTCGGCGGGCATCCTCGCCGCTTTATACCGCAGCCGGTATTCCGTCCCCCAGAAGGTGGCCACCACGTAACCATTGGGTACGCCGTCGCGCATCGGTGTCATGGGAAAACCTTGCTCGTCGAGTGGTCCGCCGTACCAGCTCCCCGACCCCGTGGCAACAGTGTGGTGGGGATGGGTCACGTGGTGAGGATGCGGATGGGGGTGAGCGTGCGACTGCGAAGCCGCAGGCCGACCAGCGGCGGGCTCTTGGTGGGCCGTCACCTCGGTTGGCGAACTGCTTTCCGGGGAGTTCTGTCTCCGTACGGCGTCCGGTTCGGAATGGCCGGGAAGGCGCCCTGTCGGCGGTTGACGCTGCGACAGAGTAACCGCCAGGAAATCGTGCTGCTGGTAGTGTGTGTGGGCCGACAGCGACATCTGGTGTGGATGGGCAGCCAGCAGCTTGACGAGTTCCCGCCAGTTTTGTGTTCCCATGTGTAGCGAATCAGAATCGACCAAGGGAATATGCGTACACACAATAATCCGCTCCTCAGCGGGGACGCCCGCCACGTAGTTGGCGACGAACCGCAGTTGCCGATCGCTGAATCGGCCTTCGTACGTACCTGCTTTCGGATTTTTATTCCCCGTCCTCTGATTCCTCTCAGCGTCTTTCTGCTGTGTTCCTTCTTCAGCTCTCGCCGCGGATCGCTGTTTGGCCCTCTCTGCGGGTTCCTCGGCGCTGGGACGGAACCCGTTCCACCATACGTTGTCTAGCACGATAAAATGAACCGAGCCGTATTGAAACATGTAGTTCGCCGGCCCATACACCCGCTCGAAAGTTTCGTCGGCGTGCTTGTCGTCGGGCGAGCGGAAATTCAAGTCATGGTTGCCATAGACGGCATACCAAGGGATACCCGCCGTCGCCTGCACGTTGTTGACGTGCTCGAACAGCGACAGGTCGTCCCCCACGATGTCGCCCATAGAAATACCAAACAGGGCGTCGGTATCGACCAACTCGGCGACCACGTCGTTTGCGTAGAAGCGCACTTCTTCCCGCGTGCGGGGCTGGGGATCGCCCATGACAATCACACTAAACTCGGCAGGCTCTGGCGCCGGCGTCAGCGGAAAATCGATCGACGCTGGCAAGCGACCGGTTGGTTCCACGCCCTTGTATTTGAATTCGTCGTCCGGCGAGCCGGCCGGTTTGTGGATGTAATAGAACTGCAGCAGGTTCTTCTCGTTGAGCGGCGTTTGCCAACCACGCGGCTTCACCACAAACACGATCGTGTCGTCGTCGACGCTGATCGAGTACCGGCCCTGCGAGTCGCTGGCCACAAAATCCAATCCGTTGGAAACCCTCACGCCGCCCAGTCCCTGCTCGCCGTGGTCCTGCTGGCCGTTGCCATTGACATCATGAAACACAACACCCTGCGCCGCTTCATGCCCCGCCAGCTTTGCGGCCCCGGCCAACGCGCTTAGCAAGCACAACCCGAGCCGCCCGATCACTCGTCCGCTGCTACCCATCGAGAGATGCTCCTTCTTAGAGTCTTCGTTCGTAAGATGCGCGCGCCTTGCGCCCATGACCTTTTCGGTTGCGGGCGAAGGCCGCGTTGGGGACGGATTGGAATTGAACCAGCAGTTGAAGCTCTTTCACTTGCCACTCGCCACTCGGCTGCGGCTCTGCCTCGCTACAAGGAACCCACAGAGACCGGTGCCCCAGAGTCCCGATCGCCAAGTACGCACCACACGAAATAGTCGACGTTCTCGCTGATGAAGTGGACGCTGCCATCGGACGTCGCCATATTCACGCCTCCAGGGTGTTCGCTCTTGAAGCTGGCCATAAATGCATAGCATACCGGGTCCGTGATGCGCATGGTTTTATTGTAACAGATGGGATAGACCTTGTGGTAGTTGGGCGGGGAGTTGTTGGACCCGAAGTTGTAGCTGGAAGCAAAGTACATCATAAAGGTACTGTATGCCGGGAGCGTCTCGCCCAGCAAAAAGGTGTTGCTTAAGCCGTCCGGAACTTGCGAGAATTTGCGCGAAACGCGTCCCCCGGTAAACATCCCCGGGCCCTCGTTGTCCCAGATCATGCTCACCCTTTTTCCTATCCACCGCTTGCAGTTGAAGTTGGGCTCAAACGGCGGGATTGCGCAGGTGTTCGTGCTGTACTGCGCCGGGCCGATACAGGGTATGTAACTGGCGCCCATCGATTCGCCCGACTGGGGGAGGTAATACTTGTTCTCCCTTGTGTTGGGAAAGAGCCCTGAGTCCGGATCACTCGGACACAACAGATTGGGAATGACCAGACCGGTGAAAACCGAAGGGTTGACGCCTTCCGTGGTCCGGCGATTAAAGTCAAGTTGGTCGAACACCGCTTGCTGCTCAATGAACGGAAACAGCGACTCGATCCACGTGTGGCACGCAGCGGTGGTGTCCCAACCCCACGGTTTGTCCGTAAAGCAATAGCTGTGTGCCGGCAGGCAACCGAAGGCACCGTGGTAGTTGTGCATCGCCAGGGCGAGCTGCTTGAGGTTGTTGCTGCACTCCATCCGCCTGGCCGCCTCACGGGCCGCCTGGACTGCCGGAAGCAGAAGGGCGATAAGAATCCCGATGATCGCGATGACCACGAGAAGTTCGACCAAGGTAAAACCGTGTCGCTTGGTCATCTCTCCATCCTCCAGAACTTGTAAAAGGACGTTTCAAAACCATTTTTGGTAGACCTAAAAGCTGAAACAGTAGCCTGGTGTAGCAACATGCCACAGCCACACTAGCGGGGGCTGGTTGGTCATGGACTGATGCGACATTTCGGCAAAGCCTGCGTCAGTGACTTGGCTACCGTAGTGCCTGAGCTCCTTCAGCCTTGTCAGCCCCTTAAGAAACTCCAGCCTGGCGCGGATTGTCTAAAAAACTCCGTTGAATCAATGTTTAGCTGCTAATTTCGGGAACCATCTAATGCGAATCGTAATTGTCATTTGCTTCTCAATGATGCTCGTTGGGAATAGTTTCAATCGCTAAATTCACCGCTGTGCATTGAGATTGAACCAAGGAAGCCATTGCTCGCTTCCGGATGTTCTTCTGCGAACGATGATGAGTAGTCTGCCTTATAAGCTTCTCTCGTGGAGTACATTGAAAGTGACCTCAATCCTTCTTTCTTCAGGATCGCAAAAGCGACTTTCTTGCGCGTTGCACGCGGAGTATTCGCTGAAAACCTAGGAACCAAAATATCAGCATTCTTGCCGCCAGCAAGCAAGTTGATGGCCTTGATCACAGTATAATCGGGAAGTTCACCCTCTGACTGTCTATCAACATCCCGGGCATACTCCGCGGTGTATGCCCCCCCAAAAATCTTCTTGCGGCCTTCTGTGTCAGACCATTCGTAAACGGTAACAACCTTGCCGTCCTTCAAATAAAATAACAGGTTTCGACCGTTCGTAAACCGAACACGTTGCCTTTTCCCCTGTGCCCAGTCAGGTACAGATTCCGTTGTTGTAGCCGATCCGAACTCGGGATGTTCCGCCAAAAACTCTTGAATACCTTGTAGGATCTCGGTCTCGGCGTGACTTGCGATGTCGGGGCCGGCGGAAGAACTACTTGGGCTTGGTGGCGACGAGGAACGCGAGTCAGAGGAATCGTCACACGACTGGCCTTCCCCCAAACTATGTACCAGCCTTAATGAGAGGATCTAGGGTTAAGGGACCGCTGCTGTTCTGGAGTGAGGGCGTAGCCCGAACGGGTGCGTTGGGCATGGTGAAGTGATTGGGGGTGA
>Ga0310121_10002229_pt1 | contig 18697 bp, 15 predicted proteins | sample CB27_Tmax_986_MG_FD_203504 | JGI IMG/M metagenome (GOLD analysis project Ga0310121, IMG submission 203504) | Marine microbial communities from Western Arctic Ocean, Canada - CB27_Tmax_986 | ecosystem: Environmental > Aquatic > Marine > Oceanic | place: Canada: Western Arctic Ocean | collected...
CCACGCGACGGGCAGGTCGTCAAGGCCTGAGAACAAGGAATGAACACCAAACCGTTTCACCATCTCATCACAGCCGTGGAGGAGGCGCTGGGACGCCTCCGCAGCGCTGCGGAGGGATCGATTGGTGAAGCTGCGGCGATCATGCTGGCGTGCGAGGGCAAGGTAGTCGTAACCGGGGTCGGGAAATCCGGAATCGTGGGTCACAAGACCGCCGCTACCCTGGCGAGTACCGGGACGCCGGCCGTTTTTCTCAACGCCGCGGAAGCTCTGCACGGTGACATGGGAATCGTGTGTGCGGGTGATGTAGTTTTGATGATTTCGAACAGTGGCGAGACCGACGAGCTTCTGCGCATGCTCCCCAGCTTGCGCAAGATTGGAGTCCGCACGATCGGGATGCTGGGAAAACCGCTAAGTACGCTGGCGGGCCATCTCGATCTGGTTGTTCCGTTGGAGATCGGAGAGGAAGGGGACGGTCTGAATTTGGCCCCGATGTGCAGTACGACCTTGTCCATGGTGGCGGGGGATGCGCTGGCCGCGATCCTGCAGGCGGAACGGGGATTTGGGGAGGAAGAGTTTGCAGTTTTGCATCCAGGTGGATTTCTGGGGCGGCGGTTGCTGCTCCGCGCCGGAGATGTCATGCAACGTCGTGAGAGAGTGGGGATTCTGATGTCGGGAGCGACCTTCCAGGATATTGTGACAAGCCTGACCGAATTTCCCCTCGGGTTGGTCTGTATCGTTTCGGAGGAGGGGCGTCTGCTTGGCGTGGTCTCTGATGGGGACGTGCGCCGCACCGTGTTGGAGAAGCGATTTGATGTGACGGCCTCCGAGATCATGACAAAATCTCCAGTGAGGGCTCACGAATCCGACCGGCTTGGCGAATTGATCGATGTCATGGAGCAACCGGATCGCAAGATTTACGCCGTTCCGGTGCTTGACGATAATGATTGCCTGGTGGGCGTAGTTCGAATGCACGACGTGGTGGGATCGTAAGACCACGAAACTGAGAATTCGGGAATGAAAGTGGGCGTGATCGTTTTTAACACTTAACACATCCAACTATCCTCTTCCTTGAAAGTCCCCCTTCTCGATGTGAACGCGCAGAATCTGCCGCTGGAGGCGGAGTTGACCGCGACTTTTACCCGCGTGCTCCACTCGGGGCGGTTCATCATGGGCCCCGAGGTGACGGCCCTGGAAGAAGAGGTGGCGGTGCTGGTGGGGGCAAAGCATGGAATCGGGGTGACCTCGGGAACCGACGCGATCCTGGTGGCCCTGATGGCGCTGGGGATTGGTCCCGGCGACGAAGTTCTCTGCCCGACCTTCACCTTCATTGCGACGGCCGGCTGCATCGCGAGGACGGGCGCCACCCCGGTTTTCGTGGACGCCTGTCCGGTGTGCTTCAATCTCGATACGGACGACGCGGCCCGCAAAGTGACGGCGAAGACGAGGGCGATCATCCCGGTGCACCTCTTCGGCCAGTCCGCCGAGATGGATGCCGTGATGGAGCTGGCCGGGAACCATGACCTGCGCGTTATCGAGGACGGCGCCCAGGCCATCGGCTCCCGCTACAAGGGCCGCGGGTGCGGATCGATCGGCGACTTCGGCACCTACAGTTTTTTCCCCTCGAAGAACCTGGGAGGATTCGGGGACGGCGGGATGGTGGTGACGAATGACGACGGCCTGGCCGAGAAGGTGCGCGTCCTGCGCATGCACGGATCGCAGCCGAAGTATTATCACAAGGAGGTGGGGGGTAACTTCCGGCTCGACCCGCTCCAGGCCGCGCTCTTGCGGGTGAAACTGGCCCACTATGGCGAGTACACGGAAGCGCGCCGGGAGAACGCGGCCTACTACACCGCGGAGCTTTCCGCGCTGGAGGGCGTGGTGGGGGCCGACCCCTCGCACTGCTGTTGCGCGGGCGAGCAGGAGCAGGCCCTCGGTGATGCCGCGCTGGTCCTTCCCGTGCCCTACGAGCACAACGAGCACATCTGGAACCAGTTCACCCTGCGGGTGCGCGGAGACGGGCGGCGTGACGCGCTCAGGCAGCACCTCGTGGACCGCGACATCGGCTGCGAGATCTACTACCCGCTCACCATGGACCAGCAGGAATGCTTCAGCTACCTCGGTGCCGGGCGCCACGAGGGGCTCGAGGTGGCCCACCAGCTCGTCCGCGAGGCGCTCAGCATCCCGATCTATTCGGAGCTGACGAGGGAAATGCAGGACGAGGTGGTGGCCGCGATTCGAGAGTTCATGGCCTTGTCCCAGGTGCATTCGGATGTTGAATACCTACGATGAGTGTAGTATTGATAACCGGCGGGGCGGGTTATATCGGATCCCATACGGTGCGTTACCTGGTGGCCCGGGGATTGGAGGTGGTGGTCCTGGACAACCTTTCCGAGGGTCACCGGGAGGCGGTGGTCGATGACGAGGTGAATTTTGTGGAAGGCGATCTGGGCGATCGCGAGGTGACGGGCCGAATCTTCGAAAAGTACGCCCCGGAGACGGTGATCCACTTTGCGGCCCACGCCTATGTCGGGGAGTCGGTCGAGAACCCGCTGAAATATTACCGGAACAATGTCGCCAAGCCGGTCGAGTTGCTGGACGTGATGCGCGAGCGCGAGTGCCGGCAGTTCGTCTTCTCCTCAACCTGCGCCACCTACGGCGAGCCGGCGTCCGTCCCCATCACGGAAGATAACCCGCAGAAACCCATCAATCCCTATGGGAGGAGCAAGCTGATGCTGGAGCGCATCCTGGCCGATTGCCAATCAGCCTGGGGATTGCGCAGCGTCTGCCTGCGTTACTTCAATGCCAGCGGATGCGCCCCGGACGGGAAGATCGGGGAAGACCACGATCCGGAACCCCACCTCATTCCCCGGGTCCTGATGGCGCTCACCGGCCGTTTGGACTCGATCCAAGTCTTCGGCACCGATTACCCGACCCCCGACGGAACCTGCATCAGGGATTATATCCACGTCGAGGACCTCGCTTCTGCGCACCACCTCGCGATGCGCTACCTGGAAGGAGGGGGGCGCTCCGATTCCTTCAACCTGGGAACCGGCCGCGGAACCTCGGTGCGCGAAATTATCGACTCCGCGGAGCGAATCTCGGGAAAGAAAGTGCCAGTCGAGTTCGGTCCGCGGCGCCCGGGCGATCCGGCACGGCTGGTGGCGGATCCCGGCAAAGCGGAGAAGATCCTGAAGTGGAAGGCCGACTACCGGACCATCGACCCCATCATGGAAACGGCCTGGAGGTGGTTCTCCGCAGCGCATGGTGGTCGGTATTCGGATGGGAAATAGGCCGCCGCAATTCCGTCCGCGAAGCAATTATCGATATGAGAATCAGCGCGTCGCCTAAATCCCGGTTCCCTGTAAGTTCTCGGAACCGCGGGAATTTTGGAGACCTACGGTGAGTGTTGTATTGCGACCGAAATACAGCGTGTCATCGTAGCTTTCCCGGACCCGATCAGAAAAGATGGACGTCAGCGTAGCCAAACTTCCGGTCTTACGAAGGCTGTTTCGCCGGATCCGGCGCCGGCGATTGAAACGGTTTCTCGAGATGATCAAGCCCGTTCCCGGCGAGACGATCCTCGATGTGGGTGGCACGCTTCCGACCTGGTCTCTCCCGGAGACCGAACGGCTCAGTGCCATCCTGCTCAACCTCGGAGCCTGTCGCATCCCCGAGAATCTCCAGTCTCGTCTCCAATCCGCGGCGGGAGATGCCACCGGACTCACTTACGCGGACAGCGAATTCAAGGTGGTCTACTCCAATAGCGTCATCGAGCATGTCGGGACCTACGAAAACCAGGTCAAGATGGCCGGCGAACTTCGACGGGTGGGCCAGAAGCTCTGGGTCCAAACCCCCGCGCATTGTTTCATCTTCGAACCACATTACATCGCACCGTTCATTCATTGGTTTCCCGTCCCGATGCGGCGACTCTTGGTTCGCCGGTTCACGCTCTGGGGCTTGCTGAATCGACCTACAAAGCAGGAGGTCGAGGACCAGCTCCAAGAATTGCGTCTCCTGACCTACAAGGAAATGAGAGAACTTTTTCCCGATTGCCGCATCCTGCGAGAACGGTTCCTCGGAATGACGAAGAGCTACATTGCGGTGCGAAAAGAGTGCCGGCGTGCGGTCGATTCCCCTTCAGACTCCTGACATTTCCGTAAGGAGGGCCCGAGACTTGGGCGGGAGGGCGGGGTGCTCTCTCCGAGACTCCGAGAAGCTCCGAGAAGCCATCGGGATTCTCTTCTTGACATTTCGACCGTCCTCAGAACGTATGAAAAGTCCCGAGGACACTCTACAATGAACTCTCCCTTCCCGAGGCCAGCAACTCTGCCAGTGAACAGAGAATCTGCATTGGCGAACCATTTATACGAGCGATGGAGGGCGGTTTGGAACGCCCTTGTCCTGTTCCTGCTGATTGCCCTCGCCGTTCCGGTAGTGTACGGTGCAGATGAGGAAGTCGACAAACTCAAGTCGTTGCGTGCAACGTTTGATAAGAAAGTGGAGGCGTCATTCGATCGCCACGCCGAAAAGGCCCGCGCTCTCCGAACGAATTACCTGGAAGCCTTGAAGAAACTGAAGGCCACGCTCGGCAAGGAGCAGAACCTCAAGGAAGCGGCGGAAGTGCTCAAGGAGATCCAGGCAATTGAGAACGCCGACGAGTTGCCCACGCTCTCGGGACGCTCCTCGTCTCGACTAACGCAGCTGCGAAAGAAGTGGGAAATCGAGTTCAAGACTCTGGTTGATGATCGCGGGGCGGAGCTGCGGCGCATTTCCGCTCTCTACGTGAAGGCGCTGGAGGTTGAGAAGAGTCGCCTCACGCGGTCCGGCGAGATCCGGTCTGCTCTGGAGGTCGAAGAGGAAGTAAAGCGCGTCCGCCGCGTTGCCAGCACGCCGACTGCCGAGACGCCTGCGGGCTCGCTGAAATTTCCGGAACCCCCGACGCACAAGCGCGGGTTGGAAGCTTACCTCACCTATTCGGTATGGTCGTTCAAGAGTAACCGCTTCAGCAAAGAACCGGATTATCTGCTATTCCTTCCCAATGGGCGGATCCGGATCTGGAGAGACCGGACCGTCGACTGGAAGGCGACATCTGCAACCGACGTTGAGTTCGGAGCGCCTACCTGGTCCGGGAAGGCGAAGATCCGGTTCTCCCAGAACTATCGCTCCTATGCCGGCACCAACGCCGTGGGTGGAAAGATTTCCGGAGAGATCCAGGCGTTGCGCGTGGTGACCGAGGAATGAGGAAACGAGCGGGGTGCCTTGTGCACCGTCCCCGCCACTGCGGCAATCTGCCCCAACCAGCCATCCGATCTGAATGAGTTTACGTCACGTTTAACCATTTGCTGACTAGTAGTTTGTCAAGGTTGTTTTGAGATGATGAGTAGGCGCGCAGAAGAGCGGAAGGGTGGCAGGGCGCCGATGCGGAGTAAATCGGGCGATTCTCGATGGATCGCTAACGCCGCAAGCGTCTCGTTCCACAAGCGAATACCCGTCAAATCGATGCTGATGGACTACTAGGAGCACCCGTCTCGTGGTCGCAGAAATTAAAGACGCCGAGTTGACGAAGCTAAACGAGGGCTTCGAGGAGGCGGAGACATCCGAAATCCTGCGCTGGGCCTGGAAGACTTTTGGCGAGAACGTGGCTGCTACGTCGTCGTTTCAGACCCAGAGCATGCCGCTACTCAAGTTGATCTCGATTCACGCTCCCGAGATCAGGATCTTCTTCCTTGATACGGGTTTTCACTTCCCCGAAACCCACGAAGTCATCGAGGACCTGCAAAGCCGCTTGGGCCTCCGCATTGAGACGCTCGTTCCGATCATGGGCCACGATGGGTTCAAGGAGGCCTATGGAAATCTGTATGAGACGAACCCGCAGATGTGTTGCTACCTGAACAAAGTGGAGCCGCTCAAGCGGGCGTTGCGCGGGTATCAAGCATGGATCAGCGGGATTCGACGCGACCAGACGCCGCATCGAGCCGGTACCCCCATCTTGAGACGGCAGGATGACGGGGTGATCAAGATCTGCCCGATGGCGAATTGGACCGGGGAACAGGTCGCCCGCTACGTCGAAGTAGAGGATTTGCCCGCGCACCCTTTGTCTGCGAAGGGATACCGAAGTATCGGGTGTGCCCCCTGTACGCGCCCCGTATCCGCGCAGGAGGAAGACGACCGCGTCGGTCGATGGTCGGGCCAGGAGCAGACCGAATGCGGGTTGCATTTCGAGCACTCGATCCGAGAAGAGCGCTCGCCAGAATGAAAGACTTGGCTACGGGTCCTCAGGATCGATCCCCCCGAGAACTGTGGCGGCGTCTTCTGGGGGACTCGTCCACCATGCTCGGCGCGGCCGTGATTCTATTCGTCCTGGGATTGGGCCGGACCGCGCTCCTGACCAAGAACCTGGAACTCAGCGAGTATAAGGTGCTCCTGATCGTTCCGAATTTGCTCTACGTGATCGCTCTGTTGGGGCGGCCGGAGCTCCGCGGTCCCATTTACCGTTTTTTTCCGGAGTTCGAGAAGAACGAAGGCAAGGGTTACACGGAGACCTTGCTTGCGTTGGGGCTCCTCGTCGCGGCCGGTGCGATCTCTGTATTGACGCTGATCATTGTTCTCGTGGCGCCATGGATTGGCGTCACGTTCTACGATGATCCGGAGATCGGAAGCTTGCTCCGCATCTTTGCCCTCCCGTTTTTCTTCATGGGATTCGATGGTTTTGCGCAGGGAGTACTTCGTTGCCACGGAAAATTTCGGTGGAGTATATTTCCACAGGTCATCGGCGCAGTGGTGAGTGTTGGAGCCCTGTGGGTCTATTTCTCTTCGAACAGTAACTATGAGCTTCGGCCCATCACCATGATCATGGCGGGCGGATTGGCAATCGGATCTATTTTGCCCGTCGTACTGGCGCTGAAACTCTCCGGGCTCATGATGGTTTCGGTTTGGAGGGCGGTTCGATTCCCAATACTGAAAGGGGACTTGAAGCGCATAATTTGGACCACCGTGCAGTCCACCCTGGTTTCCTATCTCAAGCTCGGCTCGGATCGGGCCGCCCTTTTCGTGCTTGGTGTGTTTGCCACGAGTGCCGACGTGGTAACGTTCGGCCTGGGGCTTCAACTCCTTGTTCCCTTCGCTCTGCTTCAGAACAACCTGCAGAGTGTGGTCAGCCCTGAGATTACGCGACGCTACGCAAGGCAAGATTATCAGGCAATTTACAGACTACTTCGCGTTATGTTAATTGGTCTGACCGTGATCGGGCTGCTCGCGATCGTGGGTTGGTATTTTCTGGGCGATTGGACGATTCGGCTGATCGCGGACGACCGCTACCTGGGAGCTACCGGGGTGGTGAATATTCAGATTATTGGATCGGCCCTGATGCTGATCTCGCTGCCTTTCTTTCCCCTCGCTCTCGCCATGGACAGGCTGGGAAGACGCAATTTGGTGGTGAGCATCCGGATAGTGTATATATTCGTAGCGGCCTCCGTCAGTTGCAGCGCATACACGATCGCCTGGGCTCTCGCACTAGGTTCACTGACGACCAGAATTTTCAACGACCTGCCGCTAGGAATGAAACTGAAGAAGCTCGCCACTCCCGGAGAGGGAATGCCGGCAGGTCAGGACACCTAACACAAAACGGGAGGACATGAAGTGTCTCATAATCGGAATTGACGGCGCGGATCAGCGAATTTTCTCGGGCCTCAAGATGGAATTTCTGGAGCGGGTCCTCCAAGACGGTTCCTCCATCCCCCTGACGGAAGACCTTTGGAGCCGGGGCTGGGCGGAAATGTTGACGGGGCTCCACGGTCTGGACACCGGCGCCTTCTATGAGTTCCCGAAGCTGGATGGGTCGCACGATTTCACCCAGAGTTTTGGTTTGAAGAATCTGGACGAGAACCCCAAGGTCACGGCGCTCTGGGACCTGCTCGATTCTGCGGGAGTTTCGCAGGGATATGCCAACGTTCCCACTACCATGCCCGCGCCGAAAGTGGATGGATTCTTCATTGCCGGTGCAGGGGGAGGACTCGGCAACCTGGGCAGCACTTTGCCCCGCGACGCCTACCACCCCGAGTCCGCCGGAATGGTCCTTGAGGAGACCAATTATGTTTTAGATCTGCGGTTCATGGCCAGCGGCATAAAGGATGAGGACACCCTCTTCGACTCCTTGGAGCAGATGGTGAGTCGGAGGACCGAAGCCTTCCTCAAGCTGGGACGTGCCACACCGGTCGACTTTGGCTTCATCGCCTACATGGCAACCTCCCGCATGCAGAACATCGGGATGAGCGAGATCGAGGCCATCCTGGCGCAAAGTGACATGGAGGAATTAAACACGAGCGGAGGGGGCAGATACAACTCATTCCAGCAACGCTTGCTGAAGCTCTATCAATTGCAGGATCAGTGCGTAGGGAGATTGTTGGATGAACTGGCCCCCGAACACCTCATCATCGTGGGCGATCACGGGGCTGCGCCCTACCTCTACAGGGCCAATGCAAATGCCTTCCTGGAAAGAGCTGGATATCAATCCCGTGCAGCTGCCCGTCGTACCGTGCGCAGCATTGCTCGGACATGGGCTCCGCAGTGGCTGAAACGGTACATGTTCAAGAAACTTCCCAAGGTGACGAAGCGGATTGCCCGAGGATTCGACCCGAAACGGTCCCTGGCGTTTGGCAGCAAGTACGTTCCGGGAGTATTCGTGAATGACGAACGGCGGTTTGGTGGCCCGGTGAAGGAGGAAGATGCGGCGGACCTGACCGGGCGGATCTGTGAAGACTTCAATCAGACCGATGAGGCGAAAGAGTTCGAGATGAAGGCGCGGCCCTACCGGCAGGAACACCTTGATCGCCCGTTCGCTGATTTCCTCCCTGATGTCTGGATCGACAGAGCGGACGAGATATTTTTCGACTCCCGGGAAGGGTTCGTCGAAAAGAACCTGTCCTATGGACCGATCAAGGACCTGAATGACATTGGGCGCGACATGTACACGGGTGTAAAAAGGCGTCATCCGCTGTGTTTGGTCGATTCCAAGACCGCTCAACTAATCCGTGATGGGGACACGATGGACTTGAGGCTGGTCTATCGACTGGTGGAGAGAATCTTTGGTATCGCCTGATGAGGATTGGGATCCTGACCTATCACGGTGTTTCGAACGAAGGGTCGGTCTTGCAGGCTCTGTCGCTGTGGACGCTCCTGTCGAGAAGGTTCCCGAAGGATGAGGTCGAGATCATCGATTACATCCCGTGGCGAACGTGGAGCCGGAATCTGAAACCCTTAATCTCACCCAAGGTCGGTCTTCGCAAAAAGCTGTATGCGCTAGGCAAGCTGCGTCAACTGCGCTCCCTGCTCCGGCGTTCCGGGGCACTGGGGCCGCGGATCTGGACTTCCGACCGGCTCGGTCCCGCTCGCAAGGCGCTGGAGAAGGCGGGTTACGACACGCTCGTGGTGGGTAGTGACACGGTGTGGGAGGTGCGCGAAGACGGCTTTCTTCCCCCTCCGCCTAACCTGTTCTTTCTTCCGGATGTCCGGGGAGTTCAGAAGATGGGCTTTGCGGCCTCCTCGGACAAGGGCCGGAGGTACCAGCCCGGAGACGGGCGGTGGGATCAACTTGGTGCCTATTTGCGCGACTTCGATTTCGTTTCGGTGCGGGACGAAGAGACTCGGCGGATGTTGATCGACTGCGGGGTGGAGGCGGACGAGATCCGGATGATGGCGGATCCTACCCTGCTTTCGGCATGGGAGGGGGCGCTGGAGCACGAGTCCTGTGACGATGGTCCGCAGGCAGTGGGCAAGAAGGCGGCGTTGTGGGTATTCATGCCGGAATTTTCAAGAGCGCTGCGCAACGGGCTTGAGGAGCGCGGATACGAGGTTGTAGATCTCACGAAGCACTGGACCGCGGATGCCACGGGCCGTTCGCTCTTCGCTCCGCTGAGACACGACCTTTGGGCGCGGATTCGAAGTATCCGGAGCCAGAGCGTCCTGTTTACCGATCGTTTCCACGGAAGCATTCTCACCATGAAAACTTCGAGTGTGCCGGTTGTCTTTGTGGAGCATGCCGAACGCTATCCCAACAGTTCGAGCAAGGGCCGAGATCTCTTTGAGAGACTCGATCTGACGGAATGGATCTGGCGGGCCCCCAACGAGCGGCACTTGGACGGAAGAGAATTTTCACGGGTCTGCCAGCTGCTGGAGTCCGAGAGCCTTGATCCCGGTTTCCGGCGGAGTGCCCTGCTGGATCTGGGTCGCGCCTCGGAGCCTGTCGTGGAAGAGGTGGTGGAACGAATCGAAAGCGCGAGGCCCAAGCTGGCCTGAGGGGACGCACTCCCATCAGCGCGTGCAGGCTTCGGTTGATCAGAGCCTTCCGCGGTCGTGCAACTGCGGTAGCTCCAGCCGGACGGCCGCAGCCCAAATTGCCTACGGAATACCGATTTTGATGGAAGCAAATCAAAAGGTGCGTGTGCTCCATGTCCTGCCCTCGCTAAGCGGTGGTGGAGCGGAGCGTTGCGTCCTGGACGTCATGGGGGCAATCGATTCATCACGGTTCGATTGCGCTCTTGCGCTCCTTTCACCGGGGGGAGAATACTGGAAGCAGCTCCCGGAGGGCTTTACCGTTCACAGCCTGAAGGGGCTGACGGGAAGGAGCAACTCCCTCCGGCTCGCGGACCGCCTCGAGGCGCTATGCAGCGAGTTGCACATTGACATCATCCATAGTCAGCTTACCAGCGCAAATCGGACTATTCTGAGAGCCGCTACGAAGCGTCGCCTACCTGCCCGAGTGGTGGTATCGGAGCAGAACAACCTGTATCAGAACATGAGGCGGATTAAGAATCCGGTGAAGCGATGCGCGACGGCATGGGAGATACGCCGCCTGTATCGGAAATCCCATGCACTGGTTGCCGTCTCGCACGGAGTCGCCGAGTGTGTAAAGCGCTTCGTCCCGGGAGCCTCCGACATTCAGGTGCTCTACAATCCGGTCGATTTGAAGAAAGTGGCCCGGAATCTGCCGCCGGGGGGTACGCTGCGCAACGAAGCACCCTGGAGCCTGGTGACCTTGGGGCGCCTGGTCCCGCAGAAGGGCTACGACGACCTGATCGCGGCAGTGGCCCAGGTGCGAAAGCAGGTGGATGTGAGGCTCACGATCCTTGGGGAAGGGCCCCTGCGGTCAGATTTGGAAAGGCAAATCGCGATCCTTGGGCTGGAAGGCTCTGTGAAGATGCCAGGATTCGCGGAGAACCCATGGAGCGACCTCGCGCAGGGCGATCTCTACGTATCTTCGTCGCGGTGGGAGGGCTTTCCGCTCGCGGTGCTCGAAGCAATTGCGTGTGATCTCCCGCTGGTAATTACTGACTGCGATTACGGGCCGCGGGAGATCATCAAATCGGGAGTGAGTGGTGAGTTGGTGCCGGTGGGGGATATCGAAGCGACGGTGGCGGCGATTGTTGCCGTGCTGGGCGATCGCGCGAAGCGAGCACGGTACATCCGCAATGCCAGGGAATCCTTAGAACCCTACCGGATCGAGTCCGTTGCGAGAGCCTACGCCGAGTTTTACGAACGCTTGCTTCGTTGAGCGGGGTCGATGGAACTGCAACCTTCGCGCAGCCGATCGGGACTCCACTTTGTCGCGAGGCGCTGATGGAATTTATTCCCTTCGAGGATCACGTCGTTGGTGTTCAAACGCCCGCGCAGGGCCGCCACGCCTCCCGACCCCGACCGTACGTCCAGAATGAGCGCCCCCCTGGGAATAAAGAGTTGATAGACTCGATCGAGGTAATTCTCCACCGGATAGTGAAAGCCCCAGGAAATTGGGGACAGCACCAAGTCGGCCGATCCGTCGATCTCCATATCGTATTGTCCGGTGGCCTCGAGCAGGTTGATGCGATGGGGCGGAACGCCCTTTTGTAAGAGGAGAAATTTGGGGCTCTCCAACGAGTGGCGGAAAGCGGCGCGTGGGTTCATTTTATTCAACACGTTTCGTTCCGCCTCGATGCGGACCAGGAGGTGCACGGTGGGATTCTGCGCGGCGTAGTGCCGGTGGAGAAACGCGTCGATGCCGGCGACGCCGCAACCGATGTCCAGGAAGGCGCGGCAGCGTTCGGGAAGCGCTTCTCGAATCGTTTCGAATTCGCTCTTCATGTCGGCCGCATAGAGAGGCTTGATCGGCCCCGGTCGCAGTTTCGCCTCCAGAGCAACGGTGGGATTGAAGATGGGAAAAGGAAGGACCTTGCGCAGGACCCGATACAGCCACGAATTCGGGGATTTCAGATACCTCGAGCGCTGGAAAAGGATGTAATTGACCGCGGAGCTCGGAACGTTGAACTCGATCGTCTGCATCAAATCTCGGGATCTGGCGGTAGGACCAGCAGATGCCTTGGCGAACGGCCATCGGAAACTGGGCGAGGGGCCGGCCGTGATCGGTCGCACGGCAAAGCGCAAGCCGGCTTGGCCGATGTGAATTGACCGCGCCGGGCGGGAATCAACGCTGCGGAACGATGAGCCAATCTAACAAACACAAGATTGCCATCTTCTCGCCGAACATGGGCGGGGGGGGAGGTGGAGGTGCGCAGCGCGTGATGGGAATCATCGCGAGCGGCCTGGCGGACGACGGGTACGACGTTGACCTGGTCCTGGCGCAGAAATCCGGGCCCTACCTGGATGAGATCGGGGAAAAGGTGAGGGTGGTCGATCTCGGTGCGAAGCGCCTTTTGTGGAGTGTCCCGAAGTTGAGATCCTACCTGAAGCGGGAGCAACCCATGGTGCTGATGTCGACGATCGGCTTCATGAATGTGGGTGCGGTGGTGGCGGCAAAGCTGAGCGGCTGCGGTTGCCGGTTGATTCTGCGGGAAGCGAACACGAGCGCTTCCATGAGTGTCTTTGCGAGGGGACCGGGGAGCCTTTTTCATCGGGCCGCCGACCTGTTTCGGCCTTTCTTCTACCGCCGCGCGGACGGACTGGTGGCGGTTGCCAGGCAGCTCGAGGACGACCTGGTCGAGAATGTCGGGCAGGAGCGGGCCAAGATCAGAACGATTTACAACCCGACCCTCACTCCGGATTTCTGGGAGAAGTCCCAGGCCTCCCCCGATGACGCCAGTCTGATTCCCGAGGAGGGCGAACTGATCCTGGCGGTGGGAAGGTTGTGGGAACAAAAGGACTATCCCACTCTTCTCGAGGCGTTTCGAAGGCTCCGGAAAAGCCGGCCGACGGCCAATCTCCTGATCCTGGGGGAGGGACCGGATCGCAGGAAGCTCGAGAAGCAAATCGAGGCGATGGGATTGAATGGCGCCGTCAAGATGCCGGGATTCGTTTCGAACCCGTTCCCGTACATGCGGAAAGCCGATCTTTTCGTGCTCAGTTCGAAGTTCGAGGGACTGCCGAACAGCCTGATTCAAGCCCTGGCATGCGGATGCCAGATCGTGTCGACCGACTGTCCGAGCGGGCCGCGCGAGGTCCTCGACGGAGGCACCTACGGCTGCCTTGTTCCGGTTGGCGAGGTGCGGCGATTGGCGGAGGGAATGGAGGATGTGCTGGAGCGCCGCCCGTTTTCGGTTCCAGGAGCGTGGGTTGAAAAATTCGAGTCGGACTTTGCCATTGCGCAGTACGAGCGATTCCTGATAATGGGAACCCCGCTCGAGAAATGTTCGGACCAGGGCGCATCGCCGGGAGCGCCGGATCTTTCGAACTGACGGGCCGCCCGGTGCCCGGAAAAGCGGAAACACCGGCGGGAATCGCGCCATCTTCGAACGCGGAGCCCGCGCTCCGAGTCCAAGCCCCCCAGAACGCATGACCCAGAGTAACACGCTACGAGTTGGCATCGTGATCGGGGGAGGTCTCCTGGTCGGTCTCTACGTCATCATGATGGCGTTCACGGATGCGACCAACACCTTGGGTGCGCTCGCCAAGTACATGGCGGCCATTTCGTTCATCCTCGGGGTGATTGCCGGCCGCTGGGCGGCCTACTACCTGATTTTTCTTTCGGCCTTCAGCGATTTCTTCAAGCGGCTTCTCATCGAGTACGGCAATCCGAGCCTGGTCGACGTTTCGCTGGTGCTTGGGATGGCGCCCCTGACCTGCGCGGGAATGTTCGTGGCTGCCCTGCTCACGACCCTGGTACACTTTGGTGAACGGGGCCGGCGAGACCTGCCGCTGATTCTTCTCACCCTGATCATCGGCCTGATGGTTTTGATGTATGCCGTCAATAGTACGACCACGATGTTTGGATTTCTGCGGACTGCTGCCAACAGCGCGACCTACGTCACTCTTTTGGTCTCGATTCCCCGGCTGTTTCCCAGCCTGGCGGATATCAAAAGCCTCCTCATGGCGATCGTGTGGATCTATACTCTCGTCGCCATTTATGGGATCTGGCAGAAGGCCTTCGGATTGGCGGAATTCGAGATTGCCTATTTCGAGTCCGGATTGACGACGGAGGTGGTGCGCTACTACCGCTACCTGCAGACCGGGGTCCTGCAGGTTTTCTCGTCCCTGAACTCGCCCCGGACTCTCTCGGCGGTCATGGCGTCCTGCTGTGCCTGTCTGATCTTCTTTGGCTACTACCGGAAGAACTGGCGTTTCCGGGGCGTTTTTCACATCGGGATCCTTCTCGCCATGGGCATGTTTATCACCTGCATGGTATTGACCATCGCCCGAGGGGGATGGCTGACCTTCGCGGTGATCTTCGTCTCCCTGGTTGCCTTCAAGTACCGGGTGACGACTTTGGCGGTCTACGGGTCGGCGGTGATGGGGGTGGTGCTTCTGTATACTTTTTCGACCACCCTGCTGCAGAACTGGGATCGTTACAGCAGCTTCCAGGCGGAGAGCCAGGCCTTCCGCATCTCGACCTTCTCGCAGCGTCTCCTCGGCTTCCACAACCTGCGGACCAACCCGGACGCCTGGACCCTGTTTGGGGTTCCTGCCGAGGACCGCGAATCGGCGGGGGGGACGGACGTCTCGGGTCTCGACCGCTCTTACGGCTACCTGGCCAAGAGCAAGTACTTCAGCCACGATGCCCTCACCAAGTCGATCATCAACTACGGTATCATTCCGACCGGTCTGGTGGTGCTCCTGGTAGCGGTTCTGCTTTGGCGCATGCACAGTTATGTGTTCAGGGCGCGCTCGCGGGAGATGCGAACGGCGTTGCGGGTGCTCCTGGCGCTCCTGTTCGGCAACCTGGCCGGAGGTCTCACCACCAGCAACTTCATCGCGGTTTTCCCGATCAACGTGTTTGTGTGGCTTTTCCTGGCTTCGCTGATCTCGGTGGTGAGGCTCTCGATTCTTGAGATCGAGTTGGTCGGGCGGGCCGAGCGGGCCGAGCGGGTCCGGCCGAAGCTGGATCAGCCGCTGCCGGGCCCGGTCGAGGGGCTGCAGCAAGGGCCTTCGATTTAGATCGAGAACAGACCCGGATGGCAATAGGAACGGAACGGAACGATCTCTGCTCCAGGCCGGGGCGGATTGTCCTCGCCGGGGTGGTGCCTCCTCCGGTGCATGGCCAGGCGATCGCAACCAGCCTGGTTTTCGAAGCGGATTGGGGGGACGCTGATGTGCGGCGGGTGTCGCTTCAATTCAACAAGTCGCTCAGGGATGTGGGGAAGATTCGCTTCGGGAAAATCCTGCGGCTCTTCGGGGCGATCCGGGAACTGCGGGCCAACCTGCGAGATGGGGGCTCGGCGACCCTTTACTATACGCCCGGCATTCCCGGCATTCCCCAGGCGATCCGGGACTTCGTTCTCCTGCGCGCGGTTCGGAAAGACGTCGATGAACTTGTCCTGCACTTCCACTCGGGCGGGATCGTGGAGTACTTTGAGCGGCGCCCGTGGATCTGGAGACTGCTCAGGCGGGCATTCCGGGCGCCGGACACGCTGGTGATCATTTCCGAGCGGGAGAGAAAACTGGGAGAGTTCCTGGCTGCCAAACGGGTGGTGAAGGTGGCCAACGGGGTGAGGGTGCCGGAAGGCCGCACGAGGGTCTCCGGCAAGGACGAAATCCTCCGGGTGTTGTTTCTTGGAAACCTCGCCAGGACCAAGGGGATCTTCGACGTTCTTGACACGGCCCGAATCCTGAGGGAGCGGGGACTGGGAGAAAAGTTCGAGATTCTCATCTGCGGGCAATGGGGACACGAGGACGACGAAGAGGTTTTCTCGCGTGCCCTGGAGGAGAACGGTCTGCAGGGCTGTGTGAAAGTTCACGGCAGCGCGCATGGCGACGAGAAGTGGCGGGTTTTCGAGGAAGCTGACTTGTTCTTTTTTCCGAGCCACTTCGAACGGGAGAACTGTCCGCTGGTGATTCTCGAAGCGCTGGGGATGGGCGTCCCGGTCCTGACCACGAGGTGGCGGGGGATTCCCGAGATCATGGGGGGAAGGGACGCGGGTTGGCTGTGCGACATCCGGGCCGTGGACCAGTTTGCGGACGTGATTGAGTCGGTGCTGGAGGATCCGGCCCGGATTGAAATCAAGTCCAGAAATGCCCGCGCGCTCTTTGAGGAACGATATCGCGAGAGTCGCTACGTCCGCGAGGTCCAGGAGGCCGTCCTGACCTCCGGGCGGGATGACGGGGGCGCGAAGAGTCCGCCTTCGGAGAGCGGGAAGAGCCGACCCCTGATGCTGGTTGGCCATTTCGGCGGCCATAACACGGGGGATGAGGCGATGCTGGCCGGAGCCCTGCGGCTCTTGAGCGAGGAAACCGGAGAGGCCGAGGTGCGCGGGGTCGTCACGACCAAGAGACCGTATGAGAGTCCCGTTCTCGAGAATTATCCGCACCTGCGGCAGGTGCGCCTGATCTTCCTGTCGATGGCGAAAGCCATCCCCCGGCGCGCGGTTTTCATTCTTTGCGGTGGGACGCACTTTCACGACGACTACATTGGGGTGCGTCTGCTCCGCCACCACGCTTACATGATCCGGTTCCTATTCCTGGCGGCGATTGCGCGGTCGCGGGGATGCCGAGTGGAGTTGTTAGGGATGGGAATTGGACCGGTGCGGACCATGGCAGCCAAGCTGGTCATTCGTGCCGTGCTGGCCTTGACCCATCGCGTGACAGTTCGGGATCGCGCCTCGTGGGAGGAGTTGCAGCGACTGGGCTATCACGGCAAGAAGGAGATTTACTTTGATCTGGCGGCTGGATTGTGTCCCGCCGGCGGGAGGCCGCCCCGAGAGATGGAAAGCCGGCCGGTCCTGGGAATCTCGGTCACGGTCGTGCCAGCAGCCTACCACCGGCATGGAGAGGACTGGGTGACTGCGGTCGGCGAGAGGGTGGGAGAGCGGCTGGCCAGGGATGACGAACTGCGGGTCAGGATCTTCGAGATCAGGGGAGGAAAGCGGGAAGGCGATGGTCAGTTGAGCGAGATCTTGCGGCAGCGAATCGAGCGTGCGGCGGGCCGGAAACGGAGCGAAAGGGTGCGGGTTATTCCCTACGACGATGATCCGGGCGAAACCTTCAAGAGGATGCAGCAGTGTTCGCACTTCCTGGCAACCCGCTACCACGCCGCCATCCTGGGATTCCTGGCGGGGTGCCGGCTGGGAGTTCTCGCCTACCACCGCAAGGTGTTGGACTTCTCCAAGATGGTGGAACTCGATCCGAAACTGGTGGTGGATCTCTCCAGCCAGGAATCCAGGGACGGGATCGGGGAGATGATCGACTTTCTCCTGGACCACACCCAGCCCTCGGGATCCGAAGCCCTGGGCGGGGATCCCAGGGGACACCTCCGGGGCATCCTGGCCGGCGCCGCGAAGTTGCAGGGTGTGCGCGAGACCGGGGTGGCCTGAAGCCGCGGACCCGGGACATCGGTCCTGGAAAGCAATCCCCGGGAGGACCTATGGCAGGCGGGAAAGGCCGGCGCGTGGGGCGCTGCTCCCGCTTCCCCGGAAGCGACAGGAATCATGGACACGACCCCGGGCAGTCAAAAAAAGGACGTCTACAAAGAGGCGATTACGGAACTCTTGCACCGAGGGCTGATTTCGGAGCGCTCCGAGATCCTTGTGCTCTGCGCGGGCGAGCTGGATCGCGATACCTTCCTGGATCTTGGTTTCGGAAACGTGACCTTGAGCAACCTCAACAAGAATGCGGACCCGGATCGCTTCGCTCCCTGCAAGGCATTGTCGCTGGATGCCGAGGAGATCGATCTGCCGGACGAAAGCTTCGACTTCGTGTTTGTCCAGTCCGGTCTGCACCATTGCGCCTCGCCTCACCGGGCCATCCTCGAGATGTACCGCGTCGCCCGCGTGGGACTGTTCGCGGCCGAACCCCGGGACGGATTCATTTCCAGATTGGCGGTAAAACTCGGATTTGGACAGCAGTACGAAATCGGATCGGTGCGCGGCAAAGAGGGTTACCGGGGCGGCGGACTACGCTTCGGAGGCATCCCCAACTGGGTTTATCGCTTCACTGCGCGCGAGATCATCCAGACCATCCAGACCGCGCACCCGGAAGCCGAACACGAATTCATCTTCCAGCACCTGCTTGTCATTCCCTGGACCCAGATGCACAAGCGGGGTGGAATTCGCAAACTGATCGCCCTGGGGCTGGGCGCGATGATGCCGTTGATCGGGCGGCTGCCCTTCCTGGCGAACAACCTCTACTTTACGGTCCTGAAGCCACGATTCCCGCAAGACCTGCAGCCGTGGCTCAGGATGGCGGACGGGGAGATTGTGTTCGCCGAGGCGGGAAAAAAGGGGGCGCGGATTCAATTTGCTAAAGAATAATCTGGAACCGCAGAACAGGACGGCATTTTTGT
>Ga0310121_10002231_pt1 | contig 18690 bp, 14 predicted proteins | sample CB27_Tmax_986_MG_FD_203504 | JGI IMG/M metagenome (GOLD analysis project Ga0310121, IMG submission 203504) | Marine microbial communities from Western Arctic Ocean, Canada - CB27_Tmax_986 | ecosystem: Environmental > Aquatic > Marine > Oceanic | place: Canada: Western Arctic Ocean | collected...
GCAACTTCTCAATAATCTGATCGGTCGTGTGCCGTGTCTTCTTCATCTTCAAAGAATCCTTTCCGGGCTTCGCCCGGATGCGAGTCTCTCATGAAGACTGGATCAGTTTGAAGGGGGAAGGCCACTTAGACCACTCAGCCCCGGGACCGGAACAGGTCTACGGCGCGGTGATGACCGGTAACGGATCCCGGAAAACGCCGTCTGACGGCCTCTTTCACGACATCCCGCGCAGTGGTACCGGAAAATGCCGGGTCGGTTGTTTGACCGGCACCGCGATCCTACCCATAATAGCGGGTGCGCGGTCGGATTTCACCCGCGAACGCGTATTCAAATTCCTATCGTACCTCTACTCGACTCATCTTGGCAGCTAAAAATCCGATGACATCTTCATCGCCCTTGCTGTTTTGCCTGGCATGCGGTTGGGCATTTGCCGCGTTCTACGCCCAAGCCGTCGAACCGACCGGGACTCGCTCCCTTTGGCCGGGGGCCGCCCCCGGCGAGGTGGAGGAAGAGGCGTCGCTCCTGTATCGTTGGTGCATCAAGGGAAATGGAAACGGATCCTGACCAGCGACGGCGGGGTCGATCGATACAGGACAACCCATCTACGCACTGAGCGAATTCCGCAACTGTTTGATTTGAGAAAAGATCCGCATGAAAAAATAAAAGGACCCACTGGGGAGGGGCTAGGCGAGGATCTCCCGGGCCACGACGCCCTGGACATCTGTCAGGCGGAAATCGCGACCCGCATAGTGGTAGGTTAGTTTTTCGTGGTCGATGCCCATGATGTGCAGCATCGTGGCATGCAGGTCATGAATCGTCATGCGATTTTCCACGGCGTAGTAGCCAAATTCATCGGTCTTGCCGTAACGGTATCCACCCTTTACACCGGCTCCCGCCATCCACATCGTAAACCCGTCCGGGTGATGGTCACGCCCAATGGTTTCCATTCTGCCTTTTTGCGAGGTGGGGGTACGGCCGAACTCGCCACCCCAGAGGACCAGCGTATCATCCAGCAGTCCGCGACGTTTCAGGTCCTTGATGAGTCCGGTGATGGGTTTGTCGATCTGGGCCACGTTGATTTCGTGTCCCTTCTTGATGTGCGTATGCTGGTCCCATTGCTCGTTGTTGAAGGGCAGGGTATGGGCATGGCTGAGCTGGATGAAACGCACGTCACGTTCAGCAAAACGGCGCGCCATGAGACACATCTTGCCAAAGTTTTCTGTCTGCGGATCGTTCATGCCATAGAGTTCGAGTGTCTCCCTGGACTCGCTGGCATAGTCGAGCGCCTCGGGGGCTGCCTGCTGCATCCGAAAGGCCATTTCAAAACTGGCAATGCGCGCTTCCAGGTCAGAGTTGGGACCGGTTGATTCAAGATGTTTTTCGTTGAGCTGTTTCAGGTAACGCAGCTGGGCCTGCTGTTGCCCCTTGCTGCGAAACGAGTTGTCGAGGAATTCAAAACCGGCATTTTTCATCAGGCTGTTGGGATACCCTGGCGTACCGAGGGGAACACCCTGGTGAATCGAGGGGAGAAAGGCCGTGCCAAAATTGTCGACGCCACCGTGGAGACTGGTGGGACAAAGCGTGATGAAACTGGGAAGGTTGTTGTTCTCGGTTCCCAGTCCGTAACTGATCCAGCTGCCCATGCTGGGGCGCAGCAGGGAGTCACTGCCCGTTGACAGTTTCATGCAGGCTCCCCCATGCGCCACGTTTTGATCACAGAGACTGTGGATCATGCAGAGTTCGTCCGAGACGTCGGGCAGGTGTTGCCAGAGTTCGCTCATCGGAACGCCGTTTTTCCCGGTGGGACGAAACTTCCAGGGAGAGGCCAGCAGGTTGCCGCGCGAGGCAAATTGGACACGCGTTCGTTGGAAAGGCGGCTTCTTGCCATCGTTTTTCTGTAACACCGGTTTCGGATCGAACAGGTCAATATGAGAGGGACCACCGTGCATGAACAGGAAAATAATGCGATTGGCACGGGGCTTGAAGTGAGGTTGTTGGGCCGCCAGGGGATGGGGCGGCGCCGCCGGGGCCGCCAGCCCCTGTTCCTGCAGCAGACCGGCCAGTGCGACACCACCAAAACCAACGCACCAGGATTGCAGCAACTCACGCCGCGTACCCTGGAATTGCCTTAGCAGGTGTCGAGGAATTTCGTGGTTCATGAGAACATCTGCCTGCGAAGGAAGATCAACGGAGATAAATGAATTCGCTGGTTAACAGGATCGTGTGGCAAAGCGTTTCCCAGTCGGCAAGGGGGTGTTTTTCCAGGTCCGCGTCAGCCCTGACCGTGGTGATCAGTTCCCGGGCTGCGGTGATTTCTTCCCCGGTGGGAGGGCGCCCCAGCAGGGTCTCGAAAATATAGGCCAGGCGATCCTGCTCGACCGGGTACCTGGTGGTGGCATGCCCGGCAATGTCCCTGGCGATTCCCTGCATCCACGGGTTGTTCATCAGGAACAGGGCTTGCGTGGGAATCGTGGTCGTGTCGCGATTGCCGGTGGGAGCAGCCGGGTTCGGGAAGTCAAAGAGCGTGAATAACTTGTAGACATTGGTTCGCACGATGGGCAGGTAGACTGAACGACGGTGACTTGATTCGTACAGCTGCCGGTTTTCCTGGAGATTCCTGGGCGATGGGTCCTGCGTGCGAACCGCTGCCGTGGGGGCACCGCCCAGCGAAAGATCCAGTCGGCCCGCCGTGAAGAGCAGGGCATCGCGAATCACCTCGGCCTCCAGGCGTTGAGGCTGGTAACGCCAGTACCAACGGTTTTCCGGATCGATGGCCGCGTTTTGCTTGTCATAGAGACTGGCCATTCGATAGGTATGTGAACTCACGATGTAGCGATTGAGTCGCTTGATGGACCAGTTGAATTCCATGAGTTTCAGTGCCAGGTGATCCAGCAGTTGAGGGTGACTCGGTTCCTCGCCGGAATGCCCAAAATTCTCAGTGGAGGAGACCAGTGCGCGGCCAAAATGCCACCGCCAGATGCGGTTGGCAATGACCCGCGCTGTCAATGGGTTTCGAGAAGAAGCAATGGAATTTGCCAGCTGCAGGCGACCGCTTTGTTTGCCCGGATAGCTGGCCTGTTCATGCCCCTCGATGATCGTCAGGAAACGTCGCGGTACCACCGGGCCTTGCTGGAGATGACTGCCACGAATAAAGACCGGCTGGTCGCCGGTCGAACCCTCCGAGACTCCCATGATGCGAACCGTGGCAATCGACTGGGCCTGGGCAGCGATTTTTTCGACCCGGTCAATTTGTTCCTGGATCGCTTGCTGTTCCTTGCCGGTGTACCGTGAACCTGGATGCCGGTACGGCTCATAGGGGCCCTGGTCACTGGTGAGCAGGGTATGCAACTCCTTGAGATCATTGGGAGCGTTGTCCGGGAGCGCGGTCGTGATTACCTGTTGGTACCGTTGAGCGAGTTGTTTGATGCTAACCGGTGGCGGTGTCAGGACACGTTGATGGAACCATCCAGGGCCTGGATGGTCTGCCATCCAGGCTTCCAGGAACGGGACAAATGGCTGGTCCGTCTTGCCCAGGTCGTACCACAGGGCAAAGGGGTGTGCATCTGCGGTCGAGCGACCCAGGAAACGTGCCCACTGGTAGAGGGCGCCCACGTTCAGCTTGTGGGCAGCAGCGATCGCCTCGGGTGTCGGTAGATCCTTATTGTCGCTTGAGACAGGTAGCAATCGCCACTGGTCCAGGTGGGAAACCGCTCCCTGGCGGTGAAAGCGGATGGTGTGTTTACCGGTGGCCAGTTCCAGGTCCAGTTCCTTGTGCCAGCGTTGCTTGGTTGCATCCCAGCCCCCCGTGGCCTGGGCCACGGCCTTGTCGGAAACCATTCGACCGTCCACTGCCAGGACCATCGGTCGTGATTCGAGGGCCGCGTAGCGTAACAGCAGCGTGTAGGTGCCGGCTCGCTTGACCTGCAGGTCGTATTCAAAGAAATACGTGCCAGCCTGGGTCGGCGGGTCCGAGATGTAAGTCACCTTGCCTGACTTGAAGGGCTTGACGTTGCCGCGCGCAAAATCCTCGGCTTCACTGGCGGGAACGAAAAAGGGTGCTACCCGGGCCACGATGATCTTGTCCAGGTGCGACATGGTGGGTGCCACCTCGAATCGCAGGACATTCTTCCCGGCCTGGAAGGGAAAGCGACCCTCGACAAACCATTTCTGGGTATCCGGGTACCAACTGCCAGTGGTCTGGGCCATGCTCTTGTCGTTGACGACCTTGCCGTTGAGGGAGAGCTTGCCAGGGCGCGAGGACTCGGCAGCATAGCGAAATTCAACCTGGTAGGTACCTGCTTCCTGGACCTCGATATCGTATTCCACCCAGGTGAGCGGATCGCCCTTGTCGGAGATAATACCGATTCCCTTGCCGTAACCGGCCGGCACCTTGCCTGCCGTTCCACGATCGAAAGACTCGGCCTCTCGGACGAGGTGTTGGATCGAGACCTGTTCCAGGGTCGCGGTCGTGGCAGTGGGCGTGTAGGGTGCCTGGACGTCACTGGAAAGTGCCAGTTGCAGTTCTGACGGAACGGCATGGCGTTGCCAATCAAGGACAGCAAGGCCGTGTTGCAGGTAATCGGCCACGTTTTCCCGGGCAGCCTGGGCAATCCCCTGGTCGGCCGCCTGGCGCATTGCCTGCAGCTTACCTTGTAGCCCCTGTAACTTGGTTTCCAGCGACGTTTTTTCGGGAGATCGGAGGACATGGTCCGTCAAATTCGTGCTGCGGAGAATACCTGCCAGCGCGTAGTAATCGGTCGTGGGAATGGGATCAAACTTGTGATCGTGACATCGCGCGCAGGCAACGGTCATCCCCAGCATGGATCGTGTGATCGTATCGATCTGCTCGTCGATGATATCTGCCCGTTTCTTCTCGGCATCCTGCTCGGCGGAAATCTTGATTCCCATGGCAAGAAACGTGGTGGCCGTGAGCTGCCGGTTGCGAACGTTGACCTGGTCTCCGGAAGGGAGCAGGTCTCCGGCAACCTGTTCCCGGATAAACTCGTTAAAGGGCCGGTCCTGGTTGAAAGCCTCGATGACGTAGTTGCGATAATGGTATGTCTGGGGATAGGGCTTGTTCTCATCGGCACCGTTGGAGTTGGCGTAACGTACCACGTCCAGCCAGTGTCGCCCCCAGCGTTCACCGTAGCGAGGTGATTTCAAGAGTCGGTTAACCAGCCTGTCGTAGGCCTGCGGATCCGTGTCGTTGACGAACGCCTTGATTCCTGAGGGGGTGGGGGGTAGTCCCACCAGGTTAAAGGTCAGGCGGCGCACCAGCGTGCGCCGGTCTGCCTCGCTGGCCGGCTTCAGCCCGTGGTCAACCAGGGGCCGGAAGACAAAGTTATCGATTTCATTGCGGACCGGGTGCGTCGTGTCGATGCTGGGAACCCTGTAACGGGTGATTGGTTTGAACGACCAGAACCGGGATTCACGTTTCCAGTCAATGGTTTCCCGGGATGCTGTCGTCGACAGGGTGGCGCCGTAAGCTGCCGGAGTGGGGGCTCCCATCTCAATCCAGGTGGAAAAATCCTTGACGATGGATGCGGGCAGTTTACCCCCGGGGGGCATCTTGTAGTCCTGGTATTTGAGCGCCGAGATAAGCAGGCTTTCCGCGGGCTTGCCTGCGACCAGGGCAGGTCCTGATTCTCCACCGCCGAGCCATCCCCGGGGGGAGTCGAGTCGCAGCTTGCCCTTGGGTGGTTTGGCCTGCTGACTATGGCACTTGAAACATCGTTCCACCAGGATCGGGCGGATGCGTGATTCAAAGAACTTGCTGGCCTCGGCGTCCTCTGCTGCCGGTAGCGGTTGAGCCAGGACCAGCAGCAGTGCCGTCACCAGGCAGGCTCCCACCGGGATGAATGGTCTCTCACCGTGGAACGGTTGGTGTACCGGCAGCTGGCGAGTGATTGGAGGCATGCACTTATTCTAATGGAATCTGGCGATATGCGTAGCTTTTCCGATCTTCAAAACGGATTAGGTTGCTTGCCTGCGGAGGGGGAAACTGGACAATAGGGCAGGTCCGGATACCGGGTGACCTGCAGTCGCGACTGGGTTGCCTGGGCCGGGAGCGGTACTCTTGCCGGGGAAACGCCAGAGAATGTCAGGTCTGCTATTCCATGCTCTGGATGATTTGCTGGCGGGTCAACTCGTCGCAGCTATCAATCTCCAGAAGACGGGTTTCATGGGAATCGTGGCCATCCTGATCATTGGTACCTGTGCCTTGCTGGCCCTCTTTAATTGACCTCCGACGGGTCGATCTGCGGGACACTGGTGTCCTCGATTCCGTTGACCTTGACCACGACCTCGAGAGCACCGCTCAGGGGATCGGCGACCTGGGTCTCGATCGTGATACTGTCACTAGAGTCCGAGAGGACTGAGAGTTCGCCGTCGAGCCACAACGAGGTGACCGACAACATTGTGCGGTCTTCCAAGCGTTCAGTCATTGCAGACTGTGAGGCCGGGCGACGAAGTAACTGCCGCGCATGGCGACGGTTTTTTAGTGATCCCAAACGGACTCTCACGGAGTCCAGCCATGATGTGAGATGCACGTTTCCAGCTCCTGGTGAAGACAACGCAAGCATCCGGACGAGCCGGTAGAATCGTCCTTGTAGTCTTCATCAGCACGACCGGGCTGTAGGATTCAGCACAATCGGACCAAACGGTGCCGTCAGCGGGCGTTGGTCTGACACGACCGGCAAGGTTTGACTGACCGGACCCCAACCGGGCAGATGGGGTAAGCTGGGGTGAGTTTGCTGGCTGGAACGCGGCCGCGGGTTGGCTGGGGCTGGTGTCCGAGGCCGAAACGTGAGTGCGATACAGCACAGTTTCGGGAAAAACATTAGGGCCAGACCCCGGCTGGCGCCGGCGTCTGGCCCTGGTTTCGATGACGACGCACTCGAATCGTTACGCGAGGATCTCCGTGACGACGTTGCCAAAGACGTCAGTCAGCCGGAAGTCTCGACCGGCGTAGCGGTACGTCAGTTTCTTGTGGTTGAGTCCCAGCAGGTGGAGCATCGTGGCGTGCAGGTCGTGGAAGTGGACCTTGCCACCGACGGCCTCGATGCCGTACTCGTCGGTCGTTCCGTGAGTGAGGCCGCCCTTGACACCTCCACCGGCCATCCAGAAGGTGAAGCCGGTTGAGTTGTGGTCTCGACCGTCGGCCTTCTTGATGTGGGGCGTACGTCCGAATTCGCCGCCCCAGACGACCAGGGTATCCTTGAGCATGTCACGTTGCTTGAGGTCATCCAGCAGTGCAGCGATCGGCTGATCGACGGCCTGGCAGTTGGTCGTCAGCCGCTTTCTCAGTCCGCCGTGCTGGTCCCAGTTGGCGTGAGACAACTCGATGAAGCGGACACCGGCTTCCGCCAATCGCCGGGCCAGCAGGCATTGGCGACCAAAGTTGTCGGTGCCCTGTCCGTCGATGCCGTAGGCCGTTTGCGTTTCGGCGGTCTCCTGCGAGAGACTCATCACCTTGGGCAATTCCGACTGCATCCGGAATGCCAGTTCGTAGGATTCGATCACGCCCTCGAGTTGTTCGTCGGACTGGCGTTTCTCGACCAATCCCCGGTTGAGTGATTGCACGAAGTCGATCTGGCGTCGTTGCAGTGACCGATCGAGCCGGGGGTTCTTGAGGTTGCCGATGGTCGCGGACTTGAGCGACTGGCCGAGTTGACCGATGCGGGTGCCCTGGTAAACGGCAGGCAGAAACGAACTGCCGTAGTTCTGGGCTCCGCCGACCCGGCTGGGCGGGTTGAGCGTGATGAATCCGGGCAGGTTGGCGTTTTCGGAACCCAGTCCGTACAGCACCCATGCGCCCATCGACGGGCGAACAAACTGGAAGCTGCCGGTGTGCAACTGCACGAAGCACTCGGGGTGGCTGGGGACATCAGCGTGCATGCCGTTGAGAATGCAGAGCTCGTCGGCGTGGCGAGCGACCTCCGGAAACAACTCCGAGATCCACTGTCCGCTCTCGCCGTGTTGCTTGAAGGACCACGGCGACTTCATCAGTTTCCGGCTCTTCTGCTTGGGAGCCGGTTTGCCGGTGTCGACGGCCAACTGCGGTTTGTGATCGAAGGTGTCGACGTGCGAGGGACCTCCACGCATGCAGAGGAAGATGACACGCTTGGCCTTGGGAGCGAAGTGTGGTTGGAGCGGTGCCAGGGCGTTTTTCCGTCCGGTCTCGGCCGCGGCGGCTTCGGTCGCCAGGCCGGCATAGCCGAAACCACACGAAAGTCCCTTCAGCAGGTCGCGTCGGGTGGGGGTCGAGAAGTTCATGTTTCGAAATCCGGGCTTGGGATTGAGTTGCTAAAGGACTGGCGGGGTGGCAGGGCCCTGGAACTACTGGAGGTATCGGAACTCGGCACAGGCCAACAGCGATTGGCAAAGCCCGGACCAGGCCTGGAGCTGTTTCTTGCTGTCGTCCCCTGCGGGGAGACTGGCAATGGTGTCGCGGACCAGGTCCGTGGCGGCGGCAATTTCACTTTCTGACGGTGTCCGGCTCAGGGTCAGCCGGTAGGCCTGGCGGACGCGGGCCGACTCCTCGCCGCCAGCGGCAAGGAGTTGCCCGGCCATGTGGTCGGAGAGTCCCAGGACAAAGTTGCTGTTGAGCAGGAACAGTGCCTGGGCCGGCACCGTGGTCACGTCGCGGCGACCCACGATGATCGATGGCTCGGCGAAGTCGAACAACCGGAGCATCTCGGGCAGGCGGTTGCGAACGATTGGCAGGTAGACGCTGCGATTGTGATTGAGCTGGTCGAGTTGTCGGTTGACGTTGGCACTTCGGCCGATGTTGGCATTTACGATTGCGGCGACAACTGATTTCTGGCGGGGCTTGCGATCGAGTTTCCCGCTGGCGGCCAGCATCGCGTCACGGATCGCCTCGGCATCGAGCCGTCGGTGGTTCATCCGCCAGAAGAGCGAATTGTCGGGGTCACCGGCAGTGCCGGCGGCGTTGGGGTTGCTCGAGAGTCGGTACGTCCGGCTGAGCACGATCGAGCGGATCAGCGACTTGACCGACCAGCCGTTTTCGCGGAACTGCACCGCGAGATGGTCGAGGAGGAGGGGATGCGATGGCCGTTGTCCCATCGCTCCGAAATTGTCTGGCGTGGTGACCAATCCGCGACCTGTCAGGTGGTACCAGACCCGGTTGGCCATCACGCGGGCCGTCAACGGGTTGTCGTGGTGGGTCAGCCAGGCGGCCAGTTCGAGCCGACCGCTTTGCCGGGCGTTGATTGCGGCAGCTTTGTCGATCCGCACGACTTGCAAGTATCCCCGCGGAACACTCTCGCCCAGTGTGCGGACGTTTCCACGGATGTGAATCTTGCAGTCGGCCGGTGAGGATTCGCGGATCCCCATTGCCACCGGACCGGTGGGGCGGCGGGGACCGGTGTTCTTGCGTTTGGCACCGCCGTTTTTGGCCAGTTGAAGTTTCTTGTTGGTCACCTTGAGGCGGGTGCGGAAGGACCGCAGTGCCCGGTTCATCGTCTTCTTGTCTTTCTTCTGGGCGGCGGTGAGCTTGTTCCGGGCGGCGGCAAGTTCCTTGCGGGCCTGGTTGAGTTGCGTGGTGAGCTGCTTGATCTTCCTGGCGTTTCCCGGCATCGGTTTCTTGGCCACGGGCGACTCGGGGGCGGCCGGTTGGGGCTTGGCGACGGCACCGGTTGGTTCCAGCGAGGCGAGTTTGCCGGGCTGGCGGTTGCCGCCTCCGCCACCGGTGCCGTAGAGCGTCTCGCTGCTGCGGAAGATCCCGGCCAGGGCGTAGTAGTCCTCGGTCGGGAACGGGTCGAACTTGTGGTCGTGACACCGTGCACAACTGACGGTCAGCCCCATCACGGCCCGGGTTGTGACATCGATTTGTTCGTCGACCACGTCCATCTGGAACAGGGTCTTGTTCCGCTCGTTGAGTGACTTGGGGCCCATGGCCAGGAACGCGGTGGCGATCTTCAAGCGGTTCCGTTCTTCGGGTGACTCCGCCTTGATCAGGTCACCGGCCACCTGCTCGCGGATGAATCGATCGAATGGCACATCGCGGTTGAAGGCGTCGATCACGTAGTCGCGGTACCGCCAGGCGTGGGGAAACGTGTAGTTTCGCTCCATGCCGGTCGATTCGGCAAACCGTGCCACGTCGAGCCAGTGTCGGCCCCAGCGTTCGCCGAAGCGGGGCGACTCGAGCAGCCGGTCGACGAGATGTTCGAGAGCGTCGGGCCGGTTGTCGTCGAGAAAGGTCTCGAGCTGCTGCGGCGTGGGCGGGAGGCCGACGAGGTCGAAGTGAAGGCGACGGGCGAGAATGACTTTCTCGGCGTCGGTGACCGGTGTCAGCCCGGCAGCCTCGATGCGGGCCAGGATGAAATGGTCGATCGGGGAGATTGGCCACCGGCCGTTCTTGACGACCGGCAGCGGAGCGGCCTTGGGGGGGCGGAAGGCCCAGAACGAGCGTCCTTCCTCGATGTTGATCTCACGCCTGATCAACGATTCGGTGTTTCCCTGTCGAGGATCGGGTGCTCCCATTTCGACCCAACGGGTCAGGTCGGCGATTTGTTGTTCCGCGAGCTTCTCCTTGGGAGGCATCTCGAGGCCGTCGTACTTGACCGCTTCGATCAGCAGGCTCTCGCCGGGCTTTCCCGGTACCACCGCCGTTCCGCTCTCGCCCCCCTTGACCCAACCGGCTCGGCTGTCCAGCAGCAGGTTTCCCTTCACTGCCTTGGCCTTGGCCGAGTGGCAGCCGTAGCACTTGGCCACCAGCAATGGCCGGATGTTCTTCTCGAAGAAGGCCAGTTGTTTGGCCGTTGGTTTCTTGACCGGTGTCTCGGCAGCCTGCAGCGATGCGACCAGCAGGAGGGAGACGAGGCAGGCGGTTGGGAGCGTGAGGAAACGTGGCATCAGGGACCCTTTGGGGCCAGGGGCACTGTGAAACTTGTCAGGTCGCGGACCTGTATTCCGATGCGCCGTGGGGGAAATTTATTTGCCCCGTAATCCGTTGTTGGTGGGCCCGGTTCAGACATCATACAGTGTCGGCGACCGATTGCTGGTATCATGCTCCGGCCTGCTCGTTTTGGCGGGTGGAGGAGTTAGAGCGGATGAGCGAATCGGATGAAATGACCCCGGGTAAGGGCGAATCATCGGTCGAGAATCCCTACGCGAGGTCGGCTGATTCGTTCCGGGATCCCCCCAAGGGCTTCCTGGAGACGCTGAAGCATCTCGGCCCCGGCATGATCCTGGTCGGCTCGATTGTCGGTTCCGGCGAGTTGATCATGACGACCAAGCTGGGAGCCGAGGTCGGTTTCCTGCTGCTGTGGTTCATCCTCGCCTCGTGCTTCCTGAAGGTGGTCGTGCAGGCCGAGTTGGTTCGGAACACGATTTCCAGCGGAAAGACGTTCCTGGAGGTCTACAACGACTTGCCGGGACCCGGTCACCGGCGTCCGCTCTGGCTGACCCGCACGTGGCTGGTCCTGGTGCTGGTCGGATTTATCGCCAGCGTGGCCTACTACAGCAACCCGACATTTGGCTGGGACAACCTCAGTGTGCTGGGCGTCGTAGTCCTGGGTCGGGAGTGGTTCTCGCTGATGGTCCTCGGCTTCGTGGTCATGGCGGCGGCCACGATTCACACGTTGCGACTGAGGAAACGTGAGGCGGCCGAGCGGCCGCGGATCAACTGGTTCATGTGGGTTTACCTGGTCAGCGTTCTGCTGATGTACATCAACGGGGGCGCGATCGTCGGCGGGGCCGGCCAGGCGGTTGAGTTGGCTCTGCCGGGAAAACTGGGCGACAACGGTTCGGTGATCTGGACGGTCATCGTGGCGATCGCTGCTGCTGCCATCCTGCTCTCGGGCGGCTACAAGGTGCTCGAACGTGTTTCGATCGGGCTGGTGTTCACCTTCACACTGATCACGATCACCTGCACGGTGTTGCTGCAGTGGACCGGGTACGCGGTGACCTGGGATGACATCCGCAGCGGGTTGGAGTTTCGGGTCTTTCCCGGGAACCTGATGGTGGGACTGGCGGCATCGACAACCGTGATGACCGCGCTGGCTGCGTACGCCCGGACCGGAATCGGCCACTGCGAGATGATCACCTACACCTACTGGTGCGTGGAGAAGGGATACGCGCGGAACGCGGGTGAATGCGTTCCGGGAGACGACTGGTCGCGACGAGCGCGTGGTTGGGTCAGGGTGATGTATACCGACGTGTTCCTGACGATGATCGTCTACACGCTCAGCACGATCTGCTTACTGATAGTGATTTTAACCCCATCCGGCGACTTTAATAGCGCTAGCAGGGGTCTACACCACATTCTGTCACTGACCGAGGATGGAATTTACCGATGGGCTCGCGCAGGCCACCTCAGTGACCAGATCATTCGCGAGGTTCTCGTGGACGAAGTGGTCGAGGAATATTCATAGCGACCAAAGGTCGCGGGATGTGCCTATTTCGCACGATCGATCGCAGCGACGCGGGACGGCAATTCCCTTTGCAGCATCACCAGGGTCTCGTCGCCGACGACAGGGTGGGGCCGTCGAAACGCCCGGTAACCAAAACCCTTCATCTGCAGCACGATTTCGAACGCGGCACGCATGTCGGCAAGCGCCACCTGCCAGAGGTCCACCAGTGGCGTCTGCAGTTCAATCGCCCGATCGATATTTCGATCGCTCACCGCCGCGAATATGTCCAGAAACAGACGCGGAAAGATCGAGTACCACATGCCAATGCCACCACACGCACCGTACAGCAGGCCGAGGGTGAATTTCTCATCGACGCCGTTGATCAGCACCGTTTCCGGCCGCGCCATCGAAATACGCTTCATGAACATCAAGTCGTTGCCGCTGCACTTGATTCCAACGACGTTGGGGATTTCGAGCAATCCGAGCATCTGCTCAACGCTGGTATCGATGCCGGTGATCTGCGGGATGTGATAGACCAGCAGGGGCAGATCGACCGCCCGACTGAGCGCCGCGTAGAAGTCGTGCACCTGCCGATGCGTCGTGCTGAAAGGCGGCATGCTGGAAACGGCGTGCACGCCGGCTTCGGCGGCGTGTTCGGCCAGTGCCACCGCTTGACGCGTCGATTGGTTGCCCACGTGAGCGATGACGGTGCCGTTGTGGGAACCCGATGCTTCGACGGCCAGTTCCACCGCGAGCTTGCGCTCATCGTCGGGCATGCGAAGCGCATCACCGGTGCCGCCGCAGACGTACACGCCCTGAACGCCTTCCCGGTAGACGCGGTGGATCTGTTCGACGAACGGTGCTTCGAGGAACCGGTCATCATCGTCGCACGGTGAGACGATCGCCGGGATGACCCCGCTGAGCGAATTAGTCATGTCGATGCTCCTTCCACGATGTGGCCGTCGGTTTGCCGCGGCCCATGATTAGAGTTCCTGGTCATCCAGGACCCAGCTGCCACGCCAACGCATGACCTGCTCGCCGCCAGGTCGAATCGGCGGGTTGAAGATCCGGTCTATTTCGCTGGCGTCTTCGGTCGGGACGGTCGTGCGGGCGGCGGCGATCGCGGCATCGACCTGGCCGATGTTGCGAAAACCGAGAATCAGCGATGCCATCATCGGGCGAGACAAAAGCCAGGCGATCGAATACTCGGTCATGGAGCATCCGGCCCGCTCGACGATTCTTTCATAGGCCTCGACCCGGTCGAACAGGGCAGCGTCAAGCGGTGGCAGCCAGTAACTGCCGTCACCGGCGCGCGTGCCGTTCAGGTCCTTCTGCCCGCGCCGGTATTTGCCGGTCAGCACGCCGCCCATCAGCCCCTTGTAGGTCACCAGGCCCACCTCGTAGTGATCGCACGCGGGCACGTGCTCGAGCTCGATGTCACGATTCAGCAGGCTGTACTGCGGCGAGCTGACCGCACAGCGGACCAGACCGTGCCGGGCAGCGTGCTCGCACGCCTGGGCCATGCGCCACGACGGCCAGTTCGAGATGCCCACGGCCCTGACCTTGCCCTCGCGGACGAAGCGGTCCAGTGTGCACCAGAGATCTTCGATCGCCACGGTCGGATCGGCGCGGTGGCACAAGAGGACATCGACGTGGTCCGTCCCCAGCCGCAGGAGGCTCTGGTCGAGCTCGCGACTCAGGTGGTGATTGGACAGGCCTGCGTGAAGGGGCCCTTGGCCGATTGGATTGCCCAGTTTCGTCAGGATCACGGCTTCATCCCGTCGACGGCCCAGCGCTTTGCTCAACAGTCGTTCGCCGACACCGCCCGGGCTGCCAAACGTGCGAGCATAACCCTCGTACGCATTGGCGGTGTCAAAAAAATTCAGGCCGTGGTCCAGTGCATGGCTCACCAGGCGCATGCACCCCGCTTCGTCCACCGGCGAACCGAAGTTCATCGTGCCCATGCAGATGGGAGAGACGTGCAGACCGGTCCGGCCCAGACAGCGGTATTCCATGATCCTGCCCTTCGAGTGCTTTGTCGTGTCGGAGCCCGCGGTCATGATACCGCGGGTGACGGTAGGTGAATTCTCAGGGTCGCCGGTTCGGATCAGGCGGCTGCAGTGGCGGGCCGGCATCCATCGCCATCACCGTCGCGTCAAAGCTGGCCTGCATGAGACGGTGCTGCACATCCTGATAAACTGATAGTGATTTTAACCCCATCCGGCGACTTTAATAGCGCTAGCAGGGGTCTTTTTTTATTTTAGTAGTGCTCGATGGTCATTTTTTAGTAGGCGCTAGCTGGGTGACTTCAAGGCATTGCGTGTAATTTCAGCTGGGATTTTGAGCCGTAACGCTCATTCGGTCCGTCCGTGTTAGTGGTGCTCGCTGGTCACGCTGGCAGCGCGCCATCGAGCCTTGTAGAGAGCCGCCCGCCGTGGGACCTTTGGTGCCGGGTTGCGGCAAGAATGTGATTTGGCCCTCGGCCAGCGGCGCACCGTTGAGCGTGACCGTGCCTTCCAAGCGTTGCCGGTCGCCCCCGTTCACCGCACCCGATCAATAAGAGGACGAACCAAACACACCACCCTATTGGTCGGCGATCACTCATTAATGGTCTCACCACCGTCAATCGAGGCCAGCGCTTGCCACGGGAGCAAATCGATACTATCACTCTTGAAATCAACATGCCCATCGACGAACGTGGCATTCACGCCGCCACGCCAATGTAGACTGGTGATTCGACGCAGGGGGGGAAAACACCCGGACCCGGACAACAGCCGAAAACGATCTCGTCGGCGGCGCTAGAGTTCGGCGTCAAAGCGTGTGTGTACATGCTGCCACCCGCGTGGACCATTATCCAAAGGCCTCTGCAATCCAATGGTGGGCCGTCTGCCCCGGCGATCAGCTCGCTGGCCATGACGGCGTTAGAAGTCCCGTCGGTGATCCTCGACAACTTGCGACCCTCCCGGTGTGCTTGAAGGCGAAAGACACCATCGGTTTCCAGCAGCGGTCCATCGAAGTCGGTGTTGTCAACCTCCGGATAGATGTACTGGTGAGTTTGAGGAAGATTTGGCGCCAAGTTCGTACTGCCGAAACAAACCGCATAGTTCGATCGAGAGGAAACCCCTTGCACTCGGCCCCACGCGTTGTCACTCGGACAGACGTAGGTCGAAATCTGCGATTTTGTGACGAATTGGCTAGAATAAACACGGGCATCGTAATTAAAATACTCTTCGAGATCGGCTTGCTCAAGATACGGCAGGATCAGCAAGAACGCGGAAAATTCTCGTAACTCGCTCCCCCAGGTGCCACCAGGTCCAGAGAACAGGGCGCCCGCGGGCAGAAACCCATGCGTGCTCTCAAAATTCAAGGATGCCAGGGCGATCTGCTTCAACTGGAGCTCTCGCGGCTCAGCCGGATCTCGATCCGAGTCCCCCGCCTTCGGTGGCGCCCTGGCCGTGGCCAACGTTCGCAGTGGACCCTCCCACAGACCGCAATGCCGGAGAATGTTTTCCGCGATGTCGCGTTGGCTACGTTCGATGAAACTGACGACTTTCATCCTGGACCCACATTGAGGGCACTCCAGCGGATCGACTTGCGGCGGATGATCGGCAGTCAGCGACTGACAGTGATCAATCCGGTTGATGCCACTGGTGCCCGGGACCAGTAATTACTGCGGCGCTGCCAGGTAATGCCGGCCCTTCTGTGTACGCCACTGTTCGACAGGCAGCACCATTTCGGTCTCGGCATCAACACCCAGTCCATCCGCAATCCGATTGATATAATTGAAGTATCCAATGACCTGTGTGGCGACTGTAATCTGTTGATCTGTGAAGCCCGCAGCGTGGAGTGTCGCAATATTGTGTTGTGTCATGCTGGACGGTGAGAGTGTCAACCGGACGGCATGATCACACAGAGCGCGATCAGATTCACTCAAGTCCGCAGTGCGGTAATCATAGATCAACTGATCAGCCAGAACTTCATTTCCAGACTCCCGACCGAAGTCGTGTGCGTGAGACAGGGTTCAGTAGTAGCAGTCATTGACGTTGCTGACGACAGCGGCCAGCATTTCTCTGCGGGCTGAATCCAGAGCATTCGGCATCTTCATCAGGGTCACATAAAAACGAATGGACTGGGCGGCGGAAGCCGCATCCTGACTCATAATGCGGATGATGTTCGCAATACGTCCGGAACGATCCTGGCTGGACGCGTACAGTCGCTGCAGGGTTCCTTCCGCCGCCGACTCCGGAATCTGACTGATCCATGCCATAACTGAAACTTCACCTCAGGCTTTGACCCGGATACTGACCTTTTCAATGGCGGCGTGTCCGGACTTGCGAAACGGTCGCGGGAGTGGCTGGCCATGTCCTTTGCTGTCAATCGATCGGCAGCGGAAGGTGTATTCACCTTCCGGCAGTCCTGGAAACAGTATGGCCCAGTGGATTCGTGAAAGACGGATCGGCCACGTGTCGGGCTGACCGGTTTCGGGATTGAAGCCCATGGTCGGAACGGGAATGGTGTCCCCGGGCAGCCCGGCCCAACGCGCCGGGGGACTGAGGATGGTGGCATCACGCCACGGAGCTGACTGGTAATAGCGATCCCCTGCAGGCAGTTCCTGCGCGTCATCCTGAATCCAGGCCTGCACTTTTGACAGCCCTGAGATACCAGACTGGGCCCAGCCGGTAACCGCAAATGGTGCACCCGGTTTGAGTGTAGAGGGAACAGAAATTGTGGCGGCAAATGTTTTCAACGGACTGTCGAGGTCGTTATTCCCTTTGGCATAGGTGTCGTTGGCGTGGGAAATATTAGACAGCACAACGTGACTGAGCCATTTGATGGATTTGAAACCATAGGCTTCCGGAACAACGATCCTGACAGGTCCGCCACGTTCCGGGTCCAGCCACTGTCCGTTGAGTTTGTAGCATAGGATCACAGGTGGCAGGTCGAACGGGTCCTCAAGAATGCGTCCCACAGGCAGCGAACTACGAAACATCTGTTCGGGCTGATCATTGTGAAAGCCGTAGTAAAAAACCCGGCGGAGGTTTTCACGGGGTTGCGTCAACCAGAGGAGTTCCCGGAGCGGGACACCTTCCCAGATCCCATTACCCAGTGGGCAGCCGATATTGAGACACGTCATGACTTTGGGAAAACGCACCGCATGTTTCCCGGCCATTTTCATCAGATCAGAAAACTGGAAAGCCGACCCGAGTTCCTTCGACAGCGGGGAGCGGAGACGAGCCGGATGTTCGGGGTCGCTGACGACATCCAGGCTCCACGTTTCACGTGTCAGTCCGGCTGCTGTGCGTGCCTCATCATCCAGCGAATGAGGTACGGGCTTGCCACGGGAAACATCGCGAAACTGATCCGCCGGTGTCAGCCAGGTTTCCAGGTCAGAGATAGCCCTGCGCAGAATATCGTCATTGTCAGAATCGCCCGCAAACAGCGGCGATGTGGTCAGGGCTGCGACGCCAGTTGCTCTGAGCCCAAGGAAATACCGTCGCGAAAGTTCGGTATGCCGAACAAGGAACTGCTGAAGGGAATCCTGCTGAAGGGAATCCTGTAGAGGTTCTCGTTGCATGGCGTCACTCCTGTGAATAACCGGACGAGGGCATTGTATCTCATGGGGTGTATGCGTTCATATCCCCGGGGGCTCAGTCGGGATGTGAAAACTTTCGATCAGTGTCTGCGGGATGCGGCGCGGGACCCCCAGCCTGCTGCCAATGTAAGCCCAGTTTGTTTCGGCCCGGGCCAGCGTTGTGGAGTCGGAAGGCCTGACGATCAGAAACTTTCTATGCGAAGTGACTTTGCGAAAATCAGCAACCCATGTCAGAACCTCAACGATCTCATTTAAAAATGACGGTTTCAGGTACTCGATGTGATGACTTCGGACAACCCATGCCGACTCTTCGGTGCGGTACCGTTCGGCGTTCCAGCCCTGCGCTGCAGAATGCTCGACTGCAGCGGTCTGCATCCAGCGGAGATACTCCAGATTGCTGACGCGTCCCTGTTCATCGATTTCGTCATCGGTCACACAGTGCGACCAGTGGAAGATGGCGGGCATAACTGGATTCCTTGTGTGTTCCGGCAGCCGGCAGCAGTGCACACGCGCATCACGATGTGATGACAGTCCGCTGCAGACACATCAGGTCGAGTTGCGTCTGAACTGGTTCCGGCAATTGCAGCGGCGCTGTAAACTGATAGTGATTTCAATCCCCACCACCCTTTAACACTCAGCCCAAAGCCCTCCTTTTTACAAGATTCTGCCCCGTTGCCCGTCCATTTCTCCCGCGTCATGGGGCGATCGGACAGGCTTGTGCTA
>Ga0310121_10002232_pt1 | contig 18689 bp, 22 predicted proteins | sample CB27_Tmax_986_MG_FD_203504 | JGI IMG/M metagenome (GOLD analysis project Ga0310121, IMG submission 203504) | Marine microbial communities from Western Arctic Ocean, Canada - CB27_Tmax_986 | ecosystem: Environmental > Aquatic > Marine > Oceanic | place: Canada: Western Arctic Ocean | collected...
CCGCCAAGAAGACCGTGCGCAAGGCGGCGGCCAAGAAACGCACCGCCAAGAAGACCGTGCGCAAGGCGGCGGCCAAGAAACGCACCGCCAAGAAGACCGTGCGCAAGGCGGCGGCCAAGAAGCGCGCCACCAAGAAGACCGTGCGCAAGGCCGCCACGAAGAGCGCCGCCAAGAAAACCGTCCGCAAAGCTGCCACGAAGCGCACAACCAAGAAGGCGGCGAAGCGGCAGGCTCGTCGCCGCTAGCCGCAGCGGCCCATCGCGAAATAAAGGCCGGCCCGCCGGGGCGCCCCCGCTTACAGGGAAAACTCGGCAAAGCCCCTATGCTGAGCTGGCGGGAGAACCGCTCTAGGAGGCTCGATGGCGGCACGTGGTCGCTCCGCGACGTTGAAGCATCAACGCCCGCTCAGTCGGGACGGCGAAGCTCGCATTGCGCGGGAGCGCCTCGCCACTGAGCGCGGCACGATCACGAAGGACTGGGGCGGGCGTTTGCCGTTCGTGCTGGTCTATCCCAACTCCTACTACCTGGGCATGTCCAACCTGGGACTTCAGGCGATCTACCAACTCCTCAACGCGAAAGCGGACGTCGTCTGCGAGCGCGCCTTCTTCGACCCACCCCAGCAGGGGCGGACCCGCCCCGAGGTCCTCAGCGTGGAGTCCCAACGCCCGCTGACCGATTTTCCCGTCGTGGCCTACACGCTCACCTACGAGTTGGACTACTACCAAGTCGTGCAGTCGCTGCGCTCTGCCGGAATCCCGGTCCTCAGCGCCGAACGATCGGATCGTGATCCGATCGTGATCGGCGGCGGCGCGGCCGTCGTCACGAATCCGATGCCGTTGGCCGACTGTTTCGACGCGCTCGTGATCGGGGAAGCGGAACCGATCCTGGACGAACTCGTCGAGACGATCCGCGACGGCAGCCTGGGACCGCGCGAGGAGCTGCTCTCGAAGCTGGGCAAGCTGCCGGGCGTGTTCGTCCCGGCGCTGGGTCCGGGTGGCGGCGTCGAGCGGCAATGGGTGCGCGACATCGGCACGACGGAAGCGCTTTCCGCCGTGCTGACGTCCGACACCGAACTCTCCGACATGACGCTGATCGAGGCGGCGCGCGGCTGCGGCCGAGGCTGCCGCTTCTGCATCGCGGGCTACGTCTTCCGCCCTCCTCGCTACCGGCCGCTGGACGGGCTGCTGGATCAGGTCGACCGCGCTCTGACGCAATCGGAGCGGGTGGGGTTGCTGGGCGCGGCCGTGGCCGACCACCCCCAACTGACAGAGCTGGCGCTAGAAGCAGACGCCCGCGGCGCCCGGATCTCGGTCAGCTCGTTGCGCGTCGACAACCTGCAGCCGGAGCTGCTGGACGTCCTGGCGCGCGGCGGCACGCGCACGGTGACGGTGGCACCCGAAGCCGGCAGCGAGCGCATGCGAGCCAAGATCAATAAAGCGGTCAGCCATGAGCAGATCGTGCGCGCGGCCGACCTCGTCGGAGCGGCCGGCATGCGCCGTCTCAAGCTCTACTTCATGGCCGGGCTGCCCGAAGAGACCGACGCCGATCTGGAGGAGATGGCCGCGCTGGGGCTTGAGATGAAGGCCAGACTCGACGCACACAAGCACGGCACCGAACTAGTGATGAGCGTCGGACCCCTGGTGCCGAAACCGGCCACAGCCTACCAACACCTACCCCAGACCGACGCGAAGGTCGTGCGCGACCGCATCGGCATCCTGCGCGAGGCCTTCAAGAAGACCGGCATCAAGCTGCGCGGCGATGCGCCCAACTGGGCTCGAATCGACGACATCTGCTCGCGGTCCGACCGCCGCCTCGCACACGCGATCCTGGAGATGGAAGACAACTCCGCCGGCGAGTGGCGACGCGTCGCCAACGAGTGGGGCCTGGACGGTCCGCTACCCTGGGGCGGCGGCCCCATGCCTTGGACCGAAATCGACACCGGGATCACGCAACGCTTCTTCGAGCGCGAGTGGGACAAGCACAAGCGTCAGAAGAGCACGATCGCCTGCCCGCCGCCCGAGATGGGCTGCAAGCTCTGCGGCGTCTGCTGATCCCTTCCCATGACTGCTGAACGGCCCGACGTTCCCGCTCAAGACCTGCTCCAAGGTTGGGATCACGTGGCGCGCAACCTGGCCCGCATCCGGGAGTCGATCGCGGACTCCGCGCGGCAGGCAGGGCGCGACGCCTCCGACATCGAATTGGTCGCCGTCAGCAAGACGGTGCCGCTCGAGGGCATCCTGGCAGCGATCGACGCGGGTCAGACTCTGTTCGGCGAGAACCGCGTCCAAGAGGCGCTGCTGAAGCTCGAGGCGCTGGGAGCCCCGGCTGCCGGCCAGGCCGCGGCGTTCCATCTGATCGGCCACCTGCAATCGAACAAGGCCAGGCATGGGTCCGCCTTCGCGATGGTGGAGAGCGTCGACTCGGTCAAGCTGGCGCGGGCGCTGTCGCGGCGCAGTCATGACAGCCTGGCCATCCTGCTCGAGGTCAACGTCGCGGGCGAAGCGTCGAAGGACGGCTTCCAGCCGGACGAGTTGGAGCCGGCGCTGCGTGAGATCCGGGCGCTGCCGAATCTCAACGTGCAAGGCCTGATGACTGTCGCACCGCTGGCCGTGGATCCGGAGGAGGTACGGCCGCATTTCCGACGCCTGCGTGAGCTGCGCGATGCGTTCGGGCTCGACGCCCTCAGCATGGGTATGACGAACGACTACGAGATCGCCATTGCTGAAGGCGCCACTCTTGTGCGGATCGGTCGCGCAATCTTCGGCGAACGCTAAGTCGCAGAACCCTAGGCCGGGGACCGCTAGAGTGGTCCGATGAAACAATTCAGCGTAATCGGTGGGGGCACCATGGGTGGCACGTTTGTGGCCGCCTTGTTGGCGAACGAGATCGCCACGCCCGACGCGGTTGCTGTCTGCGAGGTTGTCGAATCACGGCGCGACTGGCTGCACGACGAATACGGCGTCCAAGTCACGGACGATGCGGCCGTGGCCGCCAAGGACGCGCCGGTCGTCTTCATGGCCGTCAAGCCACAGGACTTCCCGGCCGCGGCCAAACCGCTGCAGGGTCTGATCGGACCGGAACAGCTTGTCGTCTCCATCATGGCCGGCATCACGATTGACTCCTTGCGCGACGGCTTGGGCCATCGCGCCGTGGTGCGGGTGATGCCCAACACGCCGGCCCAGATCGGCGAGGGCATGCTGGTCTGGACAGCCTCCGAGGAAGTCAGCGCCGAGCAGCGCAGCGCAGTCCAGCGCATGCTGGCGACAATGGGACATGAGCTCTATGTCCCCGCCGAGCGACAGATCGACATGGCCACGGCCGTCAGCGGATCGGGTCCCGGCTTCGTCTACCTGGTGATTGAGTCGATGATCGATGGAGCGGTCCAGATCGGTCTGAGCCGCGAACTGGCGGAGGAACTGGTGCTGCAAACCGTGAAAGGGTCGGCTCAGTTCGCGCAGGAGTCGGACTCGCACGTCGCGGCGCTGCGCAACATGGTCACCTCGCCCGGCGGCACGACGGCCGCCGGGCTGCGAGCGATGGAGCGGCACGGCGTCCGCACGGGCACAATTGAAGCGATCGTCGAAGCCTATCGGCGCGCGCAGGAGCTGGGGCAATAACGTGGACGCGCTCGACATCATCGCCCAGATCTTGCGTATCTACGGCTTCATCGTCTTTGGCCGGGTCCTGCTCTCGTGGGTGCCCATGTTCACGCAGAAGCCGCTGGACTACTCCAACATCTTCGTCAAATTCCTGATGGACGTGACGGAGCCCGTGCTCGCGCCGGTACGCCGCTTCGCCATGATTGGGATGTTGGATCTCTCACCGATCCTCGTGCTCGTCGTACTCAACGTCGTTGCCTCGGTCTTGGCCAACGCCGGCAACAACTAGCCGCTCGACTCGGCGTCGATCCGCGCGAGAATCTGCGCCAGCGTCAGCCCCTCCACGACGACCCGCTTGTTGCGATCGCGCAGCCCACGCACGACGGGGATCCGTCGCGTGGGAAGGCCCAGTGCTTTCGCCAGCAGCTTCGCCAACGCGACGTTGGCTTTGCCCTCAACCGGCGGCGCGCTGACTCGCACCCGCAGTACGCCGTCCGCCCCGCCCACGACTTGATCGCGCGAGGCGCGCGGCGTGACGCAGACATCCAAGGTCGTATGGGTGGGATCGCGTTGGCCACCGGCAGGCATCTAAGAATTTCTCTCCAGCCCTTGCATGATCCGAACGCATGTGCGAACGTGCCCTTTGCGAACACGTGTTCTGAAACGAAGCAGGCCATCGCGCCAGATCGGCGGCAAGACAGAAGACCCGGTCGCGCGCGATACCATAGCCGCGCGCCGGGATCGGGCATAGCGAATGTTGGGAAGAAGGCGGAACGATGGCAGAACAAACACGATCACAGTCTCTTCAGTCGACCCTGGAGGACATTCAAAAGCAATTCGGCGAGGGTGCGGTCATGCGGCTGGGCGAAGCTACCGGACTCAAGGTGGAGTCGATCTCCACCGGCTCACTCTCGATCGACATTGCTCTCGGCATCGGCGGCGTACCGCGCGGCCGCATCGTGGAGATCTACGGGCCTGAGAGCACGGGCAAGTCGACGCTGGCCCAGCATGTGATCGCCGCCGCGCAGCGCGCCGGTGGCCAGGCCGCCTACATCGATGTGGAACACGCGCTGGACCCCGAGTTCGCCAAGGCGATCGGGATCCAGATCGACGATCTGTTGATCTCGCAGCCCGACACGGGTGAGCAGGCGCTCGAGATCGCCGAGGCGCTGATCCGCAGCAACGCCCTGGACGTCATCGTGATCGACAGCGTGGCGGCTCTGGTCCCCCGCGCCGAGATCGAAGGCGACATGGGTGACACGCACGTCGGTCTGCAGGCACGGCTGATGTCGCAGGCGTTGCGCAAGCTGACCGCGGTGATCGGTCGCTCCCGCACCTGCCTGATCTTCATCAACCAATTGCGCGAGAAAGTCGGCGTCGTCTTCGGCAACCCCGAGGTCACACCTGGTGGGCGGGCGCTGAAGTTCTACTCCTCCGTGCGGATTGAACTGCGCCGGATCGAGCAGCTGAAGACCGCGGAAGGGGTCGTCGGCGGCCGCGCTCGCGCCAAGATCGTGAAGAACAAGGTGGCACCCCCGTTCCGCGTCGCCGAGTTCGACATGATGTTCGTCGGCGAGCGCAAAGGCATCAGCCGCGAAGGTGACATCCTCGATCTCGGCGTCGAGTTCGAGATCGTGAAGAAGAACGGGGCCTTCTACTCCTACAACGACACCCGCCTGGGACAGGGCCGCGAGAACTGCAAGCTCTTCCTGATCGAGCACGACGAAATGGCGGATGAGATTGAGGCCGCCGTCCGCGAAGCCGCCGGGCTGGATCCGCTGGAAACAGCCGTTGCGGGGGCCCCCGAAGAGACGGTGACGCCGCAGCCGAAGCCGATTCGCGAAGCCAAGACCCGCAAGCGCGCCATCTAGGCGTCCTACAGGTCACCGGTAACCCCGTGCCTCAGGTAACCAACGTCGATCGCAAGGGCCGACGCCTCACCATTCACTTCGACGACGAAACGTCGTTGCAGTGCGACCGCGGCTTCCGGCTGGCCAAGGGTTTCGACGTGGGTCAGGAGATCGAAGGGCTGATCTTGGAGCGGGTCCGGCTGGAGGCCGCGCGACACGAGGCCGACCTCGCCGCCCGACGCTGGCTGCGTCGTCCGCACAGCCGCGCCGAGATCGCCAAGCGGCTACGCAAAATCGAGATCCCGCGCGAGATCATCGAAGAGACCTTGGACGAGATGGAACGTCGCGGGTTTCTCGACGATCGCGCATACGCGGGCGCCTGGACCGCTGATCGCGTGCGGGGCCGACCGCGCTCGGCGCGCATGGTGCGCAACGAGCTGCGCGCACAAGGGATCGACAGCGAAGTCGCGCGCGAAGCGACGGCCGATCTCGATGACGCGGCGCTGGCACTGGAATTCGCCGTCAAGCGCGCGCCGCGCTATGCCGACTTCGAAGGATTCAGCCGCAAAGAGGGTGCAGCGCTGCAGCGTCGCGGCTTCGGCTACTCGATCGCGCAGCAGGCGCTACGCGACGCCTGGGCCGAGCATGTGGGGCCGGGAGGATGAGGGCGAGTGGCAACGAGCCGGGGCCAACTCGGGACTCTAAGCAGGCGAACAGCAGGCGTTCGGGAGACTTGGCGTTGCGCGGGGTCCAGTCGTAACATGGGATGGTCCCGTTTTTTATAGCTGGATACGCCCCTGCCTCGCAGGCGCGAAAGCCAGATTCAACGATTGTTGCGTCGATGACGCCTTACCAGATGGGTACCACACGTTATGTTGGATTTTCTCCGACACTTGTTCGGGGGCGGCCCGGATCCCCGCGAAGCCGCCCGACTCGAAGCCGAACGCATTGTTCAGAACGCTGATGCCGAAGCCCGCGGCAAAGTCCTGGAGGGCCAGGAACAGACTTTAGAACTCCGCGGGGAGTTGGAGGCCGAAGTCCGCGAACAGCGCCAGGAGGTGCAGCGACACGAGGATCGCCTGCTCAAGCGCGAAGACAGCCTCGACCGCAAAAACGACGACTTGGACAAGCGTGATGGTCGGCTGCGCGGCAAGGAAGAGTCGCTCGACGATCGGCTCGAAGAACTCGACGAAACCGTGCGGGAACAGCGGTCCGAGCTTGAACGGATGGCGGGGCTCACGGCTGAGGAAGCACGCGAGCGCCTCCTCGGGCAGATCGACGAAGAGGTCCGCGAGGAGTCGGGCCGGCTCGTGCGCATGTACGAGGCCAAGGCCAAGGAAGAGGCCGACGACCGCGCCCGCAAGATCGTGGCCACCGCGATTCAGCGTGTGACGTCGGAAGTGACGACGGAGTCGACTGTCTCCGTAATTCAGATCCCCAACGAAGAGATGAAGGGACGGATCATCGGCCGCGAAGGTCGCAACATCCGCGCCCTGGAGGCGGCCACCGGCTGCGACCTGATCATCGACGACACGCCGGACGTGGTCACGATGTCCTCGTTTGACCCGGTGCGACGGGAGATCGGCCGGCTGGCGCTCAGCCGCCTGGTCTCCGACGGGCGCATCCACCCGGCCCGGATCGAAGAACAGGTCAACAAAGCGACCAAAGAGGTCGACGCCGTGATTAAGCAGGCCGGCGAAGACGCCGCCATCGAGGTGAAGTGCCCCGGCCTGCCCAAGGATCTACTCAACACATTCGGACGGCTGCGATACCGCACGTCGTACGGCCAGAACCAGCTGCGCCACGCCGTCGAGACTTGCCACCTGTCGACGATGATGGCCGAGGAGCTCGGCGCCGACCTGGAAGTCACGCGACGCGGGTCGCTACTGCACGACATTGGCAAGGCCGTGGACCACGATGTCGATGGCACCCACGCGATGATCGGCGGCGAAATGGCGCGTCGCTTCAAGCTCTCTGAAGAGATCGCCCACTGCATCGAAGCGCATCACGACGAGGTGGAGATGCACTCCGTAGAAGCGATGATCGTGCAGATGGCGGACGCCATCAGCGGTGGCCGGCCCGGCGCGCGCCGGGAGTCGGCGGAGCGCTACATCGAGCGACTGCGCTCGCTGGAGGAGATCGCCAACGGCTTCCCCGGCGTGGAGCAGTCGTTCGCGATTCAGGCCGGCCGCGAGGTCCGCGTGCTCGTCAACCCGAAGTCGGTCGACGATCTCGAGGCGATGCGGATGGCGCGCGACATCAGCAAGACAATCGAAGAGAACCTGCAGTACCCAGGCCAGATCCGCGTGACCGTTCTGCGCGAGACTCGCGCGACCGAGGTCGCGCGCTAGCGGCCGGATTCCGCCGATGCGCATCCTGGCGCTGGGCGACGTGATGGGGAAGGGCGGACGGCGCGCCGTTATCGCTCTGACGCCCGGACTGCGCGCCGAGTACCAGGTCGACTACGTGATCGCCAACGGCGAAAACGCCGCCGCCGGTCGCGGCACCACGGAGAAGATTGCCCGCGCCCTGCTGGAAGCCGGCGTCGATGTGATCACGGGCGGCAACCACACCTGGGCCATGCGTGACTTCAGCGAGACGCTGCAGGGTGAGCTCCCCGTGTTGCGGCCCGCCAACTACCCCGAAGGCGCGCCGGGCAGCGGCGTCTGGTCAGACGGCAGCCTGACCGTAATGAACCTGATCGGACGGGCCTTCATGGAGCCCCTGGACGATCCCTTCGCCAAAGTCGACGCCCTGCTGGAGGAGCTGGCGGACGGGCAAAGAGTGGTCGTCGACTTCCACGCCGAGGCCACCTCCGAGAAGCAGGCCTTCGGTTGGCACCTCGACGGGCGCGTCGCCGCAGTGTTCGGCACGCATACCCACGTGCCCACGGCCGATGCGCGACTGCTGCCGAAGGGCACCGCGTTCATCACCGACTTGGGCATGTGCGGCGCGCGCGACTCCATCATCGGCACCAAGCCCGAGGCCGTGCTGGCCAAATTCCGCAGCGGCCTTCCCGCGCGGCTGCCCCCAGAGGAGGAGGGCGTCATGCTGGTCAACGGCGTCCTGATCACGATCGACGACAAGACCGGTCAGGCGAGCGGCATCGAGCAGATCTCGCGCAGCTGGGAGCCGGACTAGCCCACCATGGCGATCGCCGACTTCCACCTGCACAGCACCGCATCGGATGGGACCTCGTCGCCGGCGGAGCTTGTCGCGCTGGTAGCGAAACAGGGCGTGCGCACGATGGCGCTGACCGACCACGACACGACGGCCGGGGTGGACGAGGCGGTCGCGGCCGGGCGGGGGCTCGACGTGCGCGTGATCCCCGGCATCGAGATCAGTACCGACCTCGACGATGGTGGCGAAGCACATCTACTAGGCTACTTCGCATCGACGGAGAACGCGGCGTTGCAATCGCAACTGGAGCGGTACCGCGAGGGGCGGCACGAGCGCGGTCTCCAGATAATGCGGAACCTGGAGCAGCTCGGTGTACCCGTCGCATGGGAACGCGTGCTGGCGATCGCGGGCGAAGCTGCGGTGGGGCGGCCGCACATCGCGCGGGCGATGGTGGAGAGGGGCTACGTGACCGGCGTCGGGGAGGCGTTCGAAGCGTACCTGCGCACCGGCGGCCCCGCCGACGCAGCGCGCGAGAAGCTGCCACCCGCGGAGGCGGTACAGCTGATCCGGGCCAGCGGCGGCGTCGCCATCCTGGCGCATCCGCAGTACCTGCCCGAAGCGGATGCGACCGTGGAACTGCTGAGCGAGGCGGGCCTGCAAGGTATCGAGGTCTATTACAAGAACCACGGCACGGACGCGATTGCTCGCTTCGGAGCGCTCGCTCGTCGTCACGGCCTCGTCGCCGCGGGTGGCTCCGACTACCACGGCACCAAGAACGACGAGCATCTGCCGGGCGAGCTTCCCCTGCCCGCGGCGGCGGCAGGGGCGTTCGTCGAGTTCCTGGAACATGCCTGGGCTGAGTCGGAATCCCCAACTGCACAACCAGCCCAAGCAAACAGATCCCACGCGACAAAGCGAGGGGTGCGTCGATGACCGAGCTGGACGACTTCGACATTCAGCGGATCCTGGACACGATCCCGCACCGGTACCCGTTCCTGCTAATCGATCGGATCGTCGAGTTGGACGCCGGTAAACGGGCGGTGGGATTGAAGAACGTGTCGGCCAACGAATGGTTCTTCGAAGGACACTTCCCCGGCAATCCGATCATGCCCGGCGTGCTGATCGTCGAAGCGCTGGCGCAGGTAGGGGCCGTGGCGGCGCTGACCGGCGATGAGCATGCCGGCAAGCTCGGCCTCTTCGCCGGGATCGACAGGATGCGCTTCCGGCGCCAGGTCGTGCCCGGAGATCAGCTGCGCCTGGAGGTGGAGCTGACGCGGCTACTCGGGCCCATAGGCAAAGCGACGGCACGGGCCACCGTCGACGGCGAAGCCGCCGCGCAGGGCGAGCTAACTTTTGCCCTCGTCGACAAACCGGAGTCGATGGACTGAGCCGACTATTAGAGCCGCAGAATTGCCCAAAGCACGACCACGGCGGCGATGCTGGCGCCCGTCGCACCGAAGATCCAGCGCAAGTCGGAACCGATGTAGCGAAAGTCGTAGGCAACGGCGCGCACGCGCAGGGCACTGCCGCGCTCCCGTTCGGCCGCACTTCTGGGCCCGCCGCGATTGCGCTGGCGGAGGGTGCCCCGAGTCGGGCCGGCTCCGGCCGTGACCTGGACCGAACCACCGCCCAAGATCGACGACCCGCTGGGTGCCCCAGCGCTGCCTGGCGCCGCAGTGGGCGCTTCCTCGTCTGGGGCTGCGCCCCCCCGTCCCCGACGGCTGGGGCGCGGCACGTTGGGTCGTGCCGGAGTCTGATTGGGCTGGCGGCGGGACTGGCGTCCGCCTCGACGGGCTCGGGCCATGACGTGCTCCTTCGCTCAGTATACGGAGCGCGCGCAATCAGACATCGACGCCGGGTTACGCAGCGGCGGTTGCCCGGCCTCGCGCCCGTTCGTAGACTGAGGGACCAATGGCCCCGTGGTGTAGCGGTCAAACACGCCACCCTGTCAAGGTGGAGATCGGCAGTTCGAATCTGCTCGGGGTCGCCATTTTCGTCAGCTAGAGAGCCCGCCGATCGGCGGGCTCTCTCTTTCTCCGTCGCTCGGCCGCATGGCGTCGTCTTCTCGCCCTCGCTGAGGGCACCGGCTGAAGGCAGAACGCGCAGGTATCGTGTCCCTGCCCCTCCGCGACGGCGACGAGGTGAAATCGATGGGCGACGGCTTCATGCTGGCCTTCGGCTCCGCGTTGGACGGGCTGCGCTGCGCCATCGGCATGCAGCATGCCTTCGCCGAACGCAACACGCAGGCACACGAGACCATCCACGTTCGCATCGGCCTGCATACGGGCGAGGCCATCAAAGAGGCGGACGACTTCTTCGGTAGCCACGTGAACTTGGCGGCGCGCGTCGGGGGGGCGGCCACGGGCGACGAGATTCTCGTCTCGGGCCTCCTCAAAGCACTGACCGAGTCGGCGGGGGAGTTCGCCTTCGACGAGGGGTGCGAGGTCGAACTGAAGGGGATCAACGGGCCGCAGCGCGTGCACGCAGTGGCCTGGCAATAGTTGCGCTCACGATCCGCGAGGCATCAACTTCCCTATCCTCTGCACGGTCCGCCGTCTCGCGGGCCGTGGTTGGAAGGGGCAGGACATGTCAGTCACTCGAGTCGCCGTAGCGGAGTCCGATCCCGAGCTGCGGCCCGGCAGCGACGCGTGGAGCGAGCTCGTCGCCGAATTACAGCGCACCAAACCTGACCTGCTCGTGCTGAACGAACTGCCCTTCGGTCCCTGGCTCGGCGCGCGCGAGCGGTTCGACGGCGCCGCCTGGGAAGAATCGATGGCCGAGCACGAGGCCGGGCTGGCGGCGCTGCCGGAGCTTGGCGTGCCGCTTGTCGTGGGCACTCGCCCGGCCGACATCGACGGACGTCGCTGCAATCAAGCCTTCGTCTGGACGCCCGACGCCGAGCCATCCTCGCCGCACACCAAGCAACACATCCCGGACTCGCCCGGCTACCGCGAGACGACTTGGACCGAGCCCGGCCGCGCGAGCTTCGAGGTCAGTGAAGTCGGCGACCTGCGCGTCGGCTTCTTGATCTGCACCGACATCATGTTCACGGAGCACGCACGCGAGTACGGCCGTGGCGGCGTCGACTTGATCGTGGTGCCGCGCGCCATGCCACCGGGCGCGTCGCACACCTTCGATGTCGCCCTCCGCATGACCGCCATCGTATCGGGCTGCTGGGTGGCCTCGTCGAATCGTGGCGGGCAAGATTCGGCCGGCGAGCCGTTCGAAGGGCGCGGATGCGTGATCGACCCACTCGGCAACACCGTGGCGCAGACCTCCGCCCACCAGCGCCTGCTGGTGCACGAGATCTCGACGGACTTCTCCGACTGGAAGAAGTCCGTCTATCCCTGCAACGTCGTTTAGTCGCCCGTTAGCGGCGCCGCACCGCGACGAGGGTGCCGAAGCCGGCCAAGCTGACCGTCATCAGCAATCCCAGCGCGAACAGCATTGTGCTGCCTTGCCCGTTGCTCGCCGTGGAGGCGAGGCCGCCGTTGCCTGTGGCGGGCAGGGCGGTCGGCGAAGCGGCGGAGTCGCTCTCCTCTGCCGTCGGCGTCGCACCGCCGCTGGTCACATCGGTCGTGGTGGTAGCCGGATCGTCTGGCTCCTCCTCCGCCACGGGCAGATCGGTCGGCGTGTCGCTCGGCGGCGTTTCCTCGCCGTCCGGCACGTCCTCCACCGGTGTGCCCTCGTCGACCGGTGTCTCCTCCTCAGTCGGAGCGGGGTCTTCCTCGACCGCGACGGGCGGATCGGTGACCGAGAAGCTGGTCGGCGTGCCACTCTCTGCGTCGTATTCGGCGCCCTACGAAGTCTTGACCATCAGCGAAACGTCGATCGATGACCCGGCGAAGTCCTTCGGGACATCAATCGCGACCGTAAAGTCGTTACCGGAGCGGGTCACCGTTCCGGTCAGACCGCTCGACAACATCGTCTGCCCGTCAGCGATCGAGACGGATTCGCCGTTCACAGTCGCGGCGCTTGTGTCGAGCAGCGTCAGGGAGCCCGCGGCGGGGGTGCTGTAGGTGAAGCCAACGCTGGTCGACTGCCCCTTCTCGACCGACGCAGGCGTCGACGATGGCGTCACGGTACCGGCCGCGACGGCGACCCCCACGACGACCACAGCCAGCAGCGTGGCGAGCATGACGATGCCGAATCGGTGGATCTTACGCATGTCCAAACCCTTCCCCTCGTACGATCAGCCCCCGGAAGGATACGGGTAGGACGGTTCTTAGAGCATCACTGAATTACTGATGTGGATAACCGCGTCGAGCGAGCGAAGCCGCCGCCCACCGGGCCACAAGAACCCCGCGGCTAACGTCCGCGGCGCGGCCGGAGAGTCGCTAGCCTGCGTCCGGATCGGGCGAGGGGACCCCATGACGGACGGCGCGCAGAGCGAACATCCATATATCCAGGCAGCACGCGACATCGCGCCCCTAATCGAGGCCGAAGCCGACTCGATGGACGCCGAGCGGCGGCTCACCCCGCCCGTCTTCGACGCCTTTCGCGAGGCCGACCTCTGGCGCATGATGCTGCCGGCCGAGATTGGCGGGGCCGCTGTCGATCCGGCCACGATGGTGCGGGTGACCGAGGCGGTCTCGGAAATCGACGCCTCCGCCGGATGGTGCCTCATGATCGGCGCGGAGAACAGTGGCTTTGCGGCTTGCTGGTTGCCGGAGCCCACGGCGCAAATAATCTTCCACGATCAACCGGACGCCGTGACGGCGGGATCCGCGGCGGGATCTGGCAAGGCGATCGCCGTCGACGGCGGCTACCGCATCAGCGGACGCTGGGGCTTCGCCAGCGGCAGCACGCACGCCAGTTGGTTCTTCGGCGCCGCCACCGTCTACGACGGAGACACGCCCCGAATCGACGAGCACGGACATCCCGTCAGCGTCGAGGGCGTCGTGCCGGCCGAGTCCGTCTCGATTGAGGACACCTGGGACACGCTCGGCATGCGGAGCACGGCTTCGAACCACTTCAGCCTCGACGACGTCTTCGTCGCAGAGGATTGGACGTTCGACTGGGGTGGCCCGACCGCGCGGTCGACAGCACCCGTCTTCAATCTGCCGCTGATGAGCATCTTCGCGCTGACCAAAGTCGGCGTCGCGACGGGCACCGCGCGCGGCGCGCTGGACGCGTTCATCCGGCTGGCGAGCGAAAAGACGGGCTTCCGCCAGCGCTCGATCCTGGCCGAGGAGCAGCGCATCCAGCTGATCACGGCGGAGGCAGAGTCGCGCTTGGAGTCGGCCCGCGCCTGGATCTTCCAGTCGATCGCGGAGATGGAGAGTGCACAGGCCGGCGGCAAGCATCCAAGCCTCGATCAGCGAGCTCGCTTCCGGCTGGCCTGCAACCACGCCATCGGAGAGTCGGTCGAAGTCGTCGACAGCGTCTACAAGGCGGCCGGGACCAGTGGCAACTTCCGCGGCCACCCCCTGGAGCGGCGCTTCCGCGACATCCACGTCGCCAGCCAGCACTTCATCGCCGGGCCGTCGATCACCGCGGGTGCGGGCGAGGTGCTACTCGGCCGGCAACCGGACGGCGTCTTGCTGTAGGCGTCGCCCGAGCATGTCATGGTTCGGCGGTAGGCCTTAGCCTGCTGCAACATTCGCAGACCGCATCAAACAGGAGACGCGCCGCGATGGACGACTTTCACGGAAAACTGGCTGTGATCACGGGCGGCGGCAGTGGCATGGGCCGCGCGCTGGCACTGGAGCTGACGTCGGAGGGGTGCCACGTTGCGCTGTGCGACATGTCCGCCGAGTCGATGGCGGAGACGGAGGAACTGTGCGCTGCCGCGATGCCTGCGGGCACGCGCATCAGCAGCCACCTCTGCGACGTCTCCGACGAAGACCAGGTCATCGCCTTCCGCGACGCCGTCATGGCCGAGCACGACACCGACCAGATCAATCTGCTCTTCAACAACGCCGGCATCGGCGGAGGCGGCAGTTTCCTGCGGGACGACCGGGACGAGTGGGAACGAACTTTCGGCGTGTGCTGGAACGGCGTCTACTACTGCACGCGCGCCTTCATGCCGCTGCTCGTCGCCAGCGATGACGCCCACCTGATCAATACCAGCTCGATCAACGGCTTCTGGGCCAGCATCGGACCACGCACCTCGCACACGGCCTACAGCGCCGCTAAGTTCGCCGTCAAAGGCTTCTCGGAAGCGCTGCTGACCGACCTCCGTCTCAACGCGCCGCACGTCAAGGTCTCGGTCGTGATGCCCGGTCACATCGGCACCTGGATCGAGAGAAACACGCCGCTCATCCAGGGCCACGGCGACCCGCTCAACATATCGACGGCCGAAGTCGCCGTCGCCCGACGCCGCATGGGCCAACACGGCCTGCCCGTCGACGACCTCAGCGACGACACGATCCGCGCCGCGATCAAACAGCGCGCGACCGACTTCCTCGAGAACGCCCCCACCACCGCGGCCCAGGCTGGCACCATCATCCTCAACGGCGTACGTCAGGAGCGCTGGCGCATCTTGGTTGGCGACGATGCCCACGCGATCGACGAGGCCGTCCGGGAACATCCCGAAGACGCCTACGAAGAACAGTTCATGGATCGGATCCGAGCAGCAGGCCACCTGGGCGTCCTCGACATTCGCGTGAAGGAGTAGCGACGATGGAGATCAGCAACGACGCCGGACTGAGCGGCCTGCTCGTTTCGAGCGAAGAGGAGAAACTCTGCACGGGCTTCGGCTTCACCGAGGGACCTGTCTGGGTCGCCGCCGACGACTGTCTCCTGTTCAGCGATATCCCCGGCAACCGCATTCATCGCTGGCGCCCCGGGACCGACATGGCCGAGGTCTACCGCGACCCCAGCGGGTTCTCCAACGGGCTGACGATCGACGCGGCCGGCAACCTGGTCGCCTGCGAGCACGGCGGCCGGCGCATCTCGCGCGGCGCCTACAACGCCGCCGGCGGCGACGTTGCACGCCGCTTCGACGGCAAGAGCCTCAACAGCCCCAACGACCTCGTCATCGCGAGCGACGGCGCAATCTATTTCACCGACCCCACATACGGCATCCCGCGCCCGGGTGGCACCGTCATGGGCGACCCAGACGCCGTTCAGGAACTCGACAATCAGGGCGTCTACCGCGTCACCCCCGACGGCTCGCTGTCGCTCGTCGTCGACGGCTTCGCGCAACCCAACGGACTCGCCTTCAACCCCGACGGATCGGTGCTTTACATCGGCGATTCGCAGGACAGCATCATCCGGCGTTACGACGTTGCTGCGGACGGATCGCTGTCGGGTGGCGAGCTCTTCGTCGACATGAGCGACGATGACCGTCGCGGTGTGCCCGACGGCATGAAAGTCGACGAGGATGGGCGGCTCTGGTCAACGGGCGCGGGCGGCGTCTGGGTGGTTGACGCAAACGGCGAGCGGCTGGGCGTCTTCGAGATGGAGGAGCATGCCGCCAACCTGGCCTTTGGCGGCGCCGACTACTCGACGCTGTTCTTGACCGCGCAGACAAGTGTGTATCGGGTCGAGACCAGCGTTCGCGGGATCGCGCCGCGATCGCGCGGCTAGGAGGGCGCCCGCACCTCTAGTCGACTCAGAAGATACCGGCCGACGCGGACGGTCCGATCACCAGCGCCGCGACGAGGCCAGTCATGAGAGCGACCGCTGTACGAGCGCGTAGTATTCCAACCTATCCAATCTTCGTCTGGACGGGGACGACCCCTCGTCCGGCCGCAGCGGGGCGATCCACGCGTCGGCCTTAATCGGCCCAGAGGAGAGCTGCGGACACGGTGGGGGTGATGGCGATGGCCGCGAGCAGTCCGGCCACCAGGTCAACTGTGATACGGGTGCGCGACATGAGGCTGCTCCCATCTCCTTACCCGGCAAGTCCGAGCAAGAGCGTCCAACCGAACGTGTGGCGATCATCCGTTGGTAAACGATGTTGCGCAAGACAGCCGGACGGATTCCGGCGCTCACTTGACGCTCACGGGCGCCAAGTCTCTGCGCCTGATCGCGCCGGCGAGGTCCGCACCATCGGATCATCGGACCAAGGAGTCCGCCCACGATTTTGTGATTTGGGTCGTGAGGCGCCCACGGCCGCGGTTGTTAAATGGAGCAGCCCCCTCGTCGCTCACGCGGCGAGAAGGACCCTTGTATCCGCTGGGCCTCTAGTCGGTCCAGTAAGACGATGGCTGACACGCTCGGGGCGACGGCGAGGACGGCGATGAGGCCGGTCACCAGTGCCATTGTGATGCGTGTTCGAGTCATTCCAATTTCTCCTGTTCGACACCCAAGGGACCACGGCGATCCAGAGGGAGCTGTCCCGCACCCCTTTCGGCGGGCGGGTCTGTCCCCTCGGACGGCTCTTGGTCGGTCCAGAGAGCCTGAGCCGAAACGGTCGCGGCAACGGTGAATGCCGCAACCAGGCCCGTCATGAGTGCCACCATGATGCGGGCATGGAGCATGAGATTCCTACCTTTCGTCCCGACAAACTCCTCAGGCGACGCGGCGGATCGCGATTAGTCCCGTAAACGAGAGCTTAGGTTAGTATTCACGCTTGAGTGAGACAATAGATCGTCTGGGGTTCGTTGTTTGAATTTGAATCGTTTCCAGCGGCCTAGAAACGCCACACGCTTAAAGGCTGACGCGATCAGGCATCTGTGCGTTTCCTCCGTCTCCATGTGGTATCCGCGAATCTCCGTGAGATCGCTTCCTTTCCGAGACGTTTTCGTTTATCTGGTCCGCACGGAATCGTTCGGCCCTGATCAGACCGACTCAGACCGACGGAGTCCGCGAAGTGCGTGCAGAGGTCACGATTGCTGAGCCAGATATCGCTCCGGTCCGGGCGTCTAGTCCGACAGGACCGCCGTCAACAGCTCTGTGTCGAGGTAGGCCGTGCCTTCGACGATGCGACCCTGCGCGAAACGCACAACCCAGGAATACGTCTGCCGGTAGGGCCGGCCAGACTTCGTCTCCGCTTGCGCTTCCCACTGGATCGAGACGAGATCGCCGTCGGCCAACACGCTGACCAAGTTCGGCTCCAGTGGCCGCGCCAACACCGCGCCGATCTTGCCCGCCGCCTTGTCGAGGAACTCCTGACGCGTCGTGAAGCTGCCGGAGATCTCGGTGGTCCCGATCACGGTCCAGCGCACGTCCTCGGCCAGGAGCCGGACGAAGGCATTGCCATCACCCCCGGCCCAGGCCGTGAACGCGTCCTGCACGGTCTGCTTGTTCGTCGAGGCGTCCGACTTGGCAGCCAAGCTCCTTCGAGGCTAGTCCCCTTCGAGATGTGCGACGCGCGGCATGACCTCGGTCGCCAGGAGCTCCATCGATCGACGCCAGGGCTCCGGGTTGTCGGCATAGTCGAAGCAAAACATCAGCAGGTGGCCGAAACCGCCCACCTCGTTGTAGGTCTTCTCGATCTTCGCCGCCACGGTCTCCGGCGAGCCGACCAACCAGTTGTGCTCGGCGCAGTACTCCGGAGTGACCTCCGCGTCGCTCACGCTGGGGTCGTGCTTAAGGAAGTCCTTGAAATCGAAGGCCTCGAACAGCGGTAGCAAATAGTCCCGCATCATGCGACCCATCATGTCGCCCACGCTGGCCTGGATCGCTTCCTCGTCTGTCTCCGCCACGAAGACCTCGCGCACCATGCGCCAGTCGCGCCGGCTGACGGAACGGCCGCTGGATTTCGCGCCCGCCTCGTAGGAGTCCCAGTGCCCCTTCACGTAGCCGGGGTTGAGGTTCAGCGACATCGGGATCCAGCCCCGCTCGCCCGCCATGTGGAGCGTGGGCGACGGAGAGGAGAGCCCCGCCACACCAATCGGCGGGTGGGGCTTCTGCAATGGCTTGAGATGGTGATAGAGCCCGGGCTCGACCGGCTTGGGTACCGCAGCTTTCCAATACTTCCCCTCGTGGACCCAGCCGGGCTCCTGCGTCCACAGGTGCAGGATGCAGTCGATCGCCTCGCGGGTCATGTCGCGGTTCTCGCCGCCCAGGCCGTCGACTTGGAACATCTCCCAGTCGGATGGCAGGCCGGAGGCCGCGATGCCGAAGTTGAGTCGGCCGCCGGAGATGTGATCCAGCATCGCCACCCGGTTGGCCAGTTCGGCGGGGTGGTGATAGGGCAGCAAGAAACCGCCGCTGCCGATCCGGATAT
>Ga0310121_10002233_pt1 | contig 18684 bp, 20 predicted proteins | sample CB27_Tmax_986_MG_FD_203504 | JGI IMG/M metagenome (GOLD analysis project Ga0310121, IMG submission 203504) | Marine microbial communities from Western Arctic Ocean, Canada - CB27_Tmax_986 | ecosystem: Environmental > Aquatic > Marine > Oceanic | place: Canada: Western Arctic Ocean | collected...
CGTTTGCGTCTTGGCAGGCGAGGAGTTTAGTCACCATTCCTGCGCTTGCTTGTTTCTCTCTAATTAGTTTGGTGATGTTTTCTGGCGTAACTACGGGAATTGTCTTGCCCCTTGGATCAAGAACGCCAGGTGTGGTTCCGGCGATTACTAATCGACTGGCTCCAACTCTTTGTGCAAGATCTGCAGCCAGTGTATCGGCGTTGACGTTGAACAATCGACCAGTTTGGTCGCACCCTATACTTGCTACAACGGGAATATAGCCTTGGCCTGTTAATTCACGAAGGAGTTCCGGTCGTTGACGTTGATTTCCTTTTGGCGTACCAACGAAACCTAGGTCGACGGATTCACCGTTAGAGCTTCTATATCGTCTAGCCTTCCGCACTTGCACAATTTTGGCATCGACACCCGTGAGCCCTACGGCGTGCCCTCCTGCGGCCCCGATCGCAGCGACCAATCGGGTGTTGACCCTACCGGCCAATACTCCAACCACTACATCAAGCGTCGCAGCATCGGTGATTCGAAGTCCATCGACTGACTGCTTCGCGATTCCAAGCCGGTCCAGTTCCTTGTCGATCTCACGGCCACCGCCATGGACCACTATTACAGGTTGCTGGGTACTTAACTTGACTAGCGTCGTGGCGAGACTTTTAAGCTGCTGCCGCGTTTCGAGAAGTTCGCCACCGACCTTGACAAGAATTATTGAGCGTTTTGGCATGAGAATGTGACTCTAAATTCGGTATGTCTTCAGCGGAGGAACTATGTAAGCCCGTCCCCTTCATCAAAACCCAAGGCCACGTTGAGATTCTGGACCGCCTGACCGGCGGCGCCCTTTATGAGATTGTCCAAGCATGCCACAATCACAAGGCGTCCTGTCGCTTCATCCAGCGTCCAGCCTAGATCACAATAATTGGTCTGCACGACATGTTTGATTTCTGGAAAGTCGGCTCCCCTCAGTCGGATGAACCGCTCATTTTGATAAGCCTGTTCAAAAACATCTGCAACCACAGCTTTGGAAGTCGACGGTTCTACATGTGCGTAAATTGTTTCTAAGATCCCTCGGTCTAAGGGAATGAGATGCGGTACGAAGGTAATTTGGCGACCAAGTTCTTGCTGAATTTCTTCTCCATGCCGATGTGCAAAGACTCCATAAGCAGCCGCATTACCATGACACTCTGAAAAGTGAGTCCTGATATTCGGTTTCCGTCCAGCCCCAGAAATACCTGACTTTGCGTCGATAATAACGCCCTCGGACAATAAACCAGCCTGGACCAGAGGTTCGAGTGCCAACAGCGCCGCAGTTGGATAGCATCCAGGACAGCTTACAAAGGAGGCTCCTCTCAGTAATTCTCGCCGTCTCTCGGTGAGACCGTATACGGCAACCTGTTCCAATTCTGGAGTCTCCGGATACCAGCGTTGTCGCATGTCAGAATCGCGAAGGCGGAACGCACCAGAAAGGTCGAATACCCGCAATCCATTGGAGAGTAGATTGCCCGCGAGGGGTGCGCTTGCAGCGTCAGGAAGAGCGAGAAAGACAACGTCCGTTTCCGTGGTCAGCCGTTCGATCGAGAACCCCGTCAGGTCCCCGTCCCAGAGCCCCGTCAGCCCTGGCAACGTTCGCGTTTCCTCAGAGGCGCTTGATGTCATCGCCACTGCAATTTCGGCGTGAGGATGTCGAACCAACAGTCGAATCAGTTCCTGACCTCCATATCCGGTTGCTCCTACGATTCCGATTCTGAGCCTTTTCACGATCGTTGTCCCCAAAATGAATATTTATGCCTAACTATGATTATTTATACGGTATGTTGAGTTCAACAGTCAACCATGTGTAGTCAAAAAATGGCTATTAGTTACAAAAATTAACCAATAACCGGATGTTGATCGAATTATGGTGGGTATGTATAATAATGCATATAACTGAATAAATATGAAACACTACAGACAGTCAGCCATCCTTGATCTCGTCACTCTCGAGTCGATCGGGAGTCAAGACGAACTTAGGAGGCGATTAAGAGCAAAGGGTTTCAACGCGACACAAGCCACGATCTCGAGAGATATCAAGCAGTTGCGTCTCGTTAAAAGAGCGGCGGACGGTTCTTATCAAAAAGCAGATGAGCAGGCTGGTGGGCGAGCGAATAGTGATGCGGCGGTTCGGCGAGCAGTTATGGACTATATGAGAAGCGTCGATCTGGTGCAGCAGCTCTTGGTATTGCGTACGGACGCGGGACTCGCGCAGCCATTGGCACTGGCTATCGACAGGGCGAATCTTGGAGAGGTGGTTGGAACGGTTGCCGGGGACGACACAATTTTGGTAATTACGCGGCATGCCCGCGCTGGTCGAGAAGTGACGAGATTGTTCGAAGGATGGGCACGGGGCTGAGGCAGAACTTAGATTAGCGGCGGATTTTGGAGGGATTATGAAGCGGGTGGTATTGGCTTATTCTGGCGGTTTGGATACTTCGGTAGCGGTGAAATGGATCGCAGAGAAATACGATGCTGAAATCGTTGCTGTCACGATGGATCTGGGCCAGGGTAAGGAGTTAGATGATATTCGGGAGCGAGCGCTGGCGGTTGGGGCCGTTCGAGTGCATGTAGTCGACGTACGCGAGGAGTTTGCTCGGGACTACATTGTGCCGGCACTGCAGGCAGGGGCTATGTACGAAGGTAAGTATCCCATGGCAACCGCACTCGGTCGACCTCTGATAGCGAAGAAACTAGTCGAAGTTGCTCAGTTTGAGGGGGCGACGCTGATTGCTCACGGTTGCACAGGGAAGGGAAATGATCAGGTTCGTATCGACGTCTCAGCGCGGGCATTGGACCCGTCAATCGGGGTTATCGCACCAGCCCGTGAGTGGGGCATGACACGCCCTGATGAAATTGAGTACGCGCGCCAGCATGGTATCCAGGTGCCAGCGACCGTTGAAAGTCCATACAGCACGGATTCAAACCTGTGGGGTCGGTCGATCGAGTGTGGAGTGCTTGAAGATCCTTGGACTGAGCCTCCGGAGGATATTTATACGCTCACGAAGTCGCCAGCGGAGTGCCCGGATGTACCGGCTTATGTCGAAGTCGATTTTGAGAGTGGGGTGCCTACTAAAGTTAACGGCGTAGTTATGCCGTTGACTGAACTTGTCAACTCGCTGGACAAGATTGCTGGTGCCCACGGTGTCGGACGGATTGATATGGTCGAGAATCGTTTAGTGGGTATCAAATCACGTGAAATTTATGAGGCGCCGGCCGCCACGGTCCTGCATACGGCACATCGTGAGTTGGAGGCGTTGGTGATACCGAAAGATCTTGAGCGACTCAAGAGTTACCTAAGTGTCGCGTACGCGGATCTCATCTATAACGGCTTGTGGTTTACTCCGACTCGCGAGGCAATCGATGCGTTTATTACAAAAGTGCAGCAATGTGTTACCGGCACTACCCGATTAAAGCTATATCGCGGTGACTGTCGGGTTGTAGGACGAAAATCTGAAAGTGCGCTGTACGACACTAACCTCGCGACTTATGACACTGGCGATAGCTTTGACCACACTGCCGCTGAGGGTTTCATTAAAATTTGGGGACTTCCCGCGGAGATCGCTGCTCGACGTCAATCTGCATTAGAGCGAGACGAAATTACGGCGGCACGGTCAAACTTAAACGGCAATGCGGGTCAATGAACGAGAAATCACACTTGTGGTCGGGCCGTTTTGCAGAGGCACCAGACACGGAGGTCTTTGATTTTCAGGCTTCCTTCCGGTTTGACAACCAACTGTTTGAAGATGATGTAGAGGGTAGTCTTGCGTGGGCTGAAGCCTTGGCAACCGCGGGCGTGTTGACGCGGGATGATGCGGTTGTGATATGTCAAGCTCTTATCGAAATCCGTGAACAGGCGCAGCGCGATCCAGACTTCTTGACTGGCTCAGATGAGGATGTTCACGCTTTTGTAGAACGACAACTGATTACACGTGTAGGTGATGTAGGACGGCGTTTACACACAGGACGATCGCGAAACGAACAGGTCTCATTAGACCTGCGTTTGTATCTCAGACGTCGTCTTCTGGTGGTCCAGGACAAGATTGTCAATCTTGTGGCAGCCTTGGCGGCGCGCGCTGAATCCTCGGGTCGTGCAGCTATGCCTGCGTACACGCATTTGAGGCGTGCTCAGCCGGTAATGGTTGCTCATTTTTTTCTAGCGCACGCTGCAGCGTTCAAACGGGACTGTGGGCGTTTGGATGCTGCACGTGACGAAGCGGATGCTTTGCCAATGGGGTCTGGGGCTGTGGCTGGCACTAGTTACGACATCAATCCAGAAGCACTCGCAGAACGGCTTGGATTTTCTCGGGTTGTGGCGAATAGTGTGGATGCCGCCGCCGACCGAGACTTTGTGTCCGCTGCCCTGCATGGCTACTCCCTGATCATGGTGCACCTTAGTCGTCTGGCTGAAGATTTGATTATTTTTACCGGAGAAGAGTTCGGCTATTTTGAACTGGCTGATGCGGTTTCAACGGGTAGTAGTCTGATGCCTCAAAAGAAAAACCCAGACGCATTAGAGTTGATTCGAGGTAAAACCGGACGGGTCCTCGGTCACCATCTCGGATGGCTTACTACGATGAAAGGTTTACCGAGTGGATATAACAAGGATCTTCAAGAGGACAAAGAAGCTTTGTTCGATGCAGAGCGGACAGTATTGAACTCGGTCCATGCGGCCACGATCGTGGTGAATACACTGGAACTTTGTGAAAAGCGGGCTGAGGAAGCGGCAAGCGGTATGCTTCTAGCAACCGATGTTGCTGACTACCTTGTTAAACGGGGTCTTCCGTTTAGACGGGCGCACGAGGTTGTTGGTGGCATTGTTCGTGAACTAGTCGATCGCGGCCAAGAATTTGAAGCATTAACTCTCAACGAATGGCAGGCTTATCACGAGCTTTTCGGTGACGATATTATCGGCCAGATATCCACTCGTGGTTCAATTGAAGCGCGGCAGACCCCGCAGTCTACAAATCCGGCCGCCGTGACTCGAGCTCTGGCTGAGTTGCGGGCTTGGCTAAGAAGGACGGGCGTGGCGTCTGGTTGATAGGGGTTCGTTTTCAGAGTTTGCCTGCGCGAAAGCCCTCTGCTAGACTCTGAATTCCTTCGTGTACGGGTCCCGTACCGGCCTCCCAACATCGGGAAGCAGAAGTATAAGGTGGGTTAGGGATTCAGGCTGACCTCTTGCGGCGGCCGTGCTGATGAATTCAGATTAGGTTTAAATGACGCTAAGCAGGATCCAACTGATCCGATGAGTGACAACGATCGGGTTAACAATCAAGCGGACGAGTCTGATTCGGTTGAACCGGTAGACGGCGATTCTACCAAGACTTCCGATGACGTGGATGAGGGGCCGGTTCGCCGCCCCCTTATTCGAGCGACGTTAAGACACCCTGGTGGTGCGCCACCTCCGCCGAGGCAGCCGCCAGTTTTCACAATGCACCAGCAGGAACGGAGCGGGTCACAGGGAGGACGTGGCCAGAATCAAAATGGTCGCTTTGTGCGTGATTCTGGCCATCCCAATAAGAAAAAGGGTTCACGTGATCGTTCCGCCCATGGTGGGTCCCAGTACGCGTCGAAGGATAATAGCACCGGTGAAAAGAAGCGAACTCCGCGTCCAGCTCGTCCAGGGGAGAACCGCTCAGTTTCAGGCAATCGATTGCCCTCGTCCCGCCGGGATAAAGGTCGCTCTCGTTAAACCTTCAGGGCGTGCACCGCGAACATGAATAACTTGAGCGGAACTAATGGCTTAGTAGTTGGAGTTGCCAACAAGCGCTCGCTCGCTTGGGTAATCGCGAAAGCTGCGGATGAAGCGGGGGCCAGGTTAACGTTCAGTTATGCGAATGAGCGATTTGCCAAGAATGCGACCGATCTTGCCAAGACATTACGCCAACCACCTCAAGTGCTTCCGTGTGATATCACTCAGGACAACGAGATTGAAACCATGTATCGGGCGATCGAAGAACAACATGGCGGCTTGGATTTTCTTGTTCATGGTGTGGCGTTTGCGTCGAGAGAATCTCTTTCCCGACCATTTGTTGAGACCACGAGGCCTGACTTTTTGCAAGCACTCGATGTGAGTGCCTATTCACTAGTGGCGTTGGCTAGAGGGGCTAAGCCATTGATGGAACGGCGGGGTGGTGGAAGCGTCGTCACGCTAACCTACATGGGTAGCCAACGGGTCTTCCCGAATTACAACGTCATGGGGGTGTCGAAGGCGGCTCTAGAGTCGACTGTGCGATACCTTGCTAGCGACCTAGGGCCTTCGAATATCAGGGTCAACACGATTTCAGCCGGCCCCATTAAGACTCTCTCGGCCGCTGGTATTAGAGGCTTCACACAGATTCTTGAGCATTATCGCCAGCGTTCCCCACTTGGCCGAACGGTTGATTCGTCTGAGGTGGCAGATGCGGCCGTGTTCCTGCTCGGGCCGGCGAGTCGCGGTGTTACCGGTGAAATATTGATGGTCGATGCGGGTTACAACATTACTGGAATGTAGCTAATGAGTAGCCCGCTTGTGAGGCGTGCACGCGGCCTACTTCTACGTTTAGCTAGGACCCGAGTGGCAGCCGGGGTCGTTGGTATCGTCTTAGTTGCTTTCTCTTCAGGACTTCTGCTGTGTGAATTTTCTTGGGAGTCTTGGGTTTCAGATGGCTTCGGTCTAGTGACTGGTGGAACAGGTATGGCCCTTGTCATAACAGCCATCAGCGGACGACAACCAGACTGGGTCGAATAGCATCGGCGCAACTTTGCATAAGCGTTGACACTGACTGGCAGGTGTTAGTTTAAACTCTCCGCGTGCCACATCGTTCACAGGGTTCCGCTTCGCAGCAGCAGCATGATTACCTGACCGGCAAGCCAATCAGATATTACCGACCCCGAGGGAGCTCGGACGTACGTAAGTTAATTGACAATGGTTTCCAAGCTTTTAATGCGGGCCGTTTGTCAGAAGCGTGCCGAATTTATACCGATGGCATGCTTAATTCCGACCACGATACGACGATTGGAATCACGATTGCCGGAGCTATGACGCCAGCTGGACTCGGAGGCTGCGTCATAGAGCTAATGGATCGAGGTTTGGTGGACTTTGTAATCAGCACTGGTGCCAACCTCTATCACGACCTCCACTATGCTTTGAACTTCACACTGCACAGGGGGTCGCCGTTTCTTGATGATGTTGATCTCTATGACAAGGGTGTCATTCGAATCTATGACGTTTTGTTTCCAGCCCAGGTTCTTTTTGAGACAGACGCATATCTGCGAGATTTCCTTGTGCGGTCTAGCCTGAAGGGTCCGGTCTCATCGGCCGAATTGCACTATTGCCTTGGCAAGGATTTATTGACGCAATATCCAGAATCAGAAGAGCATTCCGTTGTTGCGAAAGCTGCTGCTGTGGGTGTTCCTTTGTATACCTCGTCACCCGGTGATAGTTCCATAGGGATGAATCTAGCCTTCCATAAACTGATCAATCAAGGAGGGTTAATGATCGATCCGAGCCTTGATGTGAATGAGGTGTGTGCGATCATCTTGTCGGGAGAGAAAAATGGTTGCCTAATTCTCGGGGGTGGTTCGCCTAAGAATTTCTATCTTCAGGGACAGCCCACCCTTTGGGAGGTCTACGGTATTCAGAAAGGTGGAAACGATTACTTTATCCAGATCACAACCGACCAAGTGGTTTGGGGCGGGTTGTCAGGTGCTACGCCCTCCGAAGCGGTGAGCTGGGGGAAGGTGAACCCGAGTGCTTTACCCGAGACCGTGGTCGCCTATTGTGATACAACAATCGCATTTCCGCTGTTGTGTGAATATGTTGTCGGTTCTTCAGTAGGGCGTAGGCAACGAAAATCCTTGTATTCCCAACGTGAGGCTCTTGTAGCCGAGCTTGAACGCCAGGCTCGTGCAGTACAACCACGCCAGCCAAGCCCTGATCGTGGGGAGTAGAGATGAGAACACTGGCATCGGATCTAGGCCTACATGTCGAAAAATTAGCTTCCCAACCACGAATTTACGCCGATGCTAATGGTTCCTGCTGGGGTGGTTCTGTGCAGGCGTCGTCGGCTGAAATGGGATGTCTTGGCGGTAGTTGAAGACGATACGTTGAGACGAGTAAATGTCGTCGAGCATTATCATGCCGCGGCGACGCGTTCGAAGAACGCTAGTCAGTTTAGACGCAGATTTTCTCGATGATTCTCATTTTTTCACCATCGTCCTGGAGTGGAGTTGTTATCCTTTCGGCAACTGATGAACGCGGATTAATTCGACTATTTCGCCAGATTGACAAAGTGTTTTTTGCCAAAGGGTCTCCCGACCGCCCCTTGTTCGGTCTTCCGGCAGCTGGACACAAACTTCAAGTGCATCCCGACTGGGATGCATGACATCAGGATCAGTCACCCACGTGTGACTAAGGGGGTTGCTAACCTGTAGGGCAGAAGGATTCGTCGGCCCAATCGGATGTTCTACACGTGGAGGGCGTGGTCATATTTCATCCGGATCGCTATAGGTCGCAAAGGACGTGGGAGTCTCCCACACCGTTACCCGTACCACCGGGAAGCCGTTGCGCCGTGTTTCTTGAAAAATAAGAAAGGCGATATGCTCCACCGTCGGATTTTCATTGACCACAAAGACTGGTTCTTTTTGTTGCTGGAGAGGCTCTAGTAGAGGATCGTCGTGGCGGAGGATCATTTTGTGGTCAAGCTCGCGGTCGATCCACCCTTTGACCAAGCGCTTGATATCACTGAAATCACACACCATGTGCCGTTCATCTAGGGCGACTGTTCTGACTTCGATCTCGGCCACGGCGTTGTGTCCGTGCGGATGCCGACAAACCCCATCATAGTTGAGCAGCCGGTGGCCGTAACAAAAGTCGATTCGCTTCGTTACTGAGTACATAGAAAATTAAGGCAGTGAGGACATTCGATGGTAATTGACGGCGGAAGTGAGGGTCAAGCCACAGTATCAGTTGTGTTGTGCTCTGGAGGTCTAGATAGTGCCGTACTTGTAGCGCATGAGTCCGAGAAGTTTCTTGTGCAACCGATTTATGTCAACGGCGGACTTTCTTGGGAGTCAGTTGAGCGACAGTATCTTGACCGACTGTTGTCAACCCCGAAGTTCGCCTCAGGCGTTAGGCCGATTCTTGAAATTCAGTGTTTGACAACCGATGTCTATTCACCGAAGCACTGGGCAATCCAGGGAACACCCCCAGCGTACGATACTCCTGACGAAGACGTTTATTTGCCGGGCCGTAACATCCTATTGCTATCGAAAGTTGCTGTTTATTGCGCCTTGAACAACATCAACCGAATCGCAGTCGGGCCACTGGCTGGAAATCCGTTTGCAGACGCCACTCCAGAATTCTTTTTGGCTCTGGCAGATGTATTGTCAATGGGACTAGAGAAACCAATCGAAATAGCGACGCCGTTCTTAACGCTGAGGAAGGTTGACGTTATCAACTTAGGCACGACACTCAACGTACCTTGGTCTGCCACTATCTCATGCATGAATCCGACACAAGGGATTCACTGTGGGCGTTGCAGCAAATGCCGCGAGCGCTTACAGGCGTTTGAGTTGGTTGGTATTCCCGATCCGGCCGACTACGCGTATAGACCTAACGATGTGTCTGCGGGAAAAACAAATATTTCTTAGCCTTTTTCTCGTCGAAATATCTAGCACCAATACGCGCCTTATTGGTTTTGATGCATCAAAACCAATAACGTGCTATATTCAAAAATAATGATTTCAATACGCGAAAAAGCTATTGTCGCGTTCGTTATAGCTTTTGGCTGGCTGCTGGTCGTTGAACCTGCTGGAGGACAGACTTTAGTCTCATCGGGTCAACAGAAATCCAGCGGTCATGAAACCTCGTCTTCGTTGACCGGTCCTATTTCTGGCTACATGGATTTTCACTATAACAACCGGCAGGACGAAGATTCTCAACTCGATTTTCACCGATTTGTTTTGCTTTTCTCGCACAGTTTTTCCGATCGCATTCGGTTTGTTTCAGAGTTGGAGCTTGAGCACGCCGTAGTGTCGAATGAGACGAAGGGCGAGTTGGAGCTTGAGCAGGCCTATGTCGACTTTTTGATCACACGGACATTTAATATTCGGGCCGGGATGCTACTTGCCCCAGTTGGCATTATTAACGAGCGCCATGAGCCTCCGGTCTTTCACGGTGTCGAGAGACCTTTTGTCGATACCGTAATCGTTCCAACGACTTGGTTTGAAACTGGGGTCGGAGTACATGGGGAGTTTCATCCTGGCCTTCGGTACCGCGCGTTCCTAATGGCACCGCTCGACTCGACTGGTTTTGATGCCGAACAAGGGCTCAGAGGTGGGCGACAGAAAGGTTCAGAGGCGAACCTGAGTTCTATCGCAATCACTGGAAGACTTGAGTATGTCGGCAAACCAGGTTTGGTTCTTGGTAGTAGTTTTTGGACTGGTGACACGGGTTTCCAGAATCTACGGTTCGACACAAGTGTGTCTATGTTTGAATTTGATGGTCGGTACCGTTTGGGCGAATTCGAGACTAGGGGCGAGTATGCTCACGGATTCCTAGATGGAATGGGCGAACTCAATGCCTCTCGGCAACGCACGGTGGGGGTCAGCCCGAATGTTGCCAGAGAGGTCAGAGGGTTTTATCTGGAAGGCTCTTACTTTGTCAGTCCAAGACCGGCGCCCAAGGAAGTAGCACTGTTTCTTCGATACGAAAACTTCGATACGCAGTACCGGATGCCCGAAGGGTTTCAACCCCTCAAACAATTCGATCGGGATGCATGGATATTTGGGGTGACGTATTTCCCCGACCCAGACGTAGCTGTCAAGTTCGACTACACCGTACTGCGAAATCAGAGCGAAGTTGTGAAGGCGCCCAACTCACTGAACATCGGTCTAGGATGGTGGTTTTGATAAAACGGGGACTCGTTTGGCGCCTATTGTCGCTCACGATTGGATTATTGGCGATGTCCATCGTTGCAAACCTTAACTGGCTTGAAGCGCAAGAACGTCAGGTCGTTGAGATTGTCGCAGAACGTTTTAGTTTCACCCCGTCTGAGATCCGGGTTCCAGTCGGAACCGCACTCGAACTCAGGATACGAAGTCATGACACTATGCATGGTTTTCGAATCGTGGGTAGAAACGTGAACCTCACGGTGCCAAAAAGGCGACAGGGTGAAGTGGTGGTGTTTTTTGAGGCTAGTGAAGCTGGCAGGTTTCGTTTTGAGTGTTCTCGATTATGTGGAGCCGGGCATAACTTGATGCAGGGTGAAATTGTCGTAGGCGAAGAATGAGATGGGCATACAAGGGGAGAGCGGTTCAAAGAGTTCATTGAGTGGTCGTATGAAGAGGATAGTGAACTGTGTTGTCGTGCTAGGGATCATGACGCTGGTGCTGCAGGTTACCCCCTATGCCCAGAAGTTTCTAAGACTGGGAGAGCCTCTTCCTGGTGTTAGTCCAGTTGAGTTTGAGAGATTCCGACTTGGTCTCGACGACTTTCTTGAAGTCGAGACGCCTGAAGAGGGGCTAGGGCCAGCTTATAACGGCAGGAGCTGTGCTGAATGCCACAGTATTCCAGTAGTCGGTGGGATTGCCCCGGTAACCACTGTTCGAGCAGGAAGGCGGTTGTTCAATGGTCAGTTCGAGGACTTCGATCCACGCCGGGGTTCGCTGTTCCAGTTGTTCTCAATTCCAACTCACGGGTGCCAATCGGTGATTCCCCGCGAGGCAAATGTGATCGCCCGTCGGGTCCCCATACCCCTCTTTGGTGCTGGTTTGGTTGAAGCAATTCCCGACGAAACTCTACTGGCTCTCCAGGATCCTGAAGATCGAGACCGTGATGGCATCAGTGGACGAGCAGCCGTTGTGATTGATCGTGGATCTGGTGAATCGAGGATAGGTCGATTTGGTTGGAAGGCCCAAGTGGCAACGCTCCTTGAGTTCGGCGCTGATGCGTACCGTAACGAGATGGGGATTACAAACGACCTCTTTATGGAAGAACTGACATACAACCTTTCTGAGGCTCAGTTGCTCGACTGTGATCCGATCCAGGAACCTGAGGATGTTCCAGAGTTAGGGACCGGCCTTAGAGGGATTGACAATTTTGAAGCATTTATGAAATTCTTAGCTCCATTACCGAGAGGACCAATCACTGCGGAGGTGCTTGCGGGCCGAGAGGTGTTTGACGCAGTGGGCTGTAGTGCCTGTCATGTGCCTACGCTGATGACTGGCTCAAATCCCAATCCTCTCTTTGACCGAAAATCGGTTCAATTGTTTTCAGATCTCTTACTGCACGATATTGGTTCCGGCGACGGAATTCGGCAAGCTGCTGGCGGACCTGAGGAAATCCGAACTCCGGCCCTCTGGGGATTGCGATTTCGGAGGCCATTACTTCATGATGGCAGTGCCGCGACCATCGCCGACGCCCTGTTAAGGCACGAGGGAGAGGCACAACCAACGATTCAGCGTCTTAGAAATGTATCGTCACAAGCGAAGACCGATCTTCTGGCGTTTCTTGAGTCTCTCTGAAGATTCTGATGAACTAAGCTTTTACGAAACATTCTTGGCTGGGATGACCTGAAGCTTTTCAGCCGCACGCAGACCAATAACAACCGGCCGGTTACCTTTTCCTCGAACAAACACATGATCGGCTGCGGTGTTACGAGCTTCAAGACAAATCGTCTGACCGGGTGTCAGTTCGCTATTTTCCAAGAATCTCAGAAACTCAGGGTCCTGGTCGGTTACGCGCGTCAACACAACAGTTGTGTTCAAGGGGCAGTTGAGGAGTGTCTGGTACTCTGGAGTGGTCACGGCTCCCTCTGAGTTGGGAATCGGGTCTCCGTGAGGGTCAGTCGATGGACGTCCGAGCATTTTATCAATACGATCAATCAATTGGTCGGAAGCCGCATGTTCAAGTCGCTCGGCTTCATCATGGACTTCAGTCCAGCTCATACCTAACACCTTGACTAGGAACAATTCCATGAGGCGATGACGCCTTAATACTAGTGCTGCAAGCTTCTGGCCCGCGGCCGTCAGTCGAACACCGGCGTAGGGTTCGTAGTCGACTAGTCCCGAGTCCGCTAATGCCTTGACCATGGTCGTGGCAGTACCAGGTACGACACCAAGAGAGACTGCCAGTTGTCCCATCGGGACGAGCCGTTTCGACCCATCTTGAGCGGCTTGGGCTTTATAGATAGCCTTCAAGTAGTTTTCAACGGTGCTTGAAGGAATCAAGTGCATAAACCTTTCACTGAAAGATAGCTTGACTTGTTGAAACTATGCACAATGATATATATTTATTTTGAACTATCAAAATTTAATTTGTCAAATGTCAAACAAATCTCTTTCATCGCGAACGGTAGCCAAGGTGGTCGTGGGGCTTATTAACAGGCTGTGAAGCTATACCGATGCCAGAACCAAGTTTTGCTCTTGTTTTGTTTCTTGCGGTCGTGGTGCTCTTAGCGCTCTTGGTGTGGCCCAAAACTGGTCTGGTGCCTCGTCTCTACCGATTGTCTCATTTCGGTCAACGTGTTCGTTTGGAGGATGCACTTAAGCACGTGTTTATGTGCCAGCAGAGTGGCCAGACAAGTTCATTGCAGAGCCTTGCAGGCCAATTGGAGGTTTCAACTGGACAGGCTGCGTCGTTTCTGTCGCGATTGGCGGAGATGGGTCTGGTGCAGATGGAGGGAGATGGCCCCAAACTTACTCAAGAGGGTGCGAAAACTGCCGTCCGGATAGTACGCACACATCGGCTCTGGGAACGATACTTGGCTGATCGTACTGGTGTTCCTCCTGTTGAATGGCATGACGAAGCGGAACGAATGGAACATTCGTTATCTGCCGAACAGGCCAACCAGCTGGAAGCGAGACTGGGTCATCCCACCTGGGACCCGCATGGGGACCCAATTCCCTCCTCTTCGGGCGAAATTCCACCAGTTCATGGTATCGAGATACTTGCTGTGGAACCGGGCCGAACTGTGGAGATTGTTCATCTTGAAGATGAACCCAGAGAGATTTACGACGCGCTTCTGGATGATGGACTTGTACTCGGTGCGCGGGTTGAAGTGGTAGGACGGAGAGGTCGTGCTGTTTATGTGCGTGCAGGGAGTCGAGAGTGGACTTTGAACCCGGTGATTGCACGAAATATCAGCGTTCGTCAATTGCCGATTGGTGAATTACCGGACTCAGATCGACCAACGCTCCTTGACATCAAGGAAGGCGAGACTGTTCAGGTTGTTGAGCTCTCTCGAGCGTGTCAGGGCCCCCAGCGTCGACGACTGTTGGACCTAGGAGTGGTGGTGGGAACCGAGATCACACCTGAGTTAATGAGTGTCGCCAAGGACCCAGTGGCTTATCGGATACGCGGTGCACTTATCGCCCTACGGAATCAGCAGGCAGCGTGGATTAGCGTCAAACGGCTTAATTATCGCACCACGGTAGAGGTGACATGATGTCTGATTTGTTGTCTGGTTCATGTGGTAGTTGCTCCCAACATCGGACAGAAAGCTTGGTTCGACTTGGTTTGAACCCAGACAAGTGGGACATCCTGATTGCTCTTGCCGGCAATCCTAATGTTGGTAAGAGCACGGTATTTAATGCTCTCACCGGCCTGCGCCAACATACTGGGAACTGGCCGGGTAAAACGACTGTTCGTGCAGAGGGGGCTTTTGCCCATCAAGGACAACGGGTGAAGCTTGTTGATTTGCCAGGAACATACTCTCTTCAAGCTGGGAGTATGGACGAGGAAGTGGCTCGAGACTTCATACTTTTCGGGCGACCCGATGTAACCGTCGTGGTCGTTGATGCCACGCGTCTCGAACGAAACCTCAATCTGGCACTCCAAATTCTAGAAATCAGCGACCAGGTGGTGGTCTATCTGAACCTGATCGACGAAGCTCGTCGGAAAGGCATCGCTATAGACGCGAACCAGTTGGAGCAGGAATTGGGAGTGCCCGTGGTGAGCGGAGTTGCCAGAGATAATGTGGGGGTCGAGGATCTTCTCGATAGGGCTCACAGCCTAGCCACAGAGAAAACATCAACGGCACCTTACCGGTTGCAAAGTTATTCCGAGGACGTTGAGAAAACAGTGGCCTCTCTGGCCCAGTTGGTGGGAAACGCCTTCCCGAATGTTCCGAATACCCGATGGGTAGCTCTCCGTTTGTTGAATGCCGACGAAGCAGTGGTCGAGAGCGTCCGTTCAGGTGAGTTAGGCCAACTGGGTGAGGAGTCTGATCGTCAGGAGGTTTCTACGAATCAGCGCACGCACCTGGTTGATTCGGCTCGAAGGATGCGGTGGGATCTTCCGACAAATTTTTACGACCGTATTAGTGAGCGTCTTTACGACGCGGCCCAGAAGATCGCCGATAAAGCTCAGGTGCGAGGACTTAATAAGGCCCGTTTCGATTTCGATCGCGCTCTCGATGGAGTTCTTACCAGTCGGCTGTTTGGGTTTCCGTTGATGCTGGCGATACTTGCAGTTGTTTTCTGGATCACCATTGAAGGAGCGAACGGGCCGTCCGCTTTTCTTGCAACTGTTCTCATCGATAATGCCCATCCATGGCTGAAGAGTCTTGCCGAGTCAGCAGGATTACCTTGGTGGCTGAGTGGATTTGCTTTCGACGGGGTCTATTTGGCTACGGCTTGGGTGGTGGCCGTCATGCTGCCACCTATGGCTATCTTTTTTCCGATATTTACTTTTCTTGAAGATTTTGGGTACCTCCCGCGTATTGCTTTTAATCTCGACGCTCTCTTTCGGGCGGCTGGTTCACATGGGAAGCAGGCACTCACCATGTGTATGGGGTTTGGATGCAACGCGGCTGGCGTGGTGGCAACCCGAGTTATTGACAGTCCTCGGGAACGTCTCATCGCCATCATCACCAACAATTTTTCTCTCTGCAATGGTCGCTGGCCGACTCAAATTTTGATCGCAACGATTTTTATCGGGGCGGTCGCGCCGGCACAGCTTGCAGGGATTGTATCGGCCACCGCGGTTGTTGGGATCGCTGTTTTGGGTATCGTGGTGATGTTTGTCACTTCGTGGTTGCTTTCGCGCACTCTGCTCCGTGGCGAAGCGACCAGTTTCAGTCTTGAGTTGCCACCGTATCGTCCACCACGCATTCTCCAGACTTTGTATACGTCCGTGATTGACCGGACGTTGATTGTGCTCTGGCGTGCGGTCATATTTGCCGCCCCGGCGGGCGCGGTGATCTGGTTGGCTTCTAACCTCAATATCGGTGAAGCGAGCTTAGCTGAGCACATGGTGTCTTGGCTAAATCCATTTGGGGTTCTCATTGGGCTTAATGGTGTCATCCTACTGGCCTATGTACTAGCGATTCCGGCCAACGAGATTGTCATTCCTACCGTCCTGATGCTGACAGTGTTAACAGCTGATGTGTCCAGCGGTGGTTCTGGGACTGGCATTATGTTTGAATTTGACAACAACGATGCCACTGGAGAGTTACTCCGCTCTGGCGGCTGGACTCTCCTTACAGCTGTCAATTTGATGTTGTTCAGTCTGTTACATAACCCTTGTTCTACAACGATTTATACGATCTACAAGGAGACCCAGAGTGCTAAGTGGACGACTTTGGCGACCCTTCTCCCCGTCGTCATTGGTGTGACGATTTGCTTTCTCGTGACTCAAGTCTGGAGGCTGGTAGTTTGAGTTGCGCCGAATAGAATAATGGAAGGTACGAGGTCACAGATTGCGGGTTCGGAGGAGTAGACAGTTTTAAGATAGTTACTGTTTAGCCACAGACCGTCTTCTGTCTCTTGTGTTCTTTATTGCTATGGCTCCTCATCTCGATCGGGACCAGTGGTCTGGAGAAGGTGATTTCACTCAGACACTGGTCGACTGGCTCTTAGAGTGTGACATGATCACTTTCGTTCGTGTCGAGGATTCAGAGTCAGCCCGAACGGATGTCGACTATAACCTACTTAGCAACGAGATCTTTGTAGAGTTTCGAACCCGTGAACGTGTAGAGCGAGAATTATTATGGGGCATTATTCCCCGCAAGCGGGTTGTGACTGAAAAACTAATGACACTTGATCATCTTGATGTAGCACTGGGTGAAGATATGAACATTGGCACTCCTGATTATGCTGACGAAGGGATGATTCAGTTCTTGAAAACCGATCGCGTGATTCCGCCATATCAAACAAAAGGCTACAAGCTTATAGAGCTGGTGCGAATTTACGAGGTAGGAATGTCTCGGCAGACATAAATTGATTACTAGACCATGCTTGAAAGCTCAGAAATTCGAAGACAAATTCGCCTCATGATTGCGGAGTCTAGACGGGGGGCTGAGGAGCGTCGCGCGCGTGCGGAATCCGAGGTTCGTGCCGGCGAGAGGTTGTTAAGGACTGTAGTTGTACCGATGTTTAAGACGGTTGCCTCAGCCCTAAAAACGGAAGGTCACGCCTTTAGGGTTTCAACGCCAGTTGACTCTGTTCGGATCTCGGTAGAGGGTTCTGGCGAGAACTTTATAGAAATGATCTTTGATTCCGCCCATGACCAGCTTGCGCTGCGAGGTAGAGTGAGTCGCCTTAGAGGTCGACAGGTGCTTGTTGATGAAAGGATCATCGGCGCAGGTTCAGAATTGTCATTGCTTGGAGATGAACAGGTGTTGGAATTCTTGCTTGCGGAACTTCAACCTTTTGTCGATTAAAGATTGCTAGATCGCGCCTTTTTTTCTGAGTTGAACGATAGCTTTCGCGTCGAGGCCGAGGTCCTGACCAAGAATCGTCTCGGTATGTTGACCCAACGTCGGCGGTGGCGTACGCACATTTCCAGGTGTATCGTCCAGTTTTACCGGAACGCCTAATGTCCGGATTGCACCTGCAATGGGATGGTCAAGTGCAACTACCATGGCTCGCTCGATAATTTGTGGGTCCGAAAAAACGGCTTCAAGATCCCGAACGGCGCCACAGGGGATTCCGGCATCAGTCAGTAGTTCAATCCAATCTGTGGCAGTTCTGGATTTTAGGTATTCGACGAGAATGGGTCTTAGTGCCTCGCGTCTTTCGACGCGGTCTTTATTTGTTGCAAATCGTAGGTCGGTAGCCAAGTTGTCGGCGCCCAGCAATTGACAGAATGAATGCCAGAGTTGGTCATTTCCGACGGCAACTACTAGTTCGCCATCGCCTGTTTCCAGGGTTTCGTATGGGACAATTGTCGGATGTCGGTTACCCAGACGCGTCGGTGCTTGGTTGGTTGCGAAGTAGATCCCGGCTTGATATGTGAGGAGCGCAGCAACAGAATCCAGCATTCCAACATCAACGAATTGACCCCGACCGGTACGATGTCGTGCTAGCAGTGCCATAGCTACACCATAGGCAGCGAACATGCCTGATGTTATGTCAGCGATGGCGACGCCGAGGCGATAAGCAGGTCCGTCACGGTCCCCGGTTATACTCATGAGCCCGCCCTCGGCCTGCAGTACCGCGTCATATCCTGGTTGAGTTCGCCGCGGTCCCGTGTGACCAAAACCCGAGATAGAGCAGTAAATTAGGCGAGGCCAGCGGGCTGCTAGGTCGGCATATCCTAATTGCATACGTGCTAGCGTGCCTGGTCTGAAATTTTCGACAAGCACATCGGTCTCATCTAGCAGACTATTTAATATTGTGCGAGCCTCGGGATGTTTTAGATTGAGAGTCAGACTTTCCTTGTTGCGATTGACACTCATGAAG
>Ga0310121_10002234_pt1 | contig 18683 bp, 20 predicted proteins | sample CB27_Tmax_986_MG_FD_203504 | JGI IMG/M metagenome (GOLD analysis project Ga0310121, IMG submission 203504) | Marine microbial communities from Western Arctic Ocean, Canada - CB27_Tmax_986 | ecosystem: Environmental > Aquatic > Marine > Oceanic | place: Canada: Western Arctic Ocean | collected...
CCTATAATAAGTCTAAGAAAAAGAACTCTTAATCCCTTCCGCTGTTAAATAATAATGTATGAAGGACTTTGTCTTTGTAATATATGTACCAGGAAGTTTTGGTAGTTTTTTATCTAAAACATTAGAATTAAGCGACAGTGTAGCAAATAGATACACTAATGAAGCCCCGTGGTTTGATGATTTTGGTGCAGCTCATAAAAGTTTAAATAAATGGATAACAAATTTCCATCATGGGGATGATTTAAATAAGTGGATTCAACTTGATCCTATAAGTCAAAAAACATATGTTGCTAGTAGAACTGCTGAAGATGCCTATACAACATATGCAGGCTTTAAAAAAATACACAGATTTACTATACCAAAACAATCCAAATTACTTGAATCTAATTTTCCACTTGCACAATTTGTTACAATTACATTTGATAAGACGTATTTACCATTAATAGCAAAGCAAATGGCTACTAAAACATATAAAGATTGGCAAGAACAAGTAAACATGTCCGCTTCCAATATTGTAAAAGTATTAAAACTAGCACCATTTGAAGTTCAGCAACAACATTATTTAAAAATATGTACTGATAGAATTTTAGAATGTATGGATGATTCATCTAATGCTAATAATACTTTTGATCTAAAATCATTTTTTAATAGAGATACATATTTTAAAAAAATTAACTTATTGTGTAGCAAATTAAATATACAAGAGATAGATGAAACAAAGTTAAAAATAATGCATGATAAGTTTATGAGTGTTAAATACTAATATGGTCAACCCTCATAAATCTCTTGATGGCAATCTTGTAAAACGAGCACACGTAAAAGAATCATATACTGATGAACAATTATTAGAATTAGCAAAATGTGCTGATTATGATACTGGTGCAGATTATTTTTTAAATAATTATTTTTGGATACAACATCCACGTCGTGGCCGTATTGAGTATAAAGCATACGATTATCAAACAAGATTACTTAATAGTTATCACACTCATAGATTTAGTGTTAATTTAATGCCGCGTCAAACGGGTAAAACTACAACTGCCGCAGGTTATATATTGTGGTATGCCATGTTTATTCCTGACAGTGCAATATTAATTGCCGCACACAAGTATGCTGGTTCTCAAGAAATAATGCAACGTATACGGTATTCTTATGAAGATGTACCAGATTTTATACGTCCTGGCGTTTATAGTTATAACAAAGGTAGTATAGACTTTGATAATGGTAGCAGAATAATTAGCACAACTACTACTGAAAATACTGGGCGTGGTTTAGCACTCAGTTTGCTATACTTGGACGAGTTTGCATTTGTAAAACCCACTATTGCGAGAGAGTTTTGGACAAGTATTTCACCTACATTAGCAACAGGTGGTAAAGCGATTATAACATCAACGCCTAATAGTGACGAAGATCAGTTTGCTATGATTTGGCGTGAAGCAAATAAAACTATAGATGATTTTGGTAATGAAACTGTAGAAGGACGCAATGGATTCTTTGCATTTAGATCATATTGGAATGAACATCCAGAACGTGATGAGAAATGGAAAGCAGAAGAAATGGGGCGTATTGGTGCAGAGCGTTTTTCTAGGGAACATGATTGTGAGTTTATTATCCGTGATGAAACATTAATAGATTCCCGTATATTAGCAAGTTTACGTCCAACTGATGTTTTATTTAGGCACGGGCAACTCAGGTGGTTTGATAAGCCTAAGAAAGGGCATAATTATTTAATTTCATTAGATCCAAGTTTAGGCACTGGTGGAGATAATTCTGCAATACAAGTATTTGAAATACCAACAATGAAACAAGTTGCTGAGTGGATGCATAATAAAACACCTGTGCAAGGTCAAATAAAAATATTACGAGAAATTACTCATTATATTGCTGATGAAATAGATTATAAAGAAGATGATACACCACAAATTTGGTATAGTGTAGAAAATAATACTTTAGGTGAAGCGGCATTGGTAGTTATAAATGATTTAGGCGAGCAACAATTTAGAGGTGTATTTTTAACTGAATCTAGAAAACACGGAAATACAAAACTTTATAGAAAAGGATTTAATACAACTAATAAATCAAAGTTATTAGCATGTAGTAGGTTAAAAAATCTTGTTGAAACAGACAAAATAGAATTAAAAAGTAAAAATTTAATATCAGAATTAAAAACTTATATTGCTCGTGGTGCTGGTTATGCCGCGAAAGATACAGAGACAGATGATTTAGTATCTGCAACATTATTGATTATACGAATGAGTTATGAAGTAAGGCAATGGGATAGTGGATTATTTGACAGACTTGCGGGTGATTTAGATCAAGAACATGATATGCCTATGCCTTTTATAGTTGTTTAATATAAATACTATATATTATGAAAGAAATAGAACACATTGCAGAAGATTTATTTAATAAATTAAGATCAGTTTATCCAACACTACAAATTGGTGATGCTAGTGCTAGTAAAACATTAGATCCAGAAGAAGCTCGATTTTTTGATTTTGTATTTGAGCAAGCCGGTGTAGAAATTGGTAATGTTACTATTAGTTTAGTAGACGATCAGTTTAAGTTATATTATAGTAAAGATCTTACTGAAGATTTGGGTGATGATAAACAGCAATGGTTTAGCTTTCTACGTGAAATGAGGCAATTTGCAAAAAGGCGAATGCTTACATTTGATATAAGAGATATTACAAAATCTAATTTAGAACGTAAAGACTTTGAGTTTTTACGCAACCAACAATCAGAATATAGGGATTCCGATATGAATGAAGGTAAAATGTACGGTAGCATTAAAAGTAGTTACCAAGATTTAGGCGAAACAGCAAAAATTATTGTACGACATAAACGCCCAGTAGATGAGGACGTTAGAGGTTCACGCAGTAGACACATTAGCAAAATTTTTATTGAAAATACTGCTGGTGAAAGAGTACTGTTACCATTTAAAAATATACTAGGCGCTCGCGCAGCTGCTAGACATATTAGCGAAGGTGGGCAACTACATGATGATATTGGTAGTCATATTACTAATACAGTAGATCAAATGTCACAATTAAAACAGTTTATGAATTACAGCAAACGTAATAAACTAGTTAATGAAGATACACAAGATATATTTGAAAGTGTAGTTGATGTATATAAGAATATTAGAGAAGATTTAACAAGAATGTGCTCAAGCCGCGGCTATGATAAATTTGCTGAAAATTTTGAGCCAGTTGAAGAAATATTATCTGAAGAGAACTTAGACGAAATTAGAGATCATTTTACAGTAAAGAAATTTGATGAAAGTGTTTTTGAATCCCTGCCACTTATCAATAAAATTTATAAAACTGCAATGGAAAACAAAACAAATAAAATAAACCAAATTAGAGAGTTTATTGAAAATGGTGATCTTGTATTAGAGAGTTCTCCAAATAGTGATATGGTAGCTAGATCAGTACAACATTCAGATGTTAGAGATTTAGTGCATACAGTATTAGAAGATATTAGCATACGTATTGTTGATAATGACATTATTAAAGAGTTTGCATATTCAATGATGGGTAAAGAACTTACAGAGTCAGAAGAAAATGCATTAGCAGTTCAGTTGGCTAAAAAGTATGTAAGTGATCTTGGACGCATTAGTGAAGATGCTGAATACGAACAACGTGTAAGATTTATTGAAACTGAAGACACTGAATTTGTCGATGAAGCACATCTTGTGGATGAGTGGGCAGATAACATTGTTAATAAATTAGAAGAGAGTTTAAGTGCGCCTTAATGAAATATTATTTGAAAAGCGAAAAGATTACGAGTTTGTAAAAAAAGCTATACAGAACAAAAAATTATGGCCGGGATCTAAAGGTGATCCTTCCTCTGTCGGCGTTATAGGCGGCGATTCTGGAAATACATTTATTACACGTGGTCCAGCACAATACGCTAAACAAGGCTCGTCTAAGTATATAAATCCTAATAATGCTGGTCCACTTCCTATACAAGGGCCAACTCAAACAGTAGCTCCTTCCGAAGTCAAAGTACCAGATACCTCAAAAGTTAAAGATCCATCCACTGCGTTCCGTGGAGAAGGAGAATTAGGTTGGACAGAGCCCGGTACTGTAACTGTTCCTGGCCGAGTGGGCTCACCATTTCCTTCTGATGAGCAAATAAGAGACCCAGCAGTTCGCCCGGTTACAGCATTTGGAGGAGAAGGAGAATTAGGTTGGACAGAGCCTAGTACTCAGGGCGGCCCTGTTGATAATGAACAAGACCGCGATGAGTCTCCCGCCTTTGCCCCGGAACTCGCACTCGCAGCCGAAAAACGGCGTCTTGAAGCCGAAGCACACGCCGCCGCCTTATTACAAGATAAAAGCCAAATTGAAAAACGAAATGCGATGGAAGTCCGCATGGCCGCATATCTTGCAAAGAAGGAAATAGAACGTCAGAGACTTGTAGCCAGCCAAACTAAAATTGCAGATGATAAATTAATAAAAATTAATGACGATTATAAAGCAGCTTTGGCTGCCGCGGCGGCATCTAAACAAAAGGCTGAGGAAAATAGATTAAAAGATATAGCAGACAAACAAAGACTAGAAGCAAGATTGATAGTAGCACAAAAAATGGCGCTCGCCACAGCTGCCTCAGATGCACGACTTATTAATACTGGTGAAAAATATGCTGACAAATTAATTAAAGATGCTTTAGAAGACGTGGGTGATGCAGAGTACGCCGCGGCGATAGAAGCACAATTTTATGCAGATATACGAAGAGCAATAATGTCTGATATAGAAAGAGAAAAAGTATTGAAAGAAAAATTAGCTGCGTGGAAATTAGAACAAGCCAAAATAGAAGTAACTAATCAAGATAGGGTTAATGCATTAGTGCAAGGTGATCCAGATGATGACGATGCAATGTCCGTGCTTACTGTTGCTGAAATTCGGAGCCTAATTGATCGGCAGGCAAAAGAGAAAGTAGAAGTAAATGTAGATGATTTTTCTAAGATTGCTGTAATGACATTAGAAGCAGATAAAATTGTTAACCCTGGGGATCGATTTCACCCTCCTAAGTCTTTTTCCGCTAAAGAGATTGAAGACGGATGGAAGGACCTCAAGCTTGAGGTTGGCAAACCAATTACACATCCCGCTATACATCATAAAAATGGAATTGTAGCCGAACGAGCACGAGAGTCACTGAATCTTTTAAATAAAAAAATGATGGCTTCCGGACAGATAGACGAAAATGGAAATTTGACCGCTTACGGTAAAGGTTTATCAGAAGGAAATGCAACGGATTGGTTGAAATTCATTACAGATAATGATTCTAAAATAATTGGAGGTGTGCTAATTGCGGCGGCGGCCGCAGGCGTATTTGCCATTATATTTTGGCCACCAGCTACAATAACTGCGATAGCGGCAGCCGCGGAGATAAGTGCGACCGTGAAAGCTGCATTAATAGCAGCTGGCTTACTAGCAGTGGCAAAGACGGCCAGTGCCGGTGATGGTCGAGCTCCTCCTATACGACGTCCTATAACTAGTTTCCCAAGTAATAATTTTAATTATGATTTTAATACTATGACTCTTGCTGATATTAATGCAGAAATAAATAGAATAAACACTGAAATGAGAAAACCTGGTGGATATACTAAAGAACTAGATGATAGATTAATAGTATTAAAGAAACACAAACGTATTAAGCAAAGAAATAAGTAAAATAAAAAGATTCAAAAAAACCATAAAAACCCCCTCATATTACTTGACAAACTAAATACAATATCGTATAATGTATATTAATGTGCATTGTATGATCAGGCACATTTTAGGCAAATAACAGACAAGAGGCATATTATTATGGCATCATTAGCAGAGATACGAGCGCGGCTACAGGCTCAAGACAACCGAAGTAGCACACAATTTAGTGGCGACAACGCCATTTATCCTTTCTGGAATATCCCAGAACAATCCACAGCAGTTATAAGGTTTTTACCCGATGGTACCGAAAGTAATCCATTTTTCTGGGTAGAAAGGCTTATGATCAAGCTTCCTTTTAACGGCATTAAGGGCGACAGCGATACTAAAAAATGCTTTGTCCAAGTTCCGTGTATGGAAATGTTTGGAGAAACTTGCCCAGTATTAACCGAGGTCCGTACTTGGTTTAAGGACGCAAATCTTGAAGATATGGGTCGTAAATATTGGAAGAAACGTTCTTACGTTTTCCAAGGATTTGTTTGTGATAGTCCTCTCGCAGAAGACACAGTTCCAGAAAATCCCGTACGCCGATTTATTATCGGTCCACAGATTTTCCAAATCTTAAAAGCGGCATTAATGGATCCCGAGTTAGAGGAACTTCCAACTGATTATACACAGGGTTTGGATTTTCGTCTGACAAAAACAACCAAAGGCGGGTATTCCGATTACTCCACATCATCTTGGTCACGACGTGAACGAGCGTTAGATAAGGATGAAGTAGGTGCTATTTCAGAACACGGCTTGTGGACTTTAAGTGACTTCCTTCCGAAGAAACCCGAAGAAACAGCAGTGAATGTTATCAAAGACATGTTTGAAGCATCTGTTGATGGTAATCTATACGATCCTGATCTTTATGGTCAGTATTTCCGTCCTGTTGGTATGTTTAGACCCGAAAACGGTAAAAACGGTACTAATAATTCCACAACTTCAGAAGCAACCACTACCGCAACTGAAGAAAAGGAAGTAAAACAAGAAGAGAGTGTCTCCGAAACTCCAAAGAGTAGTGGCGGTTCTAAAGCAGAGGATATTTTAGCGACTATCCGCTCAAGACAGAATCAGTAAAATAAGTTAGGGATCATTAAATTGTGCAGATAGTATTTAATAATACTGGTGATACTATTGAATTAGAACCAAATAAAAAAGTATTTGAATACTATACTAAACATTTAAATGATAGTAATACAAACAACTTTAACGTAGCCGGTAATGATAAGTTACCGGCCGCGTTAACCCAACTATCAGAATCATTGACAATTGTTAATGATTTTTTTAAAAAACATTTTAAATTGGATACTTTTAGTCCATTTGTTTCTCAGTCTTTAATTGATCAAGAAGTTCTTAATAAAGTACATAAAGCTTGGGTTAAAATTCAGTTTCAATATAATGACAATTTAGTAAGACTATTAGGTAATATAGATAAAACATTGTTACAACATTTTATATATATAAATTCACAATTACATCTTATAGAAAAAAATTTTAATTGGCAATGTACAAATTATATAGCAGAATCTAAAATTCATGTAGAATTTGAAGATGACCTTGCTGAGAGAGTATGTTTAAATAAATTAGAATTAGATATATTGGATTTTAATGTATGGAATATTCGTCTTATTTTCAATGATCAAGGTAGGCAAACATATAGTAAATGGAAATGGGGTGATTACACACCTACAGATATAGATACTAGTGATTTTATATGGTTTGTGGGAGAAATAAAAATAGATTTACAACGTCCAATAGTAAATCTAGCACCGCCAGAGTATATAAAATGGTGCAAAATATATAATATACCAGTAATTGGCACTGAAGTTGGATTAGCAAATATAAAAAATTGGTGGGAGAATTTAACACAAGTACGAGAAATATTTTTAAGAAATATAGAAAAAGGAAATACCTTTAGTTTAGTAAATATGTAATATGATTATCGATTCACTTAAACAATTTAAAAAAATTCCAAATGCTGATCGGATTAAAACTGAATATAAAATTCCGTGGTTAGAATTAGATATAGAAGTACCAACTAAAGAAATACTTAAAGAATACTTAAATGTACAATCAGATGCTGTTTTACATAGATATGCTGATAAAGTATTAGGTGCTGAGCATAAAGGTTGGAGAAGTTTAGTATTACACGGTGTTGATAAGCATAGTACAGAAGATGTTGAAGGAGAACGTTCTTGGACAGAGATTGCAGATAAGTGTCCAAACACTGTTCGGTGGGTTAAGGATAATTTTATAACTAATGAAAATACTGGTAGAATTAGATTCATGCATTTAGATCCCGGAGGTTATATTTTACCACATCATGATAGAGAACAAAAAAAGTTACAAGAAATAAATGTTGCAATACAACAGCCAGAAGGGTGTGTGTTTCAATTTTTAGAACGCGGTGTTATTCCATTTGAGGACGGCAAAGCATTTATAATTGATGTAAGTAATCAACATATGGTATATAATAATTCAAATCAATTGAGATTGCATATGATATTGCATTGTAATATATCAGATGAATTAATAGAGAGAAGTTATGAGAAGAGCTATTATAGTACATAATTGTGATAATGATAGTTTGCTTCGTTTAACTCAAACTAAATTATTTTATGATGCAAAAAATCAAGGATTAGAATATTTTAGTGATTGTATTACTGTAAAAAATTATAATGAAGCATATAAAATAGCAAAAGATAACGATTTAGTTTTACAAACAGGCGACTTTATAACTACTTCTTATAGGGGAATACATCGTAATGAAAAATATGTACATAATATTGAATGGTGTGAAAGTAAAAAAGGACATGAAGAATGTGTTATAAAATTTGATCAAGATAAATCCATTGATTATAAAAAACGACGATATGAGCAGGGCTCAAAGCAAAATTATATTATAGAAAATATTTTAAAAACTGTAATTATTAGTAAAAAAATGTTATATTTAGAAAATACAGAAGATCCCGAAATACGATTTCGTGGGTGTAGATTATATCCTGGTCCTGCTGAAAATTTTAATTATATAGAAAAATTAAAAGATATGAAACATTTTTATGGACTAGCTAGCGGGTGGAAATCTATGATTCATGCTGTACAAAATGATTATGAATCAGTTACTGTGTTTGATAAAAATCAAAAACAATTAGATTTTACAAAAAAATTACACAGTTTGCCAGTTCTTCCAGATACAATTGAAGAAAAGCATGGCAAAGAAGTAGCAATTTATGGTGAATATGTACCAACTGAATTTGTTAAAGATAATTGGTCTAAGTGGCATGAATTAGATGTAAAATTTGAGTTAATTAACCTATTTGAATTACCTAGATTTAAACCAAATAGTGTAGTTTGGGCCAGTAATGTATTCCATTATGAAGCAACACTATTTGAGTATGGTTATGACTATGTAAAAAACAAACTAGAAGAATTGACAGAATTAAATTTAGACTGTATAATATTAAGTAAGTGAGAGGAAACTATGGTAAAACCATTTGATGTATCAAAATTTAGACGAGATATTACAAAATCTATAGACGGATTGTCTGTAGGTTTTAATGATCCAACAGATTGGATCTCAACAGGCAACTACTGTTTGAATTATCTCGTAAGTGGAGACTTTTATAAAGGTGTTCCGCTAGGCAGAGTAACAGTACTTGCTGGTGAATCAGGTTCAGGCAAGTCATATATTGCGGCAGGTAATATTGTGCGAGCGGCACAAGAGCAAGATATTTTTGTAGTATTAATAGATAGTGAAAACGCTCTTGATAAAGAGTGGTTAGAACGAATTGGTGTTAATACTGACGAAGATAAACTTATGCGATTAAGTATGAGTATGATTGATGATGTTGCTAAAACTATTAGTACATTTATGAAAGATTATAAAACAATGCCTGAGGAGGAACGCCCTAAGATGTTGTTTGTTATAGATTCACTTGGCATGTTACTTACTCCAACTGATGTAGATCAGTTTGATAAAGGTGATATGAAAGGCGATCTAGGTCGCAAACCCAAAGCATTGACAGCATTAGTTCGTAATTGTGTTAATATGTTTGGTGGGTATAATGTTGGTTTAGTAGCAACAAATCATACTTACGCATCACAAGATATGTTTAATCCAGATGATAAAATTAGTGGTGGACAAGGGTTCATTTATGCATCTTCAATAGTAATTGCTATGAAACTTTTAAAGTTAAAAGAAGATAGTGAAGGAACCAAAACATCACAAGTACATGGTATACGAGCCGCTTGTAAAGTAATGAAAACACGTTACGCAAAACCATTTGAGGGAGTTCATGTTAAAATTCCTTATGAACAAGGCATGGATCCATATAGTGGATTACTTGAGATGTTTGAATCACAAGAATGGGTTAAAAAGAGTGGTAACAGATTAGGTTATACTTGTAAAGATGGAACAGAGATATTAGAGTTTAGGAAAGGATGGATTGGTGAGAAATTGGATGTAGTAATGGAAGATTTAATTCGTCGTAACTTTAACGTTTCAGCACAAGAGAAAGAAACGGAAGATTAACATAAATAACTCTAAAAACGAGGATCATTTGTGGAAGATACTGTTCTAATACATATTTGGGATATACTTAAAGCATATATACCTAAAAAAGAATTACCAACAGCGGCGGAACAACTTGTAACATATTTAGATGGAGATGATATTATACCTACTAGTGAATTAAATGAACTAGGGGGATCTTGTCCAGTAATAGCAGATGTATTAGCAAATTTATATGATGATATAGAAGAGTTTGATGACGAAGATGATTGGTAATTATGACTTGGTATAATAAAGTAGTTCAAGATTTGGGAAATATTCCTGACGCATTGGAGTATTATGAAGGTGAATTAATACCAGCAAAAAAAGATGTTAAAATAAAAGGAATATTAGAAAGAAATTCGTCAGAATTACCTGGTGTGGTAGAACACAGGTTCAATCAGTTACAAGAAATAGAAGCAATATTACAGTTTCTAAATATACAATTAAAAAAAGTAAGGCGTAAGCATTTTAAAAACTATTTGGAAGGCTATCAACGAGCCTTGACTGCTCGTGATGCTGAGAAGTATGTTGATGGAGAAGACGAGGTAGTAGACCTCGAAACCATTATTAATGAAGTTGCACTTGTAAGAAATAAGTGGCTAGGCATCATTAAAGGGTTAGATGTAAAACAATTTCAGGTAAGTAATATTATAAGGTTAAGAACTTCTGGTATGGAAGATATTACTGTATGATGGATGCTGATAAACAAGAAGAATTGCGGCGAAAAATATATGGAGACTACGTAGGTCTTAAAGAATCTGCTGAAAGATTCTTTCCATTTATTTCACATGATTTATTCACAAATATGATACATGTTTGTGATTTTGGTTGTGGAGATGGAAATACTACTCAATGGTGGTGTGATCAAGCACCTTATGATAAAGACCAACCATATAAAAATCATACAAAAGTTTCTGGTATAGATTTATTAAGTAAAAATACAGATAAATTTGAGTTTACACAAGGTGATATTCTTAATATGCCTTATAAAGACGATGAATTTAATGCTGGTTGGTGTCATCATACATTACAACAAATAAACGATCCTATTGCAGGATTACTAGAAATGCGTAGAGTAATGACTAGTCATTCATTATTATATATTGTTGTATCACAAACACTAGATACAGAGTTTGGGCGATTAAAAACTAAATTTGATCAGTTTGATAGAACTTTTTATACTTTACCAACACTAATTAGGCAGTTGGCTATGACTGGATGGGATTGCCGCAAAGGATATTTTAATAAAATATTTAATAATCGTAATATATATGCAGTAATAAGCCCAAAACAAGATTGGATTGAACCAAGCGATCCTTATGAATTAACCATGGTTGATTTAATGGATAGAAAAGTATTGCCTGAAAGTACTGATAAAATGATCAAAGATAAAGGTTATTTTGATGAAACTGCATTAATGTTGAAATGGTTGTCCGGATCTCTAACAGATTATAATACAAGGGTATAAGTATTAATATGGGTTTTCCAATTATACAAAACAATCAAGTAAGAGTTAAACCGTGCAAGTATGGTGATATGTCTTACAATATAAATGACACTGTAATTGGTCGTAGTTTAGACACTTATGGTGAATATGCTGAAGCAGAATTAGCATTAGCGTCACAATTATTACGTCCAGGTGGTAAAGTAATTGATGTTGGGGCCAATATAGGCACTCATTCAATATTTTATAGTAAATTAGTTGGTAATGAAGGTGAAGTTTATGCCTTTGAGCCTAGCCATTTAAATTACTTTTTTCTTGTAACCAATTTAACCATTAATAGTGCATTTAATGTAACACATCTTAAAGCGGCTGTTGGAACAGAAAAACCTTTGTACTTACCTATTAATAAAGTTGATGATAAAATTAATCACGGAGCATTAAAAACAACAAGTACAGAAGGTGATGATAATTTTGAGAAGTGTGCTGTATTTAAATTAGATGATATTGGATTAGATTATTGTAATCTTGTAAAAGTAGATGTTGAAGGTAATGAAGTTGATGTGTTAAAAACAGGCGAACAAATGTTCTCTACAATGCGTCCATTTATTATAGCCGAATGTCAAGAAAATCAAAAGGAAATATTACAATTTATTAAAGATATTGGGTATGAATGTTATTGGGTGCCCACGCTAAATTTTAATCCAGAAAATTATTTTGAAAGTAAAGAATGTATATTTGATGATCCAGAAAGTGTAGTATCAAATATATTTGCTTATCCTAAAGAACTAGATATTGATGTTACTAATTTAACTAAGGTAAAAAGTATAAATGATAGGTGGAAGCCGGCTAAGAAAACTAAAAAGAAAACATCTAAAAAGAAGGCTAAGAAGAAAACTACGAAGAAATAGCAATTAGTTCGTATTCAACGCCTATATTGGGTAATGGCTTTTTATTTGTAAAATCATAATAAGTTCCCATTGTAAATCCATTATCTTTAAAATACTCATTTATATTTAAACCTAAACATTCGTTAACAAAATCGCCACCAGCAGTAAAAATTATACCACCTTTTAACACAATATTACGCATTGCATAGTCTATAGAAAACTTTCTTAACTTGGGAGTCCATCTAAAATCCCCTGCATCCACATTACAAAATCCAAGATTCATATCTTCTAAATCATATATGTCCTTTTCAATAATGCTTGGGTGATCAAGAGGATTCCATAAATCTATTCCAATACAGCGATTACCATATTGCCTATATAATATATCAAAACTAACACCAAAATTAGTGCCCATTTGCATAAAATGACCACTTGCAGGTTTCAACATACCAGGCAAGACGTGTTCAAACATAAAACAGGATCTTGACATATAGCCATGATTGTGCCCATTCACACCTACGTCCTTAAACCAAAAATCAAAGCATTCTTGGGATTTCTGCGTGATTTGGGGTTCAGTAAGATCCATAGCAATATTTATGGGAATATACCAAGTTAAGTATTTGATTATATAAGCAGTTCCTAATATGCCCTAGATACCCTATAAAATATTGGGTTATTGCCCTAGATACCCTATAAAATATTGGGTTTATGCTCAAAAAACCAGCAATTTCAGCAAATTTTCACCAGAAATATCAGAAATTCGTAGTTCATCAATGAAATCAAGCACTTAGAGTCATAAAAAGAGTGACAAATCTGCTCGATATGTTAGAGTAGTATAGTAAGTTAAGAAACAGAGAGTTACCCAAGTGCTAGTAGACCAAGGTTGTTTTAAGATTTTATACCGCGAGCCCGAATTAGGCGGTGCGCGGACTTTCCTCTCTGCCAGTACTGCGACGCTTATGGACGCGGTAGCAGAGTTTAATTTAATCAAAGGTGGATTTGATACCCCCCTTACTGTTGAGCGGTATGGGATTGAGGGTAACCTTACACACCGTTGGAATATGGATGGCCGTTATAGCGTCCCAAGATGTGTAGTTGAAACTGATCGTCACTCACGGAGATAAAGATGGCTTATATACGAACAGACGAAGTAAAGGAAATCCGGAATACTCTTAAAGAGGAATTCGGGCCCGATTTGAAATTTGGAGTAAAAAAGGAATCCGGTGGCATAGCAGTACGGATCACCCTCAAGAAGGGCAATGTTGATTTTTCCGACATAACAGGACGCGAAGGTGATCTTGGTTATGCCCAAATCAATCAGTACCACTTGGGCAACTACGGTGATCACCGTCCCTTGTTTGAAGACATTATCAACGTTATTAAGAAGGCACCCGGAAAAGCAGAAGGCGGCCGGGAATGGTTTGATAAAAGTGATGCGATGGTGGATTATTTCCACACCGCTTTTTACTTTAACCTCGAAGTAGGGAATTACAATAAACCCTACGAATTAGTTTAACCGACATAGCAAGGAGCGAATTATGTCTGAATATGTAAAAGTAGTAAAAGGAACACACGGCGGAAAAACTGTAGAAGATGTAGTGTTTCCGTTAGTGGGGGGTTATCGCTTAGGTAAAAATGGTGGTTTCATCACTGTTGATGGAACCGGCAATCCACTTTTCCCACAGCGAAACATTCGTATTAAGGTAGACAACCCACTACTTTACACACGAGTTGGCGAGTCCGTTGCTGAAGAAGAAGCTGCCAAGATGTCTGGTGAGTCTGTTGTGTCAGCAGAAACAGATGAAGAGATTATGGAACGAATCGCTGAGCGATTTAATATTCTCAAAAGTATGACTGAAGCCACTATTAATGGTGATGTCCGTGGTTTGATTGTGACGGGCCCTCCAGGTGTTGGTAAGTCCTACATTGTAGAAACTACACTCGAAAGAGCATCTTTATTCGATAAAATAAAAGGAACGAAGTTGCGGTATGATGTAGTTAAGGGTGCAATGACTGCCCTAGGACTGTACGCCAAACTGTACGAGTACAGCGACCCGAGTAATGTCCTAGTGTTTGATGACTGCGACACAGTATTGTTTGATGACTTGTCACTAAACATATTGAAAGCGGCGTTGGATACTGGTAAGCGCCGCAGGATCCACTGGAATGCTGATAGTCATAAACTGCGTGGTGAAGGTATCCCCAACTCTTTTGACTTTAAGGGATCAGCAATTTTTATAACGAACGTAAATTTTGAGCACGTTCGTAGTAAGAAGATTAAAGATCACCTCGAAGCACTTCAGTCGCGGTGTCACTATTTGGACTTGACGCTCGATACAATGCGCGATAAGATACTCCGTATTAAGGATATTGCCGGAAGTGGAGAATTATTTGCAGGGTATGCTTTAAATGATGCGGCTCAGAAAGAGATTTTGGACTTCATGGAAGAAAACAAAGACAGGCTTAGGGAAATGAGCCTACGTATGGCACTTAAGATTGGCGATCTTCGCAAGATGTCAAAAGACAATTGGAAGCGCCTTGCCGAGACAACGGTAATGACTCGGCCAAAGGTCATAGCGTAATAGAACAATAATAATAATTTCCTATAGGATATATATAGTTTCGCTCCAACTATAATTATATCCACACCCTGGGGGAGATTATTAATAATCTCCCCTTTTATTGATTATGACATACGAAAATTGTTGGCACGTTAAAATAGAAAACGATAGTATTTTAGTTAAAGTACCTAACTTTGATATTGAAGTATGGAATGAAGATCCTGTGACAAAAATATCTCAAATGTTCTATGCTTATGTTAAAGAACATGATGAAATAGTTTATTGGGACACAGATAAAGAAGTATGGGTTTTTAATTTAACTGAGCGTAATCTTTTTTTCCTTTATAATTATCTTGATGATACTAGATCAGGAGAAGATGTTATATTTGATGAAGATGTTTCTTATTATTTAAAAGAGATTAGCAAGGTAGAATCCCAAATACAAAAATATCTTATTCAATTAGATTATATTAATGACAAGCCTTATATTAAAAATGCGAGTAAAGAATTAAAAAGATATATTAAGAAAAATAAATTGAATTCAGTTTATGAGTTAGTAGATAAATCAGTTGAATTATGTTATGGACTCAGTAATAATGTAATTAAATTATTAGATGAATCTGTTGAACATATTATGATTAGTAATCAATATGTCACTTTATATAATGGTGATGAAGATGAACAAAAGAAACTAAAAGAAATTATTCAATATGCTTTAAAATATAATAGAACACCAATAGTATTTTATCATCCTGGAACTCGTGTTCAAACGCCTGCTAATAAAAAATATCACCCAACATTTAGTGATTTAGTAACAGGAGTAATAAACGATATTATAAACAAAAATAAAATAAGTGTTATAAAAGAACCAGTATCAGATTATATGAAATCTATACCACCACTTAATTTTAAACTAAATTGTCATGTTTATTATACTTACTCATTGCAGGCAATTATACAAAGTCAAATTAAACCACAATTAATATTTTTTACACGATTGGTTAATGAAGCAAGTTTTAACATCTTTCTTGACCAAATACCCAAAGTATGTTATTATAGTAATGTAAAGACTAGTGACCATGGTATGGTTGGTCCTGGAAATAATTATTATGCCAAAGTGTAAATTATATCTTAAAGATGAAGTTAATTGTAAGTTTGAAGGTTTAGATTTATCTGACAGGCGAAAACTATCTAATAAATTTAAGCATGATATACCTCATGCAAGGTTTATGCCAGCAGTACGATTAGGACGATGGGATGGTAAAGTAAGTTTTTTTCAATTAGGTGGTAGTACTTATATTAATTTATTGTCAGATATACTAGAAGATTTAGCACATTATAAAATAGATTTAATAGATTATCGTAAGTCATTTGATTTTCAATTTGAAACTGTAACTGAAGTTAGTTATAGTGAATATAAATGGCCTAAAAATCATACGCATGAAGGGCAGTCTATTATATTGCGAGATTATCAAGTAGAAGTTATTAATAATTTTCTACAAAATCCGCAATCAATACAAGAGGTGGCAACAGGTGCAGGGAAGACTCTTGTTACCGCAATACTCAGTCACAAGTGTGAGCCGTATGGTAGAACAATAGTTATAGTTCCCAACAAGAGTTTAGTTACTCAAACAGAGGAAGACTATGTCAACTTGGGTTTAGACGTGGGTGTGTTTTACGGGGATAGAAAAGAGTTTGGTCGCACTCATACTATATGTACCTGGCAATCCCTAAACATATTGATGAAGCGTACTCGCAATGCTCAAGCAGATATAACGTTTGAAGACTTTATAGAGGGCGTTTGCTGTGTGATAGTGGATGAAGTACATCAGAGTAAGGCAGACGTGCTCAAGCAGTTATTGACCCAGCAATTGGCTCATATACCCCTGCGTTGGGGATTAACAGGAACCATACCCAAGGCGCAATTCGAATGGCTGTCACTGCAAGTTAGCATAGGGGAAGTAGTTAATAGGGTGGCCGCTGTAGACTTGCAGGAGAAGGGCATTCTGGCAAACTGTCACGTTAATATCGTGCAGTTACAGGACTATGGTGAGTATACTAGCTATCAAAGTGAATTGAAGTATTTAATTACTAATGAGGACAGGATCTCGTATATAGGTGAGTTTTTAAATGATGTTAAAGATAGTGGTAATACTTTAATACTAGTTGATAGAATTAGTGCTGGTAAAGCAATACAATTAAAATTAAAGAATAGTGTTTTTATTAGTGGTGCTACAAAAGCAGAAGAACGCAAAGAGCATTATGATGAAGTAAGAACAGCAGAAGCAAAAATTATTATAGCAACGTATGGCGTTGCGTCAATAGGAATTAATATTCCTCGCATATTTAATCTTGTGTTACTTGAACCAGGAAAAAGTTTTGTGCGAGTAATACAAAGTATCGGACGTGGCATCCGTAGAGCAGAAGACAAAGACTTTGTTCAAATATGGGATATAACAAGTACTTGTAAGTTTGCAAAACGCCACTTAACAAAGAGGAAAAGTTTTTATAGGGAGGCAGAATATCCATTTACTGTAGATAAAATTAATTGGCAGTGACTAAATATTGATATGAGTACACAAGTTCGTGATCTTTATAATAAGCACCACGAAGTATCTGAAGACATCAAATTACTCAAAAACTCTATTAAGATTCTTAACGAGGAGCTAGACAAGACAAAGTCTGATAATAAAAGTCTTCAATCTGAGATTCTTTTATTGGTAAAGCAATTAGCATCTCTTGAAAAAGTTGTTAATGTATTACATTTAGCACAAAAATTAAAAGACCAAAAAAATATAGCAGATAAAGCAGCTGCTGGAACACCTGTTGGAACTACTACTGCCGGAGGAATATATGTACCACCGGGTATAGTACCTAGTCCAACTAATGTTGCTAAAGGTCATGGTGATGCTAATACACCACCATCTACGCCAAATATAATTTCTGGACAATCATCCATGGGTGCGGATTCAAAAGGCCAACCATATTGGATTAATGATCCAGTAAAAGGAATAGTAAAAAACCCTAACTATATTCATTCAAACACAAATGATAAAAAAAATGACGACGATAATCCAGCAGACAAGGGTGTTACAGCAGATCAATCACCTCCTATTTAATTCAATTATAACAAAGGAAATCAATGAGAATACACACGTTAGACGATAAGGCATTTTCTATGAATAAAATGCCAGAAAAAGTAGATGATGTTCGTTTTTGTATATTAGATAATAGTGATCCTAAAGATCCAGATTATTTTTTTATACCTTTAATCTTTTTAGAAAGTTTTAATGCGCCAGCATTAGTAATACAATTAGGAAAAGATCAAATAATGATGCCAGTTGATTGGCACATTGTAGTGGGTAGTCCTGAGGTGGGTGACTTGGAAGTGTTACCTTTAACAAGCGTAAATGATAGGGGTTTTGAGGCATTTTTATATAATTGTCTTAGTGGGTATATGCATGAGTATAGAGAAATAGATATTGTTGACATTTATACAGAAGTTAAATGGTATTTTCCAAAACTTAAAACAGGACA
>Ga0310121_10002235_pt1 | contig 18677 bp, 22 predicted proteins | sample CB27_Tmax_986_MG_FD_203504 | JGI IMG/M metagenome (GOLD analysis project Ga0310121, IMG submission 203504) | Marine microbial communities from Western Arctic Ocean, Canada - CB27_Tmax_986 | ecosystem: Environmental > Aquatic > Marine > Oceanic | place: Canada: Western Arctic Ocean | collected...
GACCGGACCAGTGCATGAAACTGTGCAAGCCGCCGAGATCGTGCACAAGCCTGTCGCCGGGACGAAGATACAGATGGTAGGTATTTGCCAGCACAAGAGAAGCATCGAGCGCTTCAAGTTGGGCCGGCGTGACTGCTTTTACAGTCCCGGCAGTACCAACAGGCGCAAACACCGGCGTTTCCAGCTTGCCATGCGGCGTGTGGAAGGTGCCTGCCCGGGCGCGGCTATCCTTAGCATTGAGTTCGAATTCAAACACGGTGGGAGATTATACCGTGGCCTTTGGCAGCTTTACTCACTGCCAATAAAACTGCGTATTATGTCGCCATTTGCAATATGGCTGTTGCTTTTAGGGGGAATCCAGGTATTCTTGATGGTGTCAGGTAAGATCAGGTTGCCGCATTAAGATGGAGGCAAAGTTAATTAAACGTCATGTTTGGCAAGTTGAAGCAGTTCTTCGCCCCCCCCAATTCTAAGACGAAGAAAAAACGCGTAGTGCGTATATTCTGACTATTCTGATTTGGTTCACCCTAATTGTGAATTCTATTTCAGCGTTGGCGATTTCGCTCGTATCTGCGCAGCCCTTGCCTGCAGAGCTGATTGTGCTCCTCGTCACCATCATCGAACTTTGTTTGCTGGTTATTGCAAAACGAGGCAAGGTTCAGCTTGCGAGCATAGTTTTTTGTCTTCATGTCCTGGATGGCTTTTGCCATAGCAAGTGTATTGTTTGGCGGGTTAGGTAGCCCCGCGGCTGCAGGATATTTATTTGTCTTACCCATTGCCGGCCTATTGCTCGGCTCGCGCGGCGCAGTTGCAGCTCTGTTTGCGTCGATTTTTTAGTTAGGGTGTCACTCTTTCTTCTGCAAACAGCAGGGTTGTTGCCCCCAGCAATCGAGATGCCAACATTACTGGGAGAACTGATTGCACTTTTTACCTCTCTCTTACTTGTGGCCGTAGTGATGTTCTTGATTGCTCGCAACTTTCTCGAAGCGCTGCAGCGTGCCCGCAAACGGGGGCTTGAATTAACCACGGCACATGATTCTCTTGAGGATCGGGTTGCCCAGAGGACTGAAGATTTAGTAAAAGCCAATCGAGCATTACAAAGAAGCGAGGCGCGTTACAAAGATATATTCCAATCTTCGCCAACCCCACTTCAGGAGCAAGACTTCTCACAGGTTAAAGAGGTGCTGGATTAATTAGAAGCACAGGGTATCACGGACATTGAACAGTATTTGAATAATAATCCTGAGTTTGTAAAGCGCTGTAGTGAGTTGGTTTACACACTGAATGCAAATCGCGCTGCGCTAGACCTCTGCGGCGCTGAGAATCTCGATGAATATTTAGGTTCATTGGACAAATTCATATATGCGAATTCTTTGGACAATTTACGGAATCAATTAGTTGCTATCTCATTAGGGGAACAATGGTTTGAGGGCGAATCACTGAACCGGACTCTGGGGGGCGAGAAAATATACATAATCCTCGCAATGACATTCCCAGCAGATTCAAACGCCTTTGACAGTGTCCTTGTGAGCGTCGTTGACATTACTACACGAAAAGCGGCCGAGCAGGAGCGGAAGAAACTGCTTATCTCTGATCGTGCACAGCGTGAGCTTGCCGACACACTAGGGAGAATTGGTACCGCACTAAACTCGGTATTGGACTTGAATGATGTGTTAGAACTTATATGTGATGAGACGATTGAGTTGCTCGAAATGGATGCGGCTTACATCTGGCTGGTCGAAGGAGACGAGTTGGTCAGATTTGCCGCAAAGAGCGCCCAATGAAATGAAGTTCTCAATATGCGCGTGCCACTTGCGGATTCACCCTTGCTGGGTGCGCGCGTTGTTCGTGAGCAAAGACCGATTGGCATTAGTGATCCGGAAAATTCAGATTTGGTAGATGCCAAGTTGATCAAACTGTTTGGCATTAAGGCGATGCTGGGAACGCCTCTTATAAAAGGAAAAGAATCGATTGGGTCGCTTGTCGCCAACAGCACCGCGGATGATCGCATAATAGACGAATATACTCTGAGCCGAGCGAGCGCACTTGCCGATTCCGCAGCAATCGCGATATCCAATGCGCAACTGTATGAGCAATCACGCCGACTTGTCGAAGAGATGACGGCTGTGGCACGCCAGTCTGCGGAGCATTACAAGCTGCGATCTTTTTGGATTGAAGATTTGGATCGTCAACACGATGAGTTTGACGCGAGCGCGCAAATCCTGCTTTCCGAATCCGCAGCTTCAGAGGACGTGCTCGCTGGAATTCCGCACCTCTCTCCCGCTCTCAAATCCGAACAAGATTATCCGATCGAGAAATCGCTTCTTCAATTGGGCTATCGCTCACGCATCGTCTCGAACAAGTAGCGAGTGCGGTCGCGTTGGCTGTTGAGAAAGATCGTTTATTTAAGTCGGTGCAAAATCTGGCTATTACCGATGGAGTTACCGGTATGTTCAACCGCCGGCGACTTTTAGAGCAAGCACGACTCGAGCTTGAACGTGCTTACCGTTTTGAAAGACCGGTTTCATTCGTTATGCTCGATATTGATTATTTCAAACGTATCACCGATACCTATGGTCATCCCGTTGGGGATGAAGTATTACGGGCCTTGGCTAACCTGATTCGCAATAGTGTGCGTGAGATAGATGTTGTTTGTCGTTATGGCGGAAACGAGTTTGCCGTGCTGATGCCGGAAACGACACTCGAAGAGGCGCGCGCCGTTGCAGAGCGATTGCGTTTGGATACCGAACGAATGCAAGTGGCAACCGAAGTTGCCGAGATCGCTGTGACCATCAGTCTGGGTGTTGCTACAACTTTAGGTCAGGTTATTGAATTGGATACCCTCATTATGGGCGTGGATAATGCCTTGTATGCAGCAAAAGATGCGGGCCGAAATTATGTGCGCCTTGCACAGGTTATCGCAGATCCTGAAATTTAACCGAAAGATTGGGAGACAAATTGGATATGACCTTCCTTGACATTTCAACCTCCGAAACCTAGAATCAATTTTACAAATTAACAGTTGTAGGGGAGAGACCCGCCGACTGCGAGCGGGCACCGAAGGGGCAAATCACGTTCTTGCTATGGACGAGGTGAAACTCTCAGGTAAAAGGACCCTGCAGTTGCAAACCTCTGGAAAGTCTTCCGACACCGACGGTGCAAGCTCGCATTAATCGAGCGAATCTCTCAGGTTTATGACAGAGGAGGCGCTGCCTTTATGGCGTACGCCTCCTTTTTCGATCCTTGTTTTTTTCAAATCCTTATAGGAGCTTTCTCATGAGTTGGAATACCCCGGACGATCTCAAATATGCCGAGAGCGACGAATGGATGCGTGTTGAAGGAGACACGGTCACAATCGGAATCACAGATTATGCGCAGGACCAACTATCAGATGTGGTCTATGTCGAATTGCCAAGCGAGGGCGATATTTTAACCAAAGGTGATTCATTTGGCACTATTGAATCAGTCAAAGCGGCCTCTGATCTGACCGCCCCCGTGAGTGGTGAAGTCAGTGCCGTCAATTCGGGTCTGGAAGATTTGCCCGAGACAGTAAACACCGCTCCTTATGGCGATGCCTGGATGATCAAAATCAAGATCACTGATGCCTCCGAATTGGACGGCTTCATGGAGGCCGCTGCATACTCGAAGTTTTGCGAAGAACGCAATAATTAAAATCACGGTACGCATCGCTTTGCTTGCGTCGGACTCGGAACTGACGCTGATTCGTGATGCGTAACACTATGAATGCGGAGCGAAACATGCCTACTGTAACTCCCTATATTCCCCATACCCACAGCGACCGCGAAGCTATGCTGGCAGAAGTCGGTGCGGAGCGCGTCGAAGATTTATTTCAGCCGATTCCTGAAAAGTATCGTTTTCCCACATTGGATCTACCCGGCCCCATGGCAGAACTTGATGTCATGCGCGAGTTAACGGACCTGGCTGAGTCGAATGCTGAGGCTTCTCATACCCCGATCTTTCTGGGTGCGGGTGCCTATCATCACTTCATTCCATCTATCGTCAACCATATGATCTTGCGGGGTGAGTTCCTGACGGCTTACACGCCTTACCAGCCTGAAGTATCGCAGGGTACATTGCAGGTTGTTTACGAATACCAGAGTATGATTTGTTCGCTCACCGGCATGGATGCCTCGAACGCCAGTCATTACGATGGCGCCACATCGATGGCAGAAGCTGTCATCCTGGCGTTAAACCACCATCGTGGAAAGCGCAACAAGGTGATCGTGTCTCCGACTGTTCACCCGCAATATCGTGCGGTGATGAACACTTATATCCAGGGGATGAGCTTAAACATTGTTGGGGAAGACGACCCACAAGCTGATCTCGACGATCTCATCGTTCAGTTAGATGCAGACACGGCGCTGCTGATCGTGCAACATCCGAATTTCCTCGGAGAATTGGAAGATCTGGAAGGGCTTGCCAATGCTGTGCACGATGTGGGCGCACTTCTCTGCATTGTCACGAATCCAACCGCACTCGGGATGCTCAAACCGCCCGGTGCTTACGGTGCCGATATCGTCGTAGGCGAGGGCCAGCCATTGGGGGTGCCGCTCTCCTATGGCGGTCCTTACCTTGGTTTCTTCGCTACACGTGAGAAATATGTGCGCAAAATGTCCGGCCGCCTGGTGGGTGAAACAGAAGATAAAAACGGCAATACCGGCTATGTGCTCACCCTCACGACGCGCGAACAACATATCCGGCGTGGGAAAGCAACATCTAATATCTGCACAAATCAGGGCCTGATGGCGACGGCAGCCGCGGTGTATCTGTCGGTGATGGGCAAACATGGTATGGCTCAGGTGGCAGAACTTTGCTACCATAAAGCGCACTACGCAGCCGATCAGATCGCCGGCCTGTCCGATTACTCAGTGCGCCGCAATAAATCATTCTTCCACGAGTTTGTGGTGGCCTGCCCGCGCCCGGTGGCGGAGATCAATGCCGAGTTATTCAATGAATTCGGCATGATCGGTGGCTACGATCTCGGGCAAGATTACGAGCATTTGCAGAACCATATGCTCGTCGCAGTGACAGAGATGCTCACGCGCGATGACATTGATGATTTTGTCCAGGCATTGGATGAGATTGCAAACCCATGAAGCGCAGCGTGCGAATCAATATTGCTTTACGAGTCTTAAGGAATTAATATGACTGAACCTCTCATTTACGACCTCGGCAGCCCGGGCCGTACGGGCGTCATCATGCCCGAGCCGGATGTGCCTCTGGCGGAATTTCCGATAGATATGGTGCGGGAAGATTTGGACTTGCCCGAGGTAACACAACTCGACACGATCCGGCATTTCCAGAAATTGTCACAGATGAATCACGCGATTGACACGGGTTTCTATCCACTCGGCTCTTGTACGATGAAATACAACCCACGCATTAATGAAGACACCGCGCGGTTGCCAGGCTTTGCCTACTCCCATCCGTTACAAGACCCGGCCACCATCCAGGGCAACCTTGCGCTCATGTACCAATTGCAGGAATGGCTGGCGGAAATCGGCGGCTTTGCGGCAGTCACGTTACAACCAGCGGCAGGCGCGCATGGCGAATTTACTGGCATTTTGATGATGCGTGCTTATCACCTGGACCGCGGCGATACCAAGCGCAAGAAAATCCTGATCCCGGACTCGGCGCATGGCACAAACCCGGCCAGCACAATAATGAGTGGATTGGAAGTTGTCGAACTCCCCTCGGATGAGCGCGGAAACCTGGACCTGGAAGCTTTACGAGCCAATGTCGGGGAGGATGTGGTCGGGCTGATGATCACCAATCCGAATACGCTCGGCCTGTTCGAAGAACATATCGAAGAAGTTGTGCAGCTTGTGCATGAGTGCGGCGGTTTGATATACGGCGACGGCGCCAATATGAACGCGCTCACCGGTGTGCTCAGGCCCGGCGATCTCGGATTCGATGTGATGCACTACAACCTGCACAAAACCTTTTCCACACCGCATGGCGGTGGCGGACCAGGCTCCGGTCCGGTGGGCGTCTCCGAACGCATGGTTGACTTCCTGCCTGCTCCGTTGGTGGTAATGCTAGAAGATGAAGACGAGGAAGAAGATCAGCCACCACTCTACGGCTTTGCTGAACCTGCCAAGAGTATTGGTCCCATGAAAGCCTTCCACGGACAGTTTGGCATGCATGTGCGCGCCTACACATATATCCGAGTGCATGGGGCGGAGGGATTGCGGGCAAACTCCGAACATTCAGTACTCAATGCGAACTATTTACTCTCTAAACTTCGCAGTACTTATACTGTGCCTTTCGACCGCTCTTGCATGCACGAGTTCGTTCTGGAAGGCCGCTGGAAGGATGCGCCGGATGTGCACGCGCTCGATATCAGTAAGCGACTGATGGATTTCGGAATCCATCCGCCCACCAACTACTTCCCGTTGATCGTGCGAGAAGCACTCATGATCGAGCCGGTCGAGACCGAAAATAAGCAAACACTTGATAGGTTTGCCGAAACAATGGTTACCATTGCGAAGGAAGCGCACGAAAATCCGCAAGTGCTGCAGGAAGCTCCGCATGTAACGCCGGTCGCGCGCCTGGACGAGGTGCGCGCCGCGCGCCAACTCGTGCTTTGCTGCCGCCCCATCCCCGCCTGGGCTGAAGATTAATATCCCCGGCCCGTTCTTCCTGAATTCAGTGAATAGGTTGGGGCGTTGTAATCAGCACATCTGAACTTTCTTTCTCATTGTGCATACAAAATTTAGTGAGTTGTCTTCTGGTGGTATACCTGAGCGGTGATAAACTCAAAGGAATAGTCATCACTCCAGCAGTGGTGTTCGGTTTCGTTTTATGCTGACGCTTATGTCCAAAAATTCATTCCGTTTCTTTATCGCTATCCTGAGCTTGGGTCTGATTACCGGCGCGTGTCAAGCGCGACAGACCGAAGACGGCTCTTTCAACGTGCCCCAAAGCCCATTGTTGGCAGCGCTTGAAAGCAAAGTGGGCTTAATTGCTTACGTTGGTACGGATGGCAATATTTACACCATGAACCAGGCTGGCAGTGACGTGATTGGCATTACCATAGATGCCGCGCCGGGCGAGGAAGTGTTTCGTGTTTACAGCCTCGTACGCTGGTCGCCGGATAGCCAAAAATTGGCATTCGTTGGCTTTACTGGAGAAGGGCGGGCTGCGATCTCAAATGCGACCCTGACGAATACCCGTGTCTTTACGGCCGAGCGCAACGGCACCAACCAGAAGGAACTGTTTACCAGTCCGAACGCACTCCCTGTCAATCTTGGCTGGGCGCCTGATGGCGCATCTCTTGCGCTCATGACTACCAATACGTATGGGGATTATCTGGTACTCCGTCAGATACCCATTGATGGCGGCGAAGCGCAAGTGCTCGATACCGGCCCAACATTGTATTGGGATTGGGGTCCGGCCGGTGATCGACTACTGATTCATGCAGGTACGGCAGCTTCGGTGCGTCCTGATTCGCGGCTAGCCTTCCTGCATCTGGGCGAACGAATAGTAGAAGAAGGTTTGCAGCAGCCACCCGCCTTCTTTCAGACACCGGCGTTCTCCCCCACAGGGAGCCAGATGCTCGTGTTTATCGAAACGGACTCGGGCGAGGGTCAGCTTGTCATTGCAGATATGAATGGCGAGACAGAGCAAGTCCTGGAAACATTTACTGGCTCAGCAGGATTCGACTGGTCACCTGATGGACGCTATGTTGCCTATGCGATGAGTAAAATTCCAGACTTTATTTCATTCGGACCACTCACAGTATTCGATACACAAGAACCGACTGCCGCACGCATAGTATCCCCAGAGGACTCAGTTTTAGCATTCTTCTGGTCACCAGATGCAAGCCGCCTACTGTATTTCTTGCCTGCCTTCGGAGAAGATGAGGAGGGCAATCAATCATTGGTCGGCTTAAATGCCAATATCTTAGAACGCGAGTCTGGCGAATCCAGAGAGCTATTTTCTTTCACACCCACACAAGAATTTTTCAACCTACTCACCAATTATGATCAATACCAACGGGTGATGACGGTCTGGTCGCCCGATAGTGCGAATGTTGTTTTACCGGTACAAATTAATGGCGGGTCAATCCTTATTGTGGCTCAGGTGGAAGCGGATTTTGCACCGCGTGGATTAGAACCTGGAATCCTCGCCACATGGTCGTGGGGCGAATGAAAAGTAGTAATCATATGAACATCTCAAGGCGAATTGCAGTATTCTTCGGTCTGCTTGTTGGCGCGCTACTCCTGGCCGCTTGCGATGGTGTAACTTTGCCGCAAAGTCCTCTCCTGGCGCAATTTGAACGCAAGTCTGGATTGATTGTATTTGTTGGTCTGGATGGAAATATTTATACCATGAACCAGGGCGGGGAAGATATTGTACCCATCACAGAGGACGCAACCGAGGCCGGCGCTAGTGGCGAAGCAAATATCTATTATTACCCGGTGTGGGCACGCGATGGTAAGAAGCTGGCCTACGTCGGCTTTCATCAGGCTGCAGAGGGTACATTCGAGACCGCCCTCTATACGGTTGATAATGATGGTTCGAATAATGCCCGGGTCCACTCAAGCGGGCAAAGCGCACCCTTCTACGTTTATTGGGCGCCGAACGGCGAGCAGATCAGCTTCTTGAGTTCAGGTGGATCAGGCGGTGGAATGCAAATGCAGCTTGTATCTGTGGACGGCAACAGCGAGGCAGTGGTGGTTGACCGCGCACAGCCTTTTTATTGGGCCTGGCTGCCCGATGGAAAATCGCTGCTCGGACACACAGGCGGCGCCTCCGAAGTTAATCCAAAAGGAGCAAGTATGTGGCGCTACGATGTCGATTCGGGACAGACACATTCGCTACGCCTTGCACCTTCATTTTTCCAGGCCCCTTCAATCTCTGCCGACGGAGAGAAGCTCGCGGCCGCGGTCGTCGGGAGTTCCGGCGATCCAGTGCTAATGGTTTCAGACCTAGATGGTTTGTCCCAAACGGAGCTCACAGAGATTGATGAACGGGTAGCGTTCGATTGGTCGCCCCAAGGCGATAGATTAGCCTATATCTCTGGGCGCTCAGCTGGTATGGGTGTTGTGGGCCAGTTGAAGGTATTTGATCTTCGCAACCTTGAAACCCCGAAAGAGATCGAGACAGAGACCGAAGAAGCTATTGCGTTTTTCTGGTCACCGGACGGCAATCGCATTGCCTACTTTGCACCGGTTATTATTGAAAACGACAGTGGTGACAATGTATTGATATTCCAGATCTATGTGCTCAATGCGCGCAACGGCGATTCCGAGTTGATCGATACAATTCAACCACCTGAAGCGTTTCTCAGCCAAATCATCCCGTTTTACGATCAATACCAGCGTTCGGCTACCATCTGGTCGCCGGACGGGCGCAATCTGGTGATCAATGCACAAACAGGCAACAATCGCCCCGGCATCTTCATTCTACCTGCAGACGGCAGCCTCGAGCCTCGTTTTGTGGAACACGGTACAATGGCTTTCTGGTCCTGGAAGTAATTTCTTCTTCCTGTACGCTAAACTTAAATAAAACGAGCGGACTGCCTAAGTCCGCTCGTTTTATTTTTTTGGACGACACAACGCCCGAAAACTGTTTACCCGCAAATAGGCAGATTAGTCATACCTTGGGCAAGACGATCGATTGCTGGCTCTGGTATTTCCCCTTCTTGTCCCCATAAGACACTTCGCATTCCTCGTCCGCTTCGAAGAATAGCACTTGTGCAATACCTTCGTTGGCATAGATGCGCGCTGGCAGCGGGGTGGTGTTCGAAATCTCCAGGGTGACGTAGCCCTCCCATTCAGGCTCGAAGGGTGTCACGTTCACAATGATGCCACAGCGCGCATAGGTGCTCTTACCTACACAGACAGTCAGCACGCTGCGTGGAATACGAAAGTATTCCACTGTGCGCGCCAGCGCAAATGAATTGGGCGGGATGATGCAGATATCGCCTTGGAAGTCCACCATCGAGTCTTTGCTGAAATCCTTGGGGTCCACAACTGCCGAATATACATTGGTAAAAATTTTAAACTCGGTGGCTACACGGATATCGTAACCATAGGAGGATACGCCGTAGGAGATCACGCCCTCGCGCGCCTGTCCGGGTTCGAAGGGTTCAATCATACGATTTTCCTGCGACATCTTGCGAATCCAGTGATCTGGTTTGAGGCCCATTCCTGTATTTACTCCTTTTGTGGTTAATGTTACAGCGTGACCCAGACCCGGATGCCCAGTCCCGAAAGTAATGGGTCGGGATACTGGGCCGGGGCGAACTGGGTCGGTAATCCGAAAAGCGAAATCGTGCTGTCTTTGTCTTACATCGACTCCGGTGCTGCTACCCCGATCAGGCCGAGAGTCCTTGCCAATCCAGCACGCGCGGCTGTGACGAGTTTAAGACGAGAGCGAGTCAGTTCGGGCGCATCCGAGTCAAGCACCCGGCAATCCCGGTAGAACGCATGAAATGTGCTCGCCAGTTCACGTGCATATGTCGTGAGATGATGTGGTGCCAGCTCGCGCACGCATAGATCGATTACCTCAGATAATTCCAACAAGGCGCGTACGAGCGCGAGTTCACTCGGATGGACGAGCAGGCTAGCATCGCCATCCCACGGACTAAAGCCTTCCTGCTCGGCTTTGCGTAGAATGCTGCAAATGCGTGCGTGCGCATATTGAACGTAGAACACTGGATTCTTATCCGAACGCTCCCGCGCAAGTTCCAGGTCAAACTCCAGATGACTCTCGGCGGAGCGCATGAGCATGAAGAAGCGCACGACATCGCCGCCGACCTCGTCGATGAGATCATTGAGGCTCGTAAAATGACCTTCGCGCTTGCTCATGCGCTCGCCCTTGATGGTGATGAATTGGTTCATGAGCATTTTGAGGCGGCTCGCATCATAGCCGAGGGCTTGCACACCGCGTTGCACATCCGGGAACTGATCTTTGTGATCGGCGCCGAGAACATCGACGACAAGTTTGAAACCCCGGTCGAGTTTATTGCGATGGTAGGCAATGTCTGGAAACAGATAGGTGGGTTCGCCGGATGATTTGATCACAACCCGATCCTTGCTCGCACCTAACTTTGTCGCGGCAAACCATAGGGCGCCATCTTCTTCGTATATGTAGTCATTGGCGCTTAGGCTTTCTCGGACTCGCTCAATGGAGCCATCTTCATAAAGCGAATGTTCGTTGAAATAAACGTCCATGAAGATGTCGAGACGCGTCAGCGTATCTTTCTGCTGGCCGGACATTGCTTCCTCTGCCAGGTCTTTGAAATGCTCCCAACCAGCCGCGCGAAGATCCTCGCCATGCTCGGCTGCCAGTGCCTGACCTGTCTCGATCAGATACTCGCCTTTGTAATATCCGTCCGGTAGTTCGATCTCTTCGCCAAGCGCCTCCAGATAACGTAAGCGCAGCGATTCCCCAAGATTGCGCATCTGCTGTCCGGCATTGTTGAAGTAGTATTCGCGTGTGACTTCGTAGCCGTAGGCTTCCAGAAGATTCGCGAGTGTATCGCCGAGCACACCACCACGGCCGTGCCCGACCGTGAGCGGGCCCGTTGGGTTTGCGCTGACATATTCCACCTGCGCGCTTGCCCCTTTGCCCAGGTCGAGATCGGCATAACTTGATCCAGCTTGCAAGATGGTTTCCATCTGAGACTGTAACCATGCGGCAGCGAGCGTGAAGTTCACAAATCCAGGTGGGGATACTGTCACCGCGCCAACGATCTCGCTATCAGGTATATGTTGGATGAGGATTTCAGCTATTTTAAGGGGGTTTTTACGTGCCGGGCGCGCTAACTGCATGCCCAGGGCAGAAGAAAATTCTCCCCAATCCGACTGTTTGGGCCGATTGATGGGCGCTTCAGAAGGCAGCTCAAACTCTGGCAGTGCAGCGGCGGACTGCGCGTTTTGGACGCTGGCCAGGATTAGGTCGGAGAGCAACGATTGTATCAGCAGCAAGGAGTATCTCGTGGAAAAATTTTATAAGGTGCGATTCTATCATGATTGGCGATGGCCCCACAGGAAGGATGGCAGCGCCTTAACCGCTGTTGTACAATCCCAATCACTGTGAGCACAAAACTTACTGAGGAGAATTAAGAAGTATGAACTCCAGACGACGATTTGGAATCCTGGTTTTTATTTGCACAACAGCCTTCGCAATATTGGCCTGTACATGTGCGACCCTTGGAATTGGCGAAGAGCCAACTCCAACTCCAACATCGCTACCGCCAACGTCTGCCCCGACCCCGACACTGCCGCCGGTCGCCACAGAGCTACCACCCACACCCGAACCGCCACCGACCAAGCCGGTCGGCGATGCGCAGCTCGAAATCGTGGATGTGAATGGATATCAAGACCAGTTTGATTTTGTTTTCATTTCAGGGTTAATCCAAAATAATAGCGGCGCTCCGGTTCAGGATATCTCTGTCGAGATTGAGGTCTTCGATTCGGCTGACGTATCGATTTACAAAGATACGACTTTCGCGCATCTCTTCACTGTGCTGCCGGGGGAACAGATCCCATTCTCGTATTCGATCTTTGACGAACTGGTCGATCCAGCCCGCTTCGAAGCGACAGTTTTCGATGCCACGGTTCTTGATTCGGCGCCAGATAGTGTGACCGTCGAGGACCAAAATGTCCGCTTGATTTTCGATGACGACGGAGATGTTCACCTTTCTGGCGAGTTGGTGGCGACGGACGGCGAACCGGTAGAGATCGTATCGCTGGCAGGTGGCTTATTCGATGGCGATGGCAACCTGCTTGCAGCCGGCACTAGTTTCGGGAATATCAATTACATCGTTCCAGATAATCCTGGTCCGTTTAGCATACACTTGACCAGTCCTGCCACAGGATTCCCCGATGAAGGCAACTGGGAACTCTATATTGAAGCGGTACGCCCGAACGAAATACCTTCACTGAGCTTCACTCTCTCCGAGGTATACGACTACCGTGACGGCTTCAATAATCTGCATGTTGTCGGCGATGTTACAAACGACAATACTGAGGCTGTGACTGTGCGGCTGATCGCAGCGATATACGACGAAGATGAGAACGTGATCGATGTTAGCACGACAGACACTCCATTCTTCACAATCTCGCCGTCTGAGACTATTCCATACGATCTCTCAGGCTGGAGCGCACTCGACTATACTGACGACCTTGTGGGGTCGAGCCTGTTAGTTCAAGTCGACCATGGGTGGACCTGGACGAAAGATGACAATACAGTCGTACTCGAAACGACAGGAGAAGACAACACTTTTGATGAGTTTGAGGGCGTTTTCACCGGCCAGATTGTCAACAACTCCGGTGGACCGGTCACGGGCGCAACTATTGTCGTCGCATTCTACGACAAGACAACGGATGAACTTCGTGGCACCGGCTTCGATTGGATTTTCGATGAGATTCTAGCGGGAGGCACAGCCGATTACGAGGTGACGATTCCAATATCCGCGGGATTTGATATAAACTCGGCTTCGGCAGCCTGGTTTGTGAAGGGCGATCTGCCATAAGTAACTCGAATATTGTTCTAGGAGAAGTCCAACAGTGCGGCGAGCTTTTCTCGCCGCACTGTTTATTTTACGTGCCTGTCACATTTATATCTCGTGCGGTGTTTAATGAGTGAGGCAAACTCGCGCTGAGAGCGCTTATGACATTGAACATTGACGAGATTGGCGATAGGCCGAGAGCCATTGGGCAGAGTCGCGCGGCTGCCTTCGAGTAATATTTCGACGCGCATTGGGCGAAAGTGTACCGAGTTCTATTCCGGCTGGTCGGCGATGCGGCCGAAGCGGAAGACTTGGCTTTGGAAGTCTTCTGGCGCTTCTACCGCCGGAACAGTGGCGATGCGCGTAATTTGCTTGATTGGCTGTATCGTGTTGCAACCAACCTCGGGTACAACGCCTTACGCGCCCGGGAGCGTCGACAAAAACATGAACTCGCTGCTGGAAAGGGCGCGCTTGAAGATGCTAAGGCGTTCGAGCCCGAGCAGGAATCGGAGCGTTCGGCAAATCGGGCCGCTGTCCACCGGGTGCTGACTCGGATGAAACCCCGCGCCGAGCGGGAATTCGAGCGGCTTAACCGTGATTTCGAGGGCGTAGAATAGAGGAGAATTATGAAGCGCAGCGAAGCAAAATTACACGACTTTATCGAAAGGCAGCTCTCGACGTTGGAGCCTTCGCCCTCAGAACCTCCAGCGTCTGTGCCGATTGCGCATATGAAGTTGCAAAATCGGATTGGTGAAAGGAAGAATGTATCTATGTTGGAGAGATTATTTTTACGCCGTTTCAAGCCAGCCTGGGGTATGTTGACGGCAGTCGCATTGTTGGTTCTCATACTAGCATTTCTCCCTGTGCGGGCGATCGCCACGGATTTTCTTGGCTTGTTCCGTGTCGAGAGGATTGCTGTAGTTGAAGTCAATCCGGCAATCGTCTGAGATCGAGAACATACTGGCGGACTCTTTGAACATGGAAGATTTCGGTGAACCACAGGATGTGGACAATGCAGCCGAAGCGAGCGCATTGGCCGGGATATCAGTGCGGCTTCCCAGTGCAGTTGAAGATGGCCTACAGAGCCTGACTTATCAGCCAGGCTCACGCATGACATTCGAAGTCGATCTGCCCACAACACGGGCGTTGCTTGAACAAATCGGGCGTTCCGATGTGGTCTTGCCGGAGCAACTCGACGATGCTACCGTGACAATCGATATTCCAAATAATGTCACCGCTGCATACGGCGATTGTGTTTATGACGAGACAGAAGCGAGCCCATTCAATGACTGGGAAACCCGCGCCTGCACGGTATTAGTGCAGATACCCAGTCCCACTATTTCTGCGCCGCCCGATCTGCCTATTGACCAACTTGGCGAGGTCTGGCTACAATTGATGGGGCTCTCCGATAGAAGAAGCCGCGCAGTTTAGCAGCACCGTAGATTGGTCAACGACGTTAGTCGTGCCTATCCCGAGCCGGGGCGCAACAGCGGAAGACGTGGTGGTGGATGGTGTGACCGGAACGTTGCTCTCGCGACAGCATTCGGAGTGGGGCGAATATATGGTATTTTGGATCAAGGACGATGTTGTCTATATGCTGGCAGGTTACGGCGACAGCACAGCAGGGCTTTCAATCGCGAACTCGCTTGATTAAAATCTACTTCGGCGCAACAACCTGATAGGTAGGTGCGGCTATATGCTGTGCCTACCTGTTTTCATCTTCAGACACCAGAGTAATGGCGTCCCCGCTTGCCCGCGTTGTAAATGAATCAGTCAACCACACCTGCAATTCAGATAGCAAGCTTGCGCAAAACCTTTGGCGACAAGATTGCTGTCTCCGACCTTTCCCTGACTGTTGAACGCGGAGAGGTATTTGGCTTTCTCGGACCAAACGGCGCGGGGAAAACGACCTCGGTAAAAATGTTGCTCGGGCTGATCACCCCCAGCGGCGGGGCCGGAAGCGTCCTCGGCGAACGCCTGGGAGATGTCGCAACCCGCGCCTACATCGGATTCCTACCTGAGCACTTTTGATTCCATGCTTGGCTCACGGCGACAGAATTTCTCAAGCTACATGCAGACCTTTACCGCATGAAGCGCGAAGATTCACAGGGCCGCATTGGTGAGTTGCTGGACTTGGTGGGTTTGGCTACACATGCCAATAAAAGACTTGGCGCGTTCTCCAAGGGGATGCTGCAACGCATTGGTTTGGCGCAGGCGTTACTCAATTCGCCGCAGCTTGTCATTCTGGACGAGCCGACCTCCGGCCTGGACCCGGTCGGTTGATTATTGGTGCGAGACATCATCCGCAGCCTGCGCGAGCATGGAACAGCTGTGTTTCTCAACTCGCATCTGCTCAGCGAAGTTGAAATTACTTGCGACCGCGTCGCCTTCATCAAACATGGCGAAGTTGTACAGAGCGGCTCGCTGCGAGCCCTGATGAATGGCCGCATGACAGTGCGAGTAAAGGTACACAACAATCTCCCTGTGCATGCATTAGCGGGACTCTCGCGCTGGAGAGACGACGTGACTCTGGAGGATGACATGCTTTCGTTGCATGTCGCAACGGAAGACGATGCACCGGCTATCAACCGTTATTTAATTGATCAGGGCGCAGATGTGTACAGTTTGCAGCCTTATCAGGCGACGCTCGAAGAACTGTTCGTTGAGATCGTTGGCACGGACGGGGGTTTGTAAAGCATGACTGTTTGGGTCATTGTCCAGCTGACAATTCTCGAAGCTGCTCGCCGTCGCATATTGTGGGCTGCTCTCGGCATGGGAGCGGTATTTCTGTTCCTGTATGGCTTGGGCTTCCGTGCCATTTTGCTGGAAGTGAACGAAATGGGTGTTAGCAGCGTACTGGGCCTGAGTGAGTTCTACAACTTCTTTATGATGGCCGGACTGTACGTCGTAAACTTCCTGGTGGTAATGATGTCGGTGCTGACTTCTGTGGACACGTTATCCGGGGAGATCTCTTCGGGGACAATACAGACATTGTTGGCGAAACCTGTGCGCCGCTGGGAGATACTGGCGGGCAAATGGGTGGTCTTCGCTGCCATGCTCACACTTTGTATGTTGTTGATGGCGGGAGGCATCATGGCGGTTGTGTATATTCTGGCCGGTTACTCGCCGCCGAACAGATTGGCTGGAATTAGTCTGATGTGGCTGGTCTCGCAGGTACTGCTTTGTCTGTCTTTGGTAGGGGGAGCTTATCTTTCCACTCTGGCAAACGATGTGGTGGCGTTCGGCCTTTTCGGGATGGCCTTTGTCGGTGGATGGGGTGAGCAGTTCGTTTCAATGGCGCAGAACCAGGCGGCAGTCAACGTTGGCATCGTCACCAGTCTGTTGTTGCCGACGGAAGCGCTCTGGAAGTTGGCAGCTTTCAGAATGCAATCGCCGTTGGTCACAGCTTTGGGCTTTTCGCCCTTTTCATCCAGCTCCGTCCCGAGTGTCTGGATGGTGGTCTATGCTGTTCTCTACACTGGCGGTTTATTGATTCTCGCCATGCGGATTAGGTTGCTTCGGCGACTGTGTTGCGCAGCTCCCCAATCCCCTCGATTTCAATTTCGACAACGTCGCCGACTACGAGCTTACCCACGCCTCCGGGCGTGCCCGTGATAATCACATCGCCGGGCTCAAGTGTCATCACCGAGGAGAGAAAGGCGATCACTTGCGGCACCGCGAAGCGCATATCGCGTGTGGAGGACATCTGGCGTACCTGACCGTTGACGTTGCAGACAATGACAAGATCGGAAGGGTCTACATCTGTCGCGATCCAGGGGCCGATGGGTAAAAACGTATCGAAGCTTTTGCTGCGCGCATCGTAACGATCTGGCTGCCTCAAATCGCGGGCTGTCATATCGTTAGCACAGGTGTATCCGAGTACAAAGTGATGGACATCTTCCACGGAGACCCAGCGCGCCCGCCGTCCGATCACGACCCCCAATTCCGCGGCAAACTCCACATATTGCGATTGCGGTGGGATTAATATCTGCTGATTTGTCCCGATTACGGCGCTGGGTGGCTTGAAGAAAAACCAGGGCAGCTCGGATGCTTCGCTTCCGAGCTCGCGCAGGCGGGCATCGTAATTTCCACCAATACCGATCACCTTGCTGGGCTGCACCGGTGCTGCCAAATGCACATTCTCCAGCTCCTCTTTCAATGCACCGCGCACATGCTCATCGTAAGGCTCAGCGCTCACTGTGCCAACGCGTCCCTCTTCCATCCAGCCATAGGTTGGCTCATCGTCTTCGAATTTTCGGTATCGTAGAAATATCATGTTATTTACGCGCCCAGGCCAGATCGTAATCGAGCTGCCATGGATGGATATAAATGTCGTCCAGTCCACGATCTTCAAGCAGACTCCGGAATGCTGGACGTGAGAAGGTCTTGCCCAACAGCCAGCGAGCGGATGGGCCAATCCGGTTTGTGAGCAGCAGCGAGCCACGCGGTCGTAGCACGCGCATACATTCTGCGATGACGCCCTCGGCACTCGGCATGAATTCCAATGCCTCCAGGCAGACCACGGCATCGAAAGAGTCATTTGCAAAGGGTAACAGGTCAGCCGGGTTGCAAAGGAATTCCACCTGCTCCGGCAGCGATCTTACCTCGTGTTGCGCTTGCCTCAACATCCCTAGAGAAAGGTCAGTCTGCACAATATAGCCGTCGAAGGCCACTTGCCGCAGCAGCGAGCGGGCCAGCCGCCCGGTACCGGCAGCCACGTCGAGCACACGCGCTGCGGGAAGCGCGGCCAGATTGCCCGCCAGCGGGAAGCCCAGGAAATCATCATCGAACTGGTTGTCAAATTCTTTGATGCCTTCGTAGCGATGCGCGGCGAGATCGTAAAGCCAGACGACACCTCGCGCGCCCAGATGCGCGCCTTCTGCGAGATGTAACTCCCAGTAGAGTACGCCCGCTAACAATAGCAGCAAGGCACTGCTGAGGAGCCAACTCACAGAAGTATGTTCAAAAAGCAACCGGGTGGCGTATTCGACAGGCAACGGCAATTCATGTCGCCAATCATACGCCACCCGGCTCAATTGCCTCCAAATCGGGCGGTGCTGCTTAGCTGAAACCTGGGCTTTGGTGGAAGAAAAACTGCGCCTGGATTGGAGCCCTGAACAGATTTCAGGATGGCGCAAAGGGAACTCTGATGCGCAAGTCAGCCCCGAATGGATCTACCATTACATTTATG
>Ga0310121_10002236_pt1 | contig 18672 bp, 17 predicted proteins | sample CB27_Tmax_986_MG_FD_203504 | JGI IMG/M metagenome (GOLD analysis project Ga0310121, IMG submission 203504) | Marine microbial communities from Western Arctic Ocean, Canada - CB27_Tmax_986 | ecosystem: Environmental > Aquatic > Marine > Oceanic | place: Canada: Western Arctic Ocean | collected...
GAACTGGTAGAGCAATATCAACTGAGAAACCACAATTAATAACAAATTCAATCAATGCTGTACAATCTGCAAAAAATTCTACCAAGCTACTATGTGGTGCTGGTATTGTTTCTGCGGAAGATGTATCACGTGCTGTAGAACTTGGTTCCAATGGAATACTAGTAGCAAGCGGTGTTATCAAAGCAAAAAATTGGGAAATAATTCTTAGTGATTTTTCACGTGGGTTGGTTTAAAAGCAGCTCAAATCGAGCATACCTCATGAAAAAATTCAGACCTGTTTATGCATTTGAGGAGGCTGACAGTAAAAATAGAATACTTCTTGGTGGCAAAGGTGCTGGTTTAAGTGAAATGACACGTCTAAAACTTCCTGTACCGCCTGGCTTCACAATCACAACCCAAGTTTGTAACAAATACTATGAAAATGGAGGTAAGCTTCCAAAAAATGTTATCTCAGATGTAATGCGAAATATTACAAAGATTGAAAAAAAGACTGGAAAAAAATGGAATTCTGCAAGTAATCCACTTTTAGTTTCTGTTCGTTCTGGTGCAGCGATTTCAATGCCTGGTATGATGGATACTATTTTGAATTTGGGATTAAATGAGCAAACAATTTTAGGATTAATAAAAAATACAAATAATCCAAGATTTACGTGGGATTCTTATCGTCGATTTATACAATTATTTGGAAAAGTAGTATTTGGTGTAAGTGATGAAAAGTTTGATCATGTTTTAGATGCTGCAAAGAAAAAACAGAATGTTATAGATGATAGTCAACTTAATGTTAACTCACTTCAAAAAATTGTGTCTGAATACAAAAAAATTTGTGAAATACATACTAAACGAAAGTTTCCAACAAATCCAAATGAACAATTACAGTTAGCGATTGAGGCTGTGTTCAAGAGTTGGATGGGTGAAAGAGCCGTGGTATATAGGGAGAAAAATAATATTACAAAAGACATCGCAAATGGAACAGCAGTAAATATTGTAACTATGGTATTCGGAAATATGGGAAATGACAGTGCAACGGGTGTTGTATTTACAAGAAATGGTCATAATGGTAAAAAGGAAATTGAGGGTGAATATCTGATAAATGCACAAGGTGAAGATGTAGTAGCTGGTGTTAGAACTGGTAAGGATATATCACAGTTGAAAAATGACATGCCAAAATCATATAGAGAGCTCTCTAATGCATGTAACAAACTTGAAAAACATTTTCGTGAACCACAGGATATTGAATTTACAATTGAGCAGGGTAAGTTCTATCTTTTACAAACAAGAACTGCAAAAATGAGTGCTAGTGCGTTAGTAAGAACATCAGTCGAAATGGTAAAAGAAAAACTGATTGATAAAAATAGGGCGCTTATGAGAATACCGGCACAACAATTAGAGGCACTACTTCACAAAACTATTGATCAAAGTAAGGTCAAGGAATTTGATAAATTATCAAAAGGAATTGCAGCCTCTCCTGGCGCTGCCAGTGGTATTGTGGTATTTGATGTAAAACGTGCCATATCGATGGGAGAAAATAATAAAAAAGTCATATTACTACGCAAGGAAACAAAGCCTGAAGATGTTCCTGCATTCTTTTCATCAGAAGGTATTCTAACTAGTCAGGGGGGTAAATCATCACATGCTGCAATAGTATCAAGAGGCATGGGGAAGCCATGCATTGTAGGTTGTTCTGACTTGAAAATTGATTATGATAATAACAGATGTAGTGCAAATGGAATCACAATTCTAGAAGGTGAGCCAATAACAATCAATGGAAGTACTGGGGAAGTTTACATTGGTAATGTGCCAACAGTAGCACCTCAAGTAACTAAAGACTTTCAAACTATTCTATCATGGGCCCAAAGCAAAAAAAATCTTGGAATTAGGGCAAACGCAGATACACCAGATGCAGCAAAGCTCGCCAGAAAATTTGGTGCACAGGGAATTGGTCTTTGTAGAACAGAAAGAATGTTTAACGCAACTGATAGAATTGGATTATTTGTTGACATGATTATGGCTACAAACGTAAAACAAAGAAAGCAAGTTCTCAAAAAACTTGGTCAACTACAAAAAAGTGACTTTATCCAGATACTAAAAGCAATGGAAGGATACAAAGTAACAATTAGACTTTTGGATCCACCACTACATGAATTTTTACCAAATCCGGAAGAACTTATGGACAGAATCTATAAGAATAAAAAGGGAGAAAACATTTCTAAAACAAAGAAAGTTTTAGAGAGAGCAAAAGAGTTAGCAGAAATTAATCCAATGATGGGACATCGAGGAGTTCGTGTTGGAATTACATACCCAGAAATTTATAGAATGCAGATTACTGCAGTTTTTGAGGCAGCAGTTGATCTTGCAAAGAAAAAAATAAACGCTAAACCACAAATAATGGTTCCGCAAGTCGGAAGCATCGCTGAATTGAATAATATTAAGGATATTTATGATGAAGTGAAATCTGAAATTCAGAAAAAATATAAGATGAGGTTAAACATTAATTTTGGAACAATGCTGGAAGTAGTTCGTGCATGTCTTACTTCAGGTGAACTTGCAAAGACTGCAGAATTCTTTAGTTTTGGAACAAATGATTTAACACAAGCAGTTTTCAGTTTCAGTAGAGAAGATGTAGAAGGAAAATTCCTTCCAGAATATATGGAAAAAGAACTTCTTGAAACAAGTCCATTCCAGTCAATTGATATAAGTGGTGTAGGCAGTTTAATGAAGATCGGAATCAAGCAGGGTAGAGCAATTAAAAATGATTTGGAGATTGGTATATGTGGAGAACATGGTGGTGACCCAAATTCTATCAAATTCTGTCATTCATCTGGTGTATCATATGTTAGTGCATCACCACATAGAATACCAATAGCAATAATTGCGGCTGCACAGGCATCAATCAGTCAAAAATCAAGATCCAAGTAATATAATATTAATTATTACTTAACTTTTTATAATGAAAATTAAGTAATAATGATATGCTACTACCTAGTTTGGAAACCATTAAACAAAAACGTGAAAAACTCCATATCAGCCAAAAAAAATTGGCGATGATGACTGGTGTGAGTACATCAATGATAAATCAAATAGAATCAGGTAGGAGTAAACCATCGTATAACACTGCAAAAAAAATTTTTGAAAATTTAGCTAAGCTTGAGGGAGAATCATCATCCCATATTGCTGGTGAAATTTGCAAATCACCTATAATAAAAATGAAAGTTACACAGACAGTTAATGAAGCAATAAAAAAAATGCTTAGTTTAAAAATTAGTCAAATTCCAATTTTTGATGACAATAAACCTGTTGGTATAGTTAGTGAAGAAGGTCTCGCAAGACTACAATTAGCAAGTTCTGCTAATTCTCAATTGAAAAAAACACATTTGGAAGATGTAATGGCAGATGTTCCACCAATAATAAATTATGAGACTCCAGCTAATACACTTGGGCCCTTACTACAAGCTACTAAATGTATACTTGTTTCAAAAAATTCAAAACCATTTGGTATCATTACTGCTACGGATTTATTACAAATGATATAATTTTCTATGTTTTTCTGATATCAGTAAATTCTGCATCAAGTATTTCTTTTCTCACAATTCTAACTATATCATATATTTCAGTTTTGATTATTTCAGATGAGTTACACATTAACCTTACCAGCAATCCAGAATTATTTGGTAATATAGTAGCACCGCCAGAAACCTCATCATTATTTTTTAAAATTGAATTTATTTTTTTATTTAGAATGAGTGCACTCTCATTTTTTGTCAAAATATAGACCGAGGCCAAAACAGTGTGATTACCAAACATTCCAAGCGTATTCATGTTTTGATTTTTTGGTTTTAACATACAATTATCAATAAATTTAATCTTTTTTTCAGTATTTTGTCCAATTGTTTTAAGATAACATATATCATATGAAAACAACTCGCCCATTGCAACTCTTCCGGGTACAATTATTTCTGAATAAATCAATGTTGCAGAAGGATCTACATTTAATGATACCTTTTGATAATATCTAGAATTTCTAAATGGTATTATCTGATCTGGTATAAATTCTAAATAGCAATTCTTTCCAACGTTTATGTTAATCAACTGTGTTGCATAATTAGAATTCATTTTGTAAATCCTAGTTGCACCCTGTGTTGTAATATGACTTACAGCATTATTTGCTAGAGAAATATCTATTCGGTATCGGTCACCTTGTAATATGCCTCCTGATGGTGACATGATAAACAAATGAGCCATATTTGGAAGCTTTTCATCATAATACAGTGCTTTTTGAGTATAAAGTGGAACCTGAGAATATTGGTCAGTGATTATAGTTTTATTTTTATCTGAATTCTCTTCAAGTTTTAATCTCAAAAGTCCAACCTTGCCTGATTTGCCTACATCCAGCTGTTCTATTTTTTTATCATACGCTAAGAATATTGCTGGAACGTCATCTGGTTCACAAAATTTTAAATCAGTCATTTTACACTAGTCACCATTTTTTTTGGTGGTTGATCAAACAATACGTCTTCTATTATATGCTGTACTACCGTATCTATGCCTTGATCAGTTTTACAGTTAACAAGTGCATAAGGCTTATTCTTCCTAACAATTTTTGCATCTCTTTCCATCACATCCAAATTTGCATTAACCAATTCTGCAAGATCAATTTTGTTTATAACCAATAGATCAGCCGTTTCTATGCCCAAACCTCTTTTCCTTGGATATTTGTCACCTCCTGAAACATCAATAATGTAAATAAAATAATCAGCCAAAGCAGGACTAAATGTTGTTGTAATATTATCACCCCCACTCTCAATTATGATTAAATCGAGATCACTATGTTCGCTTTCCAATTGCTCAATTACGGATAAATTGATTGATGGATCTTCACGTATAGCTGTATGAGGACACCCACCAGTAGCAAGACCTATCACTAAATTTTCAGGTAGTAATCCTTGATCAGTAGCCAAGTTTTGACGCATTCTATCAGCATCTTCCTGTGATATAACATCATTTGAAATAATACTGATCTGATAATTTTTCTTGGCTAGAATAGGTACAACTCTTTCGATAAGCATACTTTTTCCGCATCCTACAGGACCTCCAATTCCTATTCGTGGTATTCTTTTATTCATTTTAACAAAACCAGTTTATGTAATAAACATCTTAGAAAATTGTTGTTCATGCTCGATTTGTATAATATCATATTCAGGTGCAAATTGCCACATATCATCTAATGATTTTGTAATATATTCATTACAAGTTTCTGTAATTACAGGTTTTAATTGATGTAAAATTTTTTGGCTTTGAAAATGTTCTATCATTCCTAATCTAAGTGCGGCGCCTATCATGCTCACAGAAAATCCATAAAGAAAATGTAACACTGACTTTTGTTTGCCTATTCCTAATATGTTAGAGACTACACCTGTGACTACTGCGTGAGTTCCAGGTGAATGGGATTCTTTTATTGCATTATGATATTCAGATAATGTATTATTACTAACAAAAGAACAGATACATTTCATCATCTGTGTTCCAGATCTACATGATGCTTCTCGCAATTCCTTGACAAGTTTCATCGCAAACAATGATGTATCACACATGATAATTTTTTTGAGACTGTTTGAACTGGTAAAATCATATGCACATGCAAGTGCCACACAGTCAGCAGGTCCAATTTGTTGTTTGATGTTTGTTTTTATCAATTCGTAAAGATCATCAATCCCTACTATTTTTTTTTCAGAAAAAACAGTCTCTAAACCATTGGACATTGTATAAAGTCCTGTAGGGAAAAAAGAATCAGAAAGTTGCAGTAAGCTTAAATCGCTAAAGTCAGTGTTCATGTACATCCATACTTTCATGTGGAATAAATATTTCCTCCTGCATTGACAAATCAATTTTATTAATCACATCATGAAATAACTTTCCAAACAATTCCATTTCTGAATCATCATGGATTGGAAAAGAGATTGTTTCATTTTTTATGGAAATTGGCCTATGCCTGTTACCTATAATATGACCAACCAAAAGAAATAATCTCTTATCATTTTCAGTAAATCTGACAGTCAGTATTTTTTCTGATAACTGCTCAATTAGAATAATCTCCGAGTCTTGTGAAATAACATCACCATGATGTAATTTTTTACCAGGATCAAGTACTATGCCCATATCAAATCCATCTTCTGTTTTTTTTCTCAAGCGTGATTTTTCCATTTCAATTCTGGATAAAAATAAGTGTCTTAATTTACCCTGCTGTCTTGCATCCTCCACTTTTTTTCTCAATAAATTATCATTGTGTATATTACCAAAAATAGAATTTACAAGCAGCATAGAATGTTTATTCATCTCTTAGGATTATATTTTTTGTTAATGCCTTATTGCGATTAAGGCACAAAAAGAACTAATAGTATAAACCCAACTCCAAACACATTCGCTAACACTAAAAACTTTTTGAGGTTCATCTTTTCATGGCGAAACTGTATTCAGTCCCTCGTATACAGATGTTCCAAACACATACACAAGAACACCCAGTATTATAATACCTATAAAAGATAAGTTTCTGTTTATTCGTTTTGATTTTTTCATTATCTAAAATTTACTGTTTGATAATCAATATAAACATCTAAGATTGTTGTTAAAATCTAAGCATAAATACGACATAACGGAAAGTTATGCATGAATCTTACACCAAGAGAACTTGATAAATTATATGTTTTTATGACTGCTGAGCTTGCTAGAAAAAGAAAGGCAAGGGGCTTAAAATTAAATCACCCAGAGTCTGTTGCGATTATTGCTGATCATATTTTAGAGGGAGCACGTGATGGTAAATCAGTTTCCGATTTAATGAGTTCCGGAAAAAAAGTTTTAGGAAAAGATGATGTTTTGCCAGGTGTGATGGATATTATTCATACAATTCAAGTTGAAGCGACATTTGAGGATGGTACAAAATTGGTCACAGTCCATGACCCCATAGTGTGATAGATATGTTAGCAAGATGGCGTTCCGACACACCTCATGTTGGTGAATATATACCAACAGATGAAAGTATCAAGGCAAACAAAGACAAAAAAACAATCAGTATCAACGTTTCAAACACTGGAGATAGACCAATACAAGTTGGCTCTCATACACACTTCTCTGAAGTAAACAAAGCATTAGAATTTGATAGAGAAAAATCACTTGGATTTCATCTAAATATTCCATCTGGTACATCTATCAGATTTGAACCGGGAGAATCAAAACGTGTTGAAGTTGTAGAATTTGGTGGTACCAAAACAATCTTTGGTTTTAGTGGATTGGTAAGTGGGGATTTGAATTCTAAAAAACAGGATGCGATTAAAAAAATCAATGAAAACGGTTTCAAAAATATTTCTGAGGATGTAAAAGAAGGCTCAAATTCACTTGAGATTCAACGCAACCGATATGTTGAATTATTTGGACCGACAGTTGGTGACAGAGTTAGATTAGCAGATACAGATCTTATTATAGAAATTGAAAAAGATTTGATCAAATATGGTGATGAATTAGTTTTTGGTGGTGGTAAAAGTGCAAGAGATGGATTGGGACAGGCTAGTGGTGTATTACGTGAAAACTCTGCTGATTTGGTAATTACTAATGCTATGATAATTGATCCTGTACTTGGTATCATAAAGGCAGACATTGGCATAAAAGATGGTAAAATTATTGGTGTTGGTAATGCAGGGAACCCAAATGTTATGGATGACATTGATATCATTGTTTCATCAAATACTGAAATAATTTCTGGTGAACATACAATTTGTACACCAGGTACTGTTGATAGTCATATTCATTTCATCTCACCTCAGCAGGTAATTCATGCAATTTGTAACGGAACAACAACTATGATTGGTGGCGGTACTGGACCAGCTGATGGTACAAATGCAACAACTTGTACACCTGGAGAATGGAATATACACAGAATGATTGAGGCCGTAGAAGAATACCCATTAAACTTTGGATTTTTGTGTAAAGGGAATGACTCTCGAGAAGAGGCGTTATTGGAACAAGTTAAGGCTGGTGCGTGTGGGCTAAAACTTCATGAAGATTGGGGAACAACTCCTGCTACAATAAACTCTGCACTGAATGTTGCTGATAAAACTGATACACAAGTTGCAATTCATACAGATACTCTAAATGAGTGTGGTTATGTTGATGATACCATCAAAGCAATTGCTGGAAGAACAATTCATACATATCATACCGAAGGTGCAGGTGGTGGACATGCACCTGATATTATGAAAATTGCTGGTGAGCCAAATATCCTACCATCATCAACAAATCCTACAAGACCATATACAGTAAATACACTTGAAGAACATCTTGATATGATGATGGTTTGTCATCATCTCAACCCATCCGTGCCAGAAGACGTATCTTTTGCTGAATCACGAATACGTGCTGAAACAATCGCTGCTGAGGATGTATTACATGATATCGGTGCCATAAGCATGATGTCATCTGATAGTCAGGCAATGGGCAGAGTGGGTGAAGTTACTACTAGAAACTGGCAAACTGCTGATAAAATGAAGAAGATGAAAGGAAGTTTGTCTGAAGAAACTGGAGATAATGATAATCTTAGGGTAAAGCGTTACATGGCAAAAATTACTATAAACCCAGCTATCACTCATGGAATTTCTTCTCATGTGGGCTCACTTGAATCTGGTAAAATGGCTGACATTATTGTCTGGACACCACAGTTCTTCGGAATAAAACCTAAACTGATAATCAAAGGTGGATTTATCGCATATGCATTGATGGGTGATCCTAATGCATCTATACCTACAACAGAACCTGTTTACTATCGTCCTATGTTTGGCGCACTTGGCAAAGCAAAGCAAACAACATCAGTCACATTTACATCTCAAATTGCATTAGATAATAAATTAGAAGATAAACTAAAAATTCAGAAAAAACTTGTTGCCGTAAAAAACTGTCGTGGTATTGGAAAAAGTGACATGTTGTATAATGATAAAACACCTAAGATAGAAGTTGATCCAGAGACATATGAAGTCAAAGTTGATGGTAAAATTGCAACAGTTGATCCTGCAGAAAAATTGTCACTTGCAAGACTTTATAGTTTGTATTAGGCTCCTGCAATCAAACGTCTATTACGTAAAGTACGTCTTAATAACATAAAGCCGGCTGCGGTTGTAAATGCACCAAATAAAATATTCACTAAGTTTGCATCACCTTGAGCTGTTCCAACCAATGTAAACACCATTCCAAGTACCATCATTAATGCACCCAAACCGGCAAACATCATCATAGAAATAGGCATCTTTCCAGGTGCCTCACCCTTATTTTTATCAGGTAAAACTCCACTAATTGCAGTTCTATAGCATACACCACAAAAACTCCTTTTCTTCTCACCTTGCCATGCAGCTTTTAGAAAATAAAATTCAGTTCTGCACAAGTCACAAGGAGCCATTGGGATTGTAACTCTTCCATATCTTTCCCAGTTATCACCAACCTTCATCATACAAGACTTACAGTAATAACCAGCAATTTTCCATAATTTATTGAATCTATATTTTTTAAAGCCTAATGCTTCGCCACAACCATTACACGATGCCATAATACAAAATAAATAATCTTATTTATAATCTTACTATTCGCTTTTGGCTTTGCCACCGCTCATGACTTTGGCGAATCCGCCTCTTGCCTCGTATATTGGTATACAGATGATGCAGAACGCTGCGATTGATACCCATACGATTGCGATGCCTACCCACATTCCATAGAAACTAAGGTCAAAGACATAGCCAGAGAAGTATAATGGTAATGGCCAAAGTACTACACAAATTATAGTCAAAATACCGCCACCCTTAAGGCTAAACTTGTATGCCCTCTTTAATGTCTCTTCATCCTGAGCGGCTTGGGCAATTGCTGCTTTAGCATCTTCAGACAAGTCACCTTCAACAATTTTCATCTGAGTGTTCAATTGTGCCCAATCATATTTCTTGTTCTGAGCCAAACTGATTACTACACAGATTAAGCCAGATGATAAGATTGCTACAACGTTACCATAAAGCATTGGGAATGCGCCACCAAGAGAAGCAATATCAACAACACCATTAGCCTCTGATGCTGCAACACTTGTCCAAGTGAGTAATGATAACATAACACCGACAAGTGCACCGGCAACTGCGCCTGCACGAGTAGTTTTACTCCAAGTAATTGTTAATGCGATTGGAATTACAGCAGAGCCGATTAAGATGCCCATTGCCAAGTATACGAATCCTAAGCTTAATCCCATGCCTAGTAATATTCCAGCTAGTACACCCATACCAAGCCCAAATATCACAATAACCGTACGTGAAACTTTCAATAGTTGTTTTCCAGTTGCTGCTGGATTCTTGTATGTTCTGTATACATCATAAGTAATCAAAGAAGATACTGCGATTAGTTCAGCAGATCCTGCTGAAGTTACAGCCATGAATAACATAACCAAAACCATGATTGCACCAATTTCACCCATCATTACTGATGCGGCTGCTGGGACTGTAAGTCCGAGCTGCACCTGCTCTGGAGTAAGTTGTACATTAAGCGCTACAGCAGTTAAGCCCATAGTTGTTGCTAGTGTAAATGGAATAGAGAACCAGCACATTCCTCCTAGTAAGAATCCTTTTACAGTGGAACTTGGTTGTGCAGCGATTGCACGTTGCCAGTAAGCCTGGTCTACAAAGACAGTTCCAAAGTTTCCTACAATATTGATAACACCAAAGATTAAGCCACCAGCAGAAGCCATTGTGAGGTATGCGCCCATTGCATTACCATATGTGCTTGGGTCACTTTCAACTACACCATCTGCTGAGAATGTTGGGTTCATAACTGGATTCAAGTCAGCTGCGGCTGCAAGTTTGTCATACATTCCTTCAACACCGCCAGTAATTGGGCTGATGAAGAATACCATAGAAACGAAGGTAAGAATTACAATGTAAATAATTACAGTGTGCATATAATCTGCAACGAATGTTGCCTTTAGACCGCCTACGAGCGTATAAACCATGACGCCTACTGGAATCAAAAATGCTGCGATTGTAATGTCCATTCCTGTTAAGCCATTTACAACTGCTGCGCCTCCAAGTAGAAGCATACCAGTTACAATCATGTTACATGTTAATGCAAAACCTAAGAAAATTTTATGAGTACCGTTACCAAATCTTGCTCTGATAATTTCTAAGAAAGTATGAGCGTTTGGTGCCTTTCGTTTGAGCTCAATTGCCAAAATTCCGAATAAAAGAACCTGAATTGTTGCTCCTGCTGCATACCAAAATGGACCGCTTATACCATAAAGATACGCTACCGTCGAAGATTGAAGCAGTGTTGCCGCCCAAGTCCAGGCAGATACGATTGCTGCTGCAGTTAAACCTGTTTTAATAATTCTGCCAGCAGTGTTGAACCACTCTGAGTTTTGAACGTGACCTAGATATTTTTCCTCAAGTTTAATTTCAGCCGAAATTACACCTGCAAATATTGCACCTAGACCTACAACGATAAACCAGCCTACTGATTCATCTAAAACCTCACCGAGTCTAAATTCACCAACACCAGCATCTACATCAGCAGCAGCGTCAGGCAACATAGCAAATAAAGTTGCAATAACTAACATACTACCTAATAGTAAAACTGGTACTCGTTTCAACAAAAGTACCACAAAAAAGTTGTATATAACTATAGTGCCAACAATCAATTTATTAACCCCTAGTACGTTGCCGAAAAAAAATTGAAAATAATATGTTTTCACTATTGTATTACATTTCGTTAAACAGGTTTTTTAGCACTATATTTTTTTGATTTCTGGAATCTTGTTATTTCCTATGTCAAATCCATCTCGTCTAAGATATTTGAGTGTCAATTTGTAAACCAGTTCATCATGTTCCACTTTTTCCAATAGATCAGCCCAAAGCAATTTGCCTTTCGTTTGAATTTCAGGTTTCAATTCTGCTGTAAAATTCTCAGCCAGTTCCTTACATTCCTCATATGTCTTACCGTGTCTATATGCAGTATGCCTAGAACAACTATCCATATGTTTAATCACATTTACTAATCTAAAAATCATTATCGAATATACTAGTCAAAGTTTTAAAATGGGAATTTTGCAAAGAATTCATGGAATTAGACGTTGATGAAATGAAGGTTTTAGGTGCTGTTGTAGGAGGAGGAAAAACAATCAAGAACATAAAGGACACAAGCAGACTTGATAAAAAAGAGATAGAAAAAATTTTAGAATTTTTGGACCGCTCTGAATTCATCAGTGCTGTTGAAGGTAAAGGGATGTGGGGACAAACACAATTTTACTTTGCACCTACTGATGATGGATCCAAAAAGGTTGATGAATATATAGAACATTTGAAAAGTGAATGGAAAAAAATCATTGAATTTGCAACTGATGGTAAAAGGGACCAACTTGATGCCTATATGGTTCAACACAAATTTCTTGTAAATATGATGCTGTATTTTAAAATCGTCAATCTACCTGCTCTGGGAAGACTAAATCTAAGATTCCTTATTGAAGGAAAACATCTTTGCTATAAATGTAAAAAAGAGTTAGGAAGGTTTGCTCTAAAATTTTCAGTTTCAGATTGTAGAAAACGTGGATTAAAAATGCCAAAAGGATTAACAACACATGATGATTTATGTGCAGATTGTTTTGACGGACTGTCAGTAGGTTAATCTTTTTTCTTACTTCTTCGTTTTTTGATAATTCTAAAACCTATTCTAACAATTACCATAATTATAACTAGGATTATTGCATATATCCAAATGTCCATAATATCTTGGTCTTCTTGCTCTCTTTCATCTAGTGGTTTTTGTTCCAGTGGTCCTGACTCAAACTCTAGTTCAGCAAATACAGGGGATAATACAACACTAGATATTAAGAAAAAAAATAATGAATGTAGAATTAGTTTTTTATACATATCTTTAATTTTGTTTACTGCAAAGCTCTGTTAAAACACCATTCAATGATTTTGGGTGAATGAATGTAACCTTTGTTCCTGCAGAGCCAGGTCTGATTTTTCCTAAAAATTGTATTCCACATCCTTCCATTCTAGTTACCTCATCCTCAATATTTTTAGTTTCAAGTGCTATATGATGTAAACCGTTTCCACGTTTTTCTAAAAATTTTTTAATTGGGCTTGAATCGGTTGTTGGCTCCATCAATTCGATATTTGCGTTTTCCAGATGAAGTATTGCAACTTTTACCCCTTCTGATTCCACAGTTTCAAACTCGACCTCTTTCACATCTAATGCCTCCTGATATGCTTTGGTGGCCTCCTCAACATTATTCACAACAATGGCAATATGATCAATTTTCAAATCAAAACACCTCTCTTGGTCTATATTGGCCAAAAACTTCCCTGAATGTGTTACTAATTTCGCCTGTTGTAGCATATGCCTGAACTGCATCTACAATGAATGGCATCAAATTTTTATCAGATTCAGCCGCTTTTTGCATTTTTGATAAGGCATACTGTGTTTTTTTCTCATCGCGTGATTTACGAAGTTCTTTTATCGCTTTTTCCTGTTTTCTGCCTAAAGAATCAGTTACTCTCAAGAGGTCTTGTTTTTTATTAGATTTATCATCGAATTTGTTAACACCAACAAGTACACGTTGATTATCATCAACCTCCTTTTTGAGCCGATATGCATTCTGTCTAATCTCAGATTGGAAAAATCCCTTTTCAATGGCTTTTAGTGCACCTCCCATTTTGTCAATCTTTTTGAGATAAGCCCAGGTCTTCTCTTCAATCTCGTCACAAAGTGATTCCATATAGTAGGATCCAGCTAATGGATCTACAGTTTTAGTAATCCCACTTTCAAAACCAATAATCTGCTGTGTTCGTAATGCAATCTTTGCAGCCTCTTGCGTTGGAAGTGCTAATGCTTCATCCTTTGAATTGGTATGCAAAGATTGTGTTCCACCGAAAACTGCTGCCATTGCTTGTATGGTAACACGAACAATATTATTATCAGGTTGCTGAGCTGTCAATGACTCTCCACTTGTTTGCGTATGAAATCTCATATGCAATGATTTAGGATCTTTGGCATGAAATCTTTCCTTTAGGATTTTTGCATAAACTTTCCGTGCAACTCTGAACTTTGCAACTTCTTCGAAAAACTCTATTGTACAACAAAAGAAAAATGAAAGTCTTGGTGCAAAATCATCAATCTTTAGCCCTCTATCTATACATGTTTGAATATATTCAATTGCATTTGCAATAGTAAATGCAATTTCTTGGATGGCAGTTGAACCTGCTTCACGCATATGATATCCTGAGATTGATATTGGATACCATTGTGGCACATTTTTTGCGCAGTAACCAATCATATCACCTATCAGCCTCATTGATGGCTCCGGAGGATAAATGTAGGTATTTCTAGCAACATATTCTTTCAATATATCATTTTGAGTTGTACCTCTGAGTTCTTTGCTTGAAATTCCTTGGGATTTTCCTACGGCAATATAATATGCTAGAAGTGTTGATGCAGTTGCATTTATTGTCATTGAAGTTGAAACGTTCCCTAAATTGATTTTGTTGAATGCCGTTTGCATGTCTTTTAGTGATGCAATTGATACACCTACTTTTCCAATCTCTCCTTCAGCTTGGGGTGAATCTGGATCATATCCAATCTGTGTAGGTAAGTCAAAAGCCATCGAAAGACCAGTTTGTCCGTTTTCTAGCATGAATCTATAACGCTTGTTGGTCTGCACAGCGTCTCCAAATCCAGAGTATTGACGCATTGTCCATAATCTATCACGATACATCCCAGGATGAATTCCTCGCGTAAATGGATATTTCCCTGGTTCTTCTTTTTTGGGTTTTTTTGTTGATCCATAATAAACTGGTTTTACTGAGATGTTAGAATCAGTCACAAATTGTTTTGATTTTGGTTTTTCTTTTGTCATTATCATCACTTCAGTATACTTTTTGATATGTTTTCAGCAGCCTCAAATGGATCAATTTTTTTTTCATGTACTTTTTTAAGATATGTTGAATAGGATTTACTCGAATGTAGTACTGATGAAATTTTTTCGTTGATATTGTCCAAAATTATATCATCAAGTTCTTTGGTAAGCCTTTGTTTTTCTGACAATTTTTTCTCCTTTTTCTTGTTTACTATTAATATTTTTAATTCTTTTATGAATTCGGCAACTCCCTCTCCTGTCTTGGATGATGCTTTTAGAATTACTGGATTTTTTTCTACGCTTCCAATAAAATCCTGAACTGACTGAAATAATTGTGATGCGCCATCTAGGTCACTTTTATGTACAATGTAAATATCACCAATTTCAGTTATCCCAGCTTTTATGGTTTGTATACTATCACCAGTATGCGGATTGAAGACTACAACTGTAATATCTGCAATGTAAGAAATTTCTATTTCTGTTTGACCCGCACCAACACTTTCTATTATTATTGGATTAAATCCAGCATATTCTAACACACGTATACTGTTTCGAATTGATCTAGAGATGGCTCCAGTTGCGCCTCTTGATGCAATACTTCTAATATATGTCCCCGAATCTGTTGACTCCATCATTCGCACTCTATCACCTAGGATTGCACCTCCAGATACATGACTAGTAGGATCTATTGCTAAGATAGCTGGTTTCATACCTAATTTTTTTAATTGAATTGATGTTTTATCAATTAATGATGATTTCCCTGCACCAGCTGCTCCTGTAATACCAATCACAATAGATTTACCTGAACTTTTGAATATTTTTTTGATTAATTTTCTTGATTCTTTTTTGTCATTTTCAAAAATAGAAATTGCCTTTGCAATTGCACCACGTTTTGCTTTTTTCAAATCAGAAGTAATGTCCAAGTTCAGTTATCTTTTGTTTCTGCAATAAATATTGGTATTGTTGCCAATTAGGTTGGATTAATGCCTAGAATACTTGGAATGCTATGAAAAATTGTTATTTCTAGGAAAACCACTACCATCTAAACACTGAACAAGTTATCCTAAATCGTTCTATTTTATTTCTTCAAAAGCACTTTTGAAGCTATTCTTGTTTGTTTTAGTATTTTCTTCTATTATCCAATCTGAAAATTTATGCACTTTTCTAACATGGTCCATTATGTCAGTACAAGTAGTATTGCACGTTTTACATCTGTATTTCATGATTATGCTGATAATCTTGCCTTATAGATACCTAGGTAAAATTAGTAGATCCTAAATATACTATTTTTTGACTGCTGGAAAGCCTAAATGCCCTTATTATGATAATCCAGTGCTGATGATTATTCAACAAGGTTCTCTCTGACTTCCGAAGAGATTGATGAGATAAAGTTCAAGGTTTGTCTTTGAACGCCGAATTATGAAGCATAAAACTCAGTTTAACTAACAAAAATGTTGTGTTGATATCGGTTTGTACTAAAATACTCAGGAATCTGCCTCAATATCTTCCTCAAGGTCTCTACCAAACCCATTCCATTGACTAGATTCCTTTTCCTGTATAAATTTGGGTAGGATGATATACAGATCTGTTGATTTCTAAGTTTTCATGTAAACTATTCTAGATTTTGGTTCATCTTGTTCATGAATTTCTATTTTTAAACCAATTTCCCCAAATTGATTGTGAATTATAGAAAATGTTACTGGCATTGTTGCCCAACCATATTTTGGTGGAGAAATAATTTGAACAGTTTCTACAAATGATTGCTGTGAAAATTCTTTATGAAATGTTTCATCCATACCTAAAATCTCAATTATGACAGAATCAGTTTTTTCTGATACGTCAACATAAGTAATCTCTATGGTATTATTTTCTGGTTTATACAAAGCATCTACGGAAATTGCCTGTGATATCATTGATTCGTCAATTGATGAATTAGATATTACTGAAACTATTATGATTGCTATAGCAGATAAACATGCACCGATAACTAATTTTTTAATCATAGTTATATGAATTCTTTTTTGATCTGTTGTAAAAATTTGGATCTGATTCTGACTCTTTCTAATGTTTGTTCCAATATACGTTCAGTTCCTGGCATTGGGTTTCTTTTGAAAAAAATACGTACTTCCTTTTCCTGCTTATCCTCAACTACTCCACCAATACTTGCAACAATCCTATTGGCTAGTGGATTTCCCACTCCAAATTTTTTCACAAGGTTTTTCCAATATTTTTTTAACCACGGCCAGAGAATGTCCTTTCCATAAACATTAGCAGCTATATTCATTATTGGTACACGAATATTTTGTGAGCGTACATCTGAGGTTAAAGAAAAGTTTAGAGTTTTTATAAGAAGATTATTCTGTTTAAAACTACACAGTGCGGTAAGAAATCGCATTTTTTCTTCCTGAAGAATAGCCTTCTTGTAAAGTGATATTAATTTACTATGAGTTTTCTGATCTCCCTGCCACGCTGTCAAGACAAAAACTGGTTCCTGTAAATCAGCATTCAGTGAATTTTTATTTTTAATAAATTTATTAAAGCGTTTTTTAGATTCATTGAGAATTTCTTTATCACCTAATTTCCCAAGTGCGGTTATCACAAAACTACGTAATAATGAATCAGTATGTTTTTCATTCTTCTTAGAATCCCATCCCAAGTGATCAAATATACTTCCCAAAAATTGTAAGGCATAAACACGAATTTCATCAGAGAATTTTTCATTAATTGTGAGATTATACAGATAGTAAAGATGGTGTGCTACATTGAGCAAAGTAATGTAATCATCTTCATCATGATATGATGTAGTAAAATCAAGATATTCTTGAAGTTGTTTTACGCCAGTCACACATTGAGAAAACAAATCATTTTGTAGACTCCATCGATCAACATGATTCAGTATTTTTTCGTCTACCAATAATGACAAATTTGCCAAAGTATGTGTGTCATATTCTACTCTGTAAAATCCATACCTACCGGAATTAATTATAAAGTTTGAATCAGTATTTTTTAATCGTACTTTCCTACTACGTGATTTTAACAGTATTGAGTTTTGATGGTTTCCTTCATCGATCGTTATAGGAATCTCCCATTCATTTTTTGAGGATTTACTGCCATCTGCTAAGAATCGTTTTTGCGATAGTAAGATGTGTGAGTTTTCTCGTTGAGCAGTAACAATAGGATAACCAACTATGTCTATCCATGTTTTCATCATTGGTTTAACAGGTTTGTGTGCAATACTTCCAATCGAGTTCCATAAATCTTGCCCTTCAGCATTTGAATATCTATATTTTGTTAGATATTGTTTCAGCCCTTTTCGAAAGTTTTCCACACCAACATAGTTTTCAAGCATACGTAAAACACAGCCTCCCTTATCATAGCTAATTACATCAAAGATCTCTCTAATTTGTGCAGGATGCTTTACATCTACATTGATTGGATGAGAATTCTTCAATGCATCCAGGCTCATAGCTTGTAACATAGCATCCTCCAAAAATTGGTTCCAAAGATCCCATTCTGGATAAAATTTATCAACAATCTTTGTTGCCATAAATGTTGCAAAACTTTCATTCAACCAAAGATCATTCCACCACTTCATTGTGACAAGATTACCAAACCATTGATGTGCTAATTCATGTGATATTACCTCTGCAATGTACTGCTTTGTCTTAGTTGAGGATGTCTTTGGATCGTAAAGTAAAATCGCCTCTCTAAATGTAATTGCACCCCAATTTTCCATTGCACCCGCAGCAAAATCA
>Ga0310121_10002238_pt1 | contig 18652 bp, 15 predicted proteins | sample CB27_Tmax_986_MG_FD_203504 | JGI IMG/M metagenome (GOLD analysis project Ga0310121, IMG submission 203504) | Marine microbial communities from Western Arctic Ocean, Canada - CB27_Tmax_986 | ecosystem: Environmental > Aquatic > Marine > Oceanic | place: Canada: Western Arctic Ocean | collected...
CGATATAAATGCGGTAGCCGACGCAAACTAGGCAAGCAAAAACTCTGAGAACTTAGGTGAAGAATGCCCTTGGTGCAACGTCAATTGTGAGTTGCGGCACTAGTGTTTCCCCGGCAGACAACCAGTGGCACTGACAGCATTTGGCGGAGTTATGATCAAGGCCGTGGCTAGCGGATGTCTATCGACCCAGACTTCCCATATACGCTACGATAGTCGGATCGGCCTGCGGTCTGGTCAGACATTCGGCGTCGGGCATTCGGCGTCTTCGTCGAATGTAGCCGCCGTGGAACCGTGCAGATCCAGCGTCCGCGGTTCGGTTGGCTACCTCGCGGATTGGTTGGACGCCCAAGGATGGTTTATTGCGCACCCGATCAAGAAGCTCGGAATAATCCCACGTGATCATCACGGAATTTCACGTCGATCGCTTTCTAAACGGAAGCCCTCTGAAACTGTTGGACCTCGGCCAAGGCCTGAACGTCGCACTGGTCGACCGGCGAGAAAGCAAACGGGAGCTATTGAATCTCGTGCCATGGGTGCTGTTCGGCCGCACCCTCAGCCGCGGCAAGAGGCGACGCGGCAACGAGAGCGGTTCGCCAGCCTGGTCGCCCTCGGGTGGTACCATCCTTCTGAGAACCGAAAATGGCGTCTTCCGTGTTTCCCGGCGCCCGCAAGACTCGGTCGATGCCGACCATCGGCCGCTGCTGATCACCGCGCCAGACGGCACGCAGTACGAGGAGGATTTTCTGGACACGCTGCTGGACAGCGTCACGTTTGATCAATACCAGCAGTGGTTTACGCTCTCGCCCAAACGTCTACGACGGATCGCCGAAAACCGGGACGAGTTCGCCTATGAGTACCTTGCCGAAATCGCGCGGGAATTATCGGAGCAGTCCCCGTCCGTAGTCACGGAAGTGGCGCTGCCCGACGTCAGTGTCGGTTGGCTCACGGACATGAAACGATCCCTATCGGAGCTCCGGGGGACCATTGCCCGCTCGAGGGTGAACGACCAATCCAGCGAAGAGTCGCCGACACAACCCAAGTGGAACTCCGTCGAGCTGAACGACGAGTTACGACGCACGGAAACTGAGCTCAAGGACGTCCAAGCCAAAGACCAGCATCTGGAAGATGAGATCGAGGCGGTCAAAGGCGCGTTGAACTACAACCGGACTCATCTACGGTTGGAGGAAATTCAACAAGAGTTGAGCAAGCTGCGCCAGGAGTCTGCCTGCAAACCGTTGGAACTGGCTAAACACCGACCGTTGATGCGGCTGGACGCTCGGATCAAAACCTGCCGCGACAAGCTACAAAAAGTTAAGCTGGAAGGACGCGAGTTCAGTCAACAGTTGCGTGAAGACTCGGCGGCTCGCAGGGGCATCAAGCTGATGCCTCGCATTGAGGCGATGTTGTTTCAGGAACGGATGTTCTTGGCGGAAGAAGAAGCCGTCGATCAGCTGGCGACACGGATTCGCGAGATCGAAACACGTTTGGAATCCGAGCGGTTTCAATTGTCATCGCCAGCCGGCAAACCATTGACCAGCCAACGGCCGGACTTGCCATCGTCCGGAGAATTACAGCGATTGGCCCAGCATGTCAAGCAGGCCAAGCACGACTTTCAGCGCGCCAAGGCGACCCTCACCGACACGGAGAGCACAGCCCGTGACATCTCGCCGGCGACACCTCAGCTCAGCGCCACGGAGCTTCGACCACTGCACGACTCGCGGGAGCGGGTGGAGCGACTACGGCGGCAACTGGACCATCACTCCCAGTACCACGAATTGGCTTCGCAACGACGGGATTTAGATGTCCAGGTGCGGCGTCTCTACTCCAACCAACTCATGCCGTTTCGCATGACGACAATCTTCGCGATCCCTTTTACAATCGGTGTGGGGATGGTGATTTACAACTTAACGCGGGCCAGCGGAGAGCACAGTTTTAGTTATGTCCTGATGGGCTTCGCGCTGGCCACCGTCGTGGCCGTGGTCAAACTCGTCTTGGACTATTCTGGACACAACACGTTGCAAGTGGCCCGCCGTCGACTATCCCGAGTGGAAAGCAATCTGCAAGGCATCACGGAGGGGTTCGACGAAGACGAGTTAGAGAATCTCACCAGCCGCGACTCGCTGGTAGAAAAACTGCGTATCGCCGAAAAAAAAATGGAAGCGGTCAACGCCAGTTTGCGGGATCACCAGCCAGTTGCGCCGATCGTCGATTCAATCGAAACGTTGCCCGAGGTGATTGCCGCCCGACAGCGATTGGACGAAAAGCAATTCAGCTACCGCGAATCGATGAGCAACTGGCGCCGCTTCCTAGTCGAGGCCGGACTATCTCCCAAGTTGTCCCCGTCCCAAGCCCGCATCGAATTGGCTCAATTGTCATCGGCCCAGTCACCGATTGCCCAGGGCGTGGACTTCGGAAACGATCTCAGCCTACGGCACATGCGCGGCGACTTGGATCGCCGAAGAAACAACTTGGAGAACGTAGCCGACGTGTTGCGGAGCCTGTTGCAAGATCTCGGTTTTTCTGGATCCAGCCGCACCATTCGCGAGCAGCTGGACATCTTGCGGGAAGTCTTGGAAGAGAAGAAGTCGCAGCTGCGCCAGCGACGGCGGGGGCAACGATCGCTGAAGAAACTCCAGCGACGTCGCAACAAGATCAGCGACTTGGGTCGCCGGTTGTCTCAGTTGCGCAAGCAGATGGTCGAGCGCATTGAGAAGAAGCAAGACGAGCGGAAAATTAATCACCGAATCCATTCGCAACGTGTGCGGATGCTCCAACAGGAGCAAGAGCACATGCAGGCGCGGATCGATGAGCTCTCCGAGCGCTACAGCGAAGACGAGCGGGCGCCGGTTTTGGGTGAAATGACCGATGAGCAGCTTGAGGAGCGGTTGGAGCATCATCGACAGCAGCAGAGCGAGATTCGGGACCAGTTGATTGGGCACGCGGAGAAGCGAGGTCGGCTGCGCGAACGAATTAAGGAGCTAGATGCTCCTCGGTCGGACAACCGCCCCCAGTTCGCTTGGGATGAGATCGAGCAACGACTGGCCGATGTGGTCCAGCATCACAAGTTAGGCAAAACGCAAGTGACGGACTGGCGGGAGATGCTCAAGCGGCACGCCTATTCGAGAACGGTGCCCAAGTACTTGGAATTGGCCGCCGTGCACTTGGCCAATCTTTCCCGCCAGAAATTTGTCAGCTTTGACTACGTGATCCGTAAGAAAAGACTTTCGTTGCGTGACAAGGACGGTGAGCTCCATTCGCTGGATAAACTCTCTGGCGAGCAGTTGGTGGACGTTTACCTCAGCCTCTGGTTGGCTCGTATCGACGCGCTGGCCGATCGGGGCGTGAACCTCCCCATCGTGATCAACGACCTGTTGGAGACGACTGGAGACAAAAAGGACCGTCGCCTGGCCAAAGCCTTGACGAACTGCGCGGCCCGCGGCCACCAGTTCCTGTCGGCCACTGTCGATCTACATCATGCCAAGGAATTCGCTAAACTCGAGGTGCCCATTGCCAACCTAGCCGAGCGGATTCGTGACGAAATCGTGTCGGAGCCCGCCGACGGTTCCACCGAGACATGGCGTGTTGACCAAGCGGAAGAGCCAAGATCCTTGGACGGCGGTGGCCAAGGACATTCAGACCCTCGCTTCAGAGAACGGACGACGCAACGGGTCGTCCGCCGAGGTTTAGACTGGGACGACGCCCAGCATGCCTAATTATATTCCGACCGGTTCAGCCGGTCCAACAGGCGATCCACCAGCCCAACCCTGGTCCCGCCGACGTCAATAACAGCATCACCAAACAACCGATTCGGCGCGGGGATTCCTCTTCCGGTTCTTCAACATCCTCCTTGGACCGACGACCGCGATCGTAGCCAACTGCGAAACCTCGTTTGGAACCCTCTTTGGATCCGTCGCGATTTCCATCCGCGTATCCCGACTCTTTGCCAGCGGCCAAACCAGTCGAATAGCCAATACCGTAAGCGGCCAACACGGCGACGGCGGCCAACACGATGCCAATGAGTGAAGCTTGAGACATGTTCGCTCGGTGTTACTGGGATAGCCAATACCGGACCGACGCCAGCGGTTCCTCCGAACATTCTATCCTCGCTCTTTGTCCAGCACGAACACCAAATAGGCGGTGGGCTCGCCGTAGCCTATAATGGAGCTAAGCATGGCCCATTCCCTACCCGACAACTCCGAATGCGACGACCAGGTACTCAAGCCGCGTTTCCATCTGCGGACTTTGTTGATGTTAGTGGCATTGTTATGCGTGACGTTGGCGATTTCTCGCAACGTCTCTCCGATGGCCGTCGCGGTGGCGATTCTATTCATATTGGCAATCGCGGCACATGTGGCTGGAAATGTTCTCGGATCGCATTTACGAGACGAGGCAACCGCCAAAAATTTGGCTGAGTCTCCCCGCCGTCGATTTAGGGTCAGTGTGGCGGATTGCGCGCCGACCACCCGGTTGAGCCACCGCACGCCGCTGGGTTCAACCGTCGTCGTGCTGACGTTGATGGGGGCCATGGCGGGCGGCTACGGTGGCTGTGAATGGCTGTCGCAAAGCATTCCGCATGAAGATCTCACGATCGCCAATCTGAGTCTGGGCGCATCGTCGTTTGTGGTCCTCGGCGGTTTCTTCGGTTTTTGGATTGGCAGCTTTTTGCGGGTCTTCCTGGTGGCGACATTCCAAGCCCAGCGCGAGAGTGGCCAACGGCAGGTTTCAAGGCGAGATGTAGGTCCCGTGCAATAGGTTGAGGTCCCCATATCGGGCTGCCATCAAGCGATCGAGTCCACATGTCTATCCCACGCAAATCGCTGCTCGCCGGATTCGCTGGGGCGGCGCTAGCGATCGTGGGTCTGTTGGCCGTGTTGATTTGGATTGCACGTCGCGACCAGCTACCACTGATCGACCGGTCGATCCACGACACGAGCATCGAACTTTGGAAATCGGCGGGACCCGCGAGTTACGACATACGCGTCGAAGTGAAGGGGCGGCAGCCTGCGACCTACGAAGCCCATGTGCGAGATGCAGTTACGATCCGGGCGGCACGCAACGGGTATCCACTTCAGCAGGCGAGGACCTTGGGGACCTGGAGCGTGCCCGGAATGTTTAACACTATTGGCTACGATGTTGAAGCCATCGATAAAAGCACGGCGGCATCGCCCAGTCACCTCACTATCCGTGGCGAGTTCGATGCCGAGTATGGTTATCCAGCTCAATACCGACGGATCGAATGGGGCGCCAACACAGAGGTGCATTGGCAGGTAACTCGCTTCGAAGTTGTCTCGCCCGAGACACCCGTACCACGGGAGTCCAACCCTGATGTACCGAGACCCGACGAGTAGTCACACACATATTCATGTTGGATTGGCATAAAAAAGTCGTACTCGTCACGGGCAGCACCGCGGGTTTTGGAAAACACCTAGCTCACGCCTTCGCGAGTGTTGGGGCTCGTGTGATTGTGACGTCACGTCGTCAGTCACGGGCCGAAGCCACGGCCGAGCAGATTCGTGCCGGCGGTGGCGAGGCGACCAGCTACTCAGTCGATGTCACACAGCGCTCGCAAGTCGCCGACATGTTCCAATGGGTCCGCGAAACCGAGGGGCAATTAGATGTCCTGGTCAACAACGTGGGCCAATCGACCAGGGGCCGCGCCGGCGAAACCGAACCGGAAGACTTCCGGGAGTTGTTGGAAACAAACCTGATATCGGCGGTGCACTGCACGACCAGCGCGTTGCCGCTATTAGGCGACTCCCAGGGGTCCCTGGTCAACATCGGCTCCTTGGCTTGCAAATCCGTGGGGCGGAATTTGGGTGCGTATCCGGCCAGCAAGTTCGCCTTGGCGGCATACAACCATCAACTTCGCGGTGAATTGGCGGCGGACGGGATCCACGTGTTATTGGTCTGTCCTGGTCCGATTCGCCGTGACGACGCGGGCACTCGCTATGATCAACAAGCTGAGGGGATGGACGCCAATGCCGCGCGACCAGGCGGAGGGGTCCGATTGAGCGGTATCTCACCGGAGCGACTGGCCCGGCAGGTGATCCGAGCATGTGAAAAGCGCCAGCCTGAGTTGGTGGTTCCAGCCCACGCGAGGTGGCTGTTCGCGATTGCCCAACTGTGGCCATCATGGGGCGACTGGATTGTGAAGCGGTACGTGAAGTGACCGGGGATGCACTCTCATGCGACTCGGGCTGCGGTGGTAGAGGAGACACCCGTCGCATCGTCTGGAGCATCGGCAGCTCGTCCAGTAGTCCAGTGCAATCCGCCTGGCGCAAGGCCCAGTGGGAGCGAAACTGTCACCAGGGACTAGGCAGTGGACATACTAAGCATCGGTTTCGCTGTTGCACATGTCTCCAAGGCGTTCGGACAGTTCCAACTAGCGGCGGTCGATGTGCCCGCCACGCGTTAGCAGCCCGCGGTTTCTACCCGCGGTCGTGAACCCCGCCGCAGATTAGCATCTTGCGTTTGGAGACAGCCGTGATTGCCATGCAGCGGCGGTGTCGAACGATTTCGAAATTTGAATGTCGCTGTTCGCCCTGCTATCGTACGCAAAGCAGACCGTATTGAAATACGCGTTGTGTTTCCCAGCAGTGACGATAGAATTCTGTAAGCAGCGGAGGTCACCTAAATTTCTGAAGAAAATCGCTCGAAGCAATCAATAATCCAAATGACGCTCGATCCGTTGTTACCTCGCCAGAGTGGACTAAGACCGTTTGAAATAACTCAAAGGAGTGATGAAAATGAGTACAGATCTGCATGTGGTCAGGGTTGGCGATAAGCCAACCACCGCTCTCACGGAATCCGTCCCGTTTAACCGGCTGAGCCCGACGCAATGTCACTCCTGTGGCAGCACCGGATCATTCAAAAGACAAGTTTTCCATATCCACGATGTGCCCGAATCGAAGCGTGCCGAAGACCATCTTCAAGAATCAGTGCGGCGGATTCTTTTCCAGAAATTCGGAGTCAGTCACGTTTTATTCAAAACGCACCAAAACGATTTCTACGCCGATAGTGCAATATGTTGCAACTGCGGATCGCCGAATATTGTGTTTGACATAGAATTCACAGACGATATTATCGCGGCGATGGCAGCTCTAACCGACGACGACTCCGCGAAAACCAAGGCAGATCTCGAAGATACAGCGAACGCGATTCGTAGTCATTCTCAGACCAAACGAGAGAGTGGACCGCGACGTAAGGTGTGAAATCAAGTCGGGCCGGCTCCTCGAACTCGTTGGCCCAAAGGGCTTGCGGCATAACCCATGACGGTGCTGAGTGAATCGACTATAAAGTGCGGCGGTGTGCGCCACACAACGCACTCTGCAAACGACGGTTTCCCACGTCGGCTGGGAAATCGACCGCCGCGGGAGCTGAACGACAACTCTCGTCAGATCGACTGCGCGACGCGGTGGGTCGGGTCGATGCGCGTCCTATGGGGCCTCAATGGGCGGATCGGCCGTCAGGGCCGCGAGATCAATGCTGTGGCAGTTTGACTGACGTGCGTGTCCCTTTTGACCTATCGCATTTCTCGCACCCCAAAATCGCGCTTTCAAAATCCGGGCGTTGCCATACAATCCACGCTTACTACCAACCCTGCGTAGCGGAGTACGAACAATGATCGACGATGAAAAGGAGGTCTATGAATTGATGGAGGCGTTGAATGAACGCTTGCCGATGCGGGCTTACGCGACTCCCCCGCTGGTGAAGGCCGTTCGCCAGGAGGGGGCTGACATCAAAGTGAACGACAAATGTTGCGATCGCGGCAGCCTCGTTGCCAAGTATAACAGGGAAAGCGGTATTAGGCGATTTTGGACGATAGTTTTCAGACGTGCTACTCGTCGCATACTGAGGGCAGAGATTCGGAGCCATGCCCCGCTATGCGCCTAGTTCAATCGCACATAAGAGCTAAACAACGAGCTTGATTGTTCCGTCAGTATTAGGGAAAGAGTTGATATACGACGACGGACTGTGTGACGCCAACGTCGTGGATGCTGAAGTCAACGGGAAATGAGTAGCACCTGTCGTGCCTTTTCACATACGTCGCCCGACCAGGCATCTTGACCATACCGCCGATGCGATTGAGAACTGTGTGGACGCCATTTCACCCGATTAGCTTGGAAACAAACATGCCTGCATTCCCAGAAATCAACCGCATCGCGTACGAAGGTCCTGACTCCAAGAACCCACTCGCCTTTCGCTGGTACAACTCAGACGAAGTCATCGAAGGCAAGACGATGAAGGAGCATATGCGGTTTAGCGTCGCCTACTGGCACACGTTTCGCGGCACTGGCGCGGATCCGTTCGGCGCGGGCACCATGGTTCGCCCCTGGGACGACGGCTCGGAATCCGTGGAGAATGCGTTAGCGCGCGTCGACGTCGCTTTTGAGCTGATCGAGAAGCTGGGCGCTCCCTATTACGCGTTCCACGATCGCGATATTGCCCCGGAAGGCAGCTCATTGCGCGAAACCAACGAGAATTTGGACCGTGTTGTTGCGCGACTCAAAGCCGAACAAGAAAGGAGCGGAATCAAACTGCTTTGGGGGACGCAAAACATGTTCAGCCATCCCCGATATATGCACGGCGCGGCGACCAGTTGCAATGCGGATGCTTTCGCGTATGCAGCCGCCCAATGCAAAAAGTGTTTGGAAGTCACCCACAAGTTGGGGGGCGAGAATTTTGTGTTTTGGGGTGGACGCGAGGGTTACCAGAGCCTCTACAACACCGATATGAAGCGGGAACTGGACCATCTTGGCGCGTTCTTGCATATGGCCGCCGACTATGCCAAGCAGATTGGGTTCACGGGTCAGTTTCTCATCGAGCCCAAACCGAAGGAGCCGACCAAACATCAATATGACTCCGATGCGGCCGCCTGCATCAATTTTCTGCGCGCGTATGATCTGACCGACAAGCTCAAATTGAACATCGAGACGAATCACGCCACGCTCGCTGGTCATACCATGATGCACGAGCTCGAGTACGCGGGACACCAAGGCATGCTCGGTTCGATCGACGCCAACACGGGCGATTTGATGTTGGGTTGGGATACCGATCAATTCCCGACCAACGTCTATCTCACTACCCGCTGCATGTTATCGATCTTAAAGTACGGGGGACTGGCTCCCGGCGGGGTGAACTTCGACGCCAAAGTTCGCCGTGAAAGCTTTGAGCCGATTGATCTGTTTTTTGCACACATCGGCGGCATGGACACCTTTGCCCGTGGACTCAGAATCGCGGCGGACATCCGTGCTGACGGCGAGCTGCAGTCGCTCTTGGATGCGCGATACGCGAGTTGGGGAAGCGGCATCGGCGCCGCCATCGAGCAGGGCCAGCACGACTTCGATTCGTTAGAAGCCTACATGCTCGAAAAAGGCGACATCGCGCCCAACTCCAGCGGACGCCAGGAGATGCTGGAGAATCTCATCAACCGATACATCCGCTAAAAATTAAACTCCAATCCCCTTTGGCGAAGATCGGAGGCCAAACGGTCCACGGATTCAAAAAGGACAGCGTCGAAGCCCGCTTCCTTGGCGGCAGCCACGTTCGGCTCCAAATCATCGACAAAGAAGATCTCCGTGGGAAGGCACTCGGCTCGGTCGGCCGCCGCGGCGTAAATAAGCGGATCTGGTTTAGCGGCGCCCACTTCGTGGCTCAGAGTGAAGATATCGAACATCCTGTTCACAATCGTAAACCTTCCATCGGTGACCAGATTCCAATGGTCGCCGCAGGTGTTGGAAAGAACTCCCATGCGGTGATTGGACATATGCAGACTACCGACCAGCGGCACGATGTACGAATTGATGTCAAAAATATCGCTGCCCGCTAGCGCCAACTCCGCCTGGTCCGGCCGCGTATTGGTGCGATCGCAAAACAACTGGTAAAACTCGTCACTGGAGATCTGTCCACATTCAACTTGCTCCTGCAAATCCCCCTCGAAAACCACCTCCCAAACTTGCTCGGGGGAAATCCGAGCCACTGCGGCCATTTGGGCAGCCCCGCGACGGTGATCAAATCCGAGGAGGACATTCCCCAGATCAAAATAGAGAAACTTCGTCGTTCGCATTCTCAGACCCTTGGATTGTTTTGCGCAGTCGCACATCGATCTGGCGTACATCGTCGCTGGACAGGATCAGATTGCCAAGGCCTTTTTCTGATTTTCCAGAACCCTGGCACGGGAGTGAGGTCGTGGAAAGCGGAACGGTTTTGTTCTATCATGCGGGGTTCATCGAACCATCCTAACCCTGGAAACCATCACGCCATTATGAATACATCGCTCAACAGATACAGCTCTCGGATCACCCAACCCAAAGTACAGGGTGCTTCCCAAGCCATGCTTTATGCCACCGGGCTGAGCGAGGCGGACATGGACAAGCCTCAAGTGGGAATTTGCAGCGTTTGGTACGAGGGCAACCCCTGCAACATGCACTTGGACAAATTGGCCGCTGAGGTCAAGAGCGGGGTTGTCGACGCGGGACTGGTCGGCATGAGATTCAACACGGTGGGTGTCAGCGACGGCATCTCCATGGGGACCGACGGCATGAGTTATTCCTTGCAGTCACGAGATCTGATTGCCGATTCCATTGAGACAATCATGAGCGCCCAATGGTACGACGCCTGCATCACGGTGCCCGGATGCGACAAAAATATGCCGGGGTGCCTTATCGGCATGGGGCGGCTGAATCGCCCTTCCCTAATGGTTTATGGCGGCACCATACGCGCGGGCCATTTATCCGATGAAAAATTGGACATCGTTTCCGCTTTTCAATGCTATGGGCAGTATTTGGCCGGCACGATCGATGAAGACAAGCGCAAGCAGATTGTCCAACGTTCATGTCCAGGACCAGGCGCATGTGGCGGGATGTATACGGCGAATACGATGGCCAGTGCCATTGAGGCGATGGGTATGTCGTTACCGTACAGTGCTTCGATTCCGGCGGAGGATCCAGACAAGTTGGATGAATGTCGCCGGGCGGGAGAAGCCATTCACAAGCTACTGGAGAAAGATCTCAAGCCACGTGATATCATGACCCGCGAAGCCTTCGAGAACGCGATGACCATCGTCATGGCACTGGGCGGATCCACCAACGCGGTCCTGCATTTGATCGCGATGGCGCGGGCAGTTGACGTACCATTGTCGATCGATGATTTCCAAACGATTAGCGACCGCGTTCCCTATTTGGCAGACCTTAAACCCAGCGGCAAGTTCGTCCAAGAAGACCTGCACGCCATCGGTGGCACTCCGGGCGTCATGCGCATGCTCTTGCGGGAGGGATTCATGCACGGCGATTGCTTGACCGTAACGGGTCAGACGCTGGCTGAAAACGTGGCTGACCTGGCTGACTTCGCGGAGGATCAGGAGATTGTCCAACCCATTGACAAGCCAATCAAAGCCACTGGGCATCTGCAGATTCTCCGCGGCAACCTGGCTCCGGAAGGCGCGGTCGCCAAGATCACTGGCAAGGAAGGCACCAAGTTTACGGGTACTGCCAACGTGTTTGATTCGGAAGAGGAAATGGTCAAAGCGGTTGAGGAACAGAAGATCCAGAAGGGTGATGTCGTAATCATCCGCTTTGAAGGTCCCCAAGGTGGACCTGGCATGCCGGAAATGCTGACGCCCACCTCGGTCATCATGGGCGCCGGGCTGGGCCCACACGTAGCACTGATGACGGACGGTCGTTTTTCCGGTGGATCGCACGGATTTATCGTCGGCCATGTCACGCCCGAAGCGCAATTGGGAGGTCCGATCGCGCTAGTTCGGAACGGGGACAAGATCAACATTGACGCCGAGACGCGACGCATTGATGTCGATTTAGACGACGAAGAGCTGCAACGTCGCCGAGACGCCTGGCAGGCCCCGCCGTACAAAGCCACGCGCGGTACACTCTACAAGTACATCAAGAACGTCAAGTCCGCCTCCGAAGGCTGTGTTACCGACGAGTGACAGGTGACCGACGAGTGACAGGTTACCGACGCGCGTCGTTTAACCGCCGACCAGAGGAGCCTGGCTAGGAAAGTCATGCGGTACCATCCGTTCCGTCCACTCAGCGACATGGCAGTACCATATACTGCTCGCCAGGCTCCGGCGGTCGGCGTTCCACCCGCATGCTATATGACTCGCTCTGGGTCGATTCCGCTCGCCCCCGTCGACGCCTCTGGTTCCGAGACATCGCCGGGGAAATACAAAATAGTCAATCGCAACATTTGGACCTATAATGCGCCGCTTGCGTGGTAAGATGCGTGGTTAGACGTTCGCCTAAAACACAGATTCTGTATTCTTATGAGTTCAACGATTCCGAAAGCTACGAACCTGGCCGATTTGCGCGAGAGCGGCTGGACTTCCAAAACAGTCAAGGAAGAGATCCGGGACAATTTCATTCGTCTCTTGTCGGCCAACCAGCAGCTCTTCCCCGGTATCGTGGGCTTCGAAGACACGGTGCTGCCAGAGATCGATCTGGCACTCTTGGCCGGTCACGACGTATTGTTTCTCGGGGAGAAGGGCCAGGCGAAGAGCCGACTAATGCGGCAGCTGGTCCAATTCCTGGACGCGGAGATTCCTTACCTGGATCTCCCAGCGGCCCCGGTGCACGAAGATCCGCTGGCACCGATCAGCCGCGTGGCCCGTGAGTTCGTGCGCAGCCACGCCGACGAGGAGATCCCGATTGCTTGGTGGTCGCGTGACGAGCGATACGTGGAGCGATTGGCCCCCGGTACCAAATTCGCCGACATCATCGGCGAGATCGACCCCGCCAAGTTGGCCGGCGGCGTCAGCATGTCGGCCGAGGAGGCTCTTCACTTTGGCTTAATACCTCGCATGCATCGCGGCATCTTCGCCATGAACGAGCTCCCGGAGTTGGACGAATTGGTTCAAGTCGGGCTGTTCAATATCCTGGAAGAACGGGACGTACAGATTCGCGGGTATCCGATCCAATTTGAGATCGACGTCTTGATTCTCTTCTCCGCGAACCCCGCCACGTACAACCGCAGCGGCAAGGTGATTCCGCAGCTCAAGGACCGAATCGGCTCGGTGATTCACACGCATTATCCGCGGCAACGGGAGTTGGGCATCCAGATCATGGAGCAGGAAGCCACGATTGAATTGGACGGCGACTTTCCAGTGACGGTCCCGTATTTCATGCGGGAGATACTGGAAGAGGTCACCGTAGCCGCTCGCAAGTCAAAGTACATCGATCAGCAATCGGGTGTGAGTGCCCGCTTTTCCATCGCCAACTTCGAGACCACCGTGGCCAGTGCCCGGCGCCGCGGGATTGTGCTCGGCGAGACGCCGTCGGTCCCCAGGATCAGCGACCTGGGGCACCTGTATACCTCCTCGTTGGGAAAACTTGAATTGGACTTAATGGGGAGCCACCAGATGTCGGAGCGTCAGGTGTTGGACGCGGTGGTCGCCGAGGCGATCGAAACGGTCTTCAGTCAATACGTGGACGAACATGGACTGGCCGAAATTGCCGAGATATTCTCCAAAGGTGTACGCATTGAGGTCGGTGACATGCTACCGTCGTCGGCCTATGCCGAGTTGGTCGAACGGGTTCCACCGATTTGGGACAAGGCTTTCGAGGTGAACGCCTCCGAGGAAGCGGCGGTCCGCGCGAGCTGCATCGAGTTTGTACTCGCGGGGCTCTATTCCATGGATCAGATTTCTCGCGGCCAGCGGCACGGGCGCATCACGTACGAGACTTAATGATGTCCCGCCCTGACCGACGAACCGGGGGTGTGATTCACACCTATCAGAAATACGATCCACGGCGATTCCCCAGCCCCACTCAGCCACCGCCGGATTTGGTTTCCCCCGCCTTCGATCACCTGTTGGCCTACGGTGACATGCGGCATTTGACCCCCGAGGAATTGGCCAGGGCGATACGTATCGATCCCTCCCAGATCGCGGGACTGGGACCAAGCCTGGATGCGCTGATGGCCATGTTGCTGGAACGCCGCCGCAAGATTCTCGAGAAATACGAAACCGACACGGTCACGGAATTGGCGAGTCGCAACTATGCCGAGTCCGGGCAAGGGGTGAAAACGCCCCGTGAACTTCACGAACGATTCCAACGCGCCTGGCAGACCCAGCAGCTCTATGAAATGGAAAAGCTATGGTACGCAATCGGCGACGACCGATCTGAGTTTGCACGGCAGTTGGTCCAGGTTATGGAGCGGTTGGGAGAAAAGTACCAGATCGATGAGCTGGCCGCCAAATACGAGTTTATTGGGGTCACGCCGATGACGATCGAAGAGGCGCTCGCCATCAAAGAGGAGCTGGACAAGATCCAAGAACTCCTTGAGCAATTGGAAGAGGCCCGCGATTCCGCGCGGATTGGCATTATTGACATGGAGGCGTTGGCGGAATTCTCGGAACCAGGCGAGATGGACCAACTCAGTGCCCTACAGCAGCAAGTGCAGGACTACCTTCGCGAGATGGCCGAACAGCAGGGGTTGAGCAGCGACGGCCAGCGTATTGAGCTGTCGCCGCACGCCTACCGATTGTTCCAGGGCAAGTTGTTGGAGAAGATTTTCAGCCATCTCTCCGCGTCGCGCACCGGGCGGCACCAAGGGGAGGTCGTCGGCGAAGGGGCCGTCGAGCTCCAGCAGACCAAACCGTATGAGTTCGGCGACTCACTCACTCACATGGACATCCCGCGGACATTTGTGAATTCCCTACTGCGGACCGGACCCGGTTTGCCAATTCGGATCAAGCCGGAGGACATCGAAGTTCACCGGACGCGAAATGCGCCGAAGTGCGCTTCGGTCGTGGTGATGGATATGAGCGGATCGATGCGTTACGACGGCCAATATATTAACGTGAAACGCATGGCATTGGCTTTGGAGGGGCTGATTCGGAGCGAATTCCCAGGGGACTATCTCCGTTTTATTGAAATGTATACGTTCGCCAAACTGCGATCCGCGGCCGAAATCGTCACGCTGATGCCCAAACCAGTCACAATCACCGATCCGGTCGTCCAGCTCAAGGCAGATATGAGCGACGAGGATCGCAGTGAATATCAGATCCACCCGCATTTCACGAATATACAGCACGGTTTGCATCTCAGCCGCCAGTTATTGGCGAGCCAAGATACTCCGAATCGCAACATCATCTTGATTACGGATGGACTCCCCACGGCTCACTTCGAAGACTCGTGGCTCTATATGCTCTATCCACCCCATCCACGGACCGAATCCGCCACGATGCGTGAAGCCGCTTTTTGTCAACGTGAGGACATTACGATCAACATTTTCCTGGTTCCCAGCTGGTCGCAAACCGAAGAGGACGTTAGGTTTGCGCATCGCATGGCCAAAATGACCAGCGGTCGAGTTTTCTTTACGGCCGGGCGTGATCTTGATCGATATGTGGTGTGGGATTATCTGGCTCGCAAACGCGATATCATTGCCTAGTTCGGCGGTATTGCCTAGTTCGACGGTATTGCCTAGTTCGACGGTATTGCCTAGTTCGACGGTATCGCCTAGTTCGACGGTTTGAGTGTCGATCGCGAAACAGGTGCAAGCTTGCTCGCGGGTGAACGTATCAAAGGTCGACTTCATGAACTCACGATCGTAGTGAGTCACTGCGATTGGATTGCATTCAAGGCGCGATGCAAGCCACCACGAACTTCCATCGCGCGCCTGTTACCAACTGCATGACTTCATCCCGCGCTCTTCGTGAACCGAAAAAACTTTTTCCACGATCGGTTCAAAACCTTGTCTCTGTCGACTATCGTGGTTACTATCAACACATGGCGCGGTGTTATTCCGACATCACTTGGTGTAACGAAGTCCGGCAACGAAGTCCGGCAACGAAGTCCGAGACGCGGCTCCACACTCGGCAACACCGCTTTCGACAGCTCCATTGCGAGAAACCCGATGAATGACAGCCTTGAAGAACTCTATGAACAGTTCCTTCAACAACCTTCGGGCGATCGTTTTCTCACACTAAGTCAGCTGATACTCACCGAACGACGGAACCTCCGTGCGATACAGGATTGGCGGCGAATCCAGTCGAGTTTTCGAAAGGGCGATTTCGAGTGGTTGATTCAAGAGTCGTGGGAGTTCATTCCCGCCTGGCTGTTGGCACCTCGCTTTCATCAAATCCTCGCCGATGCGGCTGAAAAAACGCGCGATTCCGAGATGGAGGAACTCGAACAATTCCAGCTGCAACAGTGCCTTGAAGGCTTGATGGACACGGGTGAAGGTTCCCAGCCTCATCCTTACCACGTCGTGTCGACGTCGGATATTCACGACATCATGGCGGCCTTGGACAAAACGCCGGTGGCTCAACACTGCGTTCAAGGACACGAATCGCTTTGTGATCTAGTCAGTTGCGACGACGGGAGTGAGCTGTGGTTCCGCCCGATCGATATGGCCATTGCACCGTACCAAGCGGCCACGGAAGAGCCCACTTTGCAAAGGACGTAAGGTGTGATTTCGCGAGAGTGGGTGATTCAACATGAATTGGCATGATCACCCTTGGGCAGGAGTTTTTGCGGCTACATTGTGTCCGTTTCACGAAGACGAATCGATCGAAATGGCCAAGATGCCAGGTTGTCCGCGTTAAGATGGCCACGCGCGACATGGCACGATATTCGTGCTTCGGATTTCAAGAAAACGTACAAGTTATTTCTTACCAGTTTCTTAGTAGAGGGAGTGACGAGACTCGTGCACACTGATCATGAAACGTTGGAGCCTCGACCGGACGAGGAGGCACGTCGCCAATTCTGGTCGGTCCAGATGGAGCGCAGCTTCGAGCTGCTTCGTTCAATGACCACTTATGAGGTGCGCGAAACCGGGGAAGGCATGGATTCCATCATGGACGCCGTTGATGCCAACGGCGTTGAGGTGCTGTTTTCGGATACCAAGATCGCTGGAACACTGGATCGGATCTTCTACATTCGCAAGAGTCTGATTCCGGATCTGTTGTCGATCGCCACCGACATGAACCGGCGGGGCTGGATTCTCAAAATCGAGGATGGATTTAGAACCAAACAGATGCAGACCGAACTGGGGCGCGCCCCCAGCGTTTTCGACATGATCGTCCGTTCTTGTCGGTGGGAGTGTAACGGCGAAACACCGCCGCTGGACTTTCTCGATCGTCGTGCAAGGTGTCTGGTCGCCAACTACCCAAACCAGGGCACTCACATGATGGGCGCGGCGGTCGACATATCTGTCTTTCGACGTGATGACGGCGGCGAAGTATGGCGAGGCAAACCGTATCTGGAGATGAGCGAGTATACGCCAATGGCTTCTCCGTTCGTTAGTGAACCAGAGCGGGCGAATCGCCTCGAGATAACACAAATCATGGAACGTCATGGATTCATGCATTACCCCGGCGAATTCTGGCATTACAACAAGGGTGACGCCGTGTATCACGTGCTGGCTAGCACCGGCCAGCCGGCCACGTACGGCCCGATTCATTGGAACCCCAAAACCGGTGAAGTCACTCCCTATGAAAATGTGACCGAGCCGCTCACGACAGCTGAAGTCATGAGCCAACATCTGCGCGAAGCGTTGGGACGACTAAACCGTGACGAAAGTTGATCTTTTCCTCGCGTCATTACAAATCCAGACCACCTACTTTCTTTCTTTGCGCGCCAAACTCGATCTATGACGCGCGCAAAGCCGCCACGGCTCAGTTCTGCCACGAAAACGATCTGGAGGTCTGTTTTACCCACCGCATCAACGACATCCACGATACGTTCCTCTATTGGGAGCTAAGCAGGTGGAAACGGGAGCACCCCGAGTACTGGATCACGACTCAGGAAGACGCTGCCCAGGCGGGTGGCGCGAACTCACCGCGCCATTGGTGGTCGGCGCTGGACTTCGCCGAGCCGGGAGTGCTCAATTACCTGTATGCGATCCAGCGGGACGTGACGTCGCGGTATGATCTGGACGGTGTCGAGATCGACTACTTCCGCTCGCCGATGTTCATCCAGCCGAACCTGAACTACGAGCCGGCGACGTCGGATCAGATCGACATCCTGACCGAATTCCAGCGGCGGCTGCGGACGATTGCCTACCAGGCGGGTACGAAGCGAGGCCGGCCTATGCTGATGTCGACGCGTGTTCCGGCGACCCCCGGCTGTTGCCGGCACGTCGGCATCGACATCGAGCGCTGGCTCCAGGAAGGATTACTGGACGTGCTGACCGTGGGTGGCGGGTACGTCCCGTTCACCGAACCGCTGGACGAGATGGTCGCGCTCGCTCGGCAATGCAAGGTGCCGATCTACGCGACGATCAGCACTTCGGGCATGCGATCGCCGTACAACACCGATGAAGCCTGGCGAGGCGCGGCTGCCAACATGTGGCACGCCGGAGTCGATGGTATCGTCCTGTTCAATTATTTTCCGGGCGAGCCCACGGCGCGGATCAACGAAATCGGCTCGCCCGAAACTTTGCGGGGGCTCGATAAGGTCTTTGCCATCGATCAACGGCGAATCCTGGAGGGTGATCTGGTCCAGGGGATCGAACAACGCCAGGTGCTGCCGATCAGCGTTCCGGCGGACGGCTCCGCTGCGACTGCGAACCTGCCGATCGGTGACGATCTGCCGGCGGCGGGCCGCGATGGGACGCTTAAAAGCGCGGAATTGTGGATTGCGTTGAACGACGCTGAGGCACTGGCCAACGTCCAGCTCGACCTGAACGGCCAACG
>Ga0310121_10002240_pt1 | contig 18639 bp, 13 predicted proteins | sample CB27_Tmax_986_MG_FD_203504 | JGI IMG/M metagenome (GOLD analysis project Ga0310121, IMG submission 203504) | Marine microbial communities from Western Arctic Ocean, Canada - CB27_Tmax_986 | ecosystem: Environmental > Aquatic > Marine > Oceanic | place: Canada: Western Arctic Ocean | collected...
GGTCACATGGCCATCTACCAACGCGATCAATACAAGCGCGACAAAGCCCCGACGGTCAAAGTGACTCGTTTCATCGCTCCGCAACTGATCGACTGGTGAAAGGAGATTCACCAAGGGATAGGACTTGGTAGTGTAACAAATCGCCTCTTAAAAAGAGTTTTGTGGGTGAAGTTGGTTCGGGTTCGGGGGCCACCGGGGGCCCTCCACGTAAAAGGCCGGGGGGCGGGGTCGCCGGAGTCCCGGCTCGCGCAATTTTTTCAATTCCACCGGCGTTTTAGAATACAGGCGCGCGACAGAAAACGCCGCTACGGGCGTTTATGGGCGTCTAAGGCGCGGGGCGCCTTGTGTCAGGACGATGGCGAGGCGATTACCATCATGCCGCCGGGGGACGCGCCGCTGGACCCGGACCGCAACCCGACCGACAATATCAGCCACGACATCCGGACCTCGTCCTCGGGGAACTTCGCCCTGATCGAGGACGACTTCGAAGGGCGCTCACGGATCACCGACGGCGCCTCCCGGCGACCGCTCGACCTTCGCGCGGTCAACATCGGATACGGAGACCCACTTAATCCAAGTAGTCCGTTCTGGCAGAACTGGGAGACAACGTTTCAAACGATCGCCCAAGAGGATTACAACGCGCTCATCTGGCAGGGGAACAACGAGCTTTGGCCGCCGGCGGGGCACCGCCTGCTGCGATTGACGGAAACGCCCGAAGCGCGGGAGATCACGTCGGAGCAAAACGAGGCGATTATCGCGCAAGCGCAAGTGATGTTCGCCGCCGCGAAGGCGGCCGGGCTGCGGAACCTACTCTACTCGCAGGTGATCTGGTTCACCGAGGCGTTCGCGCAAGCGCACGGCTACACGGTCAGTCCGCCGCCGGGCAACGTTCCCTACAGCGCGAATTCTTATCTTTCGAACTACGGCGGGAATCACCCCAACGCCAAGTGCGGGGTGCGCAGCGATCAGACGCGCGCTTACGTCGAAGCGGTGTTTGCGGAGTTCCCGGCGGTGTATCAGGACCTGGACGGCTTCTACCTGGTGCCCGGCGAGCCGCTGCCGGCTGAGCGCAGCACTTACTTCACCGAGGCGATCCTTCCGGGGTTGCAGCGCTCGGGGCGTGAGCCGCTGGTGATCCTGCACCAGTGGCAGGTGCCGCTGGACAACTACATGGAAAACATCGTCAACAACCGGTCCTACGACAACCTGTGGCTGGGATTCCACGCGCTCAACGCCGAACAGTTCACCGACGCCAAGGCCTGGCCCGCGGCCGTTGAATGGGCGGAGACAACGGGATTGCCGACGCTGCCCGTGGTTCTGCCTGGCAATATCCAGGCCTTTCCGTTCAATTCCGCGCAACTGGCATCCGAGGTGATTGGCGACCTCCGCAGGACCGTGGAATTCAACGGCTTCTTTTATTGGCCACACGCGCGCTACGCGTCGAGCTTGTTCCGCCGGGCGCTGGGGTATTACGGCCGCACGGGGCTGCCGTATTCGGACGACGATTGGCTGCCGGAGCTGGAGCAGCGGTTCGTCGATGCCCAGGCGGCCCGCCACATCCTCAACGCCTATAACATCTCCAGACGCATCATCCCCGAGATGTGCGCATTGGTCAACCAGAGCAGCATGGGAGACCGGTGTCTGTTCTTGTCGTATGACCTGATGGCCGACGTGCGCTGGATCGACCGCAACTCTTCACCGGCCCGCGGTCGACGGCTGCTGCCGGTGGTGTTTTACGCCAAGCGCATCGCCGAACAGCCCTTTATGAGGGACTACGACGGCTCGGAGATCCGGGACATTTCGTCGACGCAGATGGCCTTGTGGGCCACGTCCGAGGGCGGAACGGTTTACCATATTCTACCCTGGGACCACATGGCGAAGGTCCGGCGGATGGGCGACGATTGCTTCCAGGAGGCGGAGGCGGCGTTGGCGTTGGTTCAGGGCAGCGTCACAGAGGCGCGGCGGATCCATGCCTGGATGGAGGCCTATCAATTGTTCGCGCGATACTATGAGAAGAAGGTGCAGGCGGCGACAATGGCGTTGGTCTATTCCTACAAGGACCGTTCGGAGGACCGCGCCGAGGCCCTGCAGTTGGCGGATCAGACCGTGACGCTCTACACGGCGGCGATCAACCACCTGCAAACGGAGCTGGTCAACAACCACGGCGTCTCGTTCGCGAATATGATTCCGGGCGCGGCAACGCCCAACGATCTGCTCCAGATGGAGGCCCAAGAGCGGCAAAACATCGGCACGATCTTTGGCTGGCCGTAAGCCGAAATATGGACAAGCGATCTTGATCCGTGGTGTTTGAAGGCAGCGCAGGCTTTACGTCGAATGATTCTTGCCCACGGCCGTGGTGGCTAATCGTGTGCCTTGTAGGCGGATTTCGGCGAGTTTTGCAACCGGCATGAGGGCACCCCCTCCAGACGCTCCCCCTGAATCTCGACCTCGAACATGGTCCCCACAAGAAGGATGGCTGATCGTTTGACCATGGGTCTCCGTTTGCTTTTCCGTTGCTGTCTCACATTTTTTTCGGCGACGCGGCGGGTCAACGATAGCCGAATTCGCCCAAAAGGATCTCTCTCACCCCTGGCGGCGCAACCCGGCGATCAAGTGATGGACGAGCAACCTGAAGTGGGCATAGCTTATTTCCGGGCCGACGCCGTAACGGCGCAGCTCCTGGAGGGGTGTTTGGGTCGAGTTAGGGCCTTCGCGGCTGGTCACCGCGATCTTGATCCCCAGCCTTCTCAATGTTCTCCATCGCCTTGTCATCATAGTCCTCCGCTCGACCGTTGGGGTAGGCGAACACGCGGCAGGGCTTGCCGGTCAGCTCTTGGATGGCCCGGACGCTCATTTCGATTTCCTCGCGCGCCGTCTGGGGCGAGACCCGCGTCAGGATCGTGTGGGTGTACGTGTGGGCACCAAACTCGATCAGCCCTGAATCGGCCATGGTCTGGATCGATTCCCGGTCCAGCATTCGGTAGGGCGATTGGGGCTCGACCGGCCAATCGGGGACCGATCCGAGCGTTTCGATCAGGTCCGCGCTCTGGCGCAGCAACTCTTCGTGCTCCAGCTCCTTGAGGGCGGCCTGCCAGGCGGCGGCGCGGGCGGCGGGGAATGAGATGTCGTAGTGCATGTTTCGCCATGCGACCGATTTCTTGTCGGTTCGCGCCAGGGCGGTGTTGAGACGGCCGAACCAAACCGTCTGATCGCCGCCCACCAGGCCCGTATTGAGAAAGATGGTGGCCGGCAGCTCCCGCTCGCGCAAGATCGGGAAGGCAACGTCGAAATTGTTTTGATATCCGTTGTCGAAAGTGATCGCGGCGGTCGGGCACCGGATCGCGCCTGAGGCGAGCACCGTGGCGGCGTCGACGAGCGGCAGGACCTCGAACCGCTGGCTCAGGTAATCCATCTGCCTGCCAAAGGCCTCCCGCGTGATCAGGCACCAGTCGGCCACGGGCGGCGATGCGCGGACCACGCCGTGATACATCAGGATCGTAAGCTGATTCTTGAACAGCACGCGATGCAGCAACGGCGGCAACCCCAGCCCCGCCGCGCAGTGGGCAAGCATTGATTTGAGGGGTTTTAGAAGCGACCGGTTCATCGAGAGGTTGATCGGACGGCGGGGAATGCTCAGGGGCCCGAGATTGGGATTTGAATTCCAAGCTCGGCTTCTATCATGAATAATAACGCCGCCTTTGAGCGGAAGATACTATTCATGATTCGGACCCAAAACCTCTCGAAGCGATTCACGCTCTATGATCGGCCGCTGGACCGTCTGTGGGATTGGCTCACGCCGGTGCGGGCGCAACGGGGGCGGCCCTTCTGGGCCCTTCGGGAGCTGACTTTGGAGGTCGAAGGGGGTGCTTCGGTCGGGCTCGTCGGCGTCAACGGGGCGGGCAAATCCACGCTGCTCAAGATCCTGACCGGCACCACGCGCCAAACCGAGGGCGAATACGCCATCGAGGGGCGCGTCTCGAGCCTGCTGGAACTGGGGACCGGATTCCATCCCGAGTTCACGGGGCGGCAGAATATCCACTTCGGAGGAAAGATGGCCGGCCTCGACGATCGCGAGCTGGCCGCCAAATTCGGTGAGATCGTCGACTTCGCCGAACTGGGCGAGTTCATCGATCAGCCCGTGCGCACTTATTCCAGCGGCATGCTCTTGCGCCTGGGGTTCGCGCTGGCTTCGAGCGTGGACCCCGACGTCCTGATCATCGATGAGGCCCTGTCGGTCGGCGACCTGCACTTCCAGCAGAAATGCCTGCGGCGCATTCAACAGTTCCATGACCGGGGCGTCACGGTCCTGTTCGTCAGCCACGACCCCTCGTTGATCCAAAAGTTCTGCACCGAAGCGATCCTCTTGGATCAAGGCCGGATCATCGATCGCGGAGCCCCCGCCCACGTGATCGATTACTATACATCGCTGCTGGCCGAGAAGTACCGCGACGGGGGTCGCCAGGCGCAAACGGTCCGGCCCGGCGCGGAAGGGGGTCCCCTCGCTGAAACCGAGTCCGGCGATGGCGACGAACACCCCGAGGAGTGGTTCGCCCCGCCCCTGAAGCCCCAGGGTCACCGCACCGGCAATTTCAAGGCACTGATCACTTCGGTCTACCTGAGCGCCCGCGCGGCCCATGGGAACACCAACATCTTCACGACGGGCTCTCCGGCCGTCCTACATGTGCGCTGGGTGGCGCTGGAGCGCGTCGAACAGGTCACGGTCGGGATTATGATCCGCGACCGGTTGGGCCAGGAGATCTTCGGCACGAACACGAACTACCTCGAAAAACCGATCGGCCCCATCGAGCCCGGCCACAGCGTCGAGGTCCGCTTCACGATGCCGATGAACCTGGGCGACGGACTCTATTCCGTGACCACGGGCCTCCACGAAGGCGCGACGCACACCGAGGTCTGTTACGACTGGGTCGATCAGGCCTTGACGTTCCAGGTCCTGCCCGATCCAACCGAGCGATTCACGGGATTGTGCCGCCTGCAAACGGACCTGGATATCCAACAGGAGCCGACCCCCGGTGCCGAGCTATCTTTTGCGCGTGAGATGCGCGAGCGATTGGCAGCTTCTTAATTCCACCACCTTGGACGGATGAGCAATAAGCTACCCATATCCGATGTGACATTGTCATGGGTTCTTGGGCTGATTTTCGCGGTCACGCTCAGCGTCTGCGGCGTCGCCCGAGTTCTTTTGGGTGGGGTCGGCGCCTACGATCTGGCCATCTTTCATTCGGCGTTCCCGAACACCTTATAAGCACAAGGAAAGCCATCCCCCTCGATCCCACAAGCAAAAGTCTCCGCTGGGCGTCTACTCCACCAAACTAAACACGGCCCCGAGGAGCAAAGGGAGGGTCAGTTCAAGGGGGCCGGGAAGATGGATCGGGGGTTCGTTGCCGGGTAGTTCGGCTAGGAGTGGACAGGTGTCGCCCAGCGCCAACAGGCGCCAGTTCTCGCAACTCTTACTCACGTTGCGCGCCAGTGCCACGGCGTGAATAAACGCCTGGCTCAGTGCCTCGTCGCGATGGAGGGCCACGATCAGTCCGCCGTGGGGCAGTTTGCTCAGCAGGCTACTCAGGATCAAACAATCCTTGAGGCTCCCCTTGCCCAGCAGCCCCCCATCGACCCCCGGGTAGCGCTGGAAACCTTCGGCCCCCAACATGAGGTGAACGGTGGTGGGAGTCAGCCGCGCGGCGCCGGTTGCCAGCAGGCTCTGCGTGAAGTGCTTGGGCTGGCGATCCAAAATGCCCCGGCCCAGACACTCGCCGATGCTGAACCCGCGCTTGACCCCTTCATTGATGATGGCGTTCACCCCCTCGCCGGTCTCGCGCGCCAAACCCAACAGGCCATCGGTCACGCCGGCGGCCGCGTCCTCGGCGGCGGCGCCGTGGAAGGCCAACTCGTAATCATGGAGCGCGGCCCGGCCGTTCATCACCAGGCACTGAATCATGCCCCGCTGGATCATGTAGATCATCAGCGGCGAGAGCCCGGCCCGCAGCAGCACCCCGTCGATCAACCAGACCATCGGCCGGCCGTCCAGCACCGTCTGGGCCACCCACTGGGCCGCCCGCAACATGCCAGCGGCGTGCCCGGTCTTGGGGAGGTGGTGGTAGAAATCCTGAAGCGGCTCGCTGGGAACGGGGACCGAGCCCAACTGCTCGATCCCCAACTGATACTGCCGGCGGCGCACCGTGCAGGTGCGCACCTCGTTCAGATCGATCGGTTTGAGTCGCTTGGCCATTGCGAGGCTTCTTCAGCGGAGTTTGGCGCTCATGGAGCGGACCGGGGGCGACCCGCTCAGCCCTCCCAGTTTGCCAGGGGGGTTTTGCAGCTCGAACTCCCCGTGGATCGCCTGCACGGCGCGGTCCACGTCGTCCAGTTTGATCACGACCGATATCTTGATCTCGGAAGTCGAGATCATTTGGATGTTGATGTTCTCCTTGGCCAGCGCGGCGAACATCGTGGCCGCCACGCCGCTGTGGCTCTTCATCCCGACGCCCACGATCGAGACCTTGCCGATCCCCTCGTCGCTCTGGATGGCTTCGGCGCCTGTTTCCTTGACGAAACGCTCGGCCGTATCACTCGCGGCGTTGAACTCATCCTTGAGCACGGTAAAGGAGATGTCGTTGCGCCCCTCCGAGCCCACGTTCTGGATGATCATGTCCACCCCCACGTTGGCGTGGCCGAGCATGCTGAACAGGCGGGCCGCCATCCCCGGCTCGTCGGGGATGCCCAGGATCGAGATCTTAGTCTCTTGGCGGTTATAAGCGACCCCGCTGACGACGATATCCTCCATGTTGACGTACTCCTTGACGACCATTGTGCCGCGCTCGCCTGAAAAAGTGCTGAGCACTTGCAGCGGCACGTTGAAATTGTTGGCCAACTCCACGGCCCGGCCATGCAGGACCTTGGCCCCCAGACTGGCCAGTTCCAGCATCTCCTCGTAGGTGATGAATTCGAGCTTGCGGGCCTCGGCGACGACGCGCGGATCGGTCGTATACACCCCGTCCACGTCGGTGTAGATGTCGCAACGGTCGGCCTCGAGCGCCGCGGCCAGCGCCACCGCCGTCGTGTCGGAGCCGCCCCGGCCCAGCGTCGTGATCTGACCGTCAACCGTCGAGCCCTGGAAACCCGCCGCGATGACGATATACCCCTCGGCCAACAGTGCCCGCAGCCGGTCGGTGTTGATCTCGCGGATGCGGGCCTTGCGATGGGCTTCGTCGGTGATGATCCCAACCTGAGGGCCGGTCATAGAGATCGCCTTGCGTCCCATCGCGTGCAAGACCATCGCCAGGATCGAGATCGAAATCTGCTCGCCGCTGGAGAGCAGCATATCGACCTCGCGCGGGTCGGGACGGTCGGTGACCTGGGCGACCAGCCCCAGCAGGTTGTCGGTCGTCTTGCCCATCGCAGAGACGGTGACGACAACCTGATGGCCGCGATCGACCTCGGCCACGACGCGCCGGGCGACGGTCTTCATCCGATCCACGTCGGCCACAGACGAGCCGCCGAATTTCTGCACAATCACACCCAACGGCTTTAGCCTTCAACGAACGAACAAGAGTGAAATAGAAGGGAATGGCGAGACCTCCCCCGACCTTACAAGCACCGCCGATTGTATTATTCTGATTTGGCCGACGCAATGGTTTCCCTGATGCGTCGCTCGATGACGTTCAGCTGCAAAGCCCCCGCCGCCGATTGTAGCGACACTCCTCGGCGTGGTCACTTCCCAATACAAAAGCGACTGAAAACCTGGTCCAGGATGGCGTCGCCGGTCTCGAGGCCGAGGATTTCGCTGAGGGCGTCCAGGGCGTCGCGGAGGTCGACCATGATGAACTCGCCGGAGAGGTTTTGGTCGAAGGCGCGGTGGGCGGTCTCCAGGCCCTTGAGGGCGCGGGCGAGCAGGTCGGCCTGGCGTAGGTTGACGGCCAGCCGCATGTCGCCTTCGCCGGGGGAATGTTCCAGGAGGTGGTCGAGGATGGCTTGTTCCAGGTCGCGCAGGCCCTCGCCGGTCAGGGCCGAGGTCGGGAGGGTCCGGCCGTCGGCCGCGACCTTGCGCGGGTCGGTCGCGAGGTCCGCTTTGTTCAGGGCGACCAGATCGGGTGGGCGAACCCGGACCGAGGAATCTTCGGGCACGGCGGCGTCGTTTGCGGTCACGTCGCGCACCTGGATCACCAGGTCGGCCTGTTCGATCTCGCGGCGGGCGCGTTCGATGCCGAGTTGCTCGATCGGGTCGTCGCTGGGGCGCAGGCCGGCGGTATCGACCAGCGTGAGCGGCACGCCCTCCAGGTCGATCGTGCATTCGATCACGTCGCGGGTCGTGCCGGGATGCGGAGTGACGATGGCCCGTTCCATGCGGGCCAGAGCGTTGAGCAGGCTTGACTTGCCGGCGTTGGGACGGCCGACCAAGGCCACCCGCGCACCCTCGCGCAACAACCGCCCCCGGCGGCCGGTTGAGAGCAGGGCGCGCAGTTCCGCGTCAATGCGCCGGAAGGCCGCCCCGAGCCGCTCGCGATCCGCGGGTTCGATGTCCTCCTCCGGGAAGTCGATCCGGGCCTCGATCTCGGCGGCCAGGATGATCAGCTCTTCGCGCAGGGCGTGGATACGGCGCGACAGCTCGCTGGCGAGCTGGCCTTGCGCCAGGCGGGCGGCGGCTTCGGTCTGGGCGTTGATTAGGTCGGCGACGGCCTCGGCCTGGGCCAGGTCCATACGGCCGTTGAGGAAGGCGCGGCGCGTGAACTCGCCCGGCTCGGCCAGACGCGCGCCCGACGCCAGGGCCGCCTCGATCAGCCGCCGCGCGGGGAGCGGACCGCCGTGACAGTGAAACTCGGCCAGATCGTTGCCCGTATACGAATGCGGTGAGGGAAAGAAAACCGTCAGTCCCGAATCAATCGCCCGGCCGTCCTCGGGATCATCCCAGTTCCCGTAAACCATGGTCCGAGGCCGCTCGCGGGGCGAATGATTGCCGGCCGGGCGGAACAAACGGTTCGCCAGTTCCCCCGCCCCGGCGCCATCGACGCGCACGATCGAGATGGCCGCCGGACCCGGCGCGGTCGCCCGCGCGACGATCAACTCGTCCATGCGGTCCCTATCGTTCAAGTCGGCGTGTTCCATGCGATTCGCTATCCTTGCCCAGCGATCATGGCGGGGCATCCGCATCCTAACAGACCGCGCGGCGCCAAGCCACAAGCGGCGCGTGGGTCCCAATCCATTCCCTCACAACTTCGGAATGGGCTTTTGCTTGTGGCGGCTGCGGGAAGGGCCTATACTGAGCCACAATTGAGCCCACTCGAAATGGCCCCAACGAGACACCAAAAAGGAGATAAGCGCGATGAATGTCGCTGAACAACCTGATTCCGTCGTATCACAAGACGATGATGCCCTCAGTCGCCGTCGTTTCATCACCCAGGGGGCGGCCGGCGGATTGGCGCTGGCCGCGCTGGGGGGCGTGGCGCATGCCGATTCGCACAAGAAAGCCGAGGCTGAGCTGTTTCCCGGGGCGGTGGACGCCGACGGCCATTACGCACTCCCTCCGCTCCCCTACGCCTACGACGCGCTCGAACCCCACATCGACGAGGAAACGATGCGCCTGCATCACGACAAACATCACGCCGGCTACGTCAAGGGCCTGATCAAGGCCGAGGCGGGGTTGGCCTCCGCCCGCGCCGCCGGAGACTTCGGCAACATCGAGCACCTGACCCAAAAGTCGGCCTTCCACGGCGCCGGGCACTTCCTGCATTGCGTTTTCTGGGCCGGGATGTCACCCGACCCTGGCGAGCCGTCGGACGGGTTGAGGGCGGAGATCGACCGCGGGTTCGGGTCGATGAAAGGGTTCGAGAATACCTTCTTCGGCTCCTCGAAGACGGTCGAAGGGAGCGGCTGGGGCATCCTGGCCTGGTCGGTCCCCGCGCGCAAACTGGTCATCCTGCAAGCGCGCAACCACCAGCACGCCACGCAATGGGGCAACCTACCGCTACTCGTCATCGACGTATGGGAACACGCATATTACAAGAAGTACAGCAACATGCGCGGTGATTATATCAAGGCCTTCATGAACGTCATCAACTGGGCGGGAGTCAGCGCGCGCTTCGCGGCACTCCACGAGATGTTCAGTTAGGACGCCGGACGAGACCCCAATACAGACGCCTAAAACCAACGGGCCAGCCCCTATCATGGGGACCGGCCCGCGTTCTTTTTCGGGTGTTGAGATGGCCTGTCTACTCAAACTCCGTCCAGCGGCGGACCTTGTTCAGCCCTTCGACGTCCTGCATGACCTGCAGGACAATGGTCCGCGTGCCGGTGACCGGCGAATCTCCGCTAAATGTCTCAACGACGTTGACGGTGTATTCAACCTGGCCAACCTCGGTGAACGTCAGCGTCTCTACCGCCTGGAGGGTATGGATCGTGGCCCCATCGACCGGCGGGGCACCATCGGCGAGGGTGACTGTCTCATCGACGCCTCCGATGCTCAACGTCCGCGTCATCACCAAGTTTTGGGCTTGGTCGCGAATCGTGTTGCGGCCGATCACGAAGAATTCGGTGGGGCGATTCAGCTCGACTTGGTATTCATTTGCGACGTCATCGAAAACGGATGGAATAATCGAGTTAATCTCGGGACGCGGGATGTCATTGATCACGAAATCGACGCTGTCGGACCCAACGGCCCCGATGTCATCGGTCACCGTTACATCCACCGTTTGCGGCCCCGGACTGGAGTAGTCATGGTCGATCGGCGGTGGGTTTGTATTGTTCGCCGTCCCATCATTGTAGTTCCATTCCCAAGCGGGACCCCCACCCATATTGAAGTCGTCATCGAAAATCGCGCCAAAGGTGACGTTGAACGGAAGATCATCTTCGATATCGATGTCAAAGCGGCGGTCCTGATCGGGTTGGGTGATCTCCACCATGGGTCGGTCATTGAGCACGGTGTTGCGCACGGCGGGCATGCGCGAGCGACGGCCATCGCCATCGATCGCGGTCACCTCAATCGTTACCGGTCCCGCGGCCGGGAAGAACAGGTCTACGTCCACCGCAACACCATCGGCCGGAAAGTCGTTGACCGTCATGTCGGGGATGTCGTCCCCGGTGATCTCGAATTCCAAGTCAACCGTCGGGCTGAAAGCGTCAAGCGCCGTGACAGAGAAGACAATCGGCGAGGAGGCCCCATCATATGCAAGGGTCTCGCCTTCCAACGGGTCCAGGATATCAACGGACGGCGCCTCATTGAGCCGAATCGCGCGAGACATCGGTGCGCTGTCCACGCCGTATTCATCCCGCGCGATCACGTCGACCGTGTATTCCATGGCCGCGTTGAAATTGAACAAAAGGATTACGGGCTCCTCCGATCCGGTCGGGACGTTCTCGACTTGGTCGGCCGCGGCGTCGCCGTTCAGATCGAACCGCACTTCGAGCGGATCGGTGAAGTCATCGGAAAGTTGCAACGTGAACGGCACGATGGTGTCGGGGCTTTCAAAGTCAAAGACCGACCCCTCGGGCGTGACGATCTCCTCGATGACCGGCGGCTCATTCATGGTGACATCGACCGTCTTGACCCTGAAGTTTCCGTTGCCGTCGGTCACCGTGAACTCCAACGTCTTACGACCCGAGGTGGTGACGGCCATCCCGCTTGCGACCTGTTGCAGGCCGCCGGTGAAGTCGTCGCTGAAAGACTCCATATGAACGACGCCGGGCGCGCTGATATCGACGCTGAGCATGTCATAGAAATCGTCGCTCATACTCAACGTAAACGGCACTTGGGTCGTGGGGGTCAGGAAGGTGAACACTTCGTCGATGGACGGGCTTAGAATGTCAAACGAGGGCTGATCATTGACCCGGATTCCGATGGTATCGATCGTTTCCAAGTTATCCCCGTCGGTGATCGTAATTTGCAAGTTCTTGTCGCCGGGAGCCGTGACGTCCATTTGCCCTGAAACGGTCATCGGGGCCAGAGGCGCAAAGCCGGCAAAATCCTGGTCATGGGTTATGGCCGAGGCCATGAACTGGACGTTGAGAATATCGCTGAGAACCGTGTTGGCGACGTCGCCGACCCAGTCGTCCGCGAGAACCAGTTCAAAGGGAACGACGTTATCGGGCGCGTCCGGTTGGTTGAAGTTGTAGACCTCGACGTCGGGCGCGCGCGGCTGGATGATCATGTCCAAGATCGGTGGCTGATTGAGCCGGGTCTGGAGGCTCGACGCGAACTTGTCAAGCGGGGTTCCATTGGGTGTAAAACCGCTTCCGACCCGATAGTCATTGACCTGAATCTCGAACTGATAAATCTGGCGGGGCGCATTGGTGGGGACGATGGCGGTCACCAGCTCGCCCGGTTCATTGGCCCGGATCGTGGCCGTGAACGAGAACCCGCTGGTCAGTTCGACGGGCGGCGGGTTATCGACCATTAAATTCAAAACTCTGAGATCCACGTCCAGCAAGTTGACCGCCAGGTCAACGGGATCGATCACTTCACCCGTGGCGTGAACCGTCAGCGGGATGGCAAGCTCCGTTAAGTCCCCTTGGTAGCTGCGCACGGGCGGGGCCGTGACCGATTGAACGATCGGGACATCGTTGAGGCTGATCGTGAACGCGCCGGCCTCGGGGCCCAGACCCAGGCCCAGATCCGAGTCGACATTCGAGAACTCGCCCCAAACACCGCAGTCATCCCTGGCCCGCAATCGCACGTTATACGTGGTAATGGCCCTGGCGAAGACCGAAATGCCGTCGGGATTGTCCTCCAGGCCGGTCAGTGTCAGTGTTTGTGGCATGCCCCGCTGAACGCCGGTGAACAACTGCGTGTACATCGGTGGGTCCGTGCCGAAAAAGTCGTTCTCGCGATAGATCTCGACCTCGACATCGAGCATTTCGGTATCCAGGTCGCCGACCTGAATCGTGATGGGGACATCCACCGTCCTCACCGACGGATCGTTCACGTAATCAAACGTGAAATCATCGGGCAAGGCGATGATCCGGGCCAAGTCATTGACGTAGACGCCGATCTGCGGCGGTGAGACCCCCAGGCGACCCAGGCCGTTCTCGAGCGCCGCATTGATGGTGTCTTCGACCCTCAAGGAAATATCGTACGTCACGCCCGGAACCAGACCCAGTTGACCCGCCGTGGCGTTGCTCGTGCCGCCCAGCAGGGCCTGGTCCACAAGCTGGGAATCCGACACCCCCAGAATCAGTTGGGAGCGTGATGGAAGCGGGACCGAGCCGAGAGCCGACGTCGGCTTGTAGAGAAAGGTATATCGAAATTCTCTGGTATCGTCCGGGTCGCCCGCGTCCAGCGTGAACAGCGTGTCGCGGGGATCACACGTGTCGATGGAGGTGATCAGGGAATCGGGGGCACCCTTGGTGTAAAACACCACCGATGTGCCTTCGCTAATCACTTGGAGCGCCGTCAACATGATCATGAATCTGCCCGAGCCGAGTTTCCCAAGCACGGGGTTGGCCTCGGCGTTCACAATGAGCCTTCGATGACTTTTGTCGCCATCTACGATTTCGGTGTTTTGTTGAAAAAACTCGCTAAAGAACTCTGCCGTTCCCGGAACCTTCTCGTCATTGTCATCGACCTCGACGATTTTTAATTGGTACAGAATCGTACGAGAATTGACGATCCACTCGAGCACGATTTCAGGACCGACGAAGTCCTCTTCGGGAGTGGGCCGAACAAAGTCGGGGGCGACTTGAGCGAAAGTTGAAGTCGTCAGGGCGAATGCCGCCAAACTGACGTAGCTTCGCATCCGAATCAGATAGTTGTACGCAATGTCCCTCATCTTTCTACCTTGCTTCCATTCACCCGGCATGAGTCAAAGGGAATGGAACATACGATGAATACTGGCCTGACATACATCAGCGGTTGCGCCCTTTCGGCAACGGCAGCTCGTCGTCCCCCGCGCCGGCGAGAGGAGGGGGCGTTGCGCCGGGCGTGGTTTCGGGAGCCTTCGACTGGTCAGTGGCGTCGATATGGACCGACTCGGTCTCGATGATCGCAAGCGACTCGCCGGCCGCGGGAACCTCGGCCGCGCCGAATTCTTCCACGGCCCCTCCCGCGTCGATCATTGATTCTTCTTCGATGGGAACGCCTTCCTCGAACTGATCGGCGAAGGGATCGTCGACCCCCCCTTCCAATTCGTAATTAGGGGCTTCTATGTCTTCGAGGCCAAAGCCGAAGCGTTTGGCAAACGTGTATTCGAAGCCGACAATCGGACTGTATCTGTAACGAAGACCGTTGTCGTTCAGCGGGAACCGCAACCCCCCGAAGACAATCAAGCTCCTCGTAACGGAGTATTTCAAACCCGTGACCATGTCAATGATATTGTGAAATTCCTTGGAATAATTGCCGATGACCTCGGCGCTGGCCGAAAGGTCATCGGTGATCACGATTTCGGCGCCAAGTTTATACTCGATCGTATTGAAATCGTTAGATAGACCCGAGCGGTTAAAACCGAACTCCCCGCGCAGCAGCGCGCGGTTGCCGATCGCGCGCTGGATCAGCATGCGCAGGGCGAAGTCCCACTCGCCGGTCCCCAAGAATTCGTCTTCGTCGCCCGTGGGGGTCTTGGTCTCGAACTGGAGCGCCATGTCGACGGGGCCCTTGATTCTCTTGGGCAGACCGAACTGGGAAAGGATCTGCCACTTAATGAACAGAATAATGTCGCCGAAGCCGTCGTAATCGTTGTCAAAATCATCCTTAAACTTGCGTCTGCTTTTCGACTTGATCCTTTCCACCCGGGTATCGGGCTGGTTGCCGGGGGTTCCGGGGTCGACATCCGCGATCGTGACGCTGGTCCTGATGTCGACGCTTTGATCGACCGTGATTTCAACGTCGCCGCGGCTCGTCAGCCAGATGTACGGAATCAAGGCGCCGATATCTAGGTTTTCCAGAAGGCCGTACGTCAGGGAAAGCGTGATGACATCGACTTCGAATTCAACATTGTCAACCTCGATATCCGTGCGGGTGCGGAAGGGGGCGACCGTCTCATTGATGACCATGGCCTCGGTGATAAGACGCTCGGGATCGTTGTCGACGGTCCTAAAACTCTGCTCCTGGATGAACGTGCGACCGGCCTCCTTGCCGATATCGTCCCCGTCAAAGTCCTCGAACTGGGCATGCTGATAACTCAATCCGATGCCGAATTTGCCCCTGCCCAGGGTCGAAGCCTTGTTGGTGATCAGTGAGCCGAACGTATCCCAGACCGCCTCGGCACCCTCCCCTTCCAGGATGCCGGCATAGGGGGTCAAAACGCTCGGGCGGTTGCTGGCACTCAAGGACTGGGCCAGTGCCACGCCCAGCACGCCCGAGAGGTCCTGGGAGAAGGCCAGATCGATATTGGCGATGCCCGTGGCATCCAGGAACCCACTCATCCCGAGCTCGGCAAGGTTGACCGTGTTGCCGGCGGCATCGGCGAAGGGCAGAAACGAACCGGGATTGAAATCGGGGTTGATCGGGATCAGATCGCTATCGCCGCGGACCACGCGCGTGTCGATCTCGGCCGCGCCCGCGCCGCCGGTGAGCAATAGGCGCGCGAAGAGAAGGAGCGCAAGCGCGCGGAAGGCCGGCCGGTTCAGCCAAAACCTGCGAATCATTGTGTAGACCCTCTTGATCAGGTGAGCTTCATCCCATCTTTAACTCAAACTCAAGTCCGGATTTAGGAGATGATACTCTCTCTTTTCGACCGCTAAACATAGAAGAATGAGATATCCGCGCTTGAGTGAAGCCGAGCCGATTGGCCCTCCCCGAGACCCGGCCATGCTTCCTGGTCGCGCCATGGATGTCAAGGTGTTTGTGAGCTTTTTCTTTGGACTATTTCTTGAGGGCGTCCGTTCGGCCTCGAAGTTCTTTTTGCCCCTTGACGACCAGCTCATTGTAAGGAAAATATTGCCGGTTTAGCGCGCCACCATCCAAAGGCGTCGAACGAGTCGAACCATTTTCCCGAGACCCCCATGGCGCGACGCAAAATGAAAATCCTACTGGCCTCCTCCGAAGTGACCCCGCTGGCTCGGACGGGCGGTCTGGGGGACGTGGCCGGAGCCCTGCCGGCGGCCCTGAGGTCGTTGCGCCATGACGTCGCCGTCGTGATGCCGTTCTATGGCCAGATCGATCGCGAAGCCCACCCCGCGGAGCTAGTGTTTCCCGCGATCCGCGTCCACCTCCCCGCCGGCGACCGTGATCTGGCCGTGTGGCGCGCCACGCTGCCGGGGACCGAGAACTCGCGTCGGCCCGTCCCGGTCTATCTGATCGACGACCCCGGCCTGTTCGACCGCCCCAACCTGTATCAGGAGAACGGGAAGGATTATCCCGATAACGCCCTCAGGTACGCCTATTTCTGTCTGGCGACCCTGTGGATGCTCAAGGTGCTGGATTGGATTCCCGATATCATCCACTGCAACGACTGGCAGACCGCGCTCATCCCCATCTATCTAAGGGACTACGACTCGGTGCGCAACGATCCCGACCTGGGCGGAATTTCGACACTGTTCGCCATCCACAACGTGCTCTATCAGGGGATATTCCCCAGTTACGTCCTGCCACAACTGGGATTGCCCCAGGACGCCTATGGCGCCGACAGGATCGAATATCACGGTTATCTCAACTTCATGAAAGGCGCCATTCTTTACAGCGGCGGGCTCAGCACCGTCAGCCGCACCTACGCCAAAGAGATCCAGACCCCCGACTTCGGATACGGGATGGAGGGGCTCTTGCAGGGAAGGGCCGCAGACCTGACCGGAATCCTGAACGGGATCGATACCGAACGCTGGAACCCGGCGACCGACCCCGCCCTGCCCGCCCATTACGACCGCGAGCAGATGGAAGGCAAGGCCGTTTGCAAGCGCGCCCTGCAGCGGCGGTTCGGCCTGAGGCGGGTCGCCAACCGTCCCCTGATCGGGATGATCACGCGCCTGGCCGACCAGAAGGGCCTCGATATCCTGGCCGAAGCCCTGCCCGAGCTGCTCAAGGGCCACATCCAGTTCGTCCTGCTGGGGACGGGGCAACCCGAGTACCACGCCCTCTTCAAGCATCTGGCCGAACAGTTCCCCCGGAAGGTCGGCCTGACGCTCGGTTTTGACGACGAGCTGGCGCACCAGATCGAGGCCGGCGCGGACATGTTTCTGATGCCCTCGCGTTTCGAGCCCTGCGGCCTCAACCAGCTCTACAGCCTACGCTACGGGACCGTCCCCATCGTGCGGCGGACCGGCGGGCTGTCCGATTCGATCGTCAACACCCGCAAAAGCACGCTGGAAAACGGCCGGGCGACGGGCTTCGTCTTCACCCCTTATTCGGCGCGCTCATTGCTCCATACGACTCGACGGGCGCTGCGCTTCTACCGAGGAGATAAAGAGACCTGGGCCCGGATCGTCGCCAACGGCATGGCCAAGGATTTCAGTTGGCGGTGCTCGGCGTTCGCCTACTTGCGAAAATATCGGCTTATTCTGAAAGGAGACGATCATGGGTGAAGGGCGCAATCGCGTGCTCATCGTGGGCTCGGTCGCATTGGACAACGTCACCACGGCCCACGGCCAGGAGGAGCGAATCCTGGGGGGCGCGGCGGTCTACGGCTCGATCGCCGCCAGCCACTTCGCGCCGGCCGATCTGATCGGGGTCGCCGGGGACGACTTCCCCCAGCGCTATCTCGACCTGTTGCAGCACCACCAGATCGACCTGCAAGGCTTGGAGATCGTCCCCGGAGGCAAGACCTTCCATTGGGGGGGTGAATATCAAGGGGAGATGAACGAGGCCATCACCCATTTCACCGAGCTGGGCGTCTTCGCCGACTTCAAGCCCGTCCTGCCCGAGACCCACCGCGACAACCAGTTCGTCTTCCTGGCCAACATTGACCCGGCGATCCAGCTCCAGGTCCTCGATCAGGTGCGCAACCCCAAGCTCACGCTGTGCGATTCGATGAACCTGTGGATCAACATCAAGCGCGAGGAGGTGCTCGAAGTGCTTCGCCGCTCCGACGTCGCGCTGCTCAACGACACCGAGGCGCTGATGCTGTTCGATACGCACTCGCTGCCCACGGCCGGCGAGAAGCTATTGGATCTGGGGCTTCGGCACGCGGTGATCAAGAAAGGCTCGCACGGGGCGCAGATGTTTTCAGCCGACGGGACGTTCGCCGTGCCGGCCATCCCGCTGACCGAAGTCAAGGACCCCACCGGAGCCGGCGATACGTTCGCGGGCGCATTGATCGGATATCTGGCCTCCCGACCCCAGCACGATGAGATGGCTTTTCGCCAGGCCGTGCTGGTCGGCTCGGCCTGCGCCTCGTTCGTGGTCGAGGATTTCTCGGTGCACCGCACCTCCGGCCTCATTCCCGCCGAGATTCACGAACGGTGTCGGGTCCTTCACGACGCGATTCATTGCGAACCCGTGGTTTTCTAGGGCCTGTTAACACTAAACAATTGACTTTCGGGGCGGATGGCGTCATGATCCTTTAATGATGCAGATCACTCCCGAACAATACGAAAAGATTGCCCCGTGTTTGCCGAAACAGCGGGGAAATATCAGCCTGTCCAACCTCCAAGTGCTTAACGCGATCCTCTGCGTGGCGGAACACGGCTGCAAATGGCGCGGCCTGCCGAGCCATTACGGCAACTGGCACACGATTTACACTCGCATGAATCGTTGGGCCAAGCGCG